>JACXTT010000356.1_pt1 | contig 76596 bp, 65 predicted proteins | sample 9270951 | NCBI WGS metagenome assembly JACXTT01 (sample SAMN15532306, study PRJNA645909) | rock metagenome | isolation source: weathered quartz diorite | place: Puerto Rico | collected 2017-06-21
CGTCCCCGCCGGACGAGCTCCACCAACTTCTTCTTCAACTCTTCTGGATACGGTTTGTGTGTCTTGGGCATCGTGGACTCTCCCTCATCATAGGTGTCCACGAAACCGGGTCAACTCCACTTGGTCCAGTGGGTGCTCACCTGGTCCAGTGGGTGCTCACCTGGTCCAGTGGGTGCTCACTTGGTCCAGTGGGTGCTCACTTGGTCCAGTGGGTGCTCACTTGGTCCAGTGGGGCGACAGGCGCCCTCGCCTGTCGGCTCTTCTAGCACAGGCGAGGGCGCCTGTGCCCCACTGGATGTTTCTGTAAGTCATTGGATGTTTCTGTAACTCACTGGATGTTTCTGTAACTCATTGGATGTTTCTGTAACTCATTGGATGTTTCTGTAACTCATTGGATGTTTCTGTAACTCACTGGATGTTTCTGTAACTCACTGGATGTTTCTGTGCCCCACCGGATTGCTTCCGCTCAGGTCCGCTCGTGATCGAGCCAGCGCGCCACGTCGGGCGGCTCGTATTCGAGGAACCGGTCGATCAACGTCTCGGGATCGCTTTCGACGATCGCGATCTGGCGGAAGAGCGGCGCAAGGAAGCGCTCCTCCACCATGCGGTCGAGAAACTCGAAGAGCGGATCGAAGAAGCCGTTCACATTGAGGAAGCCGCACGGCTTTTTATGTGAGCCGAGCTGCGCCCAGGTCCAGACTTCGAAGATTTCTTCCAGAGTGCCGAGGCCGCCGGGAAGGGCGATGAATCCATCGGCGAGATTCGACATCTTCATCTTGCGGTCGTGCATCGTCTCGACGACGTGGAGCTGCGACAGTCCCACGTGGCCCACCTCGCGCTCCGACAGCATGCGCGGAATCACGCCGACGACGTCGCCCTTTCGCGCGAGCATTTCGTCGGCGAGGATGCCCATCAAACCGACGCGGCCGCCGCCGTAGACGAGGCCGATGTCGCGCGCGGCGAGAGTCGCCGCCATGTCGCGCGCCGCGGCGGCGTATTCAGGCCGCAAGCCGGCGTTGGAGCCACAGAAAACGCAGAGACGCTTCAGCACTTCGTAAGATTACCGGATGCGACGCGTAATCGCCCTTCTCTTTTTCGCCCTTGCACCCTACGCAGCCGGGCAAACAACCGAGATCGACAGACTCGCGCAGGAAACGATGCAGCAGTGGAACCTGCCGGGCCTCGCGGTCGCGGTCGTGAAAGACGACCGTATCCTGCTGGCCAAAGGCTACGGCCTCAAGGAAACCGGCGGCACGAGCAGCGTCACTCCCGACACGCTCTTTCAACTCGGCTCCGACTCGAAGGCATTCACCGCGGCGGCGATGGCGATCCTCGTGGACGAGAAGAAGCTCGCCTGGGATGATCCAGTCCGTCAACATGTTGTCTACTTTCATCTGGACGATGCCTGCGCCGATTCGCTCGTCACGTTGCGCGACCTCGTCTCGCATCGCACAGGCCTCAGCCGCCACGACGAACTGTGGGACAACAGCGGCCTCTCGCGCGAAGACGTGATCCGCGCGATCGGCCACGTCGCGCTGACAAAGCCGATCCGCAGCACGTACCAGTACAACAACATCATGTTCATGACGGCCGGCGAAGCGGTGGCGCAGGCCAGCGGAATGCCGTGGAGCGACTTCGTGCGCACGCGGATCTTCGCTCCGCTCGGGATGTCGCACAGCGTCGCGACCACGAGCGGCTGGCTCGCATCGAAGGATCGCGCCACCGGTCACCGCTTCGACGCAAAGAGCGGCGCCAACCTGATTCGCCCATTCGTCGATTACGACAACCTCGGCCCGGCGGGGAACATCTCCTCCAGTGCGAATGACATGGCGCAGTGGCTTCGCTATCAGCTCGCGAACAAATCCGAGGCGCTGGCCGAGACCAAACGCCCGCAGATGATCATCCCGGTCGACTCCGAAACGAGTCCTGACACGAGCATGCAGTCCTACGGAATGGGCTGGAACGTTTATGACAATGGCGTCGTGGCGCACGGCGGCGCGCTCAACGGCTTCCGTGCGCAGGTGGCGCTGCTCCCCAAAGAGCACGCCGGCATCGCGATCATGACGAACACGGGACGGGGCTACGCGATCATCGCGCTCCGCGCCGCGCTTCTCGATCGTCTCCTCGGACGCGAAACGCGCGACTGGAATCGCTACTACCTGGAGATCGAGAAGAAACATGCAGAGCCGAAGAAGCGCGAGTGGCGCCGCGACACGCATCCGTCGCGCGAGCTCGCTGCGTATTCGGGGACCTACGAGCATCCGGGCTACGGCCGCGCGACGATCTCCGTCGAGAACGACGCCCTCGTGCTTCGCTGGCTGAGACACACGATCCCGCTCGTACACGAGCAGTACGACACGTTCAACGCCGTGTCCGAACCGGAGGAGATCGATGAGGATGTGCAGTTCGCGCTGGGGACGAATGGAGAGGTCAACACGTTGACGATGTTCGGTCAGGTGTTCGTCAGGAGCGCGGGGGTCCCGGCGACTGCGGCCGGGACGGCCGCTCTCCGTTCGCAACTTCCCGCACGATCGCGTCGAGCGTCTTCGAGATCTCCGGCATGGTGTTGTGATCGACGATGGCGGAGAAGTAGCGCGTATGCCCATCCGGCATCGTCATGATGCCGCTCACCGCACTCACGCCCGACAGCGTTCCCGTCTTGCCGCGGAGGCGCGGCTGCAGTTCGATCAATCGTTTCTGCAGCGTGCCTGCTTCGTTCGGCGCCGCCAGCAGTTGCCACCACACTCCCCGATGGTGCATCCATCGAAGGAGCTGCACGACCGCGGCGGGCGTCACGAGGTTGTCGGGCGACAGGCCCGAGCCATCGACGAAGCGCAACTCGTGCGGATCGATGCCGAGCGCCGGCGCGAACGCCTGTTCGCGCGCGAGCGCGGTTCCGTACGTCCCCTCGCCCGCCGACTTGAGCAGCATCTCGGCGTAGAGGTTCTGACTCTCCTTCAACATCGTCGCGAGCAGCTCGTACAACGGCGGCGATTGGACCATCGCGATCCGCTCCCCGGACGCAGAACCGAAGCGGACTGCGCCGTCGATCGTCACACCATCCAGGATCAACAGATCCCGCAGCGCATTCGCCGAGTGCAACGCCGGGTTAGCCACCGCCGCGTTCTCGAGGGCGTTCTCATGATACGCGAGCGCGTCCGCGGGAGCCGCATAGGCCGAAGTCAGATTGCCGATCTTCCAGGTCGGAGGGATCGTCGTGCGATCGAAGGACGAAACATCGGCGATTACATCGCGCACGTGGGTGATCCCGCGCTCGTGGACTGCGGCGAGCATCGGCGCGAAGGCGTCGCCCGGCGATGCGTAGTAGGCGGCGCTTCCGAACGAAGGATCGCCGCCGCCGCGCAGAATCAGATCATCGCCGTCGCGCCAGAGCTCCGTGGTGAAGCGCTGCTCGAAGCCGAAACAGTCCGCGGTGAACGCGGCAGTGAACAGCTTGCGGTTCGACGCGGGAACCATCAGCTTGTGCGCGTTCTGCGCGTAGAGCACATGGCCCTCGTCGTCCTCGACGTCGATGCCCCAGATGGCTCTCGTATTCGTGAGCGCGTCGATCTTCAGCAGGGGCGGTGTCGTCGCGCAGGATGCAAGCAGCGCAATCGCGAGAACCGCCAGTGAAGTCCCGTGGAGCGACAGACGCCCTCGCCTGCCGGCTCGGAGCACAGGCGAGGGCGCCTGTGCCCCCGCAGGAACTACGGGGACATTCAGGCAAAGGACCATTCTTCGAATCCTGTGGAATTGTCGAGATTCTTCTGCACGGCGTCGAGCATCCGTCGTGTTTGCGGAATGCGCGTTGCGACTGCGTGGGCGATCAGCGTTTGTGCGTAGTCTCTGGCGAGACGGTAGGGCTTCAGCCCCTTCGCCACCCTCTCTTCGTTTTCGCGGGGCGAGGGCACCAGCCGGCTCAGATACTCCGAGACGCGCGCTTCCTGATTCGTTCCAAGCGAAGCATCGAGCAGGAACACGTTGTGTGTCGCGATGAGGGAGCCTTCTTCTTCGATCACATCATCGACGAGTCGCGCGATCAGTGCGTCGCGATCGACATGCTCGTCAGATCCGACGAATGCTTCGCCGCGATACGCCGTCCACTCCCACACCGCGGCGCGCAGCACCGCGTACTTTCCCTTCTCGCCGAGGATGGGGACGAAACGCCAGGCGGCATTGGACACGATCAGCTTGTGACCGAGGTCTTCGAAGTCCTGCGCGGCGGCAGCGAAGAACCTAGGCTCGAAATCAGGCGCGTCGAGAGTTACGGCGAGCCAGCGCTCCGCGGCGAGGCGATCGCCATCGCGAAGTGCAGCATCGAGGTCCGGCACTTCTTCGACTTGTGGCGGATCGAGAATCGGCGGCTCGCTCCATGGCAGGCGGCTCCCGCCCGCGTAGATCGCGCATTCGGTGAGCATCTCGCGATACGACGCGCCGAGCTCAGCGCGAAGATCGTACGCGGCGAGACATGCGAGAAACGCGTGCTTCGCATGCTGCGCGGGCGCGTACGCAAGCACCGCAAATCGCGCCACCGCGAGGAACAGTTCGTGATCGTCAGCGACGTCCTCGATCGCGCGGCGCGTCGCCGCCTCATCGCGTTCGAGCAGAGCTTCGTAGAGAGGCGTCAATGCTTCTTCGTCGTTTTCGCGGTCGGTTTCGGTGTGGACTTCGGTGCAGGCTTCACGGTGGACGTCGATGGTGCGGCGGTCGAGCCGCCATCTTCTTCCGAACGGCTGTCCTCGACTTCGACAGTCTCCGTCATCGCATCCGTTCCCGTCGGTGACGGACGTGCCGTCGCCGGCGCGATCTCGTGCGTCGTCACAGGCGTTCCTTTCTGCGACGCAGAAGTCTCATGCCGGCGGCAGCCGTTCACGACTGCCAGAACGATAAGGAGGATGAAGAGACGTTTGATCACGCGGCCAGTCATGCAATTCCCCTGTCAGGATTTCGCTACAATGCGGCACCTATGCCGGATCGTAAACACATCGGAATTTTCGGCTGGGGACTCGTGGCCCCCAAGTCTCCCAACATCGATGCCTTTGAGAGAAACCTCGAGCGGGCAGACTCGTGGCTCTCTCCCTTCGAGGGTTACGGCCCTTCCAACTTCCTCGTAGGTATTCCGGATTTCGAGTTCGAAACATATCACGCCTGGTTCGATGAGCGTTTTCCGCCGGCGAAGTTCTCGCAAGTGAAAGACAAGATGGGGCCGATGGTGCAGTACGCAATCGGCTCGTTCATTCAGGCACTCGGTCAGAACCCGGGGATCGAAACGTATCTGCAGTCGCTCGGCACTCGCTGCCACGTTTACGTCGGCACCGGCCTTGGCGACATCCCGATCATCTCGGAAGAGGCCCTGCGTCTCGATCGCGCGCAGCATCGCTGGAACGAGTTCTGGGCGAAGCCCGAGCGCTGCGAAGCGCTGCGCGAGCACTTCGAAGGTGAGCACGATCCCCACGCACCCAAGGACCCCTCGGAGTTTTTCGTCGGCAGCGAGGAGTGGATCGACGCGAAGCATGCGTGGGAAAAGTATTGGTCGAATCGCAGCGACGCGCTGCGCGAATACCTCGCCGAGGCGGCGAAGATTCATGGAGAGCCGGTGCCGCCTTCGTCGGGATCGGCGAAGCTGACTAGCATCCGGCAGAAGCTGAGCCGCATCCGCCAGCTGAACAAGAAGTGGGGCTGCCCGGAAGAACCGTGGGCGGCCGCGTCGCCGAATCTGCTGTGGAACATCGCCAACATCGGCGCCGCGCAGATCTCGATGCTCGGCAAGATCACCGGGCCTGCATTCGCGCCGGTGGCCGCGTGTGCTTCGTTCGGCGTCGCCTTGAAGATGGCGATCGATGCCATTCATCTCGGCGAAGCGGATGCCGTGGTGGTCGGCATGTGCGATCCTCCGCCGCATCCGCTCGTGCTCTCCGCCTTCTACAACGCGAACGTCGTCTCCGCGGACGCCGATGTCTCGCGTCCGTTGACGGGTCTCAAGGGGACGCACGTCGCGGGCGGCTCGTGCGTCTGGATCGTCGGCGATGCGGAGAAGATGCGCGCGCAGGGGTTCAAGCCGCTCGGCATGGAGATCGTCGGCGTCGGAACGTCGTCCGATGCGCACCACATCATCACGCCGTCGAAGGGCGGGCCGCAGCTCGCCATGAAGAAGGCGATGGAAGAAGTGCAGGCCGCGGACGTGACGACGTGGGACATGCACGCGACCGCAACACCGGGCGATGCGACGGAGATCGAGCACTCGCTCGAGCTGCTGCATCCCGACGTGCTCTTCACCGCGCGCAAAGGAACATTCGGGCATGGGATGTCGGTCGGCGGAGGTTGGGAGCTGACTGCACAACATCTGGGCATGGCCCGCGGGAAGCTGTTCCCGATGGCGCTGACCGAGGGTGAGCTGCACGAAGATGTGAAAGTGCATTCCGCGAAGTTCGTCCACAACGAGGAGATCGAAGCGCCCGGCGGCTATTGCGGAAAGCTGAGCATGGGGATCGGCGGGATCAACTCCTGTGTGATCTCCAAGCCGTGGAGTTGACGTGTACGACAGGCGCCCTCGCCTGTCGGCTCCCAGCGGACAGGCGAGGTGCCTGTCCTACACAGGGTAGAAAAGTGGCGCGCTCGTTCGCACGGCGATAGGATCTCCTCCGCCAATCGACAACAACAATTTGACGGAGGAAAAACTCATGAAAGTCCGGGTCCTCGCTGCAACTGCTCTGCTCGTTCTCTGTACCACCGCGTTCGCCGCGGATCAGCCTCAAAAGAAGGAGATGTCGCCCGAAGAAAAGGCCGCCATGGAAGCCATGATGAAGGCGATGACGCCCGGCGACGCGCACAAGCTCCTCGACAACATGGTCGGCGTATTCGACGCGAAGGTCACCGCCTGGTTCGTCCCCGGTGCCGAACCCGCAGTCAACACCGGCACCGCCGAGAACACCTGGGTGCTCGGCAACCGCGAAGTGATGCAGAAGTTCACCGGCATGTTCATGGGCCAGCAGTTCCACGGGATCGGTTTTACCGGTTACGACAACATCAAGAAGAGCTACTGGGGCACATGGATCGATGACATGGGCACCAGCGTGATGGTGTCCACCGGCGCCACGACCGACAACGGCAAGACGTGGAAGTTCACGTCAACGGTGCCCGACCCGATGACCGGGAAGGATGCACCGGTCGAAGAGCGGATCACCGTGACGGACAAGGATCATCACACCTTCGAGATGTGGAGCCCGGGTCCGGACGGAAAGATGATGAAGATGATGGAGATCGTCTACACGCGTAAGAAGTCGTAGCGACCCTTCGTTTCCCTTCTCCCCCGCCACGGGGGAGAAGGTGCCGAAGGCGGATGAAGGGGCGCCAACTGCGCCGTCAGCCACGTGGCAGCGGCTTGAAGATCGAGAAGCCTGCGCCCTGCGGATCGCCCAGCACCGCGAACCTTCCGACATTCGGAATGTCCGTCGGCGCGTGATGCAGTTGCGCGCCAATCCCCTGCGCCTTCTTCACCATCGCATCGACATCATCGACGAGAAAGTACGGAATCCAGAATGGCGGCACGCCTTTGAAGCGCGCGTCCTTCATCTCGAGAAATCCGCCGCGTGCCTGCTCACCATCGTGCCACTCGGTGTACTCGGGACTCCCCTTCGCCGTCCAGCCAAACAGGCTCGTGTAGAACTTCCGCTCTCCATCGCCGTCGTGCGCCATCAACTCGTTCCAGCAGAACGATCCCTGCTCGCCTACGACTTCGGCTCCCTTGTGCTTCCGCGCCTGCCAGATCGCGAACACCGCACCCTCGGGATCCTGCACGACTGCCATCCGTCCGACATCGAACACGTCGAATGGCTCCGCCATCAACTTCGCTCCGAGCGACTTCGCCTTCGCGGCCGTTTCATCTGCGCTCGTCACGTTGACGTACGACAGCCAGTTCGGCGGCACCGCCTTGTTCTCGAAGATCGCACCGACGACACCTGACGCGAGCTTCGCCATGTTGTACGGGGGCGCATTGTCCGGCATCGGAATCACATCGTAGGTCCATCCAAAGAGCTCTCCGTAAAATCTTTTCGCTACCTCGGAATCCGAGGTACTCAGTTCGACCCAGCAGAACTGCCCGGGGTCATAGCTCGTGACCTGCATGCTTCCTCCTCAAAACTCGCCGACGCAATGTAGACGACCGAATGAAGAACGATCTCATCACTGCCGTTGCTCACGTGAGCAGCGAGCGAATAGACGCCCGCCGAGGCATACGAATGCACCACGGCTTCAGACGGCGTGCCAGTCTGACGCGATACCGTCCCATCACCGAAGTCCCACACGATCGTGTGTGCCCCACAGGCCATGTTGTCACCGAACGTGACGATACGAAACGCGACCTGCTCGTTGATTCCGCACGGATATGACGGCGCCACGTAGGTACAACCCGACGCCGCTCCGTAGTAGCTCACAACGACATTCTGGTTGCTGAGCGCAGGACATGAAGGTCTCGCACTCGCTCGCCTTCTCGCATGAGCTGGCATCGCAAACAACATCGCCAGAAGGAGAACTGGGAGCGTTCGTCTCATCTCAACTTCCTTCCTGTCGCTTTCTCCAGCGACGCCGGATCATCAAGAATGATCCACTCCAGCACTGACACCGGCAAGGAGCCATGCGCGATCAGCTCGTCATGGAACTCGCCGAGTTTAAATGATGCTCCTCGCGTGTCGCGATAGCGGCCGAGTAGCTGCATGATCTGCCATTTGCCGGTGATGTAGCTGATCTTCTGCGTCGGACTCGTCGCCGCTCCCGCGGCTTCACCGGTCGCGGCTTCCTTGTCGAGCCCGCCGCCTTCCATGAAGTACTTCACCGCGCGATCGAATGACCAGCGCCCGGTGTGGAGATTCACATCGACACCGATCCGCGCCGCGCGATAACGCGAGAGGCGCAGCACCTGTCCCGCGGCCGCGGAGTCCGGCGGATAAAGCCCCTCGCGCGACAACATCTCCTCGGTGTAGAGCGCCCAGCCTTCGATGAATACAGTATCGGAGTGTTGTCGCCGGATCTCATCCTTCAATTGCAGCGCAATCGAGAGTTGCAGAAAGTGTCCCGGAATCCCTTCATGCCCGAGGATCGGGCGAGGATCCTCGATCGCAGCGCGGATGTAGAAGTTCCTGCTGTTCGGGTTGTAGGTCGGAATGAAATAGAAGCCGCTCGAGTCGGGGTCGTAGATGCCGGGCGAATTCATGAACCCGCCGGGCGAGGTCGGCTTGAACGCTTCCGGCAACTGCCGGATGAGAAACGCGCCGAGGGAATCGGGAAGCGTGACGAGGTGCTGTTCTTTGAGAAAACGGATCATCTCCTCTTCACGGCTCTGATAGCGATCGAGGAACTCCTGCTGATCGCGAGGAATCGACGCGCTGCGATGCGGATCGGGATCCGCCATCGCCGGATCCTTCAGCATCGCTTCGAGGGCGCGGTAGCGTCCGAGCTCGATGCGGCCGAGCTCCTCCACTTCAGCCGCGGTGAACGGAAGGAGCAGGAGATGCCGGAGCATGAACTCATAGCGCTCCTTCCCCATCGGCTTCCACGGCTTCATCGTTTTCAGCCGTGACTCGAGCCAGTCCGCGTAATCGTGCAGCGCGTCTTTGGCGTCCTTCTTTGCGCGCCCGAGCTCCTCTTTCTCCGACGGCGAGAGCGGACCGGACAACGTGTCGACAGTATCGAAGAGTGAGTCGATGCTGCGCGCGGAATCGATCGCAAGCTCCGCGTAGAGACGCACGGGCTCGGTCAGGTTCTTCTTTCCCTGCGCGATGAGCTGCGGCATCTTCTCGAAGCGATGCATCGCGGCGCGTGCGCGAACGTCTGTGGGCGCGTACTCCTTCTTGAGGATCGAGAAGATCGCGTTGCTCGCCTCATCGACATAAATCTGCGGATTCGTCTCTTCGGCGTGCAGCTCGCGCGAGAGAAAGTCATCGCGCTCGACCTGTGCACGGAAGAGGATCGCGTCGATCGCCTCGTCTTTCTTCCAGGTGCTGAGATCGACAGCTTTCATTCTTTCGACGATCGATTGCACGTGCCTCCGGCGCTTGGCAACCGCGGCTTGTGAAAAATCCGAAAGCTCATCGTCAAACGTGTGCCGGCCTTGATCGGATGTCACAACTGGAAACGCTCGATCCCGCCACGCGTAGTAATCATGAGAGAGCTTGTGCAGCTCGGCTGGCGTCATCGCCGAGAGAGGCAGCGCGAACGCGAGGAGTGCGGCGAGTGTTCTCATGAGTAGCGAATGTTAAAGGAGAGCGGGCGCCCGTTCACCGAACCTTGACGTGAGTTCACCGCAACGCGACGACTAATCGCAACAAAGGTCTTTATTCTGTCTGTGGTCCACTGGATCGCTCGCAGTAACAGGAGGTCGGCATGCAGTCGGTCGAGAATCGAAACGCAACTCCGACACCCGACACAGGTCGCGGCGAGCCATTTCCTGCCGGGACGACGATCGCGCGTTACCGGATCGTTGCTCTCATCGGCTCTGGTGCGATGGGCGACGTCTATCGCGCGCACGACAAGATGCTGGAGCGCGAAGTCGCCTTGAAGGTCCTGCCGTCACAGCTCGTGAATGACCGCGAGCGCGTGCGCCGCTTCGCACAGGAAGCGCGTGCCGCATCGGCACTCAGCCATCCGCACATCGTCACGATTCACGAAGTGGGACACGCGCGTCCTTCCGCCAACGTTCTCGACATCGCGGACCGCAGCGCGAAGCGGCACAGTGAAGTTCATTACATCGCGATGGAGTTCGTCGATGGACGGACGCTGGGCGACGAGCTCACCGCGGGTGTGCCGCTGCGGCGCGCGGTCGAGCTGCTGGCGCAAGTGGCAGAGGGACTCGGGAAGGCGCATGCCGCAGGCATCATTCATCGCGACCTCAAGCCGGACAACATCATCGTCGCCAAAGAGGGCTACGCGAAAGTCGTCGACTTCGGCCTGGCGAAACTGATTGACGGAGATCGCAGCTGGAATCCGATCGGCGCCGACTCCCCCACGCTCCGCGCTCTCACTCAGCTCGGCGAAGTCCTCGGCACTCCGGGCTACATGTCGCCGGAGCAGATCAGCGGCGGCGTCATCGATCCGCGGGCGGACGTCTTCTCGTTCGGCTGCATTCTTTACGAAGCGATCACGCGCAACCGTCCGTTCGAGGCCGAGTCGTTCGTCGACACGCTGTACAAGATCCTGCACGAAGAGCCGCCATCCATCGGCACCATAGCACCCGACACGCCGCCCGAGCTGCAACGCGTGGTTAGTAAGTGCCTGGCGAAGAATCGCGACGACCGCTATCAGTCGATCCGCGATACGGCGATCGATCTGCGCGAATGGCTGCAGCAGGCCGACGCCGCTCCTGCGCGCCGCGACCGTGCGCAACAGCTCCAGATCGCAATTCTCGCGACCATCCTCGCCACGCTGCCGATCCTCGGCTGGATCTTCTTTGGCCGCCGTCACGCGCTCGCCGTTCCGCAACAGACGATTCATCGCCTCACGACCAATGGCGTCTCGTCGATCGGATCGATCTCGCCGGATGGCCGCTACGTCGTCTACGTGTCGTCCGAGAGCGCCGGGCAAACGGTCTGGCTCCAGCAGCTCGAGACGAAATCGGTGCTGCAGCTCGTCCCTCCGTCGACGGGGCATTATGTCTCCGTGACGTTCTCGCGCGACAGCAACTACGTCTACTACGTTCGCTACGACGTGAACCTGATGGCCGATCTCTGCCGCATCCCGCTGATCGGCGGAAAACCGGAGACGCTCGTTCACGACATCGATACGAAGCCGGCGTTCTCACCCGACGGGTCGCACGTAGCATTCGTGCGCGACGATTTCAACAAATCGACGAGCACACTGCTGGTCGCGAATGCGAATGGCTCCAGTGAACGCGCTCTCGCTGCGTTCCGGCTCCCCGATCGTGCCTTCTCACCGAGCTGGTCCGGCGACGGCAAGCACATCGTCGTCACACAGTCGGGGAAGATCGTCGAAGTGGCGTGGCCGGATGGCGCCACGCGCGAGATCACCACCCGTCCGAAGTTCGAGTCCGTGCGCAGCGTGACGTGGTCCGAGCGCTCGACCCTGATCGCCGCGGCAACCACCGAAGACTCGAGCGGCCATCTGCGTCTGTGGCAGATCGACAGCGAGAGCGGCGACGCCGTTCCCATGACCGACGATCTCAGCGACCTCGCGCAGCCATCGGTGAGTGACGACGGAAAGTCGATCGCCGCGGTGCAGACGCTCCGCCAGGCGAACATCTTCGCGTACGACGAGCATGGCGTGCGGCCGCTCACATCGGGTGTCGCCGCGAACGGCACGGGCGGCATCTCGTGGCTCGGCGATCGCGTGCTGTACTCCTCGGCCGTCGACGGCTCATCGACACTCTGGGCTTCGGATCCCGCGAAGGGCGCCCCATCGAAGCTGACGGAAGGCGGAGCGGAGTACCGCCCCATCGCATCGCCGGATGGAAAGAGCCTGCTCTACTCGGTGTCGAAGAACAATCAGGCCACGATCTGGAAAATGAAACCGGATGGCAGCGACCAGAAGCAACTGACGAAGGGGCCGCGCGATGTCGACTTCGCGATCTCTCCCGACTCGACGACGCTTGCCTGGACGTCGCTCGATGCAAAGTCGCAATGGTCGCTGTGGACGATGCCGCTGAGCGGCGGCACGGCACACAAGATCGTGAGCCGCCCGACGCTCGTTCAACAGATTCACTTCACGCCGGATGGAAAAACGGTCATCTTCACCGGCTACGAAGGAAGCATGCTGCGCCTTTATCGCGTGCCGGTCGAAGGCGGCGCCATCACGCAGTTGACGACGAAGCGGTCAACCGACAGCTCGCTGTCGCCCGACGGAGCAACACTCGCCTGCTCCTACGACTTCGACAACTTCCACATGTCCAACCTCGGGCTGGTGCCGGTAGCCAAGGGCGAGATCACGACCGTGCCGCTGAAGGGCTGGCACTATCGCTGGGCCGGCAACAAGCTGACCTTTCTCCACGACGAAAACGGCGTGACGAACCTCTACGAGTTCGAAGACGGCAAGACGAAGAGCCTGACGAATTTCACCGAGGGGACGATCGTCGACTACGCATGGAACGAGGCAGGAAACGCCGCGGCCATCACACACGAAGTGGACAGCTCGGATGTCGTGGTCATCAGGAGGAAGTGATTATTGACTCAGCGAATCGCGGAATCCGAGCTGGCGTTGTCGATGGTCTGCAGGAATGGCGAGATGCGTCCGTCGCCGCCGATCACGTCGACATCGAGCTGCATGTTTCTCAGCTCACCAAAGGTGTCGCGGGCGCTGCCGATGATCGTTCGTGAAAGGTCGCTGATCATGAGCAGCCGGTTCGCCGGCACCGTCACGTTCAGGCTGCTGATGCCGAGCGCGGTCGTCTTCGCTCCGGCGCTGAACGAAAAGCGCAACGTCAACCGCACGCTTGCCGGATGTCCTGCGCTTTCGACGAGCCCGACGCTCGATCGATAGGTCACTGGAGTGCCCGCAGCGATCGTCGATCGGCTCGCATCGTCCACGCCTCCAAAACGGCGTGACTGCCCCGTCGTCAACGCGGAAGAGGTCGCATACACAGGCAGCGCAGTGCCAAAGGATCCGTCGCGGCCACGAACGCTGTTCGTCGAGCGCGCCGCCGCAACGAATGGCCGCTCGGCGGTGAGACGGAGATAACCATCTGTGAAACCGATCGGAACGGAAATCGTGCGTCCCGGCTCGATCGTCACACTCGACAGGAAGGCGTTTCCGCCACTCGGCTGCGCGGCGCGGCGGCGAGCAGCGTTGAAGTGATTGTCGATCGCGATCTTCAACGACTCGCTGCCTGGATTGAATAGAAACATCGTGTTGGCGGTCGTAGAGACATTTCCCGGCGGCGGAGCAACGGCAACGATCTGATCACTCGTCGTGAGCAACTGGCCATCGACGATCCATGCGTCTTTCGAAGTCGTATCGATCGCCTGTGCGTACGCCACGATCCGCGCCGGGTTCGACGACGTGTTCGTGATGCGCACCGAGATCGCGGACTCCGGTACGGCATCCGCCAATGACAACATGCTGAAGGCATCGACGCTGTCGCTCGCCCGCGTGCTCACGGCGCTTCCCGCGGGGTCGAGAAATTCGAGCTTCATCGTGGCAGCCTGGCCGCCGACTTCCTGCACGAACATGTTCGTCAGACGCGACGCCGATTTCTCGACGCCTGCGAGATAAATGATCTCGCCTGGACCAGCGGAGCGGTCCGAGCGAAACATCGGGATCGCCGTGATGAAGGATCCGACTGCAGGGTCGAGCGTCCGGGACTGCAATCCTGCGAGCAGAACGCGCGAGAGATTCGCGCTCCTCGCCTGGATGCTTCCTGCCGGAGCGTTCGTTGCGAACACGGTGGAAAGGATCGACGGCAGCACGATCGTGGCATTCGGCGCGAGCTGATCGAGTGCTCCGATCAGCGGAGATTTTCCCGGCGCCGCAAAGTAGAGCTTGAGATCGGAGATCGAGTTGCCGAGGACGGAAAGGAAAAGATCACCAACGGAGCCCGAGCCCTGCAGCAGACCCGGGACGAAGAATGCGACTTCTCCATTGGCGAGCGGTGGCGGCGCGCCGGGGATTGCGCCCGGCTTCACGATGTCGACGACGCTCACGGAAATGGAGCTGGTCGTACCCCCGCTTCCTTCGCTGATCACCCGCGCCAGGACGGAGGATCCCGCCGTATCGATGTAGGTCAGCGTCAGAGTCGCGACGGCAGCGCCACTGAGAGATGCAGAATCGGGACGGAGAGCGCGATTCGTCGTGAACGTCACGGCTCGCGATAGCCCCGGCCCGATCGTAATGAGTCCACTTTCAGGGATCAGCCAGGCGACATCCGAGGTCACGAGTCCCTGCAACGTGCCAGTCCCTTTGTTGGTAAAGGTCACGGAGCCGCTCGGGTTTTCGCCGGCAGGCGCAGCGATTTCGGTGCGCGCCACCGCCGTCGTCGGAACGACTGAGCCTGTCGGAGCGGTCGCGAAATACATGCGAACGCCGATCGTCAGTCCCGTCGCTACGCCCTGGCCTGCAATCATCGATGCGCCGGAGTAGTTCCCGGCGTTTCCGGTCGTCGCGGTAATCGTGACGACCTGACTCGCGTCGGCAGCCAGTGAAAATGTCGTCGGTGACTGCGTGAAGAAATCTCCCTGCTGCGTCAGCGTGATCGTCGTTGGGACGCGGCCGAGGTTCGTGAGCGTGTAGTGATCGGTAGCACCGGTGAGTCCTGCGAAGGCGACGATTCCACTGGGGTAGCTGCTGACAGTCACGATGGGAACATCGCCGGGGTCGACAAATACCGTAGCACGCGATGCCGACGTGATCCCCGACGCAGTCGCGCTGAGTGTGTACTCCGTCGTCGATTGCGGAGTCACCGTAAGCGAGCCGGATGTGCCCACCGGTCCGATGTTGTTATCGAGCGTCACCTCCGTGGCACCACTCGTCGTCCACGTGAGTGTTGATGACTTCCCCTTCTGAATGAAACTGGGATCAGCGCTGAAGTAAATCGATGGACCGGGATCATTCACTGCTTCGAAGATGCTCCTGTTTACCGTTCCACCCGTGCCGGTTGCAGTCAGCTTGAACTCGGTGTTGGTCTGCAGCGAGACGGATCGCGATCCGCTGATCGGCACGGAGCCGATTCCGTCGATCGTGACCGTGCTGGCGTGCTGAGTGGCCCACGTCAGCGTCGTGCTGCCGGCGAAGGGCACACTGCTCTCTTCACTCGTGAAGCGCGTAATCGACGGAGCAGGATTGACGAAATCGGTCTCGAGCCGGACATCATCGATTCCGACGTTGAAGCAATAGCGATTGTCGACTTCGATGAAACGAAGCCTCACCTGGCGTCCAGCAAAACCCGAGAGCGTCGCGGTCTGAAGCTCGTAAGCGCCATTCGTAAGTCCGTTGCCCGTTCCAATCACGAGAATGTTCTGCAGGACGTTCAGCGTGAAGATGTCGGCGGCGGGATCGATGATGTCGACGCGAAACTGCTGATTCGTATAGTCACCGTTGAAGCCCAGCTTGTCGGGCGATTCGAGAGGGGCGCCACTCCGGTAGTAGAACTTGAATGAGAGGAGAGGCGCGGCGCCCGGTGGAATCGTCACATCCTGATAAAGGATGTGCGAACCCTGGCGACCCTGCGACACCATCGCCGCGAAGTTTCCATCGGGAGGCGTCGGAATGTTTGTTACGAGACACAAGTCGTTCTCGAACGAAGGGTCGACCGGAGTCGTCGTTCCCGATTGCGCGAGCCACGCACCGTTGCTGCCCGCTTCGTTGACAGGCATCCAGCCGGCGAGATCATTGGAGTTCGTACCTCCGTTTGTTTCGAAGCTGCCGTTCTGAATGAGGTTCGTCGACGCGGCAGACGCGGAGAGCGCAAGAGCGAACGTCACCAGGGCAATCATGACGGCGCGCACGACGTCATTGTCGCGCAATTTTGAGCGGGCCGCGTCAGACCTTCCGCGTGAGTCCGCGCGGCACAGCCTTCACCAGCGCGTTCTCGCGATCGATGCCGACGCGCTTGTCCAGCACGGACTGCCGGATGATGCGCATCATCTGCTCGAAGTGATCTTCTGCGCGGTCGAGCGCTTCCTTCGCATCCTCGATCGCACTCTGCAGATTGAGAACGACTTCGACTCCCGCGAGATTCACTCCGAGGTCGCGAGTGAGTGTCAGGATCATCTCGAGCTTGCGGATCTCGTCCAGACCGTACAGGCGCGTGTTGCCCGACGTGCGCGCTGGCTTGATGAGACCCTCGCGTTCATAGAGGCGGAGGGTCTGCGGATGAATGTTGTAGCGCTCCGAAATCACGGAGATCATCACGTAGCCGTCTGCTCTGCGCTTGCCCATGGGAAAAAAGTGTAGGACAGGCGCCCCCGCCTGTCCTACTCCTCTTTGATCATTACTTGTTTTCGTCGACGACTTCGGCCTCGATCACATCGTCCTTGTTCGCCGCGCTCTCGGCCTTGGGAGCCGCACCCGCGGCTTCACCCTGTGCACCAGCCTGTGAGTACATCATCTCCGCCAGCTTGTGCGACGCCTTGGTGAGGTTCTCGGTGGCCTTCTTGATGTTGTCGACGCCACCCTGCTCCATCGCCTTGCGAGCCTCGCCGATCGCCGACTCGAGATTGCTGACGTCGGAGCCAGAGAGCTTCTCGCGGTTCTCGCTCAGCATCTTGTCGACGCTGTAGACGAGCGAGTCGAGCTGGTTCTTGACGTCGATCTCTTCGCGGCGGCGGCGATCGTCTTCGGCATGCGACTCCGCATCCTTGACCATCCGCTCGACGTCGTCCTTCGACAGACCGGAGGAGCTGGTGATCGTGATCTTCTGCTCCTTGCCGGTGCCGAGGTCCTTGGCCGAAACGTGCATGATGCCGTTGGCGTCGATGTCGAACGTTACTTCGATCTGCGGCATGCCGCGCGGTGCCGGCGGAATGCCGATGAGGTGAAACGCGCCGAGCAGCTTGTTGTCATGCGACATCTCGCGCTCGCCCTGATACACCTTGATCTCGACCGACGTCTGATTGTCGGCCGCGGTCGAGTACGTACGCGACTTCTTCGTCGGGATCGTCGTGTTGCGCTCGATGAGCTTGTCGACGATGTGGCCGAGAGTCTCGATGCCGAGTGACAGCGGCGTGACGTCGAGCAGCAGCACGTCCTTGACGTCGCCGCCGAGCACACCGCCCTGCACTGCCGCACCGACTGCGACGACTTCGTCAGGATTCACACCCTTGTGCGGCTCCTTGCCGAAGAAGTCCTGCACGAGCTTCTGCACCATCGGGATGCGCGTCGAGCCGCCGACGAGCACGACCTCATCGATCGTCTTCGGATCGACGCCCGCGTCGCTCAAAGCCTGGCGCACCGGGCCCATCGTCTTCTGCACGATGTCGCCGATGAGCTGCTCGAACTTCGCGCGGGTCAGCGTCATGTTGAGATGCTTCGGGCCGCTCGCGTCCGCGGTGATGAACGGAAGGTTGATGTCGGTGGACATCGTCGAGCTGAGCTCGATCTTCGCCTTCTCGCCCGCTTCCTTCAGACGCTGCAGAGCCATCTTGTCCTTCGACAGATCGATGCCCTGATCCTTCTTGAACTCTTCGATGACCCAGTCGATGAGACGCTGATCGATGTTGTCGCCGCCGAGGTGCGTGTCACCGTTGGTCGACTTGACTTCGACGACGCCGTCGCCGACTTCGAGCACGGAGATGTCGAACGTGCCGCCGCCGAAGTCATACACGGCGATCGTTTCGTTCGTCTTCTTGTCGAGGCCATACGCGAGCGCGGCGGCCGTTGGTTCGTTGACGAGACGCTCGACCTTGAGGCCTGCGATCTCGCCCGCGTCCTTCGTCGCCTGACGCTGTGAGTCGTTGAAGTAGGCCGGCACCGTGATGACTGCGCGGTCGACCTTCTCTCCGAGATAGTCTTCGGCGGCCTGCTTCAGCTTCTGCAGGATCATCGCGGAGATCTCAGGCGGCGAATAAAGCTTGCCCTGCACGTCGACGCGAACATCGCTGTTCGACGCCTGCGCGACGTGGTACGGAACCATCTTCATCTCTTCGTTCACTTCATTGAACTTGCGGCCCATGAAGCGCTTGATGGAGAAGACGGTGTTCTCAGGATTCGTGACTGCCTGGCGCTTGGCAACCTGACCGACGAGGCGCTCGCCATTCTTGGCGAAACCGACGACGGACGGCGTGATGCGGCTGCCTTCAGCATTCACGATGACCTTCGGCTCGTTGCCTTCCATGACGGCGACAACCGAGTTGGTCGTGCCGAGATCGATGCCGATGATCTTGGACATGTTGTTCTCCTTCTGTGACTTAGATGCACATGAGTGCATCATTGTCAAGTTTCAGTGCGTATCAAAACCTGAGCGTATCATTGTAAATTCCGGAGCTGCAAGGGTCATTCCGGCGGAAGGGATGGCGTGAAAATCTCCCGCTCTCCCTCTCCAGCCCGAGCTTGTATTCCGCAACTCCAGCGAGCTCGTGCTCACGATGTTCGGTGCATTACCAACATCGCGAAAGAAGCCGCGCAGATCGCCCGGGCTTCCACTCAGCGAGACCTCATAGTCCGACTGGACGTACATCTCCAAATCGTGATCGGCCGTGTGACGAAGCTCTTCGACTCTTACGTGATTCTCAACCGCCGCGCGATTGAGCAGGCGAAGGACCGCCGCTTCGTCGCGTTGATTCGGGAGAATCATCCTCAACTTGTCGAGCTCGACGGTGAGCCTGGTCTGCTCTTCCTGAAACTGCGTCCACTTTCGCTGCGCAGCCCTCGCATGCTCGAGCCTCTTCGTAACCGAGGCGAGCTCGCGCTCTCGCGCATCGATCCTGCTGTCGATCCGCTGCTGAAGAAAAAGAAACGGAACGAACGGAAACGCCAGAGCCGCAAGCAGCGCGGCGATGCACGCGAACAGTGGCGGCCGAAATGCCGTCATGACGATTTCCTCGCGAGATGGATTTGCCAGTGCGCGTCTCCCGGGGCGCTGTCGAAGACGGGATGCCAGAGCACATCGAAGCGTTTCGGCTCCAGCCCGGGGCCGGCGCTGACGACTTCGTCGCGAGTGAATTCGAGCGCCTCGACTTCGCGCCGCAGTCTCGCGAGCCGATCCGCCGAATCGGCCTCGACATGCATCGCGAGTTTGTCCGTGATGCCGGCAGCGTCGACGCGAACACCTGGCTCCGCGAGTGCGAGCGTCATGACGTGGAGTTGCCACCACGGCCCTGTCTGTGTTTGCTTCACGTGATTGATCACGTCGATCCGCGTCTGCAGTTCCTCTTTCTTCGCCTGATAGGAGACGACGGCATCGGCGTACGTTTTTAGCCCTCCCAGCTCCGACCGCGCCTCGGTGAGGCGGCGCTCCTCTTCATGAAGCTTGCGGGTCAACGAGGCGTAACGCAGCGCGCAGAGCGAGATCCCTGCGAGCGCCGCAGCGACGAGCCCGAGGAGGAGGGAGCGGAGCGACATCGGCGAACACAAATGTTAACGGTGAATGAACGGCCGAGGCGCGTTGTTATGATCGGCTCGGAGGTTCATTCATGGATCGTTTCGGTTACTCACAACAGCCGGCGTGGATCAGCGCCAGTACGGAACAGATGGAAGTTCGCGAGCGTGCGTTTTTCCGTTCCGTGTATGGCTGGATGTTCACGGGGCTGATGCTGACGGCGCTTGCCGCGCTGGCAGTCACGCAAGTGCCGGCCATGCGGCAGCTCATCCTCGGCACTGGTCTCTACTTCGTACTCTTCCTCGTCGAGCTCGGGCTCGTGTTCTATCTCTCCATGCGCATCACGAAGATGTCGACGGGTGCGGCTGCATTCTCATTCCTCGCCTACTCACTCCTCAACGGGCTGACGCTGAGCGCGATCTTCTTCATCTACACGCACGCCACGATCTTCAATGCGTTCTTTGGCGCGGCAGTGATGTTCGGAGCGATGGCCGTTTATGGCGCCGTAACGAAACGCGATCTCACGTCGTGGGGCTCGTTCTTCATGATGGGTCTGCTCGGCATCGTGGTGATGAGTCTCATCAACTTCTTCCTGCACTCGCCCGCCATCCACTGGGCCGTCAGCTTCATCGGCGTGTTCATCTTTCTCGGGCTCACCGCGTACGACAATCAGAAGCTGAAGTCGTATGCGCACGCGGGCACAGGAACCATGCAGGGCAACCTGGCGATCTATGGCGCGCTGGCGCTCTATCTCGACTTCATCAACCTGTTCCTGATGTTGCTGCGGCTCTTCGGAGACCGCCGCCGCTAAATCCGAAAGCGCGCGCCTACGCGGCGCGCGCTTTCAGCGTCAGTGCGTTGCGGACGGCAAAGGCCGAGTCGTCGTTGTCGAAGTAGACGTACACCGCGTCGAGATCTCCGCTCCAATCACGAATGCGCGCGGCCCACGTCGCGAGCTGCGCGTCGGAATAGCTTCCCTGATATTTGTTCTGCGTCGGACCGTGCAACCGCACGTACGTCCAGCCTGCCGTGATCACGAATGGCGACTGAACTCCGGCGAGCTCGTAGATGCAGAACGCCGCGTTGTACTTGCGCAGCACCCGATAGACATCCTCATTGAACCAGGTCGGGTTGCGCAGTTCGAACGCGTAGCGATGTCCGCGCGGAAGCAGTTCGAGGAACGATTCCAGCCGCTCGACGTTCACGCTCCAGCGCGGCGGCAACTGCCAGAGGATCGGGCCGAGCTTCCACCGTAGCCGTTCGACGAGTGGCAGGAAGTTGTCCAACGCTCGCCACGAGTCCTTCAGCTTGATCATGTGCGTAATGAAGCGGCTGCCCTTCACTGCAAAGCGAAAGTCGTGCGGGGTCGACTGACGCCACGACTCGAAGGATGACTCCTTCGGCAGTTGATAGAAGGTGTTGTTCAACTCGACCGTATCGAAGTCGTGGGCATAGTGCTGGAGCATTCCTGCTGGCTTGATGTCTTCGGGATAGTAGCGCCCCACCCAGTGTTTGTAATGCCAGCCCGAAGTGCCGATGCGGAGGGTCATAAATGGGAATCGAGAGCGGGCAGCTCGCCCGCTCTCGCCGGGTGCAACTACTGGTTAGAAATCGTGACGCCGCCGCTGCTCGTCGTCGTGACGCGCACGGCTCGGGCACGGCCGGTGACTGACGTCGCCGAGGTGGCTGCGCTGGTGCTGGAAGAAACCGTAGCCGGGAACGTCCGCTGACGCGCGATTGCAGCACCCACACTCGCTTTGCGCACCACTGTCAGGGGCGATCTCACGACGTTCCTCGTCGAGGCTGTCGTTGACGTGCTCGTATTCGTGCTCGCCACCGGAGGATTCGCCGCCGCGAGCGGAGACGGGGTTGCCGCTGACGAGACGGCCGGCGTCAAGAGGCCGGTGTTCTGATTGCCGAGCACCGTCGATGACGCTGTGCCGTTCACCACTCTCGAGTTGACTCCCGGACCCGCCGCGAACACGCCTGCAGTCGCTGGAAGCGCAACGTTGGAAGGCGATGCCGTCGTGAGAGGTGCGGTGACCGTCACTGCCGCCGGCGTCGTCGGCGCGTTCGTCGCAGCGGAGGTCAGTGCAGCGGTTGCCGCACTCGTCGATGCTGCCGTCGAGACCGCAGCGCTACCGCTGGTACCGCTGAAGACGACTCCGCCTCCATCACCACCCGTGACCACCGAGTTCGCCGGCGAGCTGATCGAAGAGTTCACCGTCGACTGCGGAACCAAAGGCATCGTGTCATTGGCGATCGCGACGCCGCCTGTTCCTGATGGCCCGGGGCTGGAGGGCCCGAGCACACGACCCTGATGTCCGCGCAACACTGCAATCGCATCGGCGGATGAAGAGAACATCGGCGTGATCCGTTGCGGTGCAACGATCATCGCATGTGCGGGTGGTGTCGTCGAGGTTCCACCGGATGAGCCTGGAGTCGACGCTGGCGGCGTCCCTCCATAGGTTCCGGGCGAGGTCGGCTGGCCGTTGCCAGGGACCTGATTCGTACTGCATGCTGCCAGAATCAGCGCAAGCGAAACCGCCGCGATTCCGCCGCTTAGAGCGTTTTTTTCATTCGAGTTACGCATAGGATTCCTCATTCAAATCAACACTCCGTTGATAGTGTTATTTGAGCAAGCGACGTGCCGCAAAGCAGTCCTATCGGTCCCATCCGCCGGCACCACTACAATCACGCAATGTTCTCCATCACCGAGCGCGGCTCTTCCATCAAGACCGAGATCATCGGCGGCGCCACCACCTTCGTTTCGATGGCGTACATCATCATCGTGAATCCGGCGATTCTCTCCTTCGCCGGCATCCCGCAGGGCCCGAGCACCGTCGCAACGATTCTCACAGCCGCGATCGGCACGTTGCTCATGGGCCTCTATGCAAACCGTCCGATCGCGGTCGCGCCTTACATGGGTGAGAACGCGTTCATCGCATTTGGCCTGGCCGCCTTCGGCATCACCTGGCAGCAGCGGCTCGGCGCGGTTTTCCTCAGCGGCATCGCGTTCCTCATCATCACGCTCCTCGGCATCCGCACATGGCTCGCGGAGTCGGTGTCGACATCGATGAAGCACAGCTTCGCGGCAGGCATCGGTTTGTTCCTGACATTCATCGGACTCGTTGAGACAGGGATTGTCGAACCGGCGAAAGCAGTACCGGTGCAGATCGGAGCCGTGCGCAGCACGCCCGTGCTGCTAGCGATCTTCGGCTTCGTGATCACCGCGGCCATGTTGCACAAGCGGATCCGCGGCGCGATCCTCATCGGCATCGCCGTCACCGCCGCCTGCGGCTACCTCCTCGGCATCGGCAAGGCGCCGCACGCGATCGTGGCAATGCCTTACGACCTCTCTCCTATCGCGCTGAAGCTCGACATCGCCGGAGTGCTGCGCCTGTCATTCCTGCCGATTCTGCTGACGCTCTTTCTGATGTCGCTCCTCGACACGCTCGGCACGCTCGTCGGCGTGGGCGCGGCCGCGAACATGCTCGACGAGAAGGGGAACTTTCCCGAGATCGAGAAACCGATGCTGGTCGATGCCGTGGCGTGCATCGTCAGCGGACTCGCAGGCACGTCGACGAGCGGCGCGTACATCGAGTCATCGACCGGCATTCGCGAAGGCGCGCGCACCGGACTCGCGTCCGTCGTCACTGCAGCGCTCTTCGCGTTGTCGCTCTTCTTCATTCCGCTGTTCGAGCCGCTGCAGTCTCTGCGCTACGCCTATGCGCCGTCGCTGCTCGTGGTCGGCATGCTGATGCTGTCATCGGTTGCACGGATCGCGTTCGACGATTTCACGGAGCTCGTGCCGTCGTTCGCAACGATCGTGGTGATGGTCTTCACGTACAACATCGCGAACGGATTGACGGCGGGGCTGCTGCTCTACCCCATCATGAAAGTGCTCGCGGGGCGCGCGCGCGAACTACGCCCGGGCTCGATCGCGCTTGCCGTCCTGTGCGGTATCTATTTCGTGTTCGGGCTGCCGCATTAGGCCCGCGATTCGCAGTTCTTCTCGACTCGAAAGGAGAACGAGCGATGAAATCGCTGAGTGCATTGATCCTGGCCGGCTCGCTCTTCGCTCTGCCAGCTTCCGCAATTGAGACGCAGCAGACCATGGTTCACGCGAAGACGGTCACGAAGACGACGGTGCATCCCAAAAAGCACCACCATAAGAAGCATGTGACGAAGCATGTGAAGAAGACGAAGCGCATCGTCACACATCACGAAGAAAAGACCAGTTACTAGGAACAAACCGAGGCGCGGCGGGTAGGGAAATCGCCGCGCCCGTCACTCCTAGAGGGAATGGACAACGAAATCGAAGTCGTCGAGCTTCCCGACCATCAACTCCGCTATCTGGAGCGCGCGTCGCGCGCGCTCAACCCGCGCATGCCTGTCGCGTTCGGCGCACCGCATGTGATCCGAGCCATCCTCGACCGCTTCGTCGAGCGTGCAGTCGATCTCACCAACGCATCGAGCGAAGGTGAGATCGCACGGATGCCGAAAGACAGCTAGCGCGACGCTTTCTTCTTCGGCGCGGAGGCGCCGAGGAGGAGATCGATGAGCGTGTCGATGTTATCGGCCTGGGAGAGATCGATTCCGCTCTGGAACGCAGCTTCGATCAAACCCCGGATGATCTCGGCACGGCTGATCGCCTTGCCATGCTTGAGCCGGATATCGATCGCCAGACGATCGAGATACGCGACATGCCTGTCGAGCAGGACCACTGTAATCTTGGCCCAGGGCTCCGTGTGAACGATGGGACGACCGCGACTTCCTTTTGTTGCTGGGCTCACGTCAACTCCTGACTTACTTAATTGCATCTCGCAGGATACTCCCAAGCGGAGTGCTCCCGACGAGTGTTTCTAAACTTATTACCAAGAGGGCTTGGACCGCACTCTTTGACGGAATGCTATTGTTGCGCCCCTTGGAGGTTTTCGCAACACAAATTGCGCAATTCGCGCACAGAGTTCTGAGTGCTGAGTTCTGAATTCTGAGTACGGATTGACCCAGTACTACCCACTCAGAACTCAGTACTCAGAACTCAGAACTCAGTACTAGTCTCTTACTGGCGCGGCAAACGGATTTCGAATACGGCTCCCGGCTCACCATTCGCTGCAGTGATCGTCCCGCCGTAACCCTCCACGATCGCCTTTACGATTGCCAGCCCCAATCCCGTATGCGATCGCCGCGACGCGTCGGGCCGGTATGTGAAGAAGCGATCGAAGATTCGAGTCATGTTCGGGATGGCGATGCCCGGCCCCTCGTCGCGGATGCGCGTCACGACCATGCCGTCGTTCGCCGAAACCGCCACATGCACCGTTCCACCTTCCGGAGAGAAACTCACCGCGTTATCGAGCAGGTTCTCGAACACCTGCAGCAGACGATCTTCCGTCGCCTCGACCATCGGCTCACCGTTGACCTCGAGCTCGAAGTGAATGCGCTCCCCTTCGCGCAGGCGGAACCCATCGATGATCTTCGCCAGCAGCTCGCGCATCGCAAGCGGCGAGCGCTCCTCATGCGCGAGCTGCACGTCGATGCGCGAGATCTCGCGCACGCCGCTGAGCAGCCGCTCCATCCGCGCGACTTCCTGATCGACCATCTGCACGAATCGTTTGCGCACCGCCGGATCGACGACATCGGCAACCATGTCGTTCGCCGTTCGGATCGACGCGAGCGGATTCTTGAACTCGTGCGAAAGATCCGCCGTGAACGTCTCCATCGCCTGCACGTGCGTCTCCATCCGGCGCGTGATTCGCTCGAGTGCGCGCGAAAGCTCGCCGATCTCGTCACGCCGCCGCGAGCCTTTGAAATGCCCGCGGATTCTGCCGCGCCGGTCGAGAATCGCACGCGCATCGACACGCAGCTGCCGCAGCGGACGCAGGATCGTCGCCGAGAAAAAGAGGCTCACGAGAATCGCGAGCAGCACCGACGCGACGAAGATGCGCATCACGCCGAGCCGGATCACGTAGAGGTCCTGCAGAATCGGATACGTGCTGCGAGACGCCACCACCGCGCCGATCACCTTCGTATCAACTTCGAGCGGCACCGCGCGATACAACGTGACCGATCGCCGCCCGCCCGCGGTGATCTTCTTGTCGAACCCATCCTGCCCATGCAATGCCGCTCTCACTTCGGGACCCGTGAGCCGTTGCGCCGTCTCGTAGAAGTCGACATCGAGCGGCGGCTGCGGTGGCTGAACGAGTTTCAGAATCGGACGAGCGAGAAAGACACCGACTCGATAGAGCGTGTTGTGCCGCTTCGATCCCGCCGGCTGCTCCAGTGGTTTCGGAGGCGCGAGGCGATGCGAATCCGCGAGCAGGTTCCCTTGGGCGTCAACCAGGCGGAAGCGAACATCGCTCGTCTTGCTGGCGACGATCCGTTGGAACGCCGCGACATACCCCTCACCCCTGGCCCCTCTCCCCGCTTCCGCGGGGCGAGGGGAACTGCCAGGCAGCGCAGCAGCGATGATACGTGCCTGCTCGCCCAGTGACCTCGTCTCATCCGATTCCAGCCGCTTCTCATACGTCCCGAGAAACAACACACCGGCCACCGGCAAGAACACGAGCAGAAGATGAAACGCCAGAAGGCGTATCGAGATCCGGGAGAGGTATCGGCGCGAGCGTTTCACGTTTCGCGGTAGCGGTAGCCGAGTCCGTACACCGTCTCGATCCGATCGAACATCGGATCGGCCTCTTCGAACTTCCGGCGCAGCCGCTTGATGTGGCTGTCGATCGTTCGCTCGCTCACATACGTGTCGTGCGGATAGCTCTCCTGATGGATCTGATTGCGCGTCTTCACATGACCCGGATGACGAATGAGCGCGTTCAGCATCATGAACTCGGTCACGGTCAGCGTCACCGGCATCGACTTCCACTTCACGGTATAGCGCTGCATGTCCATCTCGAGCTCGCCGAACGTCATCGGCGCCTCGGCATCACTCTTCGTCTTTCCCTGATCGAGCGCTGCGCGGCGGAAGAGAACCTTCACACGCGCCAGCAGCTCGCGCATCGAGAACGGCTTGCAGAGATAGTCATCTGCCCCGATCTCGAGGCCGAGGACGCGGTCGAGCTCTTCGTCGCGGGAGGTGAGGAAGATGATCGGTGTCGATTCGGAGATCGAGCGAATCTTCCGACAGAGCTCGAGGCCGTCCATCTCCGGCATCAGGATGTCGAGAATCACGAGCCCGGGCAGCTTCTGTTTGAACGACTGCCACGCCTCGGCGCCATGCGCGAAGAGCTCGACCGGATAACCCTCGCGCCGCAACGCAAAGCCGACGGTCTCGCGGATGTTCTCCTCGTCGTCGACGATGGCGACTGTGGCATTGGCGGGACGCATCGGTCGATTCTATGACGAGGCAGCAGACGATCCGCATATCATCATGAGCCATGCAGGACAATTCAGGATTCGACGCCTCGCGGCGTGGCTTCCTGCGCTCCGTTCCACTCCTCGCTGCGACGCTCGTCCACTGCTCGCACACGCTGCTCGATCAAACGCGTTTCGCAGATGCATTCATCATCGATCCCGATGGCGCCGCGTACCGGCCGGTGCTCGACGCATTGATCGCCACGATCCTTCCGCTGGGGCGCGAAGACTTTCCGTTGCGATCACCGGACGCGATCCGCTCGAAACTGCTGGCGATGTTTCCTCTCGACTCGGACGAGCGACTCGCCGGCGTTCAGCGCATGATCACGCTGTTCGATCAGATCGATCTCTTCACGATCTTCTCCGGTCCGCTCCTGCAGCAGGAAGCAATCGCACGCGATCTGGAAGGCGACGGCGGCACGCTGACTCGCATCGCGGCAACGATCCGCGAATCCGATGCGAAGTCGCTGGCTGCATTTCGTCACGAGCACAGCGTCGCGGCCGCAGCACAGTTCACTCATCTCGCCCAGCCTGCGCGTAACCGCTACTTCGCTCTCTGGCACGAGAGCGAATCGATCGTGAAGCGGCAATTCCACGGCGCGCTCCGTTCGCTCGTGATGGTCACCGCGTACTCGATGGACGAGCTATGGAACGCGATTCACTACGGCGGTCCACTGCTTCCGCGAAAGGATGCCGTGTCGTGACCTCCCTCACTTGCGACATCCTGATCATCGGCTCCGGCGCCGGAGGAGGCGTGCTGGCCGGCACGCTCAGCGAGCTCACGAACAAGCGCATCATCCTGCTCGAAAAGGGCGGATGGTACGGCGCGCCGTTCTTCAATCAACGCGAATGGGACATGCGAGCCCTTTACGCCGATGAGGGACGGCGTTCGACCGCCGACGGCTCGATCGCGATCCGCGGAGGCGAATGCGTCGGCGGCGGAACGACCGTGAACTACATGCTCTGCTTCAATCCGATCGAGAGCGTCTGGAATCGCTGGCGCGCGACGCACGGTCTGAACGGCTTCTCGTTCGATCCTGCGGCATCGGACTACGGAGTCCGAGGATTGAATATGGCCGCGGCGCTCGCCGAGGTTCGCGAGCGATTGAATGTTCGAGCGTCGACGGATGATGAGATCAACGACAACAACCGTCTGCTGCAGCGCGGCTGCGCTGCGCTCGGCATTCCAACGCGGCACTTCGAACTGAATCTGCGCAACTGCGTCCGCTCCGGTTTCTGCGGCGAAGGCTGCGCGTACGACGCGAAGCAGGGAACGCTGCTGACCTACGTTCCCGATGCAGTCGCCCGCGGCGTACAGCTCGTGCATCACTGCGATGTCGATCGGCTGATCTTCGGAAAACGAAACGGCGCGCTGGCCACGACCGCTGTCGAAGCGCGCGTCCGGGAAACGAAGCGCGGCTCTAATCCGAACAGTGTCGCGGCCGGAAGACTTCGAATCGACGCCAGGCTCATCATCGTCTCGGCCGGCGCGATCGGAACTCCCGAGTTGCTGCAGCGCTCGAATCATCCCGATCCGCATGGCCGGATCGGCCGCGGGCTCGTGATTCATCCCAGCCTCCCGGTCATCGGCGTCATGGATCATCCGATGGAGAACTATCGCGGCATCCCCGGCACGATCTACAGCGACGCCTTCGCCGCGTCGCATCACTTCTATCTCGAGTGTCTGTTCGGGCATCCGGTATATGGATCGATCGTCGTCCCAGGCACAGGCTCCGAACATTTCGAGGTGTTGAAGAACTACGCGCGCCTCGGCGGTTTCGGAATCATGCTCGTCGACGAAGTCGATGACTCGAATCGCGTGCAGTGGCAGCAGGCAGAGGGTCGATCGCGCATTCACTATCGGTTGACGAATGCGGATCAGGAGCGTCTGCGCTTCGCGGCTGCGCGCGCCGTCGAAGTGATGTTCGCCGGCGGTGCAACCGAGGTCTTGCTCACGTCCGACGAGATGCCGCGATTCAGGAACGCTGCCGACGCGAGCCAGTGCGCGAAGCTGCGCTTCGACCCGTATAGAACGACGATCACCTCGGCCCATGCACAGGCCACGGTGAAGATGAGCGAAGACGCCCGGCTCGCAGTGACCAGCTCACGCGGAGAGTCCCACCAGGTGCGCAACCTCGTGGTCTGCGATTCATCGTCCTTCCCCGCCTCATGCGGAGCCAATCCCATGCTCTCCATCATGACGATGGCGAGATATCAGGGGCGGCGGATCGCCGCGGAGCTCGAGCGCTATGAGATGCAGTAAACCGTTAGCCATGGTATTTACGTTGCTGTTCGCTGCGACTGCACGTGCCGGCGATGTCCGAGTCTTCTCCTCAGGGCTGCTCTACGAGACGGGTCAGGCAGCCCCCTTCCTCGAGCTTCGACTCCTGCGTGACGACCACTCGTCGTGGCGATTCGCGCTGGAAGGGTGGACGCTCTCGGCAACGCGCGAACGGCCGATCGATCAACGATCGCGCTGGTTCGCATCGCTGACCGCCACACCGCACGACGCGCACAGCAGCGAGCGGATCTATCGCGACGGGAAGCGCGCGCGGGAGCTCGAATTCGGCGACGCGTCGTACTCCGTTCGCCTGGGGGCCCGGCTTGCGCCGAACGAACATGCATCGACGGAAGTGTCGCTCATCGCGCTGCGGGAAGTGCTCGCAGATGACGCACCCGCATCGCTGCTCGAACGCTGGAACAAGCCCTGGCTGGGCATGCGGCTGACACAGGGCGTGCGCTTCGTCAGCGCCGATGATCCGCTGGCCGGACGGATCGATGGCGTTGCAGTCACCGCGAATGCAGAAGGGTACGGAGGCCGCGGTTCGTGGGCGAAGGGCTCGCTCACGGAAGAAGGAGGCATGCCGCTGGGACGACTTCATCTGCGCGAGAGCGTCGCGCTGATGGCCTCGTCGAACCTCGACACCGTCAGCGCATTTCTCACCGGCGGTTCGTGGGATGCACTGCGCACGAGTGCGCTCTACGGAACGCGCTATGCCGAATTCCGGATCGAGCGTGGGGCGATTGCGAGTGTCGGTGCCGACTATCGTTTCTCGACCTGGGACGTCGGCGCGCGCGCCAGCGTGCTTCGTGCACCATCGCTGCACAAACGCGGTGCGATGCTGCAGGTTGCGCACAAACTCGGAGGGATGCGTCTCTCTTTGGGCGCGGGGAAATCGAATCGGAGGACTACGGTTGTCGCCTCGATTGGGGGAGCGGTGGTTCGGTGATCCGGCGATTCGGTAATCCAGAGGTAGCGCCTCCGGCGCTACCTCTGGCTATTGTCTGAGGAGGCACGCCTTCCGGCGTGCGATTGCCTACTGACTCAAGGTGTGTACGTGATTCGCGTTTAGTCCCCTGTACGTTTTCTTCTCGCCGTTCGGCCATACGACCGTTATGTCTGCGGTGACATCCTTCCCCAACCCGAAATGCTGTTGCGTCGGATGTTGTGACAGGTAGCCTGTTGCCGACTGGACCTCGCGCCATACGCGATTGCCTGAGGGCGTCGTGGCGATGATCGTCGCACCGATCGCGTCGCGGTTCGAATGCTTCGCGGGATCGCCGATCAGCTTCACCTTCAGCCAGTTGTTGTGCAGTTTCTCGGAGTTGTTCAGGAGGAAAACAGCCTTCGAGTCGAAGTTGTTGATCACGATGTCGAGGTCGCCGTCGTTGTCGAAATCGAGGAACGCGGCGGAGCGCGAGTTGCCCGAGAAATCCGCACCGCTCTTCGCCGAGCGATTCTGCAGCCGGCCGTTCTCGTTCACGTAAAAGACATTCGGCTCCTTCTCATGCACCGCGAACTGCATCTCCTTCTCGCCCTGCGCCGTCTGCACTTTGAACTGCGAGCTGTAGATGAAGTACTCGTGCAGGCCGTTCACGACGTAGAGATCATCATCGCCGTCGTTGTCGAAATCGAAAAAGTCCGCATCCCACGCCCAACCGGTCGACGTATCCATCGGATCGATCGCCGAGTCAGTGATCGCATAGTGCGGCAGCCCGCCTTTCGCTGACGGCGGCGTGGAGACGAAAAGCTGATTGTTCTGCACGACGCGCATCGTCGCCAGCTTCTCCGCCTTCCGCTTCATCTTGGTCTCTTCCGTCGGCATCACGTACTTCTCGTCCTTCACCATTGCCACGATGTTCGAGATGTAGAACTCGGGGTAGCCATCCTTGTTCAAGTCCGCGGTGCCGACGTTCATCGACGACGACGGGAGATCGGTGCCCATCGCGGATGCGACATCCTCGAACGTCCCGTCGCCTTTGTTGCGGTAGTAGGCGTTGACGCCGAAGTCGTTGCCGACGACGAGATCGGGCCAGCCGTCATTGTCGAAGTCGACGCTCACCGCGGCCTGCGTCCAGCCCGTGTTCTCCGTCCCGCTGTTGGGAACTTCCTTGAAGGCGAAGCCGCCCGTGTTGCGGAACAACTTGTTGGGCGTCGCGTTGCGATTCACGCGCGCGAGGTTGGGACCAACGCCCTGCGTGTAGTTGCCGTAGTAGCCGACATAGAGATCGAGCAGTCCATCGCGATCGAAGTCGAATGCGACGATCGGCCCGCCGACGAGTCCGTCGCCGCCGAGGTTGGCGGCGGCCGTCATGTCGGTGAAGGTACCGTCGCCGTTCCCCTTGTAGACGCGGTGCGGCGCGTTCACGTAGCTGATGACGATGTCCTTCTTCCCATCGTTGTCGAGATCGACGATCAGCGGCTGGCGCGGCTCGCCGGGCTTGCCATCCGGACCGATCCAGTTGATGCCTGCCTTCTCTGTCTCGTCGCGGAACGTGCCGTCGCCGTTGTTGATGTAGAGCCTGTTGCCGAGACCTCCGACGATCAGCACGTCGGGCAGCCCGTCGCCATTCACATCCTCCGCCGCGATGCCACTGCCGGAGAACGTAGGCGGAAAATCTTCGGCCGGTTGTCCGGATCCTGGCTTCACCGCGTCGGTTCCCTTGAGCGAATAGAGGAACGTGCGCTGAAAGCGGCTCAGCCAATCCGACGAGCGGTGCATGAAGTCGATGCCGCTCTTCGCCGTGATGTCATCGAAGAACTTGCCGGAGGTCACCGGCGTCGAGGCTTTGCTCGAAGGGAGCTTCGTGGCGATCGACGCGGGTGCGGGCGTCTCGAGCTGCGCCGCGAAACGCTCGGCGATCCGCTTCTGCGCGAGCATCACATGCTCGGGCAGCAGCGTCTCCGACTTCTGCTCCTTCGCGATCTGACCCGCGACTCGGAACACGAGCACCGCCATCTGCGCGTCACCTTCCGCGAGCAACTCTGCGGCGAAGGGATCGACATCGAGCGACATCGGGAACGTCGGGCTGTCGATGACCTGCTTGATCCACTGCCAGTGCAGGCCGCTGTCGCGCAGCGAGTCGGCGTCGTAAGCCTCGATGTAGACCTGCTTCGCCTTCGGCAGATGCGAGAAGAAAATCACATCCTCGTAGATGTTGACCTCGTACGGCGCGAGCTCGTCGTAGACCTGCCGGATGTGCTTCTCGCGCACGACGGGCGCCCCTTCGGCTGCCGCTTTTTTCTGCGCGAGCTCGAGCGTCGTCGCGATGAAGTCCATCACCACGCGCGACACATTCTTCGTGATCGCAGCGACCTGTTCCTTATCCGACGCCCACGGAACGCGTGCATAGAACGACTGAATGTTCGAGTAGAGCAGCGGATCGGCGTTGCTGTTGTATGTCGCGAAGGAGACGAGCTTCTGATCGACGATCTTGCGCAGCACGGCGCCCGGCTTCGCCTCAGTTCCCCTCGCCCCGCGAAGCGGGGAGAGGGGCAAGGGGTGAGGGGCCGCAGCGGGAGCAATCCGCTTCCATTGCGTCTCGACGTTGGCGGACGTCAGTTGTTTCTCCCCTGCCTTGCGCGCCGCCTTGTCGCTGAGGTTCAGCGCAGTGAGCGTGTAGACGTCGACCATCTGCTTCATCAGCTGCACGGCATCGGGCGCGAACGAAATGAGCTTCACCTCGGGGGTGAGCAACGCATCCTGCTGGGTCGCGAGAATCGCGCGCAGTGCATACGCCACCGTCGAGTACTGGCGGATGTCACGCTCTTCGAGAACGAGCTCGGAACCGTCGCCGAGCTTGACGTGCGCGTTCTTCGCGTCGTCGAAGTGATAACTGAAGTTCTGATCGATGACCGGCTTCAGGAGATCGACTGAGATCTGATCGAAGTTCTTCGCGCGGGCCTGATCCGACGCTTCCTTCCAAACCGTGAGGATGAGCCGCTTCTGCAACTCGACCTTTTTTTCGCGCGCACCGACTGAGAGCGGCGTGCCATACATGAAGTTCTCGAGCCGCGTCGCCGTCGCATCGCACTTCGGATCGCGCTGATTCTCGAGCTTCTGAATCGCATCCACCGTGACATCCACGCCGACCTTGTTCGGATCGGTGAATGTCTGCGGGTAGAGCGATGCGGTGACGAAGAGCGACGCGAACAGCATCCGTTTGGTCATGGTTTCTCCAGCGCCCCTCTGAGCTCGGAAGGATTTGAGATCGGGAGTTTACACATGTAGTGCTCGCACACGTACGCCGTGGCCTTGCCGCGAATCGGCTTCATCGATTTCACGAGCGGCAGGTACTTCGCGACGGCCGGCGATGCGCGAACGATCACGCGGAATGGGAGGAAGTGCTCGTGCGCGATCCGCCACATGCGCCGCATGTCGCTGCGCGCGGGATCGCCGGCGATCACGATCTGCCGCGGTGCGCCGAGCGTCATCGTCAGCGCAGCGACCATCGCCGGCAATTCCGAGGGAGCGCTCTGCAGCCGCGAGCCATAACTGCGAATGACCGTTCTTGCGCGATCGCGCATTGCATCGGCGTCCGTCAGTTCGCCGAGACGGAGCAGGTTGATCGTGCTGATGGAGTTGGACGTCGGGAGCGCCGACTCCGACTCGACTGCGAGGGCCGCGAGATCTTTGGGGAGCGTGCTCCCATTGTCATAACGCGATCCGTTCCAGAAGCGCTCGTCCTGTTGCTTTTGAAGTGCGAGCGCGGACTCGAGGTATGCGACGTCGCCGGTTGCCTCGAAGAGATCGATGGTTGCGGCGATGAGGCAGGCGTAGTCCTCGTTGAGTGCAGCGACGTTGGTCGTGTGCTCCAGCGCTCGCAGCGGGAAGAGCCTTGCCGTTTTCTTTGCTGCTTCGATGTAGCGAGGCTCACCAAGCGCTGCACCTGCCCGCGCGAGCGCGGAGATCGCGAGAGCATTCCAGGAGGTGATGACCTTTGCGTCGAGTCTTGGTTTCGGGCGTTTGTCGCGCTGCTGCTTCATCTTCTTCCGGATCACCGATTGTGCGGACGAGGCGTAAGCACGCCATGGGAGTGAATCCGTTTCGCTGATGTGATAGCTGTGCGCGGCTGCCTCGGCGTCTTTGCCGAGGAAGGAGAGTTGGTTGCGGCGCCAGAAGTAGAAGGCGCCTTCCTCCTGTTTTGGACCGCTGTCCGCGCTCAGCCCCGAACCGAAGCCTCCGTTGGGGAGTCGCAACTCGAGCATGAAGTCGAGCGTGTCGCGTGCAACCTCGGCGAAGCGAGGATCATGCGTGATCTGCCATGCCTCGAGATAGTCGATCGCGAGCAGCGCCTGATCCGTCAGCATCTTCTCGAAGTGCGGCTCCTGCCACGCGGCATCGACCGCATAGCGATGAAAGCCGCCGCCGATTGCATCGTGAATCGGCGCGCCTGCCATTTCGCGCAACGTGCGCAGCGCAAGCTCGTCGCCGCTGCGAAGCAACACGTCGATGCGCGACGGCTGAGGGAATCGCGGGCCACTCGAGTGATCCTGTGCGCGAAGCTCCTCGATCGCGCGCGCGACGGTCTCCTTCGCTGCAACCTCTGCCGGCGACGACTGCTCCATCAGCCCGCGCAGCATGTCCACGGATGCGAGCAGGCTGCTTCGATCGTGCAGCCAACGATCGGCGACGGCGGCGAGCAATCGCTGCAACGCGTCGGGCCGCATGTACGAGCCGCCGATGAGCGGCTGGAGCTCGGGAGTGAGAATCAGATTCGCGGGCCAGCCCGCGCTGCCGGTCGTCGTCTGCAGGTACGACAGGTAGGTCGCATCGACATCGGGATGCTCTTCGCGATCGACGAGAATCGCGACGAAGGATTCGTTGATCACCTTCGCGACATCCGCGTCATCGAAGGACTCGCGGCTCATCACGTGACACCAGTGGCAGCTCGCGTATCCGATGGAGAGAAAGATCGGCTTCCCTTCCCTCTTCGCGCGCGCAAACGCCTCGGCGCCCCATGGCGACCAATGCACGAGATTGCTCGCGTGCTCCGCGAGGTAGGGGCTCTGCGCCGCGAGGGGGACAGTCAGCAGAAGGAGAACGAGTGCAGTCCGCAAGGTCATGCCGATCACGAGTCTAGATCCTTCGCCCCTCACAGGGGAGAAGGTGGCCCGAAGGGCCGGATGAGGGGTCGGGCTTCGTGCGGAATGCGAGTCCCCTCATCCGCCTGCGGCACCTTCTCCCCGCGCGCGGGGGAGAAGGATCTAGCGAGATACACTGATCGCATGCTCTTACCTGGCACGCGCCTCCGCCGCTATGAAATCCGGCACCCGCTCGGCGCCGGCGGCATGGGTGAGGTTTATCTCGCGCATGATGCGGAGCTCGAGAGAACCGTCGCGTTGAAGATTCTCCGCACCGACGTCGCTGCGACTGACGACCGCGTGCGCCGCTTCGTCCAGGAAGCGAAAGCCGCATGCGCACTGAATCATCCGAATGTCGCGCACATCTACGATGTCGGTCACGAGCAGGAGCTGCACTTCATCGCGATGGAGCACGTCGAAGGCGAGAGCCTTCGCGCAAGGCTCGCACGCGGCCGGTTGACGACCGACGAGATCGTGGACCTCGGCGCGCAGATCGCATCCGCACTCGCCAGCGCACATGCCGCGGGCGTCGTCCATCGTGACATCAAGCCGGAAAACGTGATGATCCGGCCCGATGGCTACGTGAAGGTGCTCGACTTCGGTCTCGCAAAGCTGCTCAGCGTAACGGACAAGACTGCGGGCGTCACGACGGACACCGGCGTCGTGATGGGAACCGTGCACTACATGTCGCCCGAGCAGCTGCGCGGCCACGACGTCGACGCGCGCACGGATCTCTTCAGCCTCGGCGTCGTCTTATACGAGTTGATCGCCGGGAACCGTCCCTTCGGCGGCGACAGCGCGACGTCGGTCATCGCCGCGATCCTCACCGACCAACCCGCCGTACTCGAGAACGCATCGCCGGAGTTGCAGGCGATCGTAACGAAAGCAATGGCCAAGGACCGCAACCAACGGTATGCGTCCGCGCGCGAGTTGCTCGAGGATCTTCGCAAGCTGCAGCACGATTCCCAGTCGCGGCGAATCTCGTCAGGCGATATCCCGACTCAGGTGCTCACCGAGCGCATTGCACCGAAGGCGGCCGCGCCGCGACGGCTCTGGATCGCCGCCGCGATCGTCGCCCTTGCTGCAATCGCCGGTTGGGGTGCGCTCCGCGCGTACCGGATCGCGCAGGCGCGGGCGCTGCTGCCGCAGCTCGAGCGACTGGCGGATGAGCGGAAGTATTTCGAGGCATGGGATCTCGCGCAGCAACTGCGCCCCTGGATCGCAGCCGATGAGCGGCTCCAGCGCTCGAGATCGAAGATCGTGGAGGTGCTCGCGGTCACGAGTGATCCCCCGGGAGCGCGCGTCTACCTGCAACGCGTGCTGCCGCACGACGAGCTCGGTCCGCGCGAACTCCTCGGCACGACGCCGCTGCCCGACACGGATGTTGCGCGCGGCGAATTCATTCTGACTGTCGAGAAGGATGGCTACGCTCCGTTCACCCGCAGCCTTGGACTTACTCCTCTGTACCATCCAGGGCTGCTCATTCCTCAGCCTCCGCCGAAACTCGAATTGAAACTGCTGAAGATCTCCGACGTGCCGGCCGGCATGGTGCCCGTGCCGGGCGGCAATTACAGGATCACAGGCTGGTCGCGCCCGAGTGAACAGACCGTGATGCTGGCGCCGTTCTTCATCGATCGCGCGGAAGTGAGCAATCGCGACTTCGCGCAATTCATCCGCGATGGCGGCTATCGCCGCCGCGAGCTGTGGAAGGTTCCGATCGTGAAGGACGGCCGCACTCTGACCTGGGAAGATGCGATGTCGGAATTCCACGACACGACGGGTCTGCCCGGACCGCGGCGCTGGGCCCAGCAGAAATACGCGGATGGTCAGGATGACTATCCCGTTACGGACATCACCTGGTATGAAGCCGCCGCGTTTGCCGAGGCGCGAGGCAAACGGCTGCCGACCATCTTCGAATGGGACAAGGCGGCGCGAAACGGCGTGGCAGATTCAATGGGCGTCGCCTATCCGTGGGGAATCGCGGGCGAAGGCGAAGACATCACCGCGAGAGCGAACTTTCGCGGACATGGTTCGATGCCGGTCACGAGCCTGCCAGCCGGAATGAGCGCCTATGGCGTCTACCATCTCGCGGGCAACGTCAAGGAGTGGCTTCGCAACTCCTACGACAGCGGATTCGCGGCGGCCGGCGGTGCATGGGACGAACCGGTCTATCAGTTCGGGCAGTTCGGATCGTATCCCGGCTTCTTCAACGCGCAGAACTTCGGCTTCCGGTGCGTGAGAGAGAGCGGCGCAAGTGATCAGGGCGAGTTTCGTCTAACCAGCAACAGCACCGTACCGGTCTATAAGGCGGTGGACGACGCGGAGTTTGCCCGGATCGCAAAGCTCTATGACTATCCGGCGGCCCCACTCGACGCGAAGATCGCGGAAGTGAAAGAGACGGAGGAGTGGACGCGCCAGCGCATCACGTACAGCAGCAGCGGCCGCACCGCGCTCGCGTTTCTCTATCTTCCAAAGGGCTTCAAGCCGCCTTATCAGGTGATTCAATACATCCCGGCCGGCGATGTCGCCAGCGGAAGGCGGCCCCTGACCACTTCCACTGAAGTGGTGCTTGGTCCCGAGCTTCGCAGCGGTCGCGCGGTATTCGCCGTTGCGCTCGAAGGATATCTGGACCGGCCTCGGACATCGCCTAGCCCTGAGGCAGTCGAAGACCTGGTTCCCGACATCATCGCCAGCGTGACCGACATCCGCCGCGGTCTCGACTACCTCGCGACGCGAAAGGACATCGATTCGACGAAGGTCGGGGTCTACGGTCCGAGCGCAGGTTCGGTGCATGGAATGATCGTGACGGGGCTCGATCATCGCTTCCGCGCGGTCGCATTCATGGGAGTCGGAATCGGTGCGCGCGCCGTGCAATACCCTGCACCGATCAATCGCATCAACTTCGCACCGCGCATCACGGCACCGAAACTCCTGTTGCACGGAAAGTACGATGAGGCCGATCTGTTGGTGACGCAGGGCGAACCGCTTTATCGTCTGATGCCGGAGCCAAAGCGATTGGAGATTTTCGAGAGCGGTCACATCGTGCCGGCCGATCAGGCCATCCGGGCCCTCAACACATTCTTCGATCAGACCCTCGGCAAAGTCGGTGGCTGATGGCGGATCTCGAGCACAAGTGGCTGCGGCTCGCTCGCTCGCAGGGTGCGGACGCCGCGGCAGCTGCACGCTGGTGGTCCGAGCTTTCGGTTCGCTACTCCGAACCGCACAGGCACTATCACACACTCGATCACATCGCGGAGTTCCTGTCGCTGCTCGAGCAGTTCGAGTTGGAGCAACGAGAGCACGTCGAGGCCGCGGTCTGGTTTCACGACGTCATCTACGACACGCATCGCAACGACAACGAGGCGCGCAGTGCGGAGCTTGCCGGCTCCGCACTGCGCGAGTTGAAGTTTCAGGAAATCGACATCGTGCAGGCGATGATCAACGCCACCGCTTCACACGAGGCCGCGAGCCTTACGGCCGGCGGCGAGCTCTTCCTGGACGCAGACTTGTCGATCCTGGGCGCGCCGCCGGAGCGCTACCTCGCGTATGCGGCTGCGATTCGCGACGAGTATGCGTGGGTGCCGCCGCCGCAGTTCGCGGTCGGGCGCGCTTCGATCCTCCGGCGCCTGGCCGGGCGTCCTTCGATTTTTCGAACCGGCGAGATGCGTGAGCGGTTCGAGCAGCAGGCACGCGCGAACGTTGCGGCCGAGCTGGAAACGCTGGAGCAGGACGATCGGTATAGTCGAAGCCGTTGAGCGTCTTGCGCGTGATCGTCTTGCGCATCAGTTTCTCGACTGCCTTCACCGACGGCTCATCGTCAGGAGTGACGAAGCTGATCGCATCGCCGATCGCCTGCGCGCGGCCTGTGCGTCCGATGCGGTGCACGTAGTCTTCCGGGTGCAGCGGGAAGTCGTAGTTGATGACGTGCGAGATACCCTCGACGTCGATACCGCGCGCCGCGATGTCGGTCGCAACGAGCACGCGCGCGCGGCCGTCCTTGAAGGCCTTCAGCGCGGCGATGCGCTGATTCTGCGAGCGATTCGAGTGCAGCGCCACAGTGACGATGTCGCCCGACTGCAGCTTGCGCGCGATCTTGTCCGCGCCATGCTTCGTGCGCGAGAAGACGAGCACCGACTCGAGATGATCGTGTGAGAGCAGCTCGAAAAGAAGATCGATCTTGCGCGACTTCGGCACCGGATAGACGAACTGCGTGACCGACTCCGCGGGATTCGAGCGGCGGCCGATCTCGACGGTCGCCGGATTCGTGAGGAACTCCGACGTCAACTGTTCGATCTCATTCGACAGCGTCGCGGAGAAGAGCAGCGTCTGACGCATGCGAGGGAGCGCGGCGACGACGCGGCGGATCTGCGGCAGGAAGCCCATGTCGAGCATGCGATCGGCTTCATCCAGAACTGCGTGAGTCACTGCGCCGAGCTGCACGTGTCCGCTCTGCATCAGATCGATGAGCCGGCCTGGTGTGGCGATGAGGATGTCGACGCCGCGGCGCAATGCGTCCTTCTGCGGCTGTTCGCCGACGCCGCCGAAGATCACGGCGCGGCGAAGCGGGAGATGGCGAGAGAACGCGGCAACGGACTCCTCGATCTGCGCCGCGAGCTCCCGCGTCGGTGCAAGGATGAGCGCGCGCGGTGCGCGATGACCACGCGCTCCTCGCGCAAGGTGCTCGAGAATCGGAAGGACGAAAGCGGCAGTCTTCCCGGTGCCGGTCTGAGCGATACCGATGAGGTCCCGCCCGTTCAGAATTTCAGGAATGGCAGCGGCCTGAATCGGAGTCGGCGTCTGATAGCCGGCCTCCGTGACCGCGCGAAGTGTTTGGGCCGTAAGCCCCAGTGTATTGAAAGACATTCGGGCAAAGAACGGAGACGGCACCCTGGAAATTGCAACCGGCCTGATGTCGATGCGATAGTCTTCCAATCTTCCGGTGAATCGATGAGTGAGGTACGTTTCGGTCCGTTTCTTCTCGACGCCGGGCGTCGTGCGCTGATGCGCGACAGCACCGAGCTGCACCTCTCACCGAAGGCCTTCATGCTGCTCGAGTTTCTGATTGCGCAGCAGCCGAACGCGGTTTCGAAGACGGAGATCCACGACACGATCTGGCCAGACACCTTCGTCACCGAAGCCACACTCGCCGGAGTCGTCAAGGAGATCCGCGAAGTACTCGCAGACGACTCGAAGTCGCCGCAGTACATTCGCACCGTTCACCGATTCGGTTATGCGTTCTGCGGCGTTCTTTCGAGTGAACACTCGCCGGCCGGCTTCATCGAAGTCAATGGCCGAACGATCGGGCTCCGACTGGGCCGCAACATCGTCGGCCGCGATCCTGCCGCCGCCGTCTGCGTCGACGACAGCACGGTCTCGCGCCATCACGCCGCGATTCTCGTGGAAAGCGATCGCGTCTCGATCGAAGACCTCGACAGCAAGAACGGCACGTTCGTTGGCGGCCTTCGCATCAATTTCGCGAATCTCGAGGACGGCCGCGATTTTTCCGTAGGTGCCGTGCGCCTCGTCTATCGCCGCACACAGCTCGGACTCTCCACAGCGACCTTCGCCGCGGAAAGCTAGCCAGCGTACTCGCTACGCATGGACGTGCGCGCCGCCCATAGAGCCGCGGCGGCCAACGCAACGATGGCCAGCGAGGAACGGCCCGCAAACCACGATCCTGGATCCGCCGTCAGCGGATACGCGCAAAGTTGAAAATGTACGAAGATCGCAACGACGAGCGTCAGCACGCCGAACCGCCACGCCACCCACAGCCAGCTCGAAGTCATCGCAAGCGCGAAAAGCAAGGCGAAGTATCGATCCTGCGGATGCACGACCTGAATACTCGGATATCCAATGACACTCAAGAAGGCGCAACTCGCCGCGAACGCCAGACGCCCACGCCGCAGCATGGCCAGAAACGAACTGCCGATGAAAACCACGCCGAGCCCGAAGAGAACCGCCGTGGCCTGAATCGAGAAGAATCGAAAAGCGACTCCTCGCAGCGACGCAAACGCTTCGAACACATCGCCGTACGGCTTCAACGTCGGAAGTCCAAAAAGCGCAGGAAGCAGGTTGATCACCCGCCAGAAGAGGTTCCACGAGATGCCGACACCGATGGCGATCAGCACGTCGCGGCCGACGAGCGGATCGGCGAAACGGCCGAGGAGCAAGCGGCTCCAGCCAACCAGCACGTGCGGCGCACGGCGTCGCAGGGATGGTTCGAGTGCCGCATAAAACAACCACACAGTGACACCGAGGAAAAGCGCGGATCCAACGCCATCCACGATCATGGTCCATTCGTCCTGAAGGTCCATGGCGTGGTCGGCACCGCAGATCCACGAGAGCATCGTCACCAACGCGATCGCGGAGCCCACCTTCATCGCGCCCGATTGATCGATACGGCCAAGCCGCCTGTTGCGCAGCATGAGCCCGACTCCGGTGATGATGGTGGCCGCGATGCAGACGATGAGCGCCGCACCGCCCCAAGCAGGTGCGAGCCCCAGCCCTGCAACGAATTCGGAGGCGCGTCGAACCTTGGCCTGACCGGAAAAATCAACGCTGAAATCGGTGATCAAACCCGAGGTCCGCGAGACACGAACATAGGCGGGCGCCTGGTGAGGCAGGCGCGCCTGCCACGTATCTGAAGCACTGCTCCCGCGTGCGGCTTCATTCAATCCAGCCAGCGCAATCAGCGTTTGAAACGAAGGCGGAGTGCCCGCGCCGGTGGAGTGCAGAGCCTTCAATCGTCCCGCTGAATCGATCACGACTTTCGGGAGATGCTCGAGCTCCGTCCTGGGATTGAAACGCAATCGTCCGCTGCGATTCTTCGGAACGACGTCCACACCGCCCCAATACGAAACGTAGTCGAGCGCGCCCGGCACCATCGTCCGCAAATCGCTCCATTGGCGGGCCGCAACGAGAGATCCCTCATCGCGCTCGAACCACGAATAGCGGCGCAATCCTTTCGTCTCGATCCCGCAGCTCGCCGCGATTCGTTCACTCGTATCCGCAAGAACCTCGGGCGGTTTCTCGAGCGGAACGCGCGCATAGAACATCGTCGATGGAGTGAGCGCAAGGATCAGTGCGATGCCAAGTGCGGAGGCGCCGAGAATCGACGCCGCGGTCTTGCCAGTGAGCGTCGAATCGACATCGGCAGCTGCGACGACCTGCGGTAACGGCGTCTCGCCTGCGGCGAGTGCTGCATCGATCGCGTCGCGTCCGGGCAGCATCGACAGGATCTCGCGCACGGTTCGCGGCCGGGCATCGGGATTCTCGTCGAGACACTTCATGATCACGCGCTCGACATGCGCGTCAATCTCGCCAACGAGTGAGGACGGCCGCCTCTTCTCTTCTCGATGCGCTGCCAGAAGGGCCGTCAGAGTATCCACGCTGAAAACCGGCATGCCCGTGAACAGCTCATGAAGAATCAATCCGATTGCATAGATGTCCGACGCGTACGACACGCCCTCCCCGGCCAGTTGTTCCGGGGACATGTAGATCGGGGTTCCCGACCGCTCGTTGCGGCTTGTCTCATGAGTGAAGGCAGCGATGCCGAAATCGGTGACCTTCGGTGAGCCGCGGCCATCGATCATCACGTTCGCCGGCTTGAGATCGCGATGCAGCAGTCCAACTGCGTGCGCTGCGGCCACTCCCGCGCAGAGATCACGTGCGACCCGCAGCGCCTTCTCGTGCGGAAGCCGTCCCACCTGTTTGAGAAGCGAGGCGAGATCAACGCCGTCCACATACTCCATTGCGATGAAATGCCGTCGCTCGTCCTCGACGACGTCGTAGATACGGCAGACGTTCGGATGCGCGACCTGGCGTCCGTTCCGCACCTCGCGAAAAAGCCGGTCGAGCATGGCGGGATTCGGCCGGTCCGCTGGCAGGAATTTCAGTGCGACCGCTTCACCGAGCTTGAGGTCATCCGCCAGATACACCTCGGCCATTCCGCCTCGCCCAAGAAGCTTGATGATCCGGTAGCGCCGCAACAGGATCGTGCCTGGCGTGAAGCCGAGCACACCATCGATGCTGGGAACGCCTTCCTGGCGTACCGTGTCAGTAGACGAGAGGAGGGGACTCGTCATGATTGCTGACGCGCCTCGCTTTCTCAATTGAACGGATCGAGGACATGATACGCGCACTACAAACATGAATTCCGCAGAGATTCCCCATGACTTCCTGCGGTGCGCGGGCCCACATTGGATGTGTCCACTCACAGTCCAGAGCGAGGAGCACTGCAATGAAGGTCGACGTCACAGGCCACCGGGGACTGCGTTCGTCATGTCGGGCCGCCGCCGTTCTCGTTTTCACGCTGACCACATCGCTCTCCGCGAGCGCCAGCGACGAGGAGAAACATGGCGAGCGGTTCAGCGAGACGATCCAGGTCATTCGCTTGGGTTCGGACGTATCAGTGGTGCAAGCCCCGGTCGCCGTCACGGTCATCGACAGCCGGCAGATCGAAACATCATCCTCATCGAACGTGGCCGATCTTCTTCGCGCTGCACCCGGCGTGGTCGTCATCCAAACATCGGCTCGGGACTTCGATATCCGCACGCGAGGCGCAGCTAGCGTCGCGGAACACCGGCAACTCGTGCTCGTCGACGGCACGTCGGTCTATCTCGACTTTTACGGCATCGTGTTATGGGATGCGCTCCCTTTCGACTTCGACGCGATCCGCCAGATCGAGGTGCAACAAGGTCCGGGATCTGCGTTGTGGGGCCCGAATGCGCTGGCTGGTGTGATCAACCTCCGCACGAAATCGCCGCGCGAAATGCAGGGAGGATCGCTGCGCATGACGGCCGGCGAACGCGGTACGCGCGGCGCCTCGCTCCGCTGGGGAGAAGCATTCCGCGACATCAGCTACTCGATCTCCGCGAGCCTCATGCAACAGGATGCCTGGGCTCGCGACGACGTGCTTCCAAATGGAACACCGCTTCCGAAGGGATATCAATTCGCCAACCGCGGCACTCGTGAGCCGAAGGCCGAAGCAAGGATCGACTGGGGCACCGAGGACAACCCCGCGTGGTCGTTCCGTGCGGGATTCGGCGGCACGACCGGCATCTTCCATTCGCGACTCGGACCGTTCCTCATCGAGCCGGGAACATACACCGGGCATGCGGAAATCGATCGCAACACGAAGACCGTGGAGACGAAGGCCTATTGGAATCGATTGCATGGCAACGCTTCGAATCTGTTGAACGGAATCGCATTCGCATTCGATACCGATACCTACGCGGCCGAGGCAACGAACCGGCACACGATCGGGACGAACCAATTGCTCGTGTATGGCGCGAACGTTCGCGAAAACCGGTTTTCTCTCTCCATCGCACCCGACGCGAGTGCGCGCCATGAAGTGGGGGCGTTCGTGGAAGATTCAATCGTCACGCGCCATGTGACGATCAACGGCAGCGTGCGCATCGATCAGTTCAACTCGATCGGTACCGAGGTCTCGCCCAGAGCGAGCGTGGTATGGCAGCCGCGTCCTGGACAGGCAATGCGCCTCGCATACAACCGCGCGTATCGCGCGCCGTCCGTAACGGACATGTTCCTCGATACCGCAGTGCCGAGCGCCATCCAGTTTGGAACGAGCGCCTTCACGTTCATGACGCGAGCGGAGGGAAACCGCGAGCTTCATGTCGAGCTCGTGAATGCGCTTGAGCTCGGATACACGTTCGAATACGCGCCGCGGTCACTCGTTGCGATGTCCATCTATCGTAACGCGACGAAAAACAACATCGTGTTCGTGCCGACCTCGTTCTACTCGCCGAGCGATCCGCCCGCGGGCTGGCCGCTGCCCGCATCCACCGTACCGCGATCACAGCTCCCGAAGACTCTCGGATTCGTCAACATCGGCCGGGTCGTCGATGAAGGTCTCGAGCTCTCCTGGAACGCGGCCTGGAACGAATGGCTCTCCACTCGCGCCTCATACACGCGTCAGCGGACCCCGGCGGTTACGAACAATGGCACGATTCCATTGCGCGTGAATCGCCCACCGCGAAATGAGGCAGCTCTCACGACAACCTGCCAAATGACACGCGCGTACTCCAGCGTGTCCGCTTCCTATACGGGAAGCGCGTTTTGGGCTGACGTTCTCGACTCGAGGTTCTGGGGATCGACACATCCCTATCTGCTGATCGATGCATCCCTGGGCGTTGACATCAACCCGAAGCTGAAGGTGATCGCGAACGTGAATGACCTCGCCGACCGAAAGGTCAAAGAGCACGTATTCGGCGACATCATCCGGCGGCGCGCGATCCTGACGCTTCAGTATCGGTTCGACGCATCTCGGGCCAGGTGAGATCCGACACCTCGCGACTTCCGCGACTTCTCAGAACTTCCTCAGAATTCCTCCAGAGTTGAAACCGGTCCCGGCGCGATCTTGTGAAGAAACAAGAAGGAGCCGCCCATGATCCGGTCGTTTCAGCGCATCGTTCTCCTGGTCAGCACACTTGCATTTCGCTGCGCGCACGCCGCGAGCCGCCGCGAGTCGCAGGCACCACATGCCGCCGGTCCCGTTGCCGCGATCGCGATGGTCTTCGTCTCGGGCTGTTCGCTGCAGCAATTCGCCATCGACCGTGTCGGCAACGCGCTCGCAAGCGAGGGTGAATCGTTCGCATCCGACGACGATCCCGAGCTCGTCGGCGCCGCGATTCCATTCGGCCTGAAACTCACGGAGAGCGTGCTGGAGCAGAGCCCACACCATGAAGGTCTCCTGCTCGCCGCGGCGCGCGGCTTCACGCAATACGGCTACGCGTGGGTCGAGGAAAAGGATCAGGCGCGCGCGGTGCGCATGTATCTCCGCGCGCGCGAATACGGATTGCGCGGACTGGAAGTCTCCCATCCGCACTTCCGCGAGCATCCGATCCACGCGATGCCATCGATGACGCGGCGCGACGTGCCGCTCCTCTACTGGACCGCGACCTCGTGGGGGCTGGCCATCTCGCTGTCGAAAGATCGTCCGGAGCTCGTGGCCGATCTGCCGGTCGTGGAGGCCATGATCGATCGCGCGCTCGTACTCGACGAGGAATTCGATCGCGGAGCCATCCACTCGTTCCTGATCACGTACGAGCTGACTCGCCCCGGCGGTGCAGGCGATCCACAGGCGCGCTCGCGCGCACATTACGAGCGCGCGATCGCGCTCTCCGGCGGATCCCTCGCTTCCCCATACGTCACGTTCGCGGAGAGCGTGTCGGTGGCCAGCCAGAACCGCGAAGAGTTCGAGTCGCTGCTGGCGAAGGCACTGGCCATCGATTGCGATGCCGTGCCGCAGTGGCGTCTGGAGAACCGCATCGCACAAGAACGCGCGCGGCGGCTTCTCGCCCGCGCAGACGAGCTGTTCCTGGCAAGCGAGAAAGGAGCCGGACAATGAAGAGCAACCCCTCCATCGTCATCGTGTGCAGTCTCTGGTTAGCCGCAGTCAGCGCGGAAGCTCAGGCACCGAAGCCCGCCATCACCATCAAGCTGGCGACGCTCGCTCCGAAGGAGTCGTCGTTCGAGAAGACGCTTCGGTCCATGGGCGATTCCTGGGCGCAGGTTCCGGGCGGAGCGTCGTTGCGCATTCACCCTGGAGGCGTCATGGGCGGCGAGGCCGACATGGTCAGCAAGATGCGCATCGGTCAGATCGATGCGGCGCTGCTCACCGCGAACGGCCTGGCCGACATCGATCCCGCTGTCCAATCGCTGCAGTGCATGCCGATGATGTTCCGCTCGCTCGATGAAGTGGACTTCGTCGCGGGCCGCATGCACCAGCGGCTCGAGCAGCGGATGCGCGCCAGGGGCTTCATCGTTCTCTTCTGGACGGACGCCGGCTGGGTGCGATTCTTCTCGTCTTCTTCGATTCATACGCCGGAGCAACTGAAGGCCGCCAAGCTCTTCACGTGGGCCGGCGACACGCAGACCTTCGACATCTACAAGTCCTCCGGTTTTCATCCCGTTGCGCTGGAGACGAATGACATCCTGCCGATGCTGCGAACCGGGATGATCGATGCCGTTCCGTCGCCACCGTATGTCGCGCTCGCAACACAGAGCTGGACTGCCGCGAAGAACATGCTCGTGATCGACTGGGCGCCGCTCGTCGGTGCGCTCGTCGTCACCGAGCGTGCGTGGAACCGTCTGCCGCCCGACGCTCAGGCGCAGATGGCGAAGATCGCGGCGGAATCGGGAACGCGGATGACGCTGCAGAACCGTATGGCCAGCGATGCCGCGGTGTCGGAGATGAAGAAGCGCGGCCTGACCACATACACGCCGGCGGCGGGCGAGCTCGCCGCCTGGCATCGCGTCGCCGAGGCGAGTTACCCGCAGATTCGCGGAAAGCTGGTGCCCGCGGAGTACTTCGACGAGGTGCAGCGCCTGGTTAGCGAGTATCGAGGAGAGCAGGCGGCCCGCCCGCGGTGAGCGGGCTTCTCGCCCGGTCACCGGCTACCTGGAGGAAAAAACATGAGCGCCATGGAATTCGAACTCGATCCCCGGGCGGGACGCCCGACGACTGCGGCCGGGACGGCCGCTCTCCAATACGAAGAGACCATCTCCACGGTCGCACTGCTGGGCATCGTCGTCCTGCCGCTCGCGGAGATCGTCCTGCGACGCTTCGCCGGCCTCGGCATCTCAGGCTCCTCCACCCTCGTGCAACACCTGACGCTCGTGATCAGCATGCTCGGCGCGGCGCTCGCGGCGCGTGATTCGCGGCTTCTCTCGCTGGCCACGAGTACGTTCCTCCCGGAACGTTTTCGCGAGAGCGCGTCGATCGTCAGCAGCATCATCGCCTCGGCAATCACCGGCTTCCTCGCCGCGGCCAGCGTCATGTTCGTCAACGCGGAGCGGATGAACGGCAAGGCCCTCGCCTACTCGCTTCCTCTCTGGATCGTGCAGAGCATCCTCCCCATCGGCTTCCTCGTGATCGCGTTGCGCATCGTCTGGACCTCATCGAAGCGCTGGCCCGCCCGAGCGGTGGTCTTCACCAGCGCCGGCTGCATCGTCTTGTTAGCCCCTCATGCGCCTTTCGATCTAACGACCGCGTCGCTCGTAGCGCTTTTTCTCGCCGCCCTGCTCGGCGCGCCGGTCTTCGTCATCCTTGGCGGACTGGCGCTCATCCTCTTCCACCACGCCGGCGTTCCGATCGCGGCCGTCACCGTCGATCACTACTCGCTCGTCGTCAATCCATCGCTGCCGGCAATCCCGCTCTTCACTCTCGCCGGCTATCTGCTCGCGGAAGGCGGCGCCTCGACGCGTCTGGTTGGAGTGTTCACGACGTTGTTCGGAAGAGTTCGCGGAGGACCGGCGATCATCACCGCACTCGCCTGCGCGTTCTTCACCTCGTTCACCGGTGGCTCCGGCGTGACGATCCTCGCTCTCGGCGGACTACTGCTGCCTCTGCTGCAGAAGTCGGGTTACTCGGAGAAGAGCGCGCTCGGCATGATCACGGGCGCCGGCTCGCTCGGCCTGCTTTTCCCACCTTGTCTTCCGCTGATCCTCTACGCGATCGTGGCGCAGGTTCGGATGGAGCAGATCTTCCTCGGCGGCATCGCTCCTGGAATTCTGCTGGTCGCGCTTACGGCGTGGTGGGGCAAGCGGCAGGACATGTCACCCCGAACGACAGAACCGTTCAACTGGACGAGCGTGCGGCGCGCGATCTGGATCGCAAAATGGGAACTGGCGCTGCCCTTCGTCGTCGTCGGCGTTCTCTTCGGCGGCTTCGCCACTCCAGTGGAGACCGCGGCGTTCACCGCGCTCTACGCATTCATCGTCCAGGTGTTCATCCATCGCGACTTCGATTCATTCCGCAAGCTCACACACGTCTTCAGCGAGACGGCGCTTCTCGTGGGCGGCGTGACGCTCATCCTCGGCGTCGCTCTTGGCTTCACGAACTATCTGATCGATGCGGAAATCCCGGCGCACATGGTCGATTGGGTGACCGCGTCGGTGCACTCGCGCTTCGTTTTTCTGCTGCTGCTGAACATGTTCCTGCTCGTCGTCGGCTGCCTGATGGACATCTTCTCAGCCATCGTCGTGGTCGTTCCGCTGATCGTTCCTCTCGGTACGGCATTCAACATCGATCCGATTCACCTCGGCATCATCTTCCTGTCGAACCTCGAGCTCGGCTACTTGACGCCACCGGTCGGAATGAACCTCTTCATCTCGTCGATCCGTTTTCGCAAGCCCATGAGCGAGGTTGTCCGAGCAACCCTGCCGATGCTGATCGTCCTGCTCATCGGCGTGCTGCTGATCACCTATGTGTCGCCGCTCACGACTTTCCTGCCATCCCAACTGGCGCGCTGACATGCATACGCTCATCACACTGATCGCGATGCTCGTCTGCGCCCGCGTGTGCGGCGCGCTGGCGTTGCGCCTCGGTCAAGCGCCTGTGCTGGGTGAGCTGATTGGAGGAATGCTCCTCATCCGCACGACCGACCCGACGATCCATTTTCTAGGCGAGCTCGGTGCCGTGCTGCTGCTCTTCATGATCGGACTCGAGACGCCGCTGGCCAGACTCGCATCAGTTGGCTTCACGCCGATTGCTGTCGCGATCACAGGCGTGATCGCACCCATGGCCCTCGGCTACGGCGCCGCAACTCTGCTCGGATTTCCGCCGAGCGTTGCGATCTTCACGGGCGCAACACTCACCGCGACGTCCGCCGGCATCACGGCGAGAGTGTTCAACGATCTGGGACGCATTCACGATCCGGAGTCGGTGGTGATCCTCGGCGCGGCTGTCGCAGATGATGTGATTGGACTTCTCGTCCTCGCGATGGTCACGACGTCGCATGGATCGCCGCTGCTCTGGCTTGCGATCCTCGCCGTCGCGAGTGCGATTGGATCGCGCATTGCGCCGTGGATCCTCCATCATCGACTATCGCTTCCATTCGCATTCGCGATGGCGTACGCAGCAGAACGCGCCGGTCTGGCGATGATCGTCGGAGGCTTCATTGCCGGTGCGGTTCTCGCCCCGCATGCGAGGTCGCTGACGAGTGAGCTGCGTGCGACGAGCGAGCTGCTGGTGCCCTTGTTCTTCGTCGCGGCGGGAGCAGCCGCCGACCTTCACTCGATCGACACGTTGATGCTCGTCACCGCGTTCGTTCTCTTAGGCGCCGCGATCCTCGGTAAGCTCTCGGCAGGCCTCGCAGCCCGCCCGCCCCTCGATCGACTGACGATCGGAATCGGAATGATCCCACGCGGCGAAGTCGGCCTGATCTTCATCCAACTCGGACTAGCGAGCGGCGTCTTGAGCAAAGGGCTGCACGGCGCACTGATGCTCGTAATCATCGCGACGTCACTCATCACCCCGCCGTTGTTGGTTGGGTCAGGTCATCTATCGCGTCGTTTCGCTCCCGGTGGGGGCGAGGACGTCGCCGCTGTAGAACCGGCCGTCCTGCGACGCGAGGAACACGTTTGACGGCGCGATCTCCGCCGGTTGCGCGGGGCGGCCCCAGAAGGTGTTCTTGCCGAAGCGTTCGACGTGATCGCGATCCATCGTCGCAGGAATCAGCGGCGTCCACACCGGTCCCGGCGCAACGCAGTTCACGCGGATTCCCTCCTCCGCCAGCGCCGCCGCGAGCGAGCGCGTGAAGACGTGAATCGCTCCCTTCGTCGCCGCGTAGTCGAGCAGCGTCTCGTTACCCTTGAGCGCGGTCACCGATCCCGTATTGAGAATCACCGCACCCTTCTTCAGATGAGGCAGACACTCCTGCACCATGAAGAAGTAGCCGAAGATGTTCGTACGGAACGTTCCCTCGAGTTGCTCTTCGCTGATGTCGAGAATCGACTTCTGCTCCTGCTGATACGCGGCGTTGTTGACGAGGATGTCGACCCTGCCAAAGTCCTTCACGACGCGTTCGACGAACGACTTGCACTCCGATCGATGCTGCACGTTGAAGCGATGCGCGACGCAGCGGCGCTTCGCCTGCTCGACCCACTTCGCGGTCTCGCGCGCGTCGGCCTCTTCTTTGTCCGAGAGATAGCCGATCGCGACATCCGCTCCTTCGCGTGCGTACGCGATCGCAACCGCTCGACCGATGCCGCTGTCGCCTCCGGTGATGATCGCGGTTAGCCCCTCGAGCTTTCCGCTTCCGTTGTAAGTCTCTTCGCCATGATCGGCGCGCGGCTTCAGGTCCTTTTCGATTCCGGGCGCATTCTGCGGCGGCGTCTGCTTCGATGGGCGTTTCCCTTCATGTGGATCGCGAGCTTGTTCCATGCGCGAAAGGTTGTGCAGGAACCTTGCACAATCCGTTTGCGCTATGCGCAACAAGTCAACTTTTCTTTTTCTCGTTCCATTGATGTTGCTTCTCAGCGTGAGCTGCGGTCACGGCGGAATCGGCGGCATCGGCACCGGCGCGAGCGTCTCCCTCGATGATGAGTGGCAGCTCGGCAATCAGATGGCGGCGCAGGTCGAGAGTCAGGTCAAGATCGTTCACGACCCTGTCGCCGAAGCCTATGTCGCTCGCGTCGGCGAGCGAATCCACGCCGCCACTCCCCTCGCCAATCGTCCGTTCACATTCCACATCGTCGACGACGCGAGCGTCAATGCCTTCTCGATTCCCGGTGGACACGTCTACGTCAACACCGGCTTGATCGCACAAGCAGACCGCGTCGACATGCTCGCGGGCGTACTCGCCCACGAGACAGCGCACGTCGTGGCGCGTCACGTGATCAAGCAGGTCGAACAGCAGCAGGCCATCGGCGCCATCGGCAGCATCCTCCTCGGGCAAAACCCAAACGCGCTACAGCAGATCGTGGCGAGCGTGGTCGCTGGCGGCGCAATGGCGCGCTTCTCACGCGGCGACGAAAAGGAAGCCGACGACCTCGGCCTCCAATACCTCGCGGGTGCAGGCTACGATCCGCACGGGATGCTCGACATGTTTCAGAAGCTGCTGAGTCTCGAGCAGGGACGCCCAGGTGCCGTCCAGCGATTCTTCCAGGACCACCCGTTGACGCAGGACCGCATCAACGACATTCAGAATCGCATCGCCAAGATGGGGAATCCGACGGGGATCATCGATGATCCCGCGTATCAGGATGCTCGCCGGCGCGTGATGTGACGTCGTCGAGCGGCGCGTCCATCACATAGTCCGCTGTGCCGTGATACTCCTCCGCAGATCGCGGAGGAAGCATCACGCGCAACAGCGGCGGTGCGATGAACGTCGTGATGATCACCATCAGCGCGACGCTGCTGTAGAGCCCCGCGTCGAGCAGGCGCGAGCTCAACCCGGCCTGCGCGAAGATCAAGCCGACTTCACCGCGTGGAATCATTCCGACACCGATCACGAGTTTTCTGAGCCCGTGTCTCCACGCAACGAAACCTGCAAAAACTTTCCCGATCGTGCCGACGGCCGCGAGCAGCAGCCCGATCATCAACACGCGAGGCGTGATGCTCGTGACGTCGATCGCCGCGCCGACCGACACGAAAAAGATCGGGATGAAGAACTGCGCGACGTCGCGCACCTCGCGCTCGACTTCCTTCCCCCCTCCGCATCGCGTCAGCACGAGGCCCGCGGCGAAGGAGCCGATGATCATCGCGGAGCCGACGCGATCCGCGATGTACGCAAGCCCGAGTGCGACGACGATCGATGCGAACAGCACACCGCGCGCGACCTGCAGCCGCTTCAGCGCCCGCATCAACCACGGCGCAAGCCAGGAGCCGGCGGCCAACGCCGCAATCACGAACCCGAATGCGACGACCACGATCCGCGTGATGCCGAAGTAGCTGAGATCTTTTCCGATCGCAAGAGACGTCACGACGGAGAGCAGCACGACTCCGATGATGTCGTCGACGACCGCGGCGCCGAGAATCACTTGCGATTCGGGATCGCGAAGATGGCCGAGATCAGACAGCACGCGCGCAGTGATACCGACACTCGTCGCCGTCAGTGCGGCGCCGAGGAAAAGCGAGACCATCGACGAGAGTCCGAGCAGGCGGCCCGCAGCCAGACCGCCGAGCAGCGGCAGCAAGACCCCGACGCACGCTACGAGCGTCGACATGCCGCCTACTGCGATCAGCCGCTTCAAGTCCGTCTCGAGTCCGATGAGGAACAGCAGCAGGATGACGCCGAGCTCCGCGAGAAAGTGAATCGTCGGATCGTGCGGATCGACGAGACCAAGACCGGAGACGCCGATGACCGCACCGCCGATCAGCTCGCCAAGCACCGCCGGCTGACCGAGGCGCTCGGCGATTTCACCGAAGAGCTTCGCGGCGATGAGGATCGCGATGATCGCGATGAGGAAATGCGCGGTGGTCACGCCGTGAAGGGTAACCCCTCATCCGCGCTTCGCGCACCTTCTCCCCTCGCGGAGGGGAGAAGGCCTACGGTCACCACAAATCTTCGATGGGTCCGTACGCGCCGTCTTTCGCGAACGGCACGTACTCGAATCCGCGATTCAGCGGATCGTCGTGCCGCACCGTGGTGTAATCGATCCCCAGCGCCGAATAGATCGTCGACGTCACATCTTCGGGCCGCACGTCGCGATTGCCGCTCCAGCCGTAGTCGGTCACCGCATCGCCCGCTGCATTCGTCTTGCCGAGGACGCGGCCGCCGCGAACGCCGCCACCGGCGAACACATACGAATTGCGGAGGAAGTGATCACGGCCCGCCTGATTGTTCAAGGCACCCACCGTGCGCCCGAACTCCGCGATCACGACGATGAGGGTCTCATCGAGCAGCGTCTTGCCTGCATCCTGTCCCGGCATCGACTTCAGATCCGTGAGCAGCGCGCCAAACGCGGGATCGAATGCGGTCATCTGCGTGTACAGCGACGACCCGGTCTTCGCGTAGATGTTGCTGTGATGATCCCAGCCGCCGAACGTCGCCTGCACGAATCGCGTGCCTCGGCGCCCGTTCACGAGATTGCGCGCGACGAGCAGCGAATCGCCGAACGTCGAGCTGCCGTACCTCGTGTGCTCGTCCGTCGTGAAGCTGAAGAGATTGTTGATGCCCGGCGCGTCCATCAGCGCCTTCGCCTGATCGTAGAAGTCGTTCATGTCGAGCGACGTCTTCCCTAACGATCCGTTGCTGCGGTTCTGATCGAGGGTGTGCATCAGCGACCAGCGATCGGTGAAGCGCGTGGCGCCGTCGGGATGCGAGATCGTCGGCAACCCGGTCTGAGCGGTCTGCACTCCGAACGGCGCGTACTTCGCCGCGAGATAACCGGAGGCCGGAATCGTTCCCGAGTTCAATGCGATGAAGCCGGGAAGGACATCTGACGTCGTCCGCTTTGCCTGCGATTCGAGGGCGACCACCGCGCCGATGTGCGGCGCGATCGCACCCGTTGCACCGGTCGGGCTGCGGGCGATCTGCGCCCATGTCTGTCCGAGCGAGTGGACCGCGGCCCATGCGAGACCGCTGCGAACGATCGCGAGCTGGTCGAGATGATTGGCCGTGTTCGGCATCAGTCCCTGCGGGAAACGGAGGTTGCCGCCGAGGTAGGAGGTCGGTGCGAAATCGGTGGGAGTCCAGGCGCCTTCCTTCAGGTCCCACGTGTCGATCTGACTCGGGGCACCGGGAAGGAAGATGAAGATGCAGCTCTTCGCGGTGGAGCGCAGCGCGACGTTCGGCGCGATGGTGCGCGCGAAGAGCAGCTTCGGGTCGGCGATGTCGGCGAACCATGAGGCGACCAGGCCCGTACCGGCGATCTGCATGAAACGGCGGCGTGAGAAACCTTCGCCGAGCGCGAGGCCCGTGCCGCGCTGACAATCGGGGCAATCGTGTTTGTTCTTCATGGCTGCCTCAGTCGAACAGGAACTCGAGACTGTTGAGGAGTGCGAACTGCAGGTCTTCGGTCTTCTGCTGCACGTTGCCGCTCTGCAGATAGGTGATCGCGGTCTGACGCTCCGCTGCACTCGGTTTTCGCGAGAGCGTCGCGAGATAGAGCTGATCGGCAATCGTCCCCGGATCGGTCGTCGACGCGAGGACCTTGCTCACCGTCGAATTCGCGGTCGTTCGTTTCACGCGCGTCGTGACGATCGTGTCGTTCATCAGCGACAGCGCCTGAGAGATGGACGTGTCATTCGTACGCATCGTGGTATCGCGGTCGCCGCGTCCGAATTCATCCAGCAGCCGTCCAAACTGATTGCGGCTGGATTCGGTCGTGTCGGGCAGTGCCATCGATCTCGTCACGGTGCCGAGCCCGTTCACGGTGAATGAAGGCGGCACATTCGTCGCCTTGCCGATCGCGTCGAGCAGCATTTCGGCGGTCAGCCGGTGCGGATAGTGGCGGGCGTAATAGTTCGTCCACGCTTCGCTCCAGCCGCCGGGTGAATAACGCGAGGACAACTGATACGTGCTGGAATTCGCGATCGTGCGCAGCAGCGCGCGGAGGTCGTACTTGTTCGTGATGAACGACTGCTTCAGATCGTCGAGCAGCTTCGAATTCGCAGGCTGCGAGTCGAGCTTGTTGAGATCCATGTTGTTCACCGGCTCGACGATGCCGGTGCCGAACATCTCTTTCCAGACGTAGTTCACAGCGGCGCGCGCGAACTGCTCGTGACTCGTGATCATGCGTCCGTAAGCATCGCGCAACGGCTCGCCCTGGCGCGGCGTCTCGCCCGTGAGAATGAAGGCCGGAGTCGCGACGCCGGTCGGCGTCACGCATTTGCCCGTCGTTGCGTCGACCGTGCAGCGCGCCGTCTTGTTTCCCGAAGTCGTGTTCAGGCTGTACTGGCCGTTGACGATGCTGTCATCGACCATGAACTTCTTGATGTTCGCGTTGTTGGGGTCACCCGCCTGCGGCTGCGCGCGCGTGTGCGTGAAGAACGCGGCCATCGACCAGAGGTCCGCCCGCTTCTTCGACGCGAGATAGCTGTTTACCTGCTCGAGATGGCCGAAGCCGTTGTGACACGAGAGGCAGAGCAGCGGCATGGCGAGGAACTTCTCACCCGAGCTCGTGGCGAGATTGTCGTACGTGTCCTGAATCGGGCCATTCGGCTGAAGCTGGCGAACGACGAAGTTCGCGGTGCCGACCGCGAAGCTGTCGCCTTTCCCCGAGATCACGTCGCGCGCCATCTGGTCGTAAGGCTCGCCATTCTTGATCGCGTCATGAATCCAGGAGTAATAGACGTTGCGGCCGACGTAGTACTCGCGCGAGTTGTCGGAGACCTGCACGTTCTGCACGAGATCGCCAAACCACATCGTCCAGCGATCGACGAAGGCATCGGAGGCCAGCAACTCGTCGATCTTCTTCGCACGCTTGTTCGAGGTCGTGTCGGCGACGAACGCGGTGACGGTCGCCGAGTCGGGGATCTGACCCGTGAGATCGAGCGTGACGCGGCGAAGGAACTCTTCATCCGACGACTGCGTCGTCGGCGTGATGCCGTCCGCGGTCATGCGCGCCTGGACGTCCGTGTCGACGAAATTGATGATGGGGATTTTCGGGAGGGTGCCGTTATTGGGCGGCGAGGTCGCCCGACGACGGCCGCTTGGCGCAACCGCTTCCGCCGTGATCGACGACGTTCGGGGTGAAACCATCGCGATGCCGAGAGGACAGGTCTCCTTCGGCTGTGCATTCATGAACAAGAGCGGCGCGACGAGGGCTATCAGGCGGCGCATATTGCGTCCTCCGGTGGGTTTGACTGTTCAGTGTGCGCCCGCGTTTACATGAGCGTGTGACGCGGGTCACGTTGGGGAGCAAACAGCGGGAAGATAGCAGACAGCAGACAGCAGACAGCAGACAGCAGACAGCAGGCGCTCACAGGGGACGTTTGTGAGCGGGTGCCCGGCAGCAGGGATGCCTTCTCCTGCTGTCTGCTGCCTGCTGCCTGCTGTCTGCTCCCTGCTGGCTGCTCCCTGCTTCAGACTACCTGATGCCACGGCACGGCCAAAATATTGCGGCTAAGCCACTGGGTCTCTGCGCCATCGTACAGGAACAGCCCGCCAGGACATGCTGAGCCATAGTCATCGCGAAACGCGACCAGGCCGCGGACGTCGGAGGTCCCTGGAGAGCGCGTCGCTTTCACTTCGACCGGCAGCAAACGGCCCTGATACTCGATGACGAAATCCACTTCAAGATCTTCAGACGTTCGCCAGAAAAACACCTCGGGTTGAGGGATCGTCGCCGATTGCCATGCGAGCAGGTCTGAGAGAACCATGTTCTCGAGGTATGCGCCGGGCAACTCCTCCACTCCGCTGAGGTGGCGCGCAAGACCGCTGTCACACCAATATGCCTTCGGCGTCCGAACCAATCGCTTCGTACGATTGATCGAATAGGGCGCGAGCCGGATGAGCTGAAACGACGCCTCGAGCAGATTGAGATAGCGATGAACCGTCGGCCGCGCGAGTTGAATGTCGCGGCCGAGCTCTGCCTGATTGAGCAGGTTGCCGAGCCGCAGCGTGGTAGCTTTCATCAGGCGCCTGAAATCGATGACATTCTCGATCGCCGAGAGATCCTGAAGATCGCGCTCCAGATAGGTTTTGACATATCCGTCGAACCAGATCGCGCGATCATGATCGCGACTCATGTTGATCGATGGTGTTGGATAGCCTCCAACCCGCGCCTGATCGCGCCATTGCGCGGCCGGCGCGGACTGATTGCGCATCAGGTCGAACCAACCCGCTGCTGGTGTTGCGAAGAAATCGCTCCAACACCCAGCCCTTCCAAGTCCCAATTTCTCGCGTCGGGTCATGGGCCAGAGCGTCTGGTATGCAGCTCGTCCCGCCAGCGTCTCAGACACGCGGCTCATCAGCAGAAGATTCGCGGAGCCCGTGAGTACAAATCGTCCGGGCATGCGCACAGGGTCGTCGTCGACCGCTCGCTTGACAGCGAGCAGCAGGTCAGGCGCTCGTTGAACCTCGTCGAGCACGATGCGAGGAGCGCTTCGAACGAGATCATCAGCAGCATGACGTGCTCGTTCGCGAACACCGAGGTCGTCGAGCGTCAGATATAGATGATCGCGGAACGGAGTCTCAGTTCGTACGAGCGTGCTCTTACCGGTCTGCCTGGAACCAGTCAGCACAACGACAGGCATCGCTCCCGCCGCTTTGGCGAGCGAACCAGCGGCAAGGCGCGGGCGGTATTCGCTCATGGCGTGTACGATTATCGTCCATAGCGTGAACGAATTACAACACGACTCGTATCCACAATGCCATCAATCGCTTACGACGCTAGAGCCGGTCGTATTCGTGCAGCTTCCGGACATCCACGCTCAGCACGCCGTCATCCCTCATCGGGTTGAACATGCTCTTGAACTTCGCGCCCCAGACGACCTCATCGCTGCGATAGGACGACCGCGTGTGTACGTTCTGCGAGAACGTCTCGTCGAAGCCGTTCAGCAGCACCAGAAACTCCGTATCGCATTCCTTCAAGTCCGCCTCGGTCATTCCTCGCAGCGGGCTCTCCTCGTCGATCGGATGGACGATCGTCCACGAGAGCGGAAAGAACGACACACGCTCGCGCTCCAGCTTCAGCGGGATGAACTCCCGCTCACCGTTCGGACTCTGCTGGCGCCGCCGCGCGAGCATCAGCTTCGCGTTCAGCTCTACGATCTCGTTCGACTTCTGATTCACGATGCGAAACATGAACGCCGTCATGTCGTGATACGGCGCGATGATGGCGTGCTGGCTGAAGAGAATTTGCGCCATCGGCCGCGCGAAGCGCGCGAAGACGATGCCGGCCACGATCGCGAAGCCCAGGAGTCCAGCGAGTGCCTCGATGGTGACGACGATGTTCGCCGCGAGATTGTGGGGCGTGATCGAGCCGTAGCCGATCGTCGCCAGCGTGTGTACGCTGAAGAAAAAGGCGGAGACGAAAGGACTGCAACCAGGATCCGTGCCGCTCAGCGCATCCGGTCCGCACAGCACGTACGCGAACGCGAACAGCGCATTCGCAGCCACGTAACTGATGCCTACATACCCAAGAAACTTCCGCCAAGAGATGTTGAGGAGATAGTGATACGCGGAAAGCGAGGCGAAAAACGCCAGCCCCTCGCGGCGAACGTTGAAAGTCCCGTCGCGATTCAGCAGACGATGTGGATCGCGGGAAACAACGGAACCGAAACCGAGATCAGCATTGATGTCGGCCGCACTGCGCTTCCTGGCGCCCGCATCGGCAGCAGAGGTCACGCGAAATCGACGCGGATCAGCATGTAGTCGAACGGCACCGAGTCATTGGCGAGTGGCGATGATGGACGAAGAGGTCCCTGTCCATCGGCCTTCATGCCCAGGGGCTCGAACCGGAACGACGACCAGTCGGGCTTCGGCGCGCCGGCCGGAAGGATCGCGATGACATAGCGTCCCGGACGCAGCTTCGCAGCGGTCGTGCTGTGGCCGAGCGAGAGTGTGATGCTGTTCGACTGCGCAGCGAGATCCGCCGCCGTACGAAGGGAAAGATCTGTGCTTCCCGAGGCGTGACGGCGTCCCTGAACCGACTGCGAAGCAGGAGGAGTCCCGCGCTCGAGCTCGAGCTGCAGGCCTTCACCCGTCACTGGAATCGTAAACCCGCCGAGGCGAATGACGGGACTCGTGCTCGTGTAGTTCCACGCAACATACGGCGCCTTGCCACCGAGTTGAAGCTCGGTCGGATAGTACGCCTTCAGGGTCATCGAGATCGGCTCGCGCTGATTCTGGCGCCAGACGCCGAGGATCTTCACCTTCGCATCCTTGGAGAGGAAGGCCGGCTCGCCTGTCGTGATCGATTCGGCTGCAATGACAGGCGGAGTTCCGCGATACGCGTCGTCATACTCTCCGTCGATGAACGCAAGAGCGATCACGCTGCCGATCGCCTCGCTTGCCGCGGGAGCAGCGAGCAAGTCGGACGCAGCGAAGCCCACGAGTGCGGTGGACGACAGAATCAGGAATTGCCGACGCTCCATCAGGAAAGGTTCTTGAGACACGGTTCGCTCCCTCTTGCTGAACAGCACATCATCGTAACGCGAATAACCATTTTTTTGTGAGGCAGATCACGATTTGCGAGAAAAATTACTCGCAGGCGGGCACTCGCACCGCAACTGCCGGCACCGCGACGTCCGTATCGGAGGTGACGCGGATGGTTGCACCGGTCAGATGCACTCCGCCAGCAGTCCCTGTGAAGGCATTCGCCACCGCATCGACGCACGCGCTGCTTTGACCTTCGACCGCCAGCTCGATGAATGATTGGTCGCGCACCGCAGGGGCGATGATTCGTGAGCCGCGGAGACTGACAACCGAACGACTGGAGTCTCGCGCGTGAACATTCACGGCGCCGATGCCGAGGTGTTCTGCGGTCAGTTCGGTCGAACGGATGCCGAGCAGGCTCGTCTCCGTCGACACCGCATCGATCGCCGAGCCGACGTTGTCGTGGAGTGAGCAATTCGTCAGGACGACGTCGAGTGTGGACGCCCCGCTGCTACGGAGGTCAAGCAGGCGCGGCGCAACCTGCGGCCGCTGCGGCGCCGCGAGCTCGCAGTGATCGAGCACGAGTTGCCCCTTGTTGAACCGCTGCTCGACTCGCATCTCACTGCCGGCGTTGTCGAACAGCCGGCAGCGATCGAAGCGAATCGTGCCGCCGAGCTCCTGCAACAACACGCCGGCCTCGAAAGACTCATCTCCCGCATTGCGAACTTCGAGCTCGGTGAAGGTGACGTCCCGGATGTTGTTCGCGTTCACCCCCATCGCACCTCCCCCATCGACGACGATTTTCTCGAACGACGATTGTTGAAGGTGCCGAACATAGAGGGCCGCATTGCAGGGGGCAGTGGTATTGACGTCGAACTCGCCGGCGCACTTCGCGCCTTTGACGACACCCGCCGAGCCACTCGCCGTCATCGTGGCATTCGTGACGTGTACATTCGACGACTGCACGAGCCGCATGCCGTATCTCTTCGCTCGCGTGATCTGCGCGGAATGAATCTCGACGCGTCCCCTCAGCTTGTCCACCACCACGCCCTCGGCCGCATCCGTCGATGCGACCGACTCGAGCAGGAGATCGGCGCCCGAGTCGTGCAGCTCGAGTGCGGCACCACCGGTCGAGGCCAGCGTCGAGCCTTCAGCCCTGAGAGTGAGCTTGCCGGTGACGGCGACGAACAGTCCGCGCTTTTGCCCGCGCACTTCGACGCGATCCTCGAAGGTCACGGGAGCCTTCAAAGCCAGGGCGTTCAACGCGATGGCGTCATCCGTCGCGTCATCGATGCGAATCCGCGAGCCGTTGCGAAACACGACGGCGCCCGTCGCGCGATCGCCGATGCGAATCGCATTGCGGAACACGCCGCCGATCGAGAAGCGATCGAACGTGACGTTCGCTTCGCCTCCGGAGATCGTGATGCCATTCCCGTCGCTCCCCTCGAGCGCGCCGCCGAGGATGGTGACGGGGCCATGCTGGCGTTGAAGATAGAGAGCGAACGCACCGGCGTTCGTGCGAAAGCGAACGTTGCGAAGCTCGAGAAAACCGTCGGCATCGAGACCCATGACGCCTACGTTCGCCGGCGGAGGCACGATCATCATTCCGGCGATGAGGTTGTCGCCGTTCACGCTGATGGTTCCTTGAAACAGGGGGCCAGCGCCCTCACGTGCCGGCATCGAGGCATCGAGCTCGACCTTCCTGTCGACGCGCAGCGAATCGAGACCGTATGCGGAGCCGGCGAGCATCTGCCCCTTGCGCAGCACGATATTTTCCGCGTACGGCTTCGGTGTCTCCGCGACGTACACGACCTCGGCCATGCGCAAGCCTTGCTCGATCGACTGCAGCGGCCGCTCGACCGAGCCTTCCCCGCCAGGCTGCGCGGTGTTGTCGACGAAGACCACATGCGCGGCGTGCAGCGGGAGCGTAAGCGCGAGGGTGAGAATGAGGGTCAGCCGTTTGTTCATGCGTCAGGAGCAGCGTGCCATAATCGCAGGCAATGCCATCGCCCGCGCACAACATTCACTACAGCTACGACGATTATCTCGGCCTCGAGGCTTCGAGCAACGTCAAACACGAGTTCCTCGGCGGTCAGATCTACGCGATGGCGGAAGGGACGCCGGAACATGCGGCGCTTGCAGCAGCGGTGATCGGGCTGCTATTCCCGCAACTGCGCGGGACGGATTGCCGTGTCTACGATGCGGACCTCCGAGTGCGTACGCGGTCGGGACTCTCCACGTATCCCGATGTCACGATCGTATGCGGTCCGACGAATCGCGACGCCGAAGATCCGAACGCCGTGACGAACCCGGCGGTCATCATCGAGGTCCTCAGCAGGAGCACCGAAGACTACGATCGCGGAGACAAGTTCGAGCACTACAAGTCGATCGAGTCGCTGGCGCAGTACGTACTCGTCTCGCACCACGAGAAGTCATTGGAAGTCTGGACGCGCGATGGGGAGTGGCGCCGTGAGGTCGTTGGCGACTCGCACGCCGCGCAGTTGCGCATGGGCGCGAACCTGAATGTGAACGAGCTTTACACGGCGGCCGCGGAATGATGCTCGATCAAGTCACCATCGACACGTTCCTTCCCCTCACCGGGACGTCGTTCTGGCTCCATCATGGAGAGCGCAAGATCGAGCTGCGGCTCACGGCGGCGAAGAAAGTGATGGAGAGCGAAGCCGCGCGCCTGCAGCGGACGCCGTTCTCACTCTTCTTCCTCGCGCCGCTGCATTTCCCGCAGGCGACGTATCGGGTCACGCATGACGCGTTCACGGAGCCGCTCGACATCTTTCTCGTACCGGTGGGAAAAGAGACGAACGGCTTCGTGTACGAAGCGGTGTTTACGTAATACCCGCGCTACCTGTATCTGCTAGGCTTCAGACGATGCTCGCTCCGACGCCACTCGACAAGCTGATCGATTCAGCGCGACGTCCCTATTTTCTGTGGGACGTGGAGATGACGCTCGACGAGCTCGAGGATCGACTGGCTGGAAGCGACGAGCGCATGCGCGTGTACCTCACTGCCAAGTTGATGCGGCAAGCGAAACCCGACGACGCCCTCCAATTCGTGTCACCGCAGCAGATTGCAGACGACTGGGCGGCGCTGGAACCGTACCTGGGCAAAGAGCGTGAGTTCTGGCGCTGGTTGCTCGATGAATGGGGGCGGCGTGGATTCATCCGGAGGTAGTCTCGACGGACTGCAGCGGCGTGTTCTCGTAGCACTCTCTGGTTTCCAGCCACCGTTCATTCTCGGTGGAGGTGGTGCGCTGGCGATCTATATTGGTCATCGAACGACGAGAGACCTCGACCTGTTCTGGCCGGATGTCTCGAAGCTGGGCGATCTCACTCGCGAAATCGAACAGCGCCTGCTAGCCGCGACCTTGTCGTTTTCCCGGATCCAACAGAGCCCTGGATTCGTGCGGCTTCGGGTAGCGGGCGACGAATCGGTCATCAATCTCGATCTCGTCGCAGATCCGACCGCGCGTCTCCAGCAGCCGCAAACGATCACAATCGAAAGCGCGGCGGTGCAGACGGAGTCACTTCCCGATTTGCTCGCAAACAAGCTTTGTACTCTCCTGAGCCGGTCGGAGATCCGAGACCTGATCGACGTGCAGGCTCTCGTCAATCACGGCGTTTCGCTCGATGAGGCGATCGCCTCCGCTCCGAAAAAAGACGGAGGGTTCTCTCCCCTCACGCTGGCGTGGATTCTCAAGAGCCTGGACCTGCGAATCATGGGGGGCGTCGCTGCGATCTCCGAACGAGAAATCGAGAGTCTCGACCAGTTTCGACGCGAGCTGATCGATCAGCTCGTTTCGCCATGATCGACCTCAGCGAACACGACGTTTTCTTCGTCCCCGCACAGTTCGCGCGCATTCAGGATGCGATCGACGCGATCGCGCGTCCGGCGACGATCATGATCGAGCCGGGAGTCTACGAAGAGAGTTTTCGCGTGACCGGCAAGGAGTACGTGGTCATCGAAAGCACGCGCCTTTCGCGTCGCGGAGTCGTGATTACAGGCGGCGCGGCCATTGAGCGCTCCAACGTCTTTCTCAGCGGCATCGAGCTGCGATCCAATCGGACTGCGCGCGGGATCGATGCGATCGACTCGCATCTCAGTTTGCAGGAGTGCGTCGTCGCCGGGAACCGCGCGACCTCGTTCGGCGGAGGACTTCGTTGCGTGCGAGCGAATGTGCGCCTGCAGAAATCCGTGCTCGCCGGCAATGTCATCGAATCCGACGACGCGATGTGCGGCGGTGCGGGCGTCTATCTTCTGGAGTGCAAAGCGGAGATCGCCGGCTGTTCGATCCAGACGAACGAAATCCGCCCGGCATCCAAAGCGCGCGGCGCCGGCGTCTGGTGCGAGCGAAGCCAGTTGCGCCTGTGGCGCAGCCGCATCACCGAGAATTGGTCGTTCGCCGCGGATAGTGAAGGAGCGGGTCTCTATCTTCAGGAACCCGAGATCACACACCTCGGCGGCGCAGTGATCGCCGGAAACGGGATGCGCGCCGGGCGCGGAGGCGGCGTGTTCGTTCGCGGCGAGCGCCGCAACCTAACCATCTACAGCAACACGGTGATCCGGCAGAACCATCCGGATGATGTCGTGGAGGACGCCGCCGATTGAGGGGACTCGAGAGGGTCAACCCGTTCGAGCCGCCAGCCGGGAAGGCACCACTGCGACTCCATCCCTGCCCAGCTCCGGTTGCAGCAACTTGTTAGGCTGCAGCGAGCGAATGAAATCGGACTAGGGGACGATGATACGCCTCGATCGGATGACGTGGCGGACTGACCGCAATCGCGAGGGAAGTTGACATGAGATAATCAAAGGAGATGCCGATCCCCGCACATCGAGTTCGCTATACATATGCTGACTACCTCGCGATCGAAGATTTCAGCAATGTCAAACATGAGTTCCTCCTTGGGCAGATGTATGCCATGGCGGGCGGCACACCCGAGCATGCCATGCTTGCGGCAGCGGTATCCGGAGCTCTTTACAGTCAGCTTCGAGGGGGACGCTGTCGCGTCGCGGACTCGGACCTGCGAATTCGGACGCGTACCGGCCTGGCCACCTATCCGGACGTTACCGTCGTTTGTGGACCGATCGAACGCGATGAAGAAGATCGCCTGGCAGTGACGAATCCAGTGCTCATCGTCGAGGTTCTGAGCGATAGCACCGAGGACTATGACCGCGGCGACAAATTCGAACACTACAAGAGCCTTCCCTCGCTGCAGCAGTACCTCCTGGTCTCACACCGCGAGCACTCGATCGAGATCTGGACCAGGGACGACAATTCATGGCAGCGAGCGGTCGTTCATGAGAATGAAGTCGTGCCGCTAGTCGTCGGCGCGAAACTCGACGTGCGAGAAGTCTATGGCGCCTCTGAGGAGCCATCGGGCCCGTGATTAAGAATCACCGATCGTGAATCAGAATCACCGCGAGGCTTCGGCAACGAATGTACGCAGCGCCGGCGTCTGGTGCGAGCGGAGCCAGTTGCGGCTGCGGCGCAGCCGCATCACCGAGAACTGGTCGTTCGCCGCGGATAGTGAAGGATCGGGTCTCTGTCTCCATGAACCCGAGATCACACACCTCGGCGGCGCAGTGATCTCCGGAAACGGGATGCGCGCCGGACGCGGAGGCGGCGTGTTCATCCGCGGCGAGCGCCGCAATCTAACCATTTACAGCAACACGGTGATCCGTCAGAACCATCCGGATGATGTCGTGGAGAGTTGACTCAGAGGCTCTCGATTCTGCGCACGGCAGGATGGCGGTCGAACCCACGATCGAACGAGAAGATGCGCGAGATACCGTGTTTCTTCATGACGGAGACATGAATCGCGTCGCGCGCCGAGATTCCGTATTTTCCAAGCAGAATGGTCTTCGCGCCTTCCACGACTTGCTGATCGATGATGAAAACTTCGTCAACGAGCTCAAGGAGTGCATCGAATGCCGGCTGGATGGCGTCAGAGCGAGCAATCGCGGTGTAACGATGCAGAATTTCCTGGAGTACCTCGGCATCACTGACCAGCTTCTCCTGGCGTGCGATCAACGTGGCAAGAGTGTGCTCGGCGGCGATCTTGTTCGCGTGCGGCGCACCCACGAGATACATGGGCACGTTGGAGTCAATGAAGATCACAACGATGAATCCACGCGGCCCCGCTCGATTTCGACCAGCATCTCATCGATATCTCCGCTCGGAAACGAGTGAGCAGCAGCAGCGCGAAGCGCGTTCAGCTTTCGGCGAGCATCGGAACCGGGCTCGGTGGCTTTCGCGGCGCGAAGCGCGCCACGAACCCACTCGGCAAGCGTCATGCGCCTCCGCCGGGCAATGGAACGGATTTCCTTCATCTCCGAGTCCTCGAGCAGCACTTGTAGTCGTTTACTCATGATGATGAGTCGAACCGACTCCTATTATGAGTTATTTCGGGATGAATCTCGACGACGACGACCGATTCGCGTGCGCCATCGTGAAGGACGCGCGAGTACGAGCCTCTCTCACGATCGTGGATCCGCTGGTCGTCGAGGAGGTGCACGTGCGCATACCGACGAATCTTCTCGTCGCAGGTGGCCAGCTGTAGGTCGTGTACACGCGAAGTGGCGACGATGATCTGATCGGCCGGGTCGCGATGAAATTCGCCGGCAGGCGCGTACTCGCAACAGCGATGCGCGGCGTCAGCGGAACGACTGTGACTCCGGAAGGCTCCGTTGCGAGATCAAGCCACTCGGGGAGCTCCAGCGAAAGGTCGAGCCTTCCCCGTTCGACGAGCTTTGCAACTTCCCAACAGGAGATCGAGAGTCTCTCGCACGGGCATACGCTCGTTGTGAACCCACCAGACCCACACGTAGGTATCGAGCAGAATCACCGGGAGGGTCCCACTCCGATTCATCGACCCCAGGTTTGTACGGCTCGTCATACCGGACGGGCAACCCACGCAATGGGAAGGTCGGCGGACGCGGATCATCGATCCGGATCGTTCACTTCGACTTCCTGGCCGCGCGTAACGGGTACGCCTTCAACGACAACGCGCCCATCCGCAAGCACGATGACTCTGACTTTGTGCTCCTTCATTGAAGAAACCTCGAAACCGAGGGTACCTCGGCACACACCTGGAAGAACGGTAGAGCGCCAGGGAGACTCTGCACAGAGCTCGATGGCCGCTGCTGAGAGCGCTGGTAAATGCTGTGCGCCACGCCACATTGCTCCGTGGGCAGAAGGCATGCTATACCTCAATGGTATATCTCAGGAGACATCACATGGAGACGGCAAAAGTATTCTGGTCAGGGCGATCTCAGGCAGTCAGGCTTCCGAAGCAGTTCCGGGTCGAGGCGCGTGAGGTTCGTATTCGTAAGGAGGGCAATCGAATCGTGATGGAGCCTCTGCCGGACGACTGGAATTGGCTCGATGCCTTTGCTGGACGTCTGGACGAGGACCTCATCGAAGCTGCCCTTCAGCAACCGGAGACACCTGATCGGGCCGAGGTAGAGCGGTTTTTCCGCCGATGAAATATCTGCTCGATACAAATGCCGTGATTACGCTACTGAACGACGCCCGGTCGAAGACCGCGCGGCGCGCAAGGCGCCAGAAGCCCGCAGACGTCGCCGTATCGGCCATTGTCATCCATGAGCTCTATTACGGCGCATTCAAGAGCAAGCGCCGGGAGGAGAACGTCGCCCTCATCGACACATTGCAATTCGAAGTTCTCGAATTCGACGATCGTGACGCGAAACACGCCGGTGAAATCCGGGCGCTGCTGGTCTCGCGAGGCACGCCAATTGGTCCATACGATGTTCTGATCGCCGGCCAGGCTCGAGCACGGCGTCTTACGCTGGTCACTCGCAATACGTCGGAATTCGCGCGAGTGCCGGATCTTCGGCTCGAAGACTGGGAGCGAGGAAAACGCTAGCTCCACAGTCGCGACCTATACTCAAATGCGTGAAGAGCGATCGTGAGAAGTCTGAGGATTTCGCGGGCGACACCTGGGATGCGCAGGTACTTAGCGCTCTTCCGTCAGGCATCGACGTGACGATTCTCGAGGAACGGCTTCAGCTCACTCCGACTCAACGGCTGGAACGAATGAGTGCGATGCTCCGGCTGATTGACGAGACGCGGCGTGCGTTGTGATCACTGAATTCCGAACGCTGATCGAACCGCTCTCCCTGCATGAAGTCGAGTTCGTGATCATTGGCGGGCTTGCGCTGGTCTTGCGAGGATCCGGCCGAACGACTCAGGACTCGATCTCTGCTACTCGCGGGAAGCAGGCAACCTTTCGAAACTCGCGATTGCGTTGAGGCCGTTTCATCCGCGCCTTCGTGGAGCTCCCGCCGATTTGCCGTTCGTCCTCGAGCGTTCGATTCGATCGGGATTGAACTTCACGCTCGCAACGAATGCGGGTGATGTCGACATTGTTACCTCTCCCGCCCCGATGCTCTACGACGCAATTCGGAAGACACTGGAAACACCGCTGGAACGGCGAGCCTTCCCCGTTCGACGAGCTTTGCAACTTCCCAACAGGAGATCGCACTCACACCGAATGTGTCGTTCACCGCTTCGAGAGTCTCTCGCATCCGTTCGCGCATACGCTCATTGTGAACCCACGAGACCCACACGTGCGTATCGAGCAGAATCACCGCGAGGCTTCCCACTCCGATTCATCGACCGCAGGTTTGTAGGGCTCGTCATAACGGAGCGGCAACCCACGCAACGGGAAGCGCGGCGGACGCGGATCCTCGATCCGGATCGTCACTTCGACTTCCTGCCCGCGAGTGACAGGAACGCCTTCGACAACGACGCGCCCGTCGGCGAGCACGATGACTTTGACTTTGTGCTCCTTCATGGCCCGAGGGTACCTCGGCAATGATCGGAAGGAAAGTGGCGTGCTGCACAAGCCGTCATCCTGAGCTGCGAAGATGGCGAAGGACCTTCTGCAATCCAGTCAGGAGCGCCCAGCATGACGGTGTTGCGAGAACCGTGGACGTATACTGAACGAGGAAATGGCCGATCCGAAGACGATCGAGGACTTCGCTGACGACACGTGGGATGCGCAGGTGCTTCGCGCTCTTCCCTCGGGCATCGACGTGTCGATTCTCGAGGAACGGCTCCGACTCACACCGACTCAGCGGCTGGAACGAATGATCGCCATGCTTCAGCTGATTGAAGAGTCGCGGCGCGCGATGTGATCACTGAATTTCGAACACTCGTCGAATCGCTCTGCCGGCACGAAGTTGAATTCGTGATCATCGGCGGAGTCGCGCTGGTCTTGCGAGGATCGGGGCGAACGACACAGGATCTCGATGTTTGCTATTCGTGAGAACTGATCAATCTCTCGAAGCTGGCTGCAGCATTGAGTCTGCTTCATCCTCGTCTCGCGGGGCGCCCGGCTTTTGTTCTCGATGAACGCTCGATACGGTCGGGATTGAATTTCACGCTCACGACGGACGCTGGTGACATCGACATCCCGTGAAGTTCAGGGCGGCGGCGAGTTTGGCGCAGTTCACACCTTCTCTACTCCGCTCGAGCTCTATGGAGAGAAAGTGAGCGTCCTCAATCTCGAGGGATTAGAGCGCGCAAAGCGTGCGGCAGGTCGATTGAAGGATGTGCTGGATCTCGCCGAGATCGCGGAGCTTCGCAAGCGCGCCTAACCGTGAGTTGCATCAGGCGTCCAGCGCATGAGGAAGTAGACACCGTTGGTGTCGATCTTTTCGAAGCCCAGCCGTTGATAGAGGTGCAGCGCTGGGTTGAAGCCTTCGACGTGAATCGTAACCGGCTTGCCCGCTCGGCGCCCACGTTCGAGCACATCGTGCAACAACTGTGAGCCAACCCCTTTGCCGCGTGCGTCGGGCATCAGCGCAATATCGACGAGCCGGATCTGATCGCGCCACTCATCGATCCACAGCCGGCCGACAGGCACGCCGTCTTTCTCGATGATGTTGCGCTCGACCGTCGGGTAATGAATCCCATAGTGAGCGAATTGCGCACCGAACTGCTGATCGAGAAACGCGCGTTTCTGCGCCTCATCAAAAGGAAAATGCGCCATCTCTTCCTCTCTTGTAGAGGCATAGAGACGGCGCATGAAATCGTAGTCGGCGTCGGTCGCGGGACGAAGCGTGATCACTACGTGCGTGGCGGGAAGACGCCCTGCAGCGCAAGACAGAAGTTGAGGGTCAGATACGGCTGCATGTTGTTGTGAGGCTGATCGCCGCCTGCCGGAGCGAGGGTCTGGTCGGACATGTTCACCACGACCGGATTGGCCTTGTTGAACAGGTTGCCACTGGCTGGACGGCTGAAGGTGTTCCCGCTGGCCGTCGTCACGGTGCCGAGGGGAACGTTCTGTGCGCTCATGCTGTGGCTGTGGGACGGGATCTCCGACTCGAGCAGCGAAACGGTATCGGAGCCTCCGGTCTCGCCGAGGTCGTGGAGCGAGAGGCCGGGGCCCTGGCCGGGATGCATCGGCGCATTGCCCTGCATGTTGGGCAGAGCGAACGTGGATTTCCCATCGCCGCCGTAGGTCGTGCCGAGGAGAGAGAAGAGGGCAGTGTTCTGAGAGATAGGCATGAGCTGGCCGTCGCAGAAGGCCCAGCCCTTCGGGGCGAAGTTGAAGGGGAAGATTCTGATCTCAGCGACGAACGGATCCATTTCTTGCAGCCTCCTCTAAGTCTGCGACGGGAAGATTCCGAAGAGCGAGATGATGAAGTCGACGCACAGGTAGGGCTGGAAGTTGTTGTGGGGCTGGCTTCCGCCCGTCGCTCCGACGGCGTTTGGGTTCATGATGATGCTCGCCGTCCCGGCGCGGTAGATCTTGGTCGCTGCCTGTCCAGTGAGACGGCCGGTAGGATCCAACTGCGTAGGGATGTCGTCCGACGCGAGCATGGCATGGGTGTGGGCCGGAATTTGGCTGACGGTCAGCGTGACGGTTTCGACACCGCCCGTCTCCGCAAGGGTGAAGCCATTGCCGAAGTGCAAGGGGATCCGGCCGCGAAGGTCGGGAAGCGCGAAGGTGGACTGCCCGTCGCCGCCGTAGGTGGTGCCGATGAGGTTGAATAGCGTCTCGTACTCCGAGATGGGAAGGAGCTGGCCTTCGCAGAACATCCATCCGGCGGGAGCGAAGTTGCCGGCGAACATGCGGATCTCCCCAACATAAGGTTGTGCCATTTCTTCGTCCTCCTATGTTTGCGACGGGAAGATCCCCTGCAAGGCGATGCTGAAATTCAGAATGAGGAACGGCTGCATGTTCAGGTGCGCTTGACTGCCGCCGACATTGCCGATGACGGTCGGTCCCATCGCCACGAGGCTGGCCGGCCCCGTGTACGTGTTCGCCACGGCACCGAGGTACGTGGTGTTGTCGGGCACGTTCACCTCCGCGGGCGTACTGGAAGCGTGGGCAACATGGGTGTGGGTCGGGAGCTCGCCAATGGTGAGGGTGTGGGCCTGCTCCCCTCCTCTCTCGCCGAGCGTATGCCCGCTCCCCATGTGGATGGGGACACGGCCACGCAGATCGGGCAACGCGAAGTTGACACGACCATCACCGCCATAGGTCGTACCGAGGAGAGAGAACAAACCCTGATTCTGGTTGATGGGCAAGAGCTGTCCATCGCACGTCGCCCATCCCTTCGGTGCGAAGCCGAAGCTCATGATCCGGATTTCTGAGAGAAACGGTTCAGCCATGTCATATCTCCTATGGGGTCGGGCAGCTAGTCCCAGAGCCAGTGAATGCGGCAGCCGTTGCCGGCGCATCCGCGTACGCACTCGTCGTGAAGGATCCGCTGTTATTTCCCTGGATGAAATTCTGCACGTTCGTGAGGTTCGCCCCACCAGCATACGTCGGGAGATTGAACGTGTGACCCGCTGCAGCGCCGCTGGAACCGACGATGACACCGAGGTTACCGGTCAGATTAAGGGTATTTTTCTCAGCCGCCGTGGAGCCGCCGATCTTGGCGCAGACGTTGACCGTGTCTGACGAACTCGGAGCGCCATTGGTGACGGCGATGCCGGCGAACTGGGTAGCCTCCCACGTGTCGAGCGTGTTTTGCTCGATGGTGAAGTTGGCGGTGTAGCTGCCGCCCGTGTTGTCGGCATAGATGTGCGCGTTGCCGTGGATCTGGTGGATCGAGTTGTTCTTGATGGTGAACGCCATCGTGCCGCCGCCGGCCGCGGAGACGAAGATGCCGTTGCCGGTCTTCGATCCGGAGTCGGCTAAGCCCGAAACGCCGATGGTGTTGTTGGTGAACTGACCGCTGAGCAGCGTGCCGGTGTTGGCCTTGAACAATGTGACCGCGCTACCGTTGGCGTCGCGCATGGTGTTGCTGTCGACCACGAATGTCATCGATCCGCGCGAGGAGAGGTTCAGATTCCCGCCTCCGACGATATTGCCGGCGTTGTTGTTCGAGAGCGTGTTGTTCTTGAACTGCACGTCCATGGTCGTGCCGGCCTGACCGGTGAAGTTCGCCAGGTCGGCGACCGCGTTGTTCAACGTGTTCGGCTCGCCCGCGGCAGGGCCGCCGAACGTGGTGTTGATGGTCGTACCGCTGGTGCGCGCCTCCACGGCGAAGCTGGTGCCGCTGTTCGCGCCGAAGGTGCAGCCCTTCACCGTGAGTGTGAGGGTCAAGGCGGCGCCACCGTTCACGACGGACTGGTTCCGAGCGAAGCCACCACTGATGTTGTTGTTGGTGAAGATGGCGGTCCCGGTGATTCCGTTTGCACTGAGGTTGCCGAACATGATGCTTCCCTCGCCATAGTCATCGCCCGCAATGGCGGCGGAGGTGGTGCCGTTGGTGCCGCCGACGGTCGAGTACTCCAGCGTCAGGTTGCTGACGGAGAGGCCGCGGATTCCGTGATTCTGGTTCGTGCCGTTGATCGTCATGCGGCGCAGGGTGATGTTGGAGACGGTGTTCAGGTAGATGCCAATGCCCTGCGTGACATTGCTGTTGGCGCCACTCTTGTTTGAGATCGTGCCGCCGGTGCTGTTGCCGCCGACGGAGGTGTTGGCGCCGTCACCGTTGATCGTGAAGCTGCCGAGGGTGTTCTGGATGCTGATGCCGTCAGCGGTGCCGCCGGCGGAGGTGACGGATGTCAGCGCAACGCCGAGCGTGGTCTTGCCGGCAGGGCCGTTGATGTCGATGGCCGTGGCCGTACTGGTGTCAACCGTGCCGCCGGTGATGTTCAGGGTTCCGGCGAGGCTCGTGGCGGCAATGCCCTTCGCGCCCGAAGTAAAGATGGCGATCGTGCCGAGGCTGTCGGTAGTCGACGCGCTGCCGTTGGTGATGGTGACGGCCTGGCTGGTCATGCGCGCGGCGCTCGTGCCGAGGTTCAGCGTGGTGAAGGTGACGTTGCCATTGTTCGTCGAAGTATCGCCGATGTGGACACCTTGGCTCGAAGTCGGGTTGGCGGTGCTGCTGACGGTGCCGATGCTGATCGTGCCGGTTGAGCCCTGGATGTCTACCGCGCGGTTGGCCGCGTTCTGCGTGACCGTGCCGCTGAACGTCACCGACGGGCTGCCGCCGCTGACCGCGAAGGTCGCTGCACCGGCAATGCCTGTGAGCGCACCGCCGCTGATCGTTAGCGTTCCCCCGCCGGTCACATTCGTAAGCTGAATACCGGCCACATTCGTTCCGGGGCCGAGCGAGTTGACCGTCTGAATCGCCGAGGCGTTGAGCGTGATGCCGTTGAGATCGAGTGCCGAGCTGCCGACGTCGATGCTGCTGTTGCCACCAGTGGCCGTGATGGCCAGCGTGCCGCCGCCGGACATGACCACGCCCTTGCCGGTGTGGGCACTACCGTTGGCCTGCAGAGTCAGATGGTTGAAGGTGACGGTCGAGGTATTCGTCCCCGTGATGGCGACGAGCGTTCCCGCGAAGGTGTTGAAGTTGGAGGTCTGGCTCAGATTGTTGATCGTCACCGGACCAGTGAGGTTGGAGAACGCCGAGGTGACCGAGCCGTTGCCATTGAACGTTCCGCCGACGCTGCCCGCCGTGTTGACGTTCAACGATCCGCTCAGTTTGTCGACACTGAATACGACGCCCGTGCTGTTGTGCGTGATCGTACCGCTGTAAGTAATCGCTGCGCTGACCAGCGTCGGCGTACCGGTGACAGTGAATGCGGTGCTCGTGGTCGTGATGGCAGTGCCCGATCCGAACGAGATCGTGCCCGACTCTCCGCTGCCGATCGTCACGCCGCCGCCGCTGCCGGCGATCGTGTTGGTTGCACCATTGAAGTTGTAGGTTCCCGAGCTGCCACTGAGATTGATGCCGGTGCTCGTGCCGCTCGTGGTCACGTTACCGCTGAAGGTCGCGTTGTAGCTGTTGCTGCCGGCGATCTTCACCACCTCCGCGGCTTGCGCCTGCGTCATGTTGCCCGCCCAGGTCATCGTGCCGCCGCTGCCGCCGCTGATGTTGAACGTCGGCACCGCTGCAGTCGGACTGGCGAGCGAGCCAGCGCTCGCTCCCCAGGTCCCGCTGCCGGTGACGCTGGTCAGGCTCACGCCCGAGCTGCCGTTGCCCGTGGAGCTGACGTTGGCGAACGTGCCGGTGACCGTGCCTGTGTTGAGAGCCAGCGCGGCACCGCCGGAGACGTTCACGCTGCTGCCGATGGAGAGCGTGCCGAACGTACTGCCGCTGATCGCGGTCGTCGAACCAGTGAAGGTCACACCGCTGAGCGTCACGGTCGATGTTCCGAGTGAGCTCATCGAAAGCCCGGTCGTACCGCCGCTGATCGTGCCGCCGTTGATCGTCACGTTGCCGTTGCCGAGCGATGTCAGCGCAACACCGGTCGTCGCGTTCGTCGTGTTGACCGTGTTGAACGTGATCCCGCCCGAGGTCACGCCGTTGAGGTTGACGCCGGTCGTCGCGGCACCCGCGGTGATGTTCGTGGTGTTCGTAACGCTCAGCGTTCCGCCGCCCGTTGCATTGAACGCCGTGCCCGTGCTGCCGCTGTTGTTGATCGAGAGCGTACCTGCACTGAAGTTGATCGTTGTACCTGTGTTGCTCGTCAGGTTCACGCCGACGGTGGTGCCGCCCTGCGTTAGGGTCTGATTGCCGGTGAAGTTGATCGTGCCGGAGGCGTTGTTGTTGACGAGGATGCCCAGGCCCACATCGGTGATGGTTGCACCGATGTCGATCGTGCCCGCGGAGGCGGGACGATTCTGAATCGAAATCGTCCTTCCAGGCGCGCCATCATCGACGCTGTTCGTGTTGTCGAGCGAGATCGCTGCGGTGCCGTTGTTGATGTCGATTCCCACGCCGTTGCCGTGGAACGCGGAGTTCGTCACCGTCACCGTGCCCGTCATGCTCGTCAGATGCAGATTGGAAGACGTGCTGCTTTGCACCGTGATCGTGTCGGCGGTGAAGCCAGCATGGGCGCTGCCCGCGATTCCGTCGCGTGTGGCGCCGGTGATGGTGACGCCCTTCACGGTGTTGCCATCGTTGAGCGTGACCGCATCGCTGGTCGCCGCGGAGTTCGTGATCTGCGGCTTCGTCCCGGCGGCAACGAGCGTGTTGCTGTTGACTACAAGGGCGACGCCTTCGCCAATGAGCTGCTCGTTCGCGAGCAGCTTGATGCCGGACGTCAGGTTCGTCGTCGTGCCGTCGCCGTTGTAGACGTAGATGATGTCCCCGGCCGCGTCGGGCGACACACGCGCGCCGTTGCTGAAGTTGGTCGTCGAGTTGAACGGCGACTGCGATTGACCGTTGCCATTCGAGCCGTTGTTCTTCACATACCAGACGCGGTTCGCCAGATTGAGCGTGACGGTGCCCGTGGCATTCGTCGGTGTTGCCGTTCCACCCGTATTGCTGGCGATCGTGTAGTTGAAGGTGTCGCTGGCGAGTGCGCTCGCCGTGACCGGCGGCGTGTACTTGAAGGTGCCATCTGCGGCGATCGTCACGCTACCGCCTTGCGTCGTCGAGAACGTACCGGCAACTGCCGCTACGCCACCGCTCGGCAGATCGTTCGCGATGATGGTGCCACTGAGTTGCACCGCCGGCGTCGCCGGTGCCGCCGTTGTTCCTCCCGTCACATACGCCTCGGTGTTGTTCACGAGATTGCTGTATGAGTCAGCACCGGCGGACGGGTTGATGGCGATCGAGAACACCGCGCTGCCCGTGCAACTCGAGCCCGAGTC
>JACXTT010000357.1_pt1 | contig 76557 bp, 59 predicted proteins | sample 9270951 | NCBI WGS metagenome assembly JACXTT01 (sample SAMN15532306, study PRJNA645909) | rock metagenome | isolation source: weathered quartz diorite | place: Puerto Rico | collected 2017-06-21
TTCTTTTGCTTCGCCAAAAGAAAGTACCCAAAGAAAAGGCGACCCAGGTTCGCCGCCCCCTACGGGGGTTCCCTGCGCTGCTCACAGGCGAAGGCGGCTCCGGAACTCGCGGCTCGTGGATGGGCTGGTACAAAAGGCTTTGGCTGGTGCTCGCCGCTCAGACATCCTCGCCGACCCCTCCCTTCGCCTGCTGCGCTGCTCGGCGGACTCTCATGGGGCCCAAGGTCAAAGGCCGAGGAACTTCCGCTCTCGCGGAAGAGGTAACGGCCAAACCACGAGCCCCAAACCACCCCGCTCTTGCGAAGCAAGAGCTATCTATGATGTTGGGGTCCCCATGCGAGTCGTCGAGCAGCGCAGCGAGGGTGGGGGGCCGTCGGCGAGGATGTTTGAGTGGCGAGCCGTATCTGTAACCATTTGCGCCGCGCATCCACGAGCCACGAGTTCCGCAGCCGCCCCGCTCTCGCGAGCAGCGCAGAGCAGCCCGAAGGGCCGACGACCCTGGGGTCGCCTTTCTTTGCCTACTTTCTTTGGCGAAGCAAAGAAAGTAGGTTGCCGCCGGGCAACCCCCGGCATCGCGGAGAAATCACACCGGTAGCCTTTTAAGAAAATTGGGCCCCCGCCTACGCGGGGGCAGGGCCATCACTCCACCGCAATCGCCCTCGCCGAAGTAGTAAAAGCAATAGACCTCGCCCCAGTCATATAAACATGCAAAGCCTCAACCAAAGGCGCATTAACACTCCCCTCCGCCTTCCAGGAAATCACAAAATTCGCCCCCGACCCCCCGCTATCATCGCTGCGCGGCACAAACAGCTCTAAGGTAGCCATAGGGCCGATAGTCTTGGCGACAGGAACGTACTCCTTCAACTTCTTGCCGTCGGTGTCGTAGTACTGCGCCGACAGGATGCGTATCGCTTTTTTCGGATCGGTGTTGCGCACGCTGACCAGGGCGGAGATCAGTGTTTTCTCACCGTGGTCCTTGGTTCCCGCCTCGCCGTGCCAGATGTGCGAATAGATCGGCAGGTACAAGGTCTGGCCCCGGCTCAGGACGGGTGCAGCCTGGCCGAGTGCCGGGCCGCTGGCAGGCACTAGGAGAAACACCGATAGAGCCCATGCGAGCATCAGCGGAAACACCTTAATACCAGTCAACCTCATATCGTTCTCCTGTGGGATCAGGGTGAAGTATGAATCAAGCCCGCCCGCCGTGTCACGGCCCGCTGTACCTAGTCCGTTGCGCGAGGCCGCGCCGCAGGCGCCTGGTCTGCTACCAGCGGCGTCTACTACCAAAACCCGTGCCATGGCAATACCGCCATCGGCACTGATCCTCGCTTCTGCCAAATCCGATTAACGGTAATAATGGCGCCACAACAAGCCCGCTGTTTTCTGGTGTATTTAGTTCGCGCAGGGAGCGGACGGGCATAATTAGAAAGATGAACTTGCGCACGGTATTCAGAAAGGCCCCACTCGACCCGTTCCTGTGTCCGGTGGCGTTGTCGCGTGCCTTGCTGTCCTGTCTGTCAGCATGACGCGAACGCCCTGGTCCACGCTGGAACACGAGCGAAAGTTTGCCGGTTTTTCCGGCCCCTTTTCCGGCCCCAATATAGGGCTGGCGAAGTTCTTTGCCCGTCTGTCGCGTCTGTCCCATCTCGCCTGTCTTCTGAGCGCCCTGCTGTGCGCTCCGCTGGCCCATTCCGGTTCCGCCCCTTCCAGTTCCGCACCTGCCAAACCCGCTGCCAAGCCTGCCGCAGCCGCCCCCGTCGATCGCTGGGCGCAATTGGCCGATCCGGTGTTCCAGTATTTTTCCGCCGACCGCGGCCTGCCCAATAACATCGTCACCGCTGTGGCGCAGGACGGCGATGGCTTTATCTGGGCCGGCACGCAAAGCGGCATCGCCCGCTGGGACGGTTATCGCTTTCGCCGCTATCAGTCCGACGATCGCGATCCGGGCGCCCTTTCCGATAACTACGTGCAGACGCTATTCACCGACCGCAAGGGACAGTTGTGGATAGGCACCATCGGCTCGGGCCTGTCGCGCTACGACCGCGAGCACGATAACTTCATCAATATGCCGGGCGCGCCGATCGGTTCCAACCGCCGCACCGTGAATTCCATTACGGAAGACAGCGCCGGCGGTATCTGGGTGGGCACCGAGGGCGGCCTGTACCGGCTGCCACCGACCCCCGTGGCCGAGCCGGTGCTGGCCGACGAAAAAGGCCGGCCGTTTCCCACGTCCGCCATACACCGCCTGCTGACCGCGCGCGACGGGGTGTTATGGGTGGGCACCAGCGACGGCTTGCTGCGACGCGACCCCGCCAGCGGCGCCTTTACCCAAATACCCCTGCCGCCGCCGCTGAACAAGGCGGCCGCCATTTACAGCCTGTATGAAGCCGGCGACGGCCGGGTGTTCGTCGGCACGCGCGAAAACGGCGTCTATGTGGTCGATAGCAAGACCGGCGCCGTGCAGCCGCTGAAAGTGACCGGCGCCGGAACCATGCTGACCAACGAATGGGTGTACGCCATCGCCGAGCCGCGCCCGGGGCAAATCTGGTTCAGCACCTACGGTAACGGCATCTTCATCCTCGACGACAAGGGCAAGAGCGAGGGCTCGGGTCGCGTGATCCGGCACGAACCCACGGCGATAGGTACGCTGGCCGACGATACGATCTGGGGAATGCTGATCGATCGTTCCGGTCTGCTATGGGTGGCCACCACCTCCGGCCTGGTTCGCCACGACCCCTCGCAAACTGCTGTGCTGACCCTGTTCGGCGGCCTCAACCGGAACAATCGCATCTCCGAGCGGCACGTGCAAAGCATCTGGCCCGGCACGGACGAACGCATCTGGATGGGTTTTGCCAGTTCGGGTGCCGGCATCATCGACCATCTGCGCACAGGGGTGACCCTGCTGCCGGCCCAGGCCGATAAGCCGGATACGGCACTGCCCAAAGCGAGGATTCAGTACGGCGCCGTGGGGCCGGACGGTTTGGTTTATATGGGCACCGACAGTGGCCTGTTCGTGGCCGACGCCCAGGGCAAGGCGGCGCACCGCATCGCCACACCGCCGCGCAAGACCAGCACCTTCATCACCTCCCTGCTATGGGACGCCTCCAACCTGTGGATAGGCGGCGAAGGGCTGTGGCGCTTCGATTTGAAAAGCGGCCGTGCCACCCAAATCGGCGCGGACGGACCCGAGAAACTGACCGACCAGCGCGTGCTCGCCATCGAACCCGGCCCCGGCAAGACCTTCTGGATCGGCACCTGGAACGGCCTTAACCTGCTCGACCCGGTGGCCCACAAGGTGGAGCACATCAACCCCGACCCCGCCGACCCGGCAGCACTCTCCTCGGGTGTGGTCGGCACGCTGATGACCGATCATTCCGGGCGCCTGTGGATCGGCACCCAGGGCGGCATCAATGTCATGGAAAAGCGCGACGAGCAGGGCCGGCCGCGCTTTCATCACATCGGCACCGAGCACGGCCTGCCCAACGCCAATATCAGCAAGATCGCCGAAGACGGCGCCGGAAAAATCTGGGCCAGCACCGATAACGGCATAGTCGTCATCGACCCGCAGAACTACGCGGTGCGCACCCTGCAGCAGGCCGATGGTGTGGCGATTCCCTCCTACTGGAACAACGCCGGCATGAAAACCGCGGCGGGCGAGATCCTGTTCGGCGGCATCGGCGGCATGACGGTGATACGGCCCGCGCAGTTACGCGACTGGCGCTATAGCCCGCCGATTGCCATCACCGATGTTCACGTCAACGGCAAATCCCTCCCGCCGGCGGCCGAGTCCCTGACCATCACCCCGGACGGCAATAATTTCGCCATTGAATTTGCCGCACTCGACTATTCGGCACCGGACAACAACCGCTTTTCCTACCGGCTGGAAGGTTACGACCCGGATTGGATCGCCACCGACTCAAACCACCGGCTGGCTACTTACACCAACCTCGCGCCGGGCGACTACCGGCTGCGTGTGCGCGGCACCAACCGCGTCGGCGTCTGGACCGAGGCTGAGCGGGTCCTGCCGATTCGCGTTTTGCCGGCCTGGTATCAAACCTGGTGGTTCCGGCTGCTGCTGGTGACCGCATTAGCTGTAGGCGTGTATCTGTTGATACGCTGGCGCACCCAGCATTTGCAACAGCGCCAGCGCGAGCTGGAAGCCGCCGCCGAGGCGCTGCGCGCCAGCGAGCAGCGCTACCACCGCGTGGTGGACAATATCGGTGACGCGCTGCTGGTGGAAGACGCTGCCGGCAAGGTGGTCTTCGCCAACGACCGCTTCCTGGAATTGTTCGCCATGACGCGAGCCGATCTCGCCGCGTTCAAGCCCGAAGATTACGTGGCGCCCGAGTACCGCGAGGCGGTGCGCGCGCGCCGGCAATCGCGCCTGAGTGGCGAGGAAGTTTCTGACCAATTCGAATTCCAGGGGCAGCGCAAGGACGGCACCCGCATGTGGCTGGATGCGCGCGTATCCACGCTCACACAGGACGGGGCCATCAGCGGCGTGCAATCGCTGATCCGCGACATCAGCGCCGAAAAGCAGGCGCAAAAACTGATCTGGCAGCACGCCAATTTCGATGAACTGACCGGTCTGCCCAACCGCCGCATGTTCCGTGACCGGCTGGAGCAGGCGTTACGCGACGCCAAACGCGACGTTACCTCGCTGGCTGTGCTGATGGTGGACCTGGATCACTTCAAGGAAATCAACGATACCCTGGGCCACGACAAGGGCGATCTGTTGTTAATCCAGGCGGGGCACCGCATCGGCGAATGCCTGCGCGAATCCGATCTGGTGGCGAGGCTGGGCGGCGATGAGTTTGCCATCATGCTCACCGACCAGAACGCCATCGCCAAGGCCGAGCAGATCGCTCACACCATCCTGGCCGCCCTGGCCAAACCGATTTCCTTATTTGCGCAACAAGCCTTCGTCACCGCCAGCATCGGCATCGTGCTCTACCCCGAGGACGCAGACGAGATCGACGAATTGCTCAAGCACGTAGACCAGGCGCTGTACGCCGCCAAGGGCGCCGGCCGCAACCGCACGCGCTTTTTCACGCGCAACCTGCAGGACGCGGCCCAGCACCGCATGCTGCTCACCAACGATTTGCGCACCGCTCTGAAATCGCGCCAGCTCAGCGTGCACTTCCAGCCCATCGTGCACTTTCCCAGCGGCCGTATCCGCAAGGCGGAGGCCCTGATCCGCTGGCAGCATCCCACGCGCGGCACCATCAATCCGGCCGACTTCATTCCGGCGGCCGAGGCCAGCGGCATCATCACCGAAATCGGTAACCTGGTATTCGCCGAATCGGCGCGCTGGGTGAAGCGCTGGCGCGACCGCTTCGACCCCGATTTCCAGATCAGCATCAATCAATCGCCGCGCGAATTCCAGCTGGAATCGGCGCGCTATTTGCAGTGGATAGAACACCTGAGAAACATCGATCTGCCCGGCGAAAGTATCGTCGTGGAAATCACCGAAGGCCTGTTCCTGGAAGCCAGCGCCGACGTCAGTGAAAAGCTGCAGGCCCTGCGCGCCACCGGCATGCGCGTCGCCATGGACGACTTCGGCACCGGCTATTCCTCCCTGCTTTACCTGAAGAAATTCGCCATCGACTACCTCAAGATCGACCAATCCTTCGTCGGCAATATCGCCCACGAGGCGGACGATATGGCGCTATCGGAGGCCATCATCGTCATGGCGCACAAGCTGGGTCTGGAAGTGATCGCCGAAGGCGTGGAAACCGCGCCGCAGCACCGGTTGCTGAAAGACGTGGGCTGCGACTACGGCCAGGGTTTTCTGTTCGCCAAACCCATGGCCGGCGAGGAACTGGACGCCCTGCTGCAAACCGAGTTACGCAAGCAGCAGGCCGCCGGCGAGTAAACCGGCAGCAGTCTTACTTTGCGGCGGCCTTGCGCGTAGCCAACTCTTCCAGTTGCGGCCGGAATTCATAGTACGCCTCACGGCCCCAGCCGCCAGCAATGGCCTTGCCATCCACCAGCAGCGCAAACATGGGCGAGCCCTTGGGGCGGTTGATGATGCGCACCAACTCCGGCTGCATGGGCCGCAGGTAATCGGGCAACTGGTCAGCCGGCGGCACCGGGTCGGCGATGGGCTTTTTGATTTCCGTGAAACGGATTTGCGGGAAATACGGCGCCGCTTTCAGCTTGGGCAGCGAGTTGAGCTTCCATTCCACGCAGGGCGGACAGTCCTTGTCGCCCATGTAGACCACGTCGATGATGGTTTTCTTGGTGACCGGCACTTCGCCGGCTGCCGTTGGGCCCGACAAAGCCGCCAAGCATACGCAAAGGGGCGTAAGCGAAAGGAATGTTCTCAAAGAATTCATGGACTTGCCTCGCATTCTAGTAACGAAATGGTCCCGAGCGGAGCTTAGACCCGGTAGCCGCAATTATCACCGATGCGCAGCACCCTGACCTCTCTGGCGGTAAAATGGCGTTCTTGCGCGGCCACTGATCTCTATATAGCGCCGCCCCCGCCTTCCGGAGCATGTTTCCATGATTTTCGACACCCATATTTCCGACGATACCGATGCCCTGCGCGACTCGGTCAAGCGTCTTTGCGACGATGAACTGGCCCCGCGAGCGGCCCAGATCGACCACGACAACGCCTTTCCCATGGATATGTGGAAAAAGTTCGGCGAGATGGGCTTGCTGGGCGTTTCCGTTCCCGAAGAGTACGGCGGCACGGGCCTGGGGTATCTCGCCCACATCGTCGCCATGGAGGAAATCTCCCGCGCCTCGGGCTCGGTGGGCCTGGCCTACGGCGCGCACTCCAATCTTTGCGTCAACAACCTGTACCTCAATGGCACCGAAGCACAGCGCCAGAAATACCTGCCCAAACTGGCTTCGGGCGAATTCGTCGGCGCGCTGGCCATGTCCGAGCCGGGCGCCGGTTCCGACGTGGTGGGCTCCATGGCCTGCCGTGCCGAAAAGAAGGGTGACCGCTGGATCGCCAACGGCAACAAGATGTGGATCACCAACGGCCCGCACGCCGACGTATTGATCGTCTATATGCGCACGGCACCCAAGGATCAGGGCTCACGCGCCATGACCGCCTTCCTGGTCGAAAAAGGCATGAAGGGCTTCAGCACCGCACAAAAACTCGACAAGCTGGGCATGCGCGGCTCGGATACCTGCGAATTGGTATTCGAAGATTGCGAAATTCCCGATGAAAACGTGTTGGGCGCCGTCAACGGTGGCTCGCGCGTGCTGATGGGTGGCTTGGACACCGAGCGCACCGTACTTTCGGGCGGCCCCATTGGCCTTATGCAGGCGGCCATGGATATCGTCCTGCCCTACGTCCACGAGCGCAAACAATTCGGCCAGCCCATCGGCACCTTTGGCCTCATGCAGGGCAAGGTGGCGGATATGTATCTGGCGCTACAGTCCTCGCGCGCCTTCAGCTATCGCGTCGCCACCATGCTGGACCAGGGCCGCGGCCGTGCCGCGCGCAAGGATGCCGCCGCCTGTATTCTTTACGCCTCAGAATCGGCTGTAAAAGTGACCACCGAGGCGATCCAATGCCTGGGCGGTAACGGCTATATCAATGAGTTCGCCACCGGGCGTTTATGGCGCGATGCCAAGCTGTATGACATCGGGGCCGGAACCAACGAAATCCGTAGAATGTTGATTGGCCGCGAGTTGTTCGGCGAGTCGGCGTAAAAATATTTGATGCCTGTCCCCGCGGAGGCGGGGACCCAAGTTTCATGTAACAGCACGTGATACAAAATTAGGCCCCCGCCTGCGCGGGGGCAGGTCGTAAAAACTGGGTAACATTTTCTGGAGCACACCATGTCTGAATCCGTCGTCATCGTCGCCGCCAAACGCACCCCCATCGGCAGCATGAATGGGCAGCTTTTGCCCCTGTCTTCCCCGCAACTCGCCTCGGTCGCCATCAAGGCCGCCGTCGCGCAATCCGGCCTGAAGCCCGAGGACATTACCGAAGCGCTGATCGGCTGCGTATTGCCGGCCGCTCTCGGCCAGGCGCCGGCGCGCCAAGCAGTGCTGGGTGCAGATCTTCTGAAAACCACGACCTGCACCACCGTCAACAAGGTGTGCGGTTCGGGCATGAAGACCTTGATGATGGCGAGCGACGCCATCGCGGCGGGCAGCGTCAATGTGGTGCTGGCGGGCGGCATGGAAAGCATGTCCAATGCTCCGTACCTGCTGCCCAAAGCACGCCAGGGCTTCCGCTACGGTCACGTCAAGGCGCTGGACCATATGGCTTTTGACGGCCTGGAGAACGCTTACGACGGCAAGGCCATGGGCATTTTTGCTGACGCCACCGCTGCCAAATACGGCTTCACCCGCGCCGACCAGGACGCTTACGCGGCCGAAAGCGTGAAACGCGCGCAAGGCGCAGTTGCGTCCGGCGCCTTCAAGGCTGAAATCGCCGGTGTCACCGTCAAGGGCAAGGCCGGCGACGTGGTGCTGGACACCGATGAGCCGCCGGGACAGTGCAAGCCGGAAAAAATCCCGGCACTGAAGCCGGCCTTTAACAAGGACGGCACCGTCACCGCCGCTTCTTCGTCCTCGATTTCCGATGGCGCCGCTATCCTGATCCTGATGAAAGAATCCGAAGCCAAAGCCAAGGGAATCAAGGCTATCGCCCGCATCGCCGGCCACGCGTCAAACGCGCACGAACCGGAATGGTTCACCACCGCTCCGGTAGGCGCAATCGACAAGCTGCACAAGAAACTCGGCTGGAACCCGGACAATGTTGACCTCTACGAGATCAACGAAGCCTTTGCTGTGGTCACCATGGCCGCCATGAAGGATCTCAACCTGCCGCACGCCAAGGTAAACGTGAACGGCGGCGCCTGCGCCCTGGGCCATCCCATCGGCGCGTCCGGCGCGCGTTTGATCGTCACCCTGCTGCACGCACTGCAGGCGCGTGGCGGCAAGCGCGGTATCGCCTCGCTTTGTATCGGCGGCGGCGAAGCCACCGCGCTGGCCGTGGAAATGCTCTAAAACGATGACGACGGTACTCATCCTCGGCGCCTCGCGCGGACTCGGCAAGGAGTTCGTGCGCCAGTACCTGGCTGAAGGCGCCAAGGTGATTGCTACCGCGCGCAAGAAAGCCGACGTGGCCGCGCTGGAAAAAGACGGCGTGATCGCGTTTCAGCTCGACGTCACCAAGCCCGATGATTTTCTGGCGCTGAAAAAAAACCTGGCTCGGCGCAGCATCGACATCGCCATTTACAACGCTGGGGTCACCGGGCCCCGCCTGTCCGGCGTGACGGCGGTGGACAAGGCCGATTTCAATGCGGTAATGCAAACCAATGTGATGGGCGCCATGCACGCCATTCCCGTGCTGGCACCGATGCTGGCCAAAACCAAGGGCAAGTTTGCATTTGTGTCCAGCAAAATGGGTTCCATCGGTTTGCTGACCACGCCTTCCAGCGCCCTATATCGCGCCAGCAAATCGGCTCTCAATGCGGTCATGAAAGCCGCTTCGCTGGAATGGGGTCCGCAAGGTGTCACGTCCTTTGTTTTTCACCCCGGCTGGGTGAAGACCGATATGGGCGGCGCCAATGCCGATATTGATACCGAAACCAGCATTGCCGGCATGCGCAAGGTGATTGCCAAGGCCGGCCCCAAGGACAACGGCAAGTTCATCAACTACGACGGCACGGAGTTTCCGTGGTGAGCTTGAGCCGCTTTCTACATCCCGTAGCGGCGACGGCATCCAGCGTGCTGGTGGCATTGGCCTCGGTAGCGGTCATCAGCCTGTCCGCCTGCGGCAAAAAAAACGAGGCGCCCAAGACCGCGGCCCAGGTGCAGGCTGACAAAGCCGCCAACGACAAGGCGGTGCGCAGCAACGCGATTTCAGCGGCGCCCATGGCCGGCCTGGACAAGGCCAAAGAGGTGCAAGGAATTGTCGACAAGCAGGCCGCGGACGCCAACAAGAAGATCGAAGGCGACGCCAAGTAACCCGTAACAAACCGTCTAACGCAAACGGCCGGGACAGAATTCCAGCCGCACTTTTCCGGAGCCACCATGCTCATGAAAGCCAGCCACGACTTCCTCAGCGACGACCAGCGCATGATCCGCGATATGGCGCGCGACTTCGCGCAAAACGAACTGGCCCCCAATGCCGCGCAATGGGAAAAGGACAAGTGGATTCCCGACGCCGTGGTGGCGCAGATGGGCGAACTCGGTTTGCTGGGCATGGTGGTGCCCGAGGAATGGGGCGGCAGCTTTTCCGATTACACCGCTTACGCGCTCGCCATCGAGGAAATTGCCGCGGGCGACGCCTCCACCTCGACCATGATGTCGGTACACAACTCGGTGGGCTGCGGGCCGATACTGGCCTGGGGCAGTCAAGCGCAGAAGGAGTTATACCTGCGCGACCTGGCCGCCGGCAAAAAGATCGGCTGCTTTTGCCTTACCGAGCCGCAGGCGGGGTCGGAAGCCAACAATCTCAAGACCACCGCCAAACTGGTGGATGGCAAGTGGGTGCTGAATGGCGCCAAGCAATTCATCACCAACGGCAAGCGCGCGCATCTCGCCATCGTGTTCGCCGTCACCGATCCTGAACTGGGCAAGAAGGGTTTGTCGGCATTCATCGTGCCCACCGACACCGCCGGATTCAATGTGCAGCGCCCCGAGCACAAGCTCGGCATCCGCGCCTCCGATACCTGCGCAATACTCTTCGATAACTGCGCCGTGCCCGAGGACCATATGCTGGGCCCGCGCGGCAAGGGGCTGGCCATCGCGCTTTCCAATCTGGAGGGCGGGCGTATCGGCATCGCGGCGCAAGCCCTGGGCATCGCCCGTGCGGCCTTCGACGCAGCCCTGGCCTACTCGCAGGATCGCACCCAGTTTGGCAAGAAAATCCACGAGCATCAGAGCATCGCCAATATGCTGGCCGATATGCACACGCGCATCAACGCCGCGCGCATGCTGATTCATCACGCCGCGCGTATGCGCACCGAAGGCCTGCCCTGCCTCACCGAAGCCTCCCAGGCCAAGCTCTACGCGTCGGAGCTAGCCGAGTGGGTGTGCAGCAAGGCCATCCAGATCCACGGCGGTTACGGCTACCTGGAAGACTATCCGGTCGAGCGTTATTACCGCGACGCGCGCATCACCCAGATCTACGAGGGCACCAGCGAAATCCAGCGCATGCTGATCGCGCGCAATCTCACCAGCAACTAGCCGCATGCTGCCGGCGACGGCGCAGCGAACAAAAAATATTCAGGGAGGCAGTACGTGATTCGGTTTCTGGCGCCTTTGCTGGTGATCATCCAACTCACCTTCGCCTTTCACGCCTTCAAGACCGGGCGCGAGCAAAAGTGGCTGTGGATCATCATGTTTTTCCCGGTGGTCGGCTGCCTCGCCTATTACTTTCTGGAAGTGTTCCCCGGCTCCCGCGAGGAATTGCAGGTGCGCAACACCATCCGCGATGTGACCAAGGCCATGTATCCCGATGCGGAATTGAAACGCCGCGCCGAGGATCTGGCCGCCACCGAAACCGTATCCACCAAATCAGCGCTGGCTGAGGAATGCCTCAACAAGGGCATGTTCGACGAGGCCATACGTCTATATCTCAGCGCCATGTCCACGCAGCAATACGCCGCAGACCCGACGTTGCTATTCGGCCTGTCGCGCGCTTATTTTTACGACAAGCAGTATGGCGAGGCCAAAAGCACATTGCAAAAGCTGCAAGCCGCGCAACCAAAGTTCCGTCGTGATGAGGTGGAGCTGCTGCTGGCCCGAGTATTCGAAGGTCTGGGGGACGACTTCGAGGCAGAAAAGCTTTATTTCAACCTCAGGGACCGCTACGTGGGCTACGAGGCCAAATATCGGTATGCCATGCTCCTGAAGAGAAGCGGGCGGCAGGCCGATACCTGCGAGATGCTGGACAGCATCCTTGCGGCCGGCAAACGCCACAAACGTGACTGGGTCGGACAGGACGACTGGCTCAAGCTCGCCGAAAAAGAACGCAACGCCATGACCGCACCACGTTGAACAAGGAAAGCTAATATGCCTAGCAAAATGACACGATCTTTCGGCCTGCGCACCGCCCTGGCGGCATTGACCCTGCTGCTGGCCGCTTCAGGTGTGCAGGCGCAAACCGCCCCCCTGGCCGATATCGACAAGCTGATCGAACAGGAACTGGTGCTGTGGCATATGCCGGGCATCTCGGTGGCCGTGGTCAAAGACGGCAAGATCATCCTGCTCAAGGGCTATGGCAAGCGCAACCTGGAAAAGAACCTGCCGATGACGGAAAACACCGTGCAGCCGGTGGCGTCCGTTTCCAAGAACATCACCGTGGCCTCGCTGGCGACGCTGGTGCGCGACGGCAAGCTCTCCTGGGATAAGCCGGTGCGCGAGTATTTCTCCGATTTCCGCATGAACACCGAGTACGCCACTTCCACCCTGACCATACGCGATATGGTCTCGCACCGTACCGGCCTGCCGCGTCACGACTTCACCTGGTTCCGTGGGCCATCCAATCGCGAACAACTCTACCAGCACCTGCGCTACCTGGAGTTATCAGCCGAACCGCGCGCGCGCTTTCAGTACAACAATCTAATGTTCATGACCGCCGGTTACCTCGGCGGCCGTATCGCCGGCAGCAGCTGGGAACAACTGGTGCAAAAGCAGATTTTTACGCCGCTAAATATGAAGACGGCCAGCTTTTTCGTCAAAGACATGGCGGCCACGCCGGAAGTCGGCGTGGGCTACGATTTCGACGATAACTACAAGCCCAGCCCGGTGGCCTATACCGACGGCGAGAACATCGGCCCGGCCGGCTCTATCAACGCCAGCGCGCGCGATGTGGCGCAATACCTGCTGATGCTGACCGGCAAGGGCAAGTTCGAAGGCAAGACAATCATCCGCGAATCTGATCTGATCGAGATGAGCAACCCGCAAATGACCATGCCCGATGCGCGCCGCTTCGCCGAACTGGGGCCGCAGAGCTACGGCATGGGTTATTTTCTGTACAGCTATCGCGGCGAGCGCTTTGTCCAGCACGGCGGCAATCTGCCCGGCCTCAACTCCCTGCTGTCCTTCATGCCGCAGCACAATATCGGCGTGTACGTGGCCATCAACGGCAGCGGCTCGGGCATGCGCGATGTCATCACCTACGCCATCTACGACCGCCTGTTGGGCCTGAAGCCTATCGACTGGAGCGCGCGCATGCGTGACATCCGCGACAAGGGCAAAGCCAGCCGCGACAACGCCAAGGCGCAGAAACTCAGCCCGCGCAAACAGGGCACGCATCCGGCGCACGCCATGGCCGAATACACTGGCGAGTACGAGCACCCGGCTTACGGTATCGTTCGCTTCGATGGCGCGGGTAGTGATGCCATGAAGGTGACTTTCAACGGCATCGCGTCACCGCTGCCGCATTTTCACTACGAGATTTTCGAGACCCCGGACGATCCGCTCAATGAAATCGGCGCCACCAAGTTCGACTTTCGCACCGACCTGAACGGAGATGTTTCCAGCGTTTCCGTGCTGTTCGAGCCCGCCGTCAAGCCCATCGTCTTCACCAAAAAGGCGGACAAACGCTTTACCGATCCGGCCTTCCTTAGGCCATTCACCGGCAGCTACGATATCGGTGCCAACGTGGCCGTATTCGCGTTACGCGAGGATAATGTGCTGACCCTGTCCATCGCCGGTCAGGCGGTGCGGGAATTGGTGGGCATTGCCGGCAACCGTTTCAGCGTCAAGGACCTCAATGGCTATACCATCGAATTCCTCACCGACTCGTCCGGCGCCATCACTCAGGCCGCCTTCTACCAACCCAACGGCAACTTCGTCGCCAAGAAAAAATAATGACCGCCATCCGCTCCAAAATCGATAGCTCCTCCCCGGCCTTTGCGGCCAACGCGGCGCAGATGCGCGCGCTGGTCGATGAGCTGGCCGCCAACTCCGGCAAGGTCGCCCAGGGTGGCGGCGCCGAAGCCAACGCCAAGCACGCTGCGCGCGGCAAGCTGCTACCGCGCGACCGCGTGAAGGCATTGCTGGATCCAGGTTCTCCTTTCCTTGAACTCTCACCCTTGGCAGCCTGGGGTGTATATGGAAAAGATGGCCATGATGCGCCTGCTGCCGGCGTCATCACCGGCATCGGCCGCATCGAGGGCACCGAATGCGTGATCGTGGCCAACGACGCCACCGTGAAGGGCGGCACCTACTACCCGCTCACGGTCAAAAAGCATTTGCGTGCGCAGGAAGTGGCATTGCAAAACAACCTGCCCTGCGTGTACTTGGTCGATTCCGGTGGCGCATTTTTGCCGCTGCAGGATGAGGTGTTCCCGGACAAGGAGCACTTCGGCCGCATTTTCTATAACCAGGCCAATCTCTCTGCGGCATCAATCCCACAAATAGCCTGTGTGATGGGCTCCTGTACGGCAGGCGGCGCCTATGTGCCAGCCATGTGCGATGAATCCATCATCGTCAAGAACCAGGGCACCATTTTCCTGGGCGGTCCGCCGCTGGTGAAGGCCGCCACGGGTGAAGTGGTGACCGCTGAGGAACTGGGCGGGGGCGATGTGCATTCGCGTACCTCGGGTGTGACCGATCACCTGGCCGAAAACGACAAGCACGCCCTGGGCATCGCCCGCGAAATCGTGCGCCACCTCAATCGCGACAAGTTCCCGGATGTGGCCATGCGTGAGGTGGTGGAGCCGCTCTACTCCGCCGAAGACCTGTACGGCATCATCCCCAAAGACCCGCGTCAGCCCTTCGATATCCGCGAGGTAATCGCGCGCATTGTCGATGGCTCCGATTTCCACGAATTCAAGGCTCTCTATGGCAGCACCCTGGTGACGGGCTTCGCCCACATCTGGGGTCACCCGGTGGGCATCGTCGCCAATAACGGCATTCTCTTTTCCGAGTCGGCGCTCAAAGGCGCGCACTTCATCGAGCTTTGCAACCAGCGCGGCATCCCGCTGGTGTTTTTGCAAAACATCACCGGCTTCATGGTCGGCAAGAAGTATGAGACCGGCGGCATCGCCAAAGACGGCGCCAAGATGGTCACCGCCGTCTCCTGCGCCAAGGTGCCCAAGTTCACGGTGCTGATCGGCGGCTCCTTCGGCGCAGGCAACTACGGCATGTGCGGCCGTGCCTTCAACCCCCGCTTCCTGTGGACCTGGCCCAATACGCGTATCTCGGTCATGGGCGGTGAGCAGGCGGCCAGCGTTTTGGCCACCGTGAAGCGCGATGGGATTGAAGCCAAAAAAGGCACCTGGTCGAAAGAAGAAGAGGAAGCCTTCAAGGCCCCTATCCGCGAGCAGTACGAGCGCCAGGGCAATCCGTACTACGCCACCGCACGCCTTTGGGACGACGGCGTGATCGATCCCGCCCAGACACGCACGGTGTTGGGATTGGGCTTGTCGGCGGCCATGAATGCGCCCATCGAAAAGACCGATTACGGCGTGTTCCGGATGTGATCGGGAAATAGCGTTTATGCCCAACGACCGAAAATCCCTCCCGGCCTCCCTTTTTCAAAGGGAGGGGCCAAACGCAGCCTTGCCGCAAACGGGGCACTTCCCCCTTTGCAAAAGGGGGATTGAGGGGGATTTTCGGTGCTAAACCATCGCGCTAACCTGAAGCCACTCGCGCGGGCGCTACGGTCAAACATGACCGACGCCGAACAGAAGCTATGGTTTCATCTGCGCCGCAAACAAATCGGCAATGTGCAGTTTTATAGGCAACGCCCGATCGGGGAATACGTCGTGGATTTCCTAGCCCCGGCGGTAAAGCTGGTTATTGAAATCGATGGCTCTCAGCATAACGAGTCGGATGCTTTGCTAAGGGATGAAAAGCGTACCGGTTTCCTGGCTTCACAAGGCTTGAACGTATTGCGGTTTGATAATTTGCAGGTTTTGCAACAAATCGAAGCTGTACTTGAGATGATTCACAGATATATCAACGACCGCAAATCCCTCCCGGCCTCCCTTTTTCAAAGGGAGGAGGTGTAGTGCGCTACGGACTTCTTTCTCGGCTGCTATTTATTGCGGCACTAGTCTGCAACCATGCCCATGCGGTCTCGCCCGAAGCTATCGAAATCCCTTTTTCCGATTCTGTAAGACTGAAGGCCTGGCTGTTCCAGCCCGAGGTAGATGAGAAGAACAAGGGCCCCTTTCCGACGGTGATCATCAATCACGGCAGTCCGCCCGGCGGTGCACCCGAGCGCGCCAAGATGGACCCCAAGTACACAGCGGCAGCCGAACAGTTCGTCAAATGGGGCTTCGTGGTCGTGGTGCCCACGCGGCGCGGTTACGGCGGCACCGGCGGCCGCTGGGCCGAGGACTCTGGCAATTGCGACAACCCCAACTTCTACAAGGGCGGCCTGGAATCCGCCAAGGATATCAACGCCGCGCTGCGCTATGCCGCCGCACTCCCGCAGGTGGACGCCAAGCGCATAGTGCTGCTGGGCCAGTCGGCCGGCGGCTGGGGCGTGCTGGCCACTGCCACCCAGCCGGCGGTCGAGGTGAAGGCCGTCATTAATTTTGCCGGCGGTCGCGGCGGGCACAAGAACCAGCAGGCCAACAATAACTGCAGCCCCGATTCTCTGGTGCGCGCCGCTGGCGATTACGGTGCAGAAACCAAACTCCCCACACTCTGGATTTACACTGAGAACGACAGCTTTTTCGCGCCGGAACTGGCCAAGCGCATGTTCGAGAGCTACCAGTCTCACGGCGGCAAGGGCCGCATGCTGGCCCTGCCTGCCTTTGCCAGGGACGGCCACACGCTATTCGGTTCTGGCCTCACTGTCTGGAAACCCATCGTGGAAAGCTATTTGAAAGAGAACGAGTTGTTGAAATGAGCCATGTCCTGATCAAGATCGACGGCGCCATCGCCACCGTCACCCTGAACAACCCCGAGCGGCACAACGCCTTCGACGAGGTGCTGATCGCCGATCTCACCCGCGAATTAAAAACTTTGGAGACGCATGCCAACGTGCGCCTGGTCATCCTGGCTGCCGCCGGCAACTCCTTTTCCGCGGGCGCCGATCTCAACTGGATGAAGCGCATGGCGGCCTACACGCACGAGGAAAACCTGCGTGACGCTATCGGCCTGGGTGAACTCATGCGCACCCTGCACGGACTCTCCAAGCCCACCATCGCGCGCGTGCAAGGCCCGGCCTACGGTGGCGGCGTGGGTCTGGCCGCCTGCTGCGATATCGCGGTGGGCACCAAACAAGCGCAGTTCTCGCTATCGGAAGTGAAGCTGGGACTGATCCCTGCCGTCATTTCGCCCTACGTCATCGCCGCCATCGGCGAGCGCGCGGCGCGCCGCTATTTTCTGACGGCGGAACGCTTCGGCGCCGCCGAGGCGCATCGCCTGGGCCTCTTGCACGAGGTCGCGCAGGACGAAGCGGCCATGGACGAAATGATCGCCGCCATCGCCAAGGCCCTGCTGGCCGCCGGGCCGCATGCGGTGCACGAGGCCAAGCGTTTGATCGGGGCCGTGGCCAGTCGCAATATCGATGCCGACGTGATCACCGACACTGCCCAGCGCATCGCCAGAGTGCGCGCCAGCGATGAGGGCAAGGAGGGTGTGGCCGCCTTTCTAGCCAAGCGCAAACCCAACTGGATTGCGGAATAGCACACATGGAAGCCAAGATCATCCTCTATCCCATGTTGGCGATGGTGCTGCTCGTCTTTATCGTCGCCATCACCATGCTGAAGCGCCGCATTGCAGGCATGAAAGCCGGCCGCATCAGCCCGCAAAAGGTGGCGCTGTCGCGGCAGATTGCCGATCTGCTGCCCGACACGCGCGCCTCGGACAACTTCAAGAACCTGTTTGAAGTGCCGGTACTGTTTTACGCGGCGCTCATCACCATCTACGCGCTCAAGCTGGGCACCCTCGCCTATCTGGTACTGGCCTGGGTTTACGTCCTATGCCGCTATGCGCACAGTTTCATCCAGTGCACGTTTAACCGGGTGCGCTATCGTTTTTATGCATTTTTTCTGAGCTGCGTGGCCATCGCGACCATCTGGACGCTGATCGCTTACGACCTCATCATCGCCGGACGGGGATAAACCGTGTTCCAAAAAATACTGATTGCCAATCGCGGCGAAATCGCCTGCCGCATCATCGAGACCTGCAAGCGCATGGGCATACGCACTGTCGCGGTCTATTCCGAGGCCGACGCCGATGCCCAGCACGTGCGGCAGGCCGACGAGGCCTACCTGATCGGCGGCCCGCGCCCGGCGGACTCTTATTTGAAGGGCGACGTCATCCTGGAAGTTGCCAAACGTGCGGGAGCGCAGGCGGTGCACCCAGGTTACGGCTTTCTCTCCGAGAACGAGGGCTTCGCCGCCGCCTGCGAAAAAGCCGACATCGCCTTCATCGGCCCCACGCCTGCGGCTATCGAGAAAATGGGCTCCAAGAGCCACGCCAAGGCCTTGATGGAAAAAGCGGGAGTGCCAGTCGTGCCGGGTTATCACGGCGACAACCAGGACCCGGCCTTTCTCGCCGAGCAATCAAAAAAGGTCGGCTACCCGCAACTCATCAAAGCGGTCGCGGGTGGTGGCGGCAAGGGCATGCGTCTGGTCGAAAAGGCCGATGAGTTCATGGCACAGCTGGAAGCCGCCAAACGCGAAGCCAAAAATGCTTTCGGCGACGATGCCGTGCTGATCGAGCGCTACATCCTCGGCCCGCATCACATCGAGTTCCAGGTGTTCGGCGATACTCACGGCAACTACGTGCACCTTTACGAGCGCGAATGCTCCATTCAGCGCCGTCACCAGAAGATTCTGGAAGAAACGCCCTCGCCTTTCCTTGAAGCCGTACCGGACGGCATGCGCGAGAAAATGGGCGAGGCTGCGGTCGCGGCGGCCGCCGCCATCGCCTACCGGGGTGCGGGCACCATAGAGTTCATCGCCGGTGAAAACCGCGAATTCTTTTTCATGGAAATGAACACGCGCCTGCAGGTGGAACACCCGATCACGGAAATGATCACCGGCGAAGATCTGGTCGAATGGCAGCTGCGGGTTGCCAGCGGGGAGGCACTTCCTTTGGCACAGGACGAGATCATCACCGGCGGTCACGCCATCGAAGTGCGTATATGTGCTGAGAATCCCGCCAATGACTTCCTGCCCGAGACCGGGCGCATGGCCGTGTTCGCCACGCCGCACGATGACGCCGACGGCGATGTGCGCCTGGATACCGGCGTGGTCAGCGGCGACGCCATCAGCGTTTACTACGACCCGATGATCGCCAAGCTCATCACCTGGGGAGAGGATCGCCCCGAAGCGACGCGCCGCATGCAGGCGGCACTCTCGCAGACAGCGGTGATCGGCCTCACCACCAATCTCGGTTTCCTGCAGACGCTGGTGCGCCACCCGGCCTATCTCGCTGGGGAAACCGATACCGGTTTCATCGCCAAGCACAAGACCGAATTGCTGAAACCCATAGCGGTTGACGACATGCTGCTGGCGGCCGCCTGCGCAAGCATCCTGCAGCAAGAGGCCGCCAACCTCGGCACGGACCCCTGGGACGGCAATATCGGTTGGCGCCTGAACGGACCGGCTTCGCGTCTCATAGAATTTCTGAACGACGACGGCGGGGTGGAACTGCCCATCGAATGTTTTGTCGATGTGGTGCACGGCATCCGTTACTTCCAGCGTGGCGATGCACGTCAGACGTTTTCGTGGGTGGCGCAGGCAGGTGATGTCTACCAGGTGAGCTTGGGCCACACCACGCGCACGTTCCGCGTGGTGCGGGCCGGCGAGCAATTCACCGTTATCTCAGACTCGGCCCGCGCCGAGCTGACCCTGTTCGATCCCTTCCATTTCGAATCCACCGATACCGGCAACGAAGGCCGCCTCACCGCCATGATGCCGGGCCGCGTGGTCAAGCTGATGGCTGCCAAGGGCGACAAGGTGAAAAAGGGCCAGGCCCTCATCATCATGGAAGCCATGAAAATGGAACACACCATCGTCAGCCCGCGCGACGGGGTGATAGACCGCGTGGCGTTTCAGGCGGGCGAGATGGTGCCGGCCGATGCGGTGTTGTTCGCGTTCGAGGAAACCGCCTAAACAACACCCGCAATGCGCGAGCGCGAGACCTCTGACGATATGGGTGACGAACCCACCGGCCAGGATAGCCACTGGTCGGGGGCAGCGCTGGCCTTTTTCGGCGGCCTGCTGACACTGCTGGTCGGCGGCTCCTGCCTGCTGTTCACGCAATCCATGGTGCTCCACGAATTGGGACTTTACGGCTGGGCGCCGTTTGATTTCCTGGATCTGCTGTGCGGCATGTGGATCGTGCTGCCGGCAACCTACGCCGGCTATACCCTGGGGTTCGACCAGACCCTGGTTTGGCTAAGCCACTTTTGGTTCACCGCCGACCCGCGCCGCCCGGCTTTTTCGGGGCAGCTATGGGCGGGGCTGATCCTGACCTGCATGGTCAGCGGGCAAATCGTCAAGGCACTGCCGTAGCAAGTATCACCCCCCGGAAAGGGTGAGGCTACCTTCCCGGGGATTTCGGCTTGCGCCTTTTTGCGTCTTTACCAGCTTTGTTCAATAACCCTGCGCGTAGCCCGGCCGCACTTCAACAGTCACGGCAAGGGTCGGGCCGGGATTGCGGTCCATGCGCGTCAGGTATTCGCGTCCGCCATAACGGTAGCGCACGTCGTAACCGATGACCTGGTCGCGGTATTCGGTATTGGTCTGGCAGCGCTGCACATTACGCGTCACCGGCACACGCTCCACCGCAACCGTGTCCTGGGTGCGATAGCCGCCGGCGTTGTTGTTCTTTTCAATGTCGTTGCCGACCAGGCCGCCCAGCACCGCACCGGCCACGGCGCCGTGATCGCGCCCGCCGCTGCTGTTGCCGAACTGGTGGCCGATGACGCCACCCAGGATGGCGCCCAGCACCGCGCCGCCGCCGGTATTGGCACGCGGTTCGCTATATTCCACCTGCCCCGGCACACGCACGCGGCGTTCTTCCACGGCGGCGACCTGCTCGTTCCAGCACTGGCGGGTGGGCACGGCGACCCTTTGCATGACGGGGGTGGCGGAGATCACCTGGGCAACGTCTTCATGCGCCGATGCGGCGCCTGCGGCCAGGCCAAGGGCGGCCAGTATGCTCAGGGAAATGAGGGTGCGAGCGGTTTTCATGTTGTGTCTCCAATAAATGGATATTGCCCCTGTAAAACGGTTCCACCGGGGCTGCCGTTGACCTTTTCCGGGCCACCCAGGTAACGAATTGTAAAAAATGGGTTTATTTGACCTCATTTAAGTACCTCGCCAACTGTCCCCGCCGCGACATTTCCTGCCTCTCTACGGACGTATAATTTGCTCCTAAAGTGTTGATTCGAGGAGACCCCCATGGCTGCCGTCCTGCAAACCCAACCTGCCCCTACCGTAAAACTGCTGATCAACGGCAAATTCGTCGAGTCCAAGGCCACCCAATGGCGCGACGTGGTCAATCCGGCCACCCAGGAAGTGCTGGCGCGCGTACCCATGTGCGACGCCGCCGAAGTGGGCGAGGCCATCCAGGCAGCCAATGAGGCCTTCAAGACCTGGAAAAACACGCCCATCGGCGTACGTGCCCGCATCATGCTCAAGCTGCAGGAGCTGATCCGCCGCGACATGAAAAAACTGGCCGCCTGCCTCACCGCCGAGCAAGGCAAGACCCTGCCCGATGCCGAGGGCGACGTATTCCGCGGCCTGGAAGTGGTGGAGCACGCCTGCTCCATCGGCAACCTCTCGCTGGGCGAGATCGCCGAAAACGTGGCCGGTGGCGTGGATACCTATTTCATCCGCCAGCCCATCGGCGTTTGCGCCGGCATCACCCCCTTCAACTTCCCGGCCATGATTCCGCTGTGGATGTTCCCCATGGCCATCGCCTGCGGCAATACCTTCGTGCTGAAGCCCTCGGAGCAAGACCCGATGACGCCGATGTTGCTGGGCGAGCTGGCCCTGGAAGCCGGCGTTCCGCCGGGTGTGCTGAATATCGTGCACGGCGGCAAGGAATCGGTGGATACGCTTTGCACACACCCGGACATCAAGGCGGTTTCCTTCGTTGGTTCCTGCCACGTAGGCGAACACGTCTACAATCTCTCCTCCACGCACGGCAAGCGCGCACAGTGCATGATGGGCGCCAAGAATCACGCCATCGTCATGCCCGACGCCAACAAAGACCACTCGTTGAATGCACTGGTAGGCGCAGGCTTCGGCGCGGCCGGGCAGCGCTGCATGGCGACTTCGGTGGCAGTGCTGGTGGGCAAGGCCAACGACTGGATTCCGGATATCGTCGCCAAGGCCAAATCGCTGAAGGTGGGCGGCGGCACCGTCGCCGGCGTGGATGTCGGCCCGGTGGTTTCCAAGCAAGCCCGGCAACGCATCGAGGGCCTGATCGCCAAGGGTGTGGCCGAAGGCTGCAAGCTGGAACTCGACGGCCGCAACCCCAAGGTTGACGGTTACCCCGACGGCAATTTCATCGCCCCGACCATTTTCTCCGGCGTGAAGCCACACCACGTGGTGTACCAGGAAGAGATATTCGGCCCGGTGCTCATCATCGTTTCGGTCGATACGCTGGACGAAGCCATTGCGCTGACCAATGCCAACCCCTACGGCAACGGCACCGGCATTTTCACGCAATCGGGTGCGGCCGCGCGCAAGTTCCAGAACGAGATCGACGTAGGCCAGGTCGGCATCAATGTGCCGATTCCCGTGCCGGTTCCTTACTTCAGCTTCACCGGTTCACGCGGCTCCAAGCTGGGCGATCTCGGCCCTTACGGCAAGCAGGTGATCCAGTTTTACACGCAGGTAAAGACGGTGACGGCGCGCTGGTTTGATGATGCGACGATTAGCACTGGTGTAAATACCACCATCAGCCTTAAGTAGGTCAAACATGAAAATTGGTTTCATAGGCCTTGGGCACATGGGGAATCCCATGGCCCGCAACCTTCTCAAGAACGGCCACACGCTGAAGGTATTCGATGTGGTGCCGGAACTGGTCAAAAAGATGACCGACCTGGGCTGCGAAGCCGCCACCTCTCCCGCCAAGTGTGCGGAAGGCGTAGAAATGGTCGTCACCATGCTGCCTTCCTCGCCGCACGTGCGCTCCGTCTATACCGGCCCAACCGGCATCCTCTCCGGCGTTGCCCAGGGCACCTTTCTGATCGACTCTTCCACCATCGACCCGCAAACCTCGCGTGAAGTGGCCTTCGAGGCCAATGCACGCGGACTCAAAATGGTCGACGCCCCTGTCTCGGGTGGCACCGGCGGCGCCGAGGCTGGCACGCTCACCTTCATGGTCGGCGGCGATACAGCCGACTTCGAGAAAGCCAAGCCGGTTTTGCAGAACATGGGCAAGAACATCGTCCACTGCGGCGGCATAGGCAACGGCCAAGTGGCCAAGATTTGCAACAATATGATGCTCGCCATCGAGATGATCGCCACCTCCGAGGGCATGGCACTGGCCGCGAAGCTGGGCATGGACCCAAAAGTGTTTGCGGGCATCGCCAACACGTCCAGCGGGCGCTGCTGGAGTTCGGACACCTACAACCCCTATCCCGGTGTGCTGGAAAATGTTCCTGCCTCACGCGGTTATAGCGGTGGTTTCGGTGCCGACCTGATGCTGAAGGATTTGACGCTAGTAACGGAAGCGGCCAAGGCCGCCAAGCAACCGGTGGTGCTGGGGGCGGCGGCGCAGCAGCTTTATCAGATGCATAGCGCCAACGGCAACGGTGGATTGGATTTCTCCAGCATCATCAAGTTGTACAAAAGGGATTAGTCCCTTCCCCCGCGAAGGCGGGGGCCCAATTTCAAAAACCTTATTCAACTTCAACTTGGACTCCCGCTCAGTTACGTAACTAAGCGGGAGCAGGTCTTTAAAATGATCGAACACAAAATCGAAGGCCACACCTGCATCATCACCATCAACAATCCGCCGGCCAACACCTGGACGCCGGAATCGCTGCGCGCCATCAAGGCGCTGGGTGCGGAGCTGGAGGCCAATAAGGATATCTACGCCGCGGTGATCACCGGGGCCGGCGAAAAGTTTTTTTCCGCCGGCGCAGACCTGAAACGCTTTTCAGGAGATAAAGTAGCCGCCCGCGATTTCATCATGGCCTTTGGCGACGCCTTCGAGGCGTGGATGAATGCGCGCTTCGTAACCATCGCTGCCATCAACGGCTACGCCATGGGTGGCGGCATGGAGTGCACCCTGGCCTGCGACATCCGCATCATGGAAGCGCATGCGCAGATGGCGCTGCCGGAACCGGCGGTGGGCCTGCTGCCGGGTGGCTGCGGCACACAGAACCTCCCCTGGCTGGTGGGCGAGGGCTGGGCCAAGCGCATCATCCTCACCAACGAGCGCGTCAATGCCGAAACGGCGTTGCGCATCGGTCTGGTGCAGGAAGTGGTGGAAAAAGGCAAATCGCTGGAGGCCGCCAGGGCTTTGGCCGAACGTGTAGCCACCCTTTCACCCAAGTCGGTGGAATTCTGCAAGGGCCTGATCCACAACGCACGCAACGGCATTCCGCGCCGGGCAGGCATGGCACTGGAGCGCGAGCGCTTCATGGATTTGTTCGAGTTTTCCGACCAGCAGGAGGGCGTGAATGCCTTCCTGGAAAAGCGCAAACCCGACTGGAAAAACGGCTAAGCGCTTGGTCTGGGACGTGCCCATGCAGGAATACGCCGGCGGCGAACTTCTGGTCGAGGTTCGCAACCATGTCGCCCATCTGACGCTCAACCGCCCACAGGCGCTCAACGCCCTTTCCTACGGCATGATCAAGGGCATGGCCGATCTTTACACGCGCTGGGCGCGCGACGACAAGATCAAGGCCATCGTCATGCGTGGCGCCGGGGAGAAATCCTTTTGCGCAGGCGGTGACATTCGCGCGCTGCGACAAAGCGCGCTGGACGGCGGCGACTTGCACCATGACTTTTTCATCGACGAGTATCGCCTCGACTATCAGCTGCATCGCTACGTAAAACCGGTCGTGTGCCTGCTGGACGGTATTGTCATGGGTGGCGGCATGGGCATTTCGCAAGGCTCCGGCTTTCGCATCGTCGGCCCCAAAACCAAGATGGCTATGCCCGAGACCGGCATCGGCCTGTTTCCAGACGTAGGCGGCAGTTATTTTCTATCGCGCTCGCCTTACGGTCTCTATCTGGGGCTGACCGGCAATATGATTCACGCAGCAGACGCGCTGGAAGCCGGCTTGGCCGACCGCTACATGGCCAGCGAGGCCATCGCCGCGATGATCACCGCCCTGGATACGCAGACCTGGTCGGCGCGGCCGGTGGACGATATCGCCGCCCTGATCGAGCAGCACGCCTCAGCGTCCGGCCCCGCCCCGCTGGCGACACAGAAAGCGCTGATCGACCGCCATTTCGTGCCGCAGAAAAGCGCCGCACAAATCCTGGCCTCCCTGCAAACCGACCCCGAGGCGGAAACCTTGGCCGCGACGCTGCTGAAACGCTCCCCCACGCTACTGGAAGTCACCCGCCGCCAGCAGAACCGCGGCGCGAAGCTATCCCTGGCCGAGTGCTTCCGCATGGAATTGGGGATGGTCTACCATTGCTTCGAGCACGGCGACTTGATGGAAGGCATTCGCGCGGTCATCCTCGACAAGGATAATAATCCTCGTTGGCAGCCTTCCACCCTGGCCGAAGTGCGCGAGGAAGCCGTGGCGGCGTTCTTTGCCGACCGATGGGCTGCTGAACCGCACCCGCTGCAAAATCTCGAAACGCTTTACGGATAAAGGAAATACCATGCGCCTCGTCACCTACCAGCCGCTCGGTACGCAAGAACTCAAGACCGGCATCCAGACCACCAAGGACGAACTGCTGGACATCGCCGCCGAAGCGTCGGCGCGCGGCAGCAACGCCAAGGTCGCGACCATGCTGGACATCATCGCCGGCGGTGCGACAACCATGGCGCTACTGAAGGAGATCGAGGCCGCCCCCAAGACCGCCGCCATCGCCATGAACAAGGTGCTGCTGAAGGCGCCCATCCCACGCACGACCAAGAATGTGTTCTGCGTGGGCTGGAACTACCTGGAACACTTCCAGGAGGGCGCCACCACCTTGCAGGACGGGCGCGAGATCCCCAAGTGGCCGGTGTTCTTTTCCAAGGCGCCTACCGCCATCAACGGCCCTTACGACGTGATTCCCTATGACGCCGTCGTCTCCACCCAGCTCGATTGGGAGGTGGAACTGGGCGTCATCATCGGCCCCGGCGGCAAGAATATTTCCGAGGCCGACGCCATGAAGCACGTGTTCGGCTACACCGTCATCAACGACGTCACCTGGCGCGATATACAACGCCGCCACGGCGGCCAGTGGGACAAGGGCAAGTCCCTGGACGGCACCTGCCCGATGGGCCCCTGCATCGTCACGGCGGATTCGCTGGATCACACCAATCTCAAAGTGGTGTGCAAGGTGAGCGGCGTGGTCAAGCAGGAATCCAACACCAAGCACCTGTTTTTCAAAGTACCGCGCCTGATTCACGACCTGTCGCTGGGACAGACCCTGGACCCGGGCGACGTCATTTCCACCGGCACCCCGGAAGGTGTGGGCTTTGCCCGTACCCCGCCGGAGTGGATGAAACCGGACGATTTGCTGGAAACCGAAGTCGAGGGCATAGGCGTGATGCGGAATCCCATCGGGCGCATGTAAGCCGCTCGATGAAAACAAAAAGGCCGATCGCATTCGATCGGCCTTTTTGTTGTGCGACAAAATTGTGAAGCCCCCGCTCAGGCCAAGGCCCCCTCGCGGCGCGCACGGCGGCCCCACAGCCAGGCCGAGCCCAGCCCCAGAAACACAAAGAATAGTGGAATGGGCAGGAACAGCCAGGCGCCGTTCATACACGCGGCGGCGCCCGCCCAGCCGAATGAGCCGCACACCTCCATCAGGCCGACCAGCTTGCTTTCCTTGTAGCGCCTTCTCATATCGGTGCGTTTACCCTGCCGGGGATTCCAGATCTGGCATAGCGAGGCGGACAGCATGCCGCCGCCCGCGCAAATCACCAGCACCAGCGCGGCATAAGGATCGCGCAGCGACCACCATGCCGCCAGCGGCAGGATGAGCAGCAGAACCGGGATAGTGGCCGCTGCCGCTTTGATCACGCGCAGCCGGGCTAGCGAGATGGGCGAGGTGCCGATCAACTCCGGTGCATCTTCGGCGGCAATGGTCAGCCAAGCGAGGTTCCCGGCCAGCATGGCCGTAATCACCACGATGGCGGGCAGTAGCACCCAACTGGCGCGGCTGTGGCCGAAGCCCACAAAAAACATCGGCAGCATATACAGCACCTGCAGCAGTGTCTGCGAGATCACCTGCGGATCGCGGCCGATCAGCTTCCATTCCTTGAACAGCAGCGCGCGCACCAGGCCGGCGCGGAACCGTACCGGCCCCGCCGCCACCTGCGCCGTGTTGCCACCCTCCATGGTTTCCTGGGTGCCGCTGGCGAAGCGGCGGTAGGTCAGATTGGTCACCAACCAGAAGCTGCCGATGCCGGCCACCATCAACAGCAGCAGGGGCAACCACTCGCCGAGAATGGCCCGCGCCGGCCACCACAGGATGCTGTCGCTGCCCAGAGATCCGCCGGACGCCGCCTGTTCCTGCATCCACTCATATACCGTGTGCTGTCTGTCACGCCCGAGTATGTTCGGAAGCTGGAAGGCCAGGAACGCGCTGGCGCCCACCAGCGCGCCCATCACCTGCGCAACGGTCTTGGCGCGCCGCGCGCCCAGCATGCGTACCAGCGTCATGGTCAGCAGCATGCCGGCTGCCGCGCAGGCAAAACCGGTGGCGGCCAGTACCGGATAGATCGCAAGCAGGCCCGGATGGCCGGTGAACAGGCCCACATGAGCGACCGGCGCGAACAGGAACGTCGGCAGGAACATGGCGCTGACGGCGATGCCCGTGCCGCGCATGGCAAATATGCTGCGCGGCGACAGCGGCGAGGACAGCAGCAAATCCAGGTCGCCACGGTCGAACAAGGCGACCACGGCGTGCGAAATGGCCTGCGACACCAGGATGGACACGAAGAAAAAGAACACCCCGCTGACCACCATCAATGGCAGCACACCGGGACCGGCGCCGCCCTCGCCCGGCATTTTTCGCAGGAAGGCCCAGGCCGCAAAGTGGAAAAGAGACCACAGCAGTGCGCCGCCGATCAGGGTCAGCCACAGGCGCTTGCCGCCGATCTGGCGCCACACCAGGCGCAACTCATGACGCAGCAGCCACCACCAGCTTCCGGATATGGCGTTCACGCAGGCTCGGTGAGATTAAGGAATACGTCTTCCAGCGTGGCGCCGGCCGCGCCCGCCTGGGTGGTGCCGGCTGCGCCGGCCTGCGCGCGCAATTCTTCCAGACTCCCCTGGGCGAGAATCCTGCCGCGCTGGATGATGCTGATGCGCTGCGCCAGGCGCTCGGCAATTTCAAGAATGTGGGTGGTCAGCACCACCGTGTTGCCCTTGGCTACGTAGTCGATCAGCATGTCCTTGACCGCCCGCGCCGCGTGCGCGTCCAGGCCGGTCAGCGGCTCGTCCAGTATCATCAGCCTGGGTTCATGCAGCAGGGCCCCGGCCAGCGCCAGCTTCTGCCGCATGCCGCGCGAAAACCCTTCGGTGTATTCGGCCCGCTTGTCCCAAAGCTCCAGCCAGCGCAATAATTCCTCGGCGCGGGCGGCTGCCTTGCCGGTATCGACCGACCACAGGCCCGCAACGAACTCCAGGTATTCCAGGGCGCTTAGCTTGCCGTACAGCAGGGGATCGTCCGGCAGGAAGGCGGTGATGCGCTTGGCCTCGGTGGACTCGCGGGCGATATCGTGCCCAAAAATGGAGACGGTCCCGGCATCGGCCTTGAGCAGACCCGCGACGATGCGCAGCGTCGTGGTCTTGCCGGCGCCATTGGGACCCAGCAGGGCGTGAAATTCGCCGGCCGGAATGACGAGGTCCAGACTATCGACGGCTTTTTTACCGTTGAAGTCTTTGACCAGTCCGGAAATGCTCAGGGCTGTGGTCAAGGTTTCCTCTATTGCGGTGCGCGGTGGCGGGGCGGAAAAAGCGGGATGAAGAATTAAAAGTACGCTTCTTCCATTTGCAGCACGCTGTCCGCTCCTGCCACCACCGCCTGCGCGTAACCATCGGCAAAGGGCAGGATGTGATCGGAAAAGAAGCGCGCGGTGATGAGCTTGGCCTTCAGGAAATCGGCGTCGCCCTCATTCTTGCTTAGCATTTCAGCGGCCACCATCGCCGAGCGCGCCATGATCCAGGCGCCGCTGACGGTGCCGGCCAGTTTCAGGTAGTGCACGCAGCCGGCGTTTACCGCGCCGGGGTTATCGCGGAACACGGTGACGATCCAGTCGGTGGCGCGCTCGAATTCGTCGATGCCGCGCTTCAGCGACACCGCCATGGCGCGCAGATTGGTGTCGGATGCAGCTTGCAGTGGCGGCAGCAGTTTTCTCATTTCCGCAATCAGGGCCTTGGCAGTGGCGCCGCCTTCTTTGCCGACCTTGCGGCCGACCAGGTCCAGCGCCTGAATGCCGGTGGTGCCCTCATAAATGGCCGAGATACGGGCATCGCGGTAGTACTGTGCGGCGCCGGTTTCTTCGATAAAGCCCATGCCGCCGTGCACCTGTACGCCCAGCGACGTTGCCTCGATGCCAACTTCGGTGCTCCAGCCCTTGACGATGGGGATCATCAGATCGACCAGCGCCTGATTCATGCGCTTCTCGCTGGCGTCGGCGGACAGCTCAGCCACATCCAGACACTTGGAGGTCCAGTAAATCAGGGCGCGGGCGGCTTCCGTGTAGGCGCGCATGGTCATCAGCATGCGCTTCACATCCGGGTGATAGATGATGGGCACGGACTTGGGTGCGGTTCCCAGGCTCGCCGGTACCGGCACGGTCGGACGGCCCTGCACCCGTTCGCGCGCCCATACCAGCGCATGCTGATACGCGCGCTCGGAAATCGATACGCCCTCCAGCCCCACGCCCAGGCGCGCGGCGTTCATCATCACGAACATATATTCCAAGCCGCGATTGATTTCGCCGACCGGATAGCCGATAGCGCCGCCCTCTTCCCCGTACATCATCACGCAGGTGGGACTGGCATGGATGCCGAGCTTGTGTTCAATCGAGGCGCACTTCACGTCGTTGCGCGCACCGATGGAGCCGTCGGCATTGACCAGGAACTTGGGCACCACGAACAGCGAAATACCCTTTACACCTTCCGGCGCACCTTCAACACGCGCCAGTACCAGGTGAATGATGTTCTCGGTGTAGTCGTGTTCGCCGTAGGTGATGAAAATTTTCTGGCCAGAGAGTTTATAGGTGCCGTCGCCCTGCGGAATGGCCTTGGTGCGCACCTGGGCCAGATCGGAGCCGGCTTGGGGCTCGGTCAGGTTCATGGTGCCGGTCCATTTGCCGGCCACCATATTGGCGAGATAAGTATCCTTGAGCGCCTGAGAGCCGTGCTGCTCCAGCGCCTCGATGGCGCCACCGGTCAACAGCGGACAGAGCTTGAACGCCATATTGGCGCTGCCCAGCATTTCCGCCACCGGTGTGGCGACGATGTGCGGCAGGCCCTGGCCGCCGTAATGCACCGGACCCTTGATGAGGCTCCAGCCGCCTTCCACATATTTCCAATAGGCTTCCTTGAAGCCCTTGGGCGTGGTCACCTTGCCGTCGTGAATCTGCGCGCCCTCGATATCACCGGGACGGTTCAGGGGTGCGATCACCTCGGCGGCGAACTTGCCGGCCTCGGAAAGAATCGCTTCAACCAAATCTTCCGTAACTTCCTCGCAGCCGGGCAGCTTGCCGACCTCGTCGAGACCGACTACGTGCTTCAGCAAAAAGCTAATGTCCTTGAGGGGGGCGGTGTATTCGCTCATGCAGATTCCTTAGGGTGCGCTTAGAGCGCAGCGATCAATTAGAGAGCAGCAGTCAATTCCGGAACGAGTTGGAAAAGATCGCCGACGAGGCCGTAATCGGCCACCTGAAAAATCGGCGCTTCCGGGTCCTTGTTGATGGCGACGATGACCTTGCTGTCCTTCATGCCGGCCAGATGCTGGATGGCGCCAGAAATACCGACGGCGATATAGAGTTCGGGAGCAACAATCTTGCCGGTCTGCCCGACCTGGTAATCGTTGGGCACGAAGCCCGCATCAACGGCCGCGCGCGAAGCACCGAGCGCGGCGCCCAGCTTATCGGCCAACGGCTCCAGCACGGCGCGGTATTTGTCGCCGTCACCCATGCCACGCCCGCCGGATACGATGCGCTTGGCGGCGGCGAGTTCAGGGCGGTCGGACTTGCTCAGTTCCTGCTTCACCACCTTGGCGGTGCCGGCGTCGGCACCTGCGGAGATAGCCTCGATGGCGGCACTGCCACCCGCCCCGGCAGCATCAAATCCGGTGGAGCGCACGCTGATGACCTTGATGGCGTCGCTGGATTGCACGGTGGCAAAGGCATTGCCGGCGTAAATGGGCCGCACGAAGGTGTCGGGCGATTCCACGGCGACGATATCGGAAATCTGCGCCACGTCCAGCAGCGCGGCTACGCGTGGCAAAAAGTTCTTGCCGTAAGCGCTGGCCGAGGTGAGCACGTGAGAATAATTCTTGGCGAGGCTGACTACCAGCGGCGCCAGATTCTCTGCGACTGCTTGCCCGTAATGAGGCGCATCGGCCACCAGCACCTTGGCAACACCGGCGACAGCAGCGGCGGCGCTGGCGGCGGCCTGGCAATTGCTGCCTGCGACCAGAACGTGAATATCGCCGCCGATTTTTTGCGCGGCGGCGATGGTGTTGGTCACACCGGGTTTGAGGTGAGCGTTGTCGTGCTCTGCGATAACTAAGATGCTCATTTACGTACCTCTTTCTAATACGAGATTTTCGCTGCGCGAAAATCCTTTTATCGGGCAGATCCCGGCTTTTGCCGGGATGATTTTATTTTCGGGACAACGAAAATCAAATCACCTTCGCTTCATTCTTGAGTTTATCGACCAAGGCCGCAACGTCCGGCACCATCACCCCACCCTTGCGCTTGGGAGGCTCGACCACTTTGAGCGTCTTGAGGCGCGGGGTCGCATCCACACCCAGCGCTTCCGGCGTCACTACATCCAGAGGCTTTTTCTTGGCCTTCATGATGTTGGGCAGCGTTGCATAACGCGGCGTGTTCAAACGCAAATCGGTAGTGACGATGGCCGGCAGGTTGATGGCGACCGTTTCCATGCCGCCATCGATTTCGCGCATCACTTCGGCCGTACCGCCGGTAACGGTCAGCTTGGAGGCGAAGGTTGCCTGCGGCCAGTTCAACAGGGCAGCCAGCATTTGCCCGGTCTGGGCGGAGTCGTCGTCGATGGCCTGCTTGCCGAGGATGACCAACTGGGGCGCTTCCTTATCGCAAACGGCTTTCAGCAGCTTGGCCACGGCCAACGGCTGGATATCGGCATTGGATTCGATCAGGATCGCCCGGTCAGCGCCCATGGCGAGTGCCGTGCGCAGGGTTTCCTGGCACTGGGTCACGCCGATGGAAACGGCGATGATTTCGGTAGCCACCCCCGCCTCTTTGAGTTTGATCGCCTCTTCGACGGCGATTTCGTCGAAGGGATTCATGGACATTTTGACGTTGGCGATGTCTACACCCGTCTGGTCGGCCTTGACCCGTACCTTGACGTTGTAATCCACCACCCTTTTTACGGGGACGAGGATCTTCATTCGGGGAATCCTGGGAATTTAAACGAGCGTTTGAATTATAGACGAGAACCGTCTTTTGCCACCACTTTGTGGCGCAATTGCCACAGTGCGCGGGGCCGGGAACGCGGGCCGGACTTACTTCTTGCCGAGCCCGCCGAAACGATAGGCGATTTCACCCACGATGCCGCGCCGGAAGGCCAGCACGCAAATCACGAAAATCAGGCCCATTACGCTGGTCACACCAAACAAGGGCGCCAGGTAGGGAAAGGTGTCGGCCATGTAGTTTTGCAGGTGCGAAAGGTAGTTCTGCATGGTCACCACCGAGGTGGCGCCCACCACCGGGCCAAGAATGGTGCCCATGCCGCCCAGGAGGGTCATCAGCACCACTTCGCCGGACATCTGCCATGTCACATCGGTCAGCGAGGCCACGCCCAGCGCCAGGGTCTTGGTGGCGCCGGCCATGCCGGCAATCGCAGCCGATAGCACGAAGGCCAGCAGCTTGTACTTATTGACGTCATAGCCCAGCGACAGTGCGCGCGGCTCGTTTTCGCGGATCGATTTCAGCACTTGGCCGAAAGGCGAATGGATGATGCGATGTATCAGCCAAAAACCGAACACGAATACCGCCAAGACAAAGAAATACATGGCAACGTCGCTCTTCAGCTCAATCACGCCCAGGAGCTTGTTGCGGGGGATGCCCTGGATGCCGTCTTCGGCGCCGGTGAACGGCGCCTGCACACAAAAGAAGTAGATCATTTGCGACAGCGCCAGCGTGATCATCGCGAAGTAAATACCCTGCCTCCGCACCGCCATCCAGCCCACCACGTAGCCGATGGCTGCAGCGCTCAGCGTGCCGGCTAGTATGGCGAGCTCCGGGGTCCAACCCCAGGCCTTGGTGGCGTACCCTGAGATGTAGGCGGCGAAACCGAAGAACATGGCGTGGCCGAAAGACAGCAGGCCGGTGTAGCCGATCAGCAGATTGAAGGCGCAGGCGAACAGCGCAAAGCAGAGGCAACTCATCAGGAAGATGGGATAGCCGATAAAGGGCGCAATCACTGCGGCCACCAGCAAAACGGCATACAGCACACGCACCTTGTTATTGATAGCGCTCATTTTTCCCGCCCGAACAGCCCGGCCGGCCGGATCAGTAGCACGACGGCCATGATGATGAACACCACGGTGGAAGATGCCTCGGGATAGAACACCTTGGTGAGCCCCTCGATCAGGCCCAGCGCCAAGCCGGTGATGATGGAACCGAGGATGGAGCCCATGCCGCCTATCACCACCACCGCGAACACGACGATGATGATATTGGAACCCATCAGAGGGTTAACCAGGTAAATGGGGGCGGCCATCACGCCGGCCAGACCACCCAGTCCCACGCCGAAGGCATAGGTCGCCGTCATCATCAGCGGCACATTAATGCCGAAGGCCTGCACCAGCTTGGGGTTCTCGGTGCCGGCGCGCAGGTACGCACCCAGCTTGGTGCGCTCGATGACGAACCAGGTGACAAGACACACCACCACCGAAACTACCACCACCCAGGCGCGGTACTTCGGCAGGAACATGAAGCCGAGATTAAAGGCGCCTCTGAATATATCGGGGAGTTCGTAGGGCATGCCGGAAGAGCCGTATTTTTCGCGGAAGGCGCCTTCCAGAATCAGCGCCAAACCGAAGGTCAGCAGCAGTCCGTATAGATGATCGAGCTGGTACAGACGGCGCAACATCAGGCGCTCGATAACAGCGCCGACGATGGCCACACCCAGCGGGGCGAGGATCAGCGCCCACCAGTAATTAAGTCCGAACTCGTTAAGCAGAATCCAGGAAAAAAACGCGCCCAGCATATAGAGCGCGCCGTGGGCAAAGTTCACCACGTTGAGCATGCCGAAGATCACGGCCAGCCCCAGCGACAGCATGGCGTAAAAGCAGCCGTTGACCAGCCCGATAATGAGCTGGCCCATCAGGGCCTGCGTGGGTACGCCAAAAATTTCGTTCATCGACTTGTTATAAACAAAATGCGGGCCGGAGAAACCCGGCCCGCTTTCTGCTCAGATGATTACGACTTCTTCATGAATTGCGGGCATTGCGATTTTTCCATGGACTGGAACGCATCCTCGCCCTTCACGGTGCCCTTCAGGGTGTAGTAGTCCCAGGGTTGCTTGGACTCGGAAGGCTTCTTCACCTGGAACAGGTACATATCGTGCACCATGCGGCCGTCTTCGCGGATCTTGCCGCCCTTGGCGAACATATCGTTGATGGGCATCTCGTGCATCTTCTTCATTACCGCACCGGTTTCATCGGTGCCGGCTGCCTTGACGGCCTGCAGATAATGCAGGGTGGCCGAGTAGACGCTGGCGTGGTTGGAGTTGGGTTTGCGCTTCATTTTTTCTTCGTAGCGCTTGGCCCAGGCGCGCGTCTCGGCGTTCATGTCCCAGTACCAGGCTTCGGTCAGATACAGGCCTTGCGCGGTGGGCAGACCGACGGCGTGCACGTCGGTAAGCAGCATCAGCAGCGCAGCCAGGTTCTGGTTCTTGGTCAGGCCGAACTCGGAAGCCGCCTTGATGCTGTTGACGGTATCGTTGCCGGCATTGGCAAGGCCAACGATCTTGGCCTTGGAGGATTGCGCCTGCAGCAGGAAGGAGGAGAAGTCACCGGTCGAAAGCGGGTGCAGGACCGAGCCCACCACTTTGCCGCCGGCAGCTTTGACCACATCGCCGGTGTCTTTTTCCAGTGATTTGCCGAAGGCGTAGTCGGCGGTCAGGAAGAACCAGGAATCGCCGCCGTCCTTCACGATCGCTTTGCCGACCACATTGGCCAGCGCGATGGTGTCCATCAGGTAGTGCACGGTGGTGGCCGGCGCGCAGGCGTCGTTGGTGAGGCGCGCGGTGGCGGCGCCGTTGACGATGGCGATCTTGTTCTTTTCCTTGGCAAGCGCCGTTACCGCCAGGGCCACGCCGGAGTTGAGGTTTTCCACCGTCATATCGACCTGGCCGCGGTCATACCATTCCTGGGTAATGCTCTTGGCGAGGTCGGGCTTGTTCTGGTGATCGGCGCTGACCACTTCGATGGGTTTGCCGAACATCTTGCCGCCGAAATCTTCCACCGCCATCTTGGCGGCGACGATTGCGCCCTGCCCGCCGTAATCGGCGTATACACCGGAGAGATCGGTCAGCACACCGATCTTGACGACGTCATCCGATAGCTTCCCTTGCTGGGCCATGGCGTTGCCGGCGGCCAGAGCGCAGGCCGACATCACCAGCGCTGCGAGTAATTTGCGTTTCATGGTTTGTTCCTCCAATTGATTATTGAGTTTGTCGCTAGCGCGGGTTTATTGACTACCCACTCATTGCGACGCTTGTTCCATTACACACCCAAAAATTCATGCAGCATGTCGGTCTTGGCCGCCAACTCGTTTTTTTCTACCACCGCCGCAATGGCGCCGTGCTCCATCACGTAGTGCCGATCCGCGAGCGGAGCGGCGAAACGGAAGTTCTGTTCCACCATGATAATGGTGAATCCCTTGGCCTTGAGCTCGCGGATGACGCGCCCCAGGGTTTGCACGATCACCGGGGCCAGGCCCTCGGTGATCTCGTCCAGCAAAAGTATATTCGCTCCGGTGCGCAGTATGCGCGCCATGGCCAGCATTTGCTGCTCCCCACCGGACAGCCGCGTGCCCTGGCTTTGGCGGCGTTCGCGCAGATTGGGAAACATGGTGTAAATCTCTTCCACCGTCATGCCGCCGGGGCCCACCTTGGGCAGCAGCATGAGGTTTTCCTCGCAGGAGAGGCTGGAGAAAATCCCGCGCTCCTCGGGACAGTAGCCTATGCCCAGCCGGGCGATGCGGTGGGTGGCCATGGCGACGGCTTCAACACCGCAGATGCGCACCGAACCGGTGCGTTTTCCGGTCAGTCCCAAAATGGCGCGTAGCGTGGTGGTCCGTCCGGCGCCGTTACGGCCCAGGAGGGTGACCAGCTCGCCCTTTTTCACTTCAAAGCCCACACCATGAAGGATGTGCGACTCGCCGTACCAGGCGCTCAGATCGCTTACCGACAGCGCCACCTCGCTCATGCGGCTTCCGCCTCGTCCGTAGTTTCTTCCGTCGTGCCCACATAGGCTTCCAGCACGCGCGGGTTTTTCGATACTTCCGCGTAGGGCCCTTCGGCCAGAATCGACCCACGCGCCAATACCGTGATCTGGTCGGAGAGATTCGAGATCACGTTCATATTGTGTTCCACCATCAGCACGGTGCGGTTGGCGGAAACCTTGCGGATCAGTTCGACCACGCGGCCCACGTCTTCATGACCCATGCCCTGGGTGGGCTCATCGAGCAGCATCAGTTCCGGGTTCATGGCCAGGGTGGTGGCGATTTCCAGCGCGCGCTTGCGGCCATAGGGCAGGTCCACCGTCTCTTGCTGGGCGTAGTCGGCCAGATCGACCTCGGCCAGCAGCTCCATGGCGCGCTCATTCAACGGCGTGAGGCTTGCGTCCGATTTCCAGAAATGAAAACTGGTGCCGAGGCTACGCTGCAGGGCCACGCGCACGTTTTCCAGCACGCTCAGATGCGGGAAAACGGCTGAAATCTGGAAGGAGCGGATCACGCCGCGGCGGGCGATCTGCGCCGGTTTTTCGCCAGTGATGTCCACGCCATTGAAAATAATGCTGCCGGAGGTAACCGGCAGGAATTTGGTGAGCAGATTGAATACCGTCGTCTTGCCGGCGCCGTTGGGGCCGATCAGGGCATGAATGCTGCCGCGCCGGACCTTGAGATCGACCTTGTCCACCGCCGTAAAGCCGCGGAACTCCTTGGTCAGGCCGCGTGTTTCCAGTATGAAATCGGTGCTCATCTAGATAGTTATCGCCACAGTGCGCCGCAACGGGGGGGCCGGGCAATTCTAGCATCGGCCACGCCCGGCGGGGATACCGCAAATCAACAAAGACAAAGCCCCGCAGAGCGGGGCTTTGTTGTGGGTCTGCGATCCGGACCGGTTTAGCAGCTGGTCAGGAAGAAGCGCGCGGCGGCCGGCGAGAAATAGCGGCAGCCGGTGCCGGTCAGCGGGATATGGTGCGGGCTACCGTCCGCATTGCTGCGGATATTGATGGTGCCGGCACGCGCGCCTATGGCGTGCGGTGCGAAGTTCACCGACAGATTGCAACGCGCACCCGCGGCCAGACTGACGCCGCAGGACTGAACCACCGTGAAATCGCTATTGCCGGTGACATCAATGCCCAGGATCTGCAAAGGCGCCGTGCCGGAGTTGGTGAAACTGGCGCCTTGGGCGAAGAAGCTGCCGTAAATCACATTGCCGAAGCCCAGCGTGGTGGTGTTGAGCTGCATCACCGGTATCGGCACCGGCACGCCATTGCCGGTCAGCGCCACGGTATTGACGGTGGTGGCGTTCTGCGCATTGCTGCTGATGCTGAGTTGCGCAGATTTGGCGCCCACGGTCGCCGGCTTGAACGTCACTGTCATCGAACAGTTCGCGCCCGGCGCGATATTGCCGGTGCAAGTACCCGCCAGGGTGAAGTCCGCAGCGTTGGGGCCGCCCAGGGTGACCGTGCCGACCGCCAAGGCCGCCGTACCGGTATTACCGATAGTGACAGTGTGGGCGCTGCTGACGGTACCGATGATCTGGTCGCCAAACGCCTGCGCCCCGCTCAGGGTGATAACCGGCTGCGGAATCGGCGTGCCGTTACCGGTGAGGGTAACGTGGATCGGGTTGCTGACCGGCGCACTGGCGGTGGACGAAACATTGTGCGCGATAGCGAGATCGCCCGACACCGAGCCGGTTGCCGACGGCGCGAACACCACGCCGATAAAGCAGCTGGCCTGGGGCGCCACGGTGGTTCCGCAGCTTGGGATAGTCACGCTTGCCGGCGCCACGGTGGTCCGCAGGAATCCTGCCCCGCTGACGGTCACATTGCTGAGCGCCAGATCGGCAAGACCCGGATTGGTTACGGTAACGATCTGCGTGGCGCTGGTGCTGCCGACCACGCGATCACCGAACAGCAGCGAGGACGGGGCGGTGCTGATCCCCGGCAGCGGCAGCTGTATGCCGGAGCCGGTGAGGCCGATGGCATGCGGCGCACTCGGGCTATTGTCGTTGACATACAGGAAGGTGTTTTGCCCACCCGCCGTCAGCGGCGAATACGTGACATTGACCTTGCAGGTGGCGCCAGGGAGCATGGTGCTGGGCGCCAGCGGGCAATCCGACACGTAGGCGAAATCGCCGGCGCTGGTAAAGCCGGTGATGGACAACGGCGCATTGCCGGTGCTGGTGACCACCACGGCCTGAACCGCGCTGGTGGTGCCTATGCCCTGCGAGCCGAAGCTGAGCGAGGGCGGCGTCAGATTGATACCGGGCGAGTTCGGCGCAACCACCGTCAGCGTCGCCGTATTGGACGCGGCGCTATTGCCGAACGGCGTGACGATCAGGCCGGCTGCAGTAGCTTCAGAGTAAGCGCCGGGCACGGTTGAGGTCACCCGCACGCTGTACTGGCAGGCTCCGCTGGGCGGGATGGTGAACGAGGTACTCTGCACCGTGTTGGCCGTGGTCGTCACCATTGCACCCGTACAGGTGGTGGTGGCGTTGGGCATGGCCGCCGTCACCAAGCCGGCGGCATGAGTGAAGACGAAGCTATTGGCCGACAGCGTGCTGGTATTGGGATTGGAGATGCTCAGGTTCCAGAAGGCCGCAGCACCGGTCGCAATCGAGGGCGGCGAGAAACTCAGCGTCAACACCGGCTTCAGCACACCCGTGGCCGACAGGGCAATGGCGTGCGGGCTGCCGACGGCATTGCTGGTCACGAGGATCTGTGCGAGGCGGCCTCCCGATACCGAGGGCGTAACACCCACAGTGATGGTACAGCTCATACCCGGCGCCACCGCTGCGGTGGTGCAGGTATTGGTCTGCGTGTAATCGGCCGCCGCAGGACCGCTCTTGGCGACCGAGGTCACGTTCAAGGGGAAGGAGCCGGTGTTGTTGATCGTCACCTGTTGCGTGGTCGCAGGGCTGCCGACCGGTACATTGCCGAACGGCAGGCTGGTCGGCGACACCGTGACCGTGGTCAGCGACGCGCCGGTGGCGTTACCCGACAAGGGGAACACGTAGACTGCGTCCGAAACGATCTGGGCGTTGCTCGCTGCCATTACCGGCACGGTGAAGACGTCGGTAAAGGAGCCGGCGACGTTGCTATGGAAAACCACGGTGATGCCGCAGCTCGCCCCGGGCGCAACCGGGCTGGTGCAGGAGTTGCCGGACACCGAATAGGGCGCACCCGTCTGGAAAGTGGGCGTGCCCGCGACCAGCGCCTGCGAAGTGAGATTTGTCAGCGTGATGGTCTGTCCTATCGTGGCGCCTACGGCTGCGGTGAAGGGCCCCGGCATCGTGTAGGAATACGGCGTCTGATGCATGGGCGCGAATTCCGAGGTGTTGTTGGCCGTCGTGTCGGTGGCCGTCACGCTGGGATTCAGTACGCCCGAGGCGGTCATGCTCCAGGGCGTATTGCCCGATGCATCGGTGCTGACGACCACCTGACCGGAGGGATATTTGCCCTGGTTGTTTGACGAGTACAGCTGGTTGCTGAAAAGCTCCAGCCGGTATCCGCTGCTGGCCGCGCTGTTGAGCGTACCGGCGACCGTGGTGGGACCGCCCGCGTTGTAGGTCACGGTGGTGATGACGGGGTAATTCTGCAGGCCGTTGGGGCCGCTGTCTGCGTCGCCTGCGTCGTTGGCGGTCGGGCCGTCGTTGCCGAGGTCGATGCCGCCGGTAGTGTTGTTGATGCCATTGTTGAGAATTGAGGTGCCGTTGGCGCTGCCGATGATGGCGATCCCCTTGCCGGCCGGGCCGGCGCCGCCGCCGTCGATGGTGTTATTGCCAAGCTGAACGCCCTGAGCGTCCTTGACCATGACACCGTAGCCGGAATTGCCGTTGCCGATACTGGTGGTTCCGTTCACCCCCAGACCGATCAGGTTGCCGCCGATGATAATGGTATTGGTAGAAGCACCGTCGACGAAAATACCCTGGGTAGTGTTGCCGGAGATGACGTTGAGACCGGAGGGGGTGCTGTTGCCAACCAGCACATTGGCCACGCCGTTTTCGATCGACAGGCCGGTGCCGTTGCCGTGCGCGTTGCCGCCCGCGTCCAAGCCGATAAGGTTGCCGAAGATTTGCGTACCGCCAGCATTGCAGTTGACGTCGATACCGATGCCCGACCAGTTAATCACGGCCAGGCCCTTGACCACGCTGTTGGCAGCGTTGATTTTCAAGCCGGTGCAACCGGGGCAGTTCACGCCGTTGAGGATCACGTTGACGACGCCGTTGAACGCCGTCATCGACGTATTGGCTACGGAGCCCGGCTGCGACTGGCCATTGATCACCACCGGGCACTGGATAACGGGAAGCTCCGATTGCGGCTGGATACCGATGACACCGGAGCCCACCGCGAAGGTGATGACATAGGGTGCGCTGCTGCAAAGCGGCGCTTCACCGTTGATAGAGGTAATGACGGCGCGCAAGGTGCCGGCGCCGGTATCGGCGGCCGAGGTCACCACGGTGGTAACCGGCACATTGCCGATCAGGAAGTTGACCGAGTTCGCCTGGTAGGTCAGGCTGCCGGTGCGACCGGCAGGCGGCACCAGCCCGCCGAAGATGCCGGTGGCGCCCCCGTGGCCGATGATCTGCCGGCTGCTGCCCGCACTGAAATTGGTGGTCGAGGGAATACCGTCTCCCGTGTCGATGAACAATATGGTCACATTGCCGTCGAACGATGACGTGGTTCCATTAATGTTCAGCAAATCGTTTTCGGTGAAATGGATCTCACCGTCGAAGTGGCGGGTGAACTCGAATTCGTGAGCCGAACCGGGAGCGGCAATGTAGTTGCCGGAAATCGTCAGGGTGCCAATCGTATTCGCGCCGCCCGGACGCACCTTGGCGCCGTTATTGGTGAGGGACGGCGTATTGATGGTCATACCGCCGCTGATTTCCCCGCCGCCGATGACCAGCGGCGCAGAAGATGCATTCAGGTTTCCCGCACCGGTGAGTTTGGCAGTCGCCGCAGTCTGCACGAAAGACGCGGGGGTTCCAAGCGTGAGCGCAGCGATCGGCGTGGTCTGCATGATGCCGTCGTTTTGCACAGCTCCTGAAATGGTCGCCGCGACATTGGGCGTTACAACCCCGCTGCTACTGTTAAGAAACAGACAAGGCGAAGCGGCGCCCGTTACGTCCCCATAAAGGCCCAGGCTGCCGTTGTTCTGAAAGAACATGCTCGCGCAGTTGGCGACGTTTAACTGTGCAAAAAAGACCGTGCTGCCGGGTGCGGTAACAATCAGCGAATTGTCGATGGTCAGCGGCGCACTGGTTGCATACATCTGTTTATTCGGCGTGGCGAAGACGACCTGAAGATTCTGGAAGGTGTTAGCGCCGCTGCCCCAGGCGATGGTGCCGGCGCCGACCACGTTCAGCGTGCTGTTGGCGATGCCGTTGCCTTGCAGGGTGGCGAAGCTGAGATAAAGGTCGCCGACCGTGGTGACGCCGTCGCCCAGTGCCACCGTGGCGCTACCGATTTCGGCGCGATCGTACTGACCGGGCACCACCGTGAAATTGCAATCGCCGCCCCAGTTGGCAGGATCGCTCCATACCGCGGCGGCCGCTTGAAAGGCGGTTTGCCCGCCCGGCATGAACTGGCACACCAGGGCGCGCGGGGAAGTGATCTGCAACTGCACCGCGCCGGCCGGGTAGTTCACCGCCACGCCGTAGCTGCGGTTGTCGTAGGCATTGTTGAGCGTGCCGGTCACCGTACCGGCCGTGATCACATTGAAGGTTTGGTTTACGGCCGCCGTGAAAAATTCTTCATCTATGAAAGAGATCAGCGATCCACCCATCTGCGCGGTGCCGCTCACAACCAGCTTGTCAAACTGACCGGCGCCGGTGCCGTGGATGTCCACGTGCAGCACACCGTCGCCCGACTGCTGGTAGTTGCCGTTGACGGTCACGGTACCTATGCTCCCGGTACCGCCTGGAGCGATAACGGAACCTTCGTTGTCCAGCAGGGTGACGTTAAACGTGGTGTCGCCGATCACCGATCCGCAGCCCAGCGTCAGCGTTCCCGGTGCGGTCACTACGGTAGTGGAGCCGCCCACGCCGATAACACCGCAGGAACTGGCGAAATTGGACGCGCTCGCAAACGCCACCGTGCCGCTCACGATGCCGTAGTTGTACAGATAGGCGGCGATGGACGGCGCGGAGTCGATAGTGCCGTAATTGTTGAACGTGCCGCTACCCAATACGCTTGCGGTGACGGTGCCGTGGTTCACCAGAAAAGACGAGGCATCCAGTTGCACGGCTGCGGACATGGCGCTGCTGGGCGCAACCGTCAACACCACGTCGGACAAAGTGGTCGTCGCACTGGCGGGACTGGCGGTGATACTCGCCGAGGGGCCGTTCAGGCTCATTCCGGAGAGACTGGAACTGGAGCCGAATTGCAGACCTGTGCCGCTCATGTTCACCGTGGTGGCGCCACTGCCGGCACCGGCCAACGCGGCGCTGCCCTGCAGGAAAATCGAGCCCGGCGCATAGACGTTTGCGCCCATTTGCACGGTGGCGTTATTGATGATGACGCTATCCCCGGGCAGAGGCCCGCCACAGTCCCAGTTGGCGGCGGTGTCCCAGCTTCCCCCACTGGCGGGGCCGGTCCAGGTGCAGACGATGGCTTGGGCACTGGCGGCAAACAAGGCCGCGGCTGAAATGAGGCCGGCAAGAATGCCTGCACGGACGGTACGACGGACCAACGGATTACGCGTCAAATTCACTTTATTCCCCCAATTCCTTCGCGGACAATCCGCGCAGGAGTTCAATTCCGTTCAACAGAAACTCCGACCAGACTTCACCTTCCCAAAATCGGGAAAGCGAAACCTGCGCCGGAGTGTCCTTATTATTGGTTTGTGCTGCTAACTGCTGTACTGCAAATGAGCCGAATTGCGTTCTAGCCGCCTCTGCGGGCAAAGGCAATCGCCCCGGCGATGGTGTTGTTGATGTTGTACATCACACCCGCGCCGGCACCGGTGCGGCCGGTAAAGAAGCCGTCGATACTGCCGGGAGCGTTGATCGGCGTGCAGCTGGGCGTACAGGTAATGTTCAGCAAGGCCGGGCGGTTCAGGGCAGGCGCACCGCCGTAGGCCGAGAAATACTGGTCGCGGTAAATCGGCACATTGGTCGCGGCTGCGTTCCAGGTCTGGCCGGCGATGGTCACGTTCACCGAGGTGTCGACGGTCTTGGCGGTGAAGTTCGCGTTCAGCGTGGCCGAATTCAGCGTGCCCACGTTACCGGACAGATCGGTAGGTTTGGTGGAACCGACCACATCGTAGGTGCCGGTGCCGGTCAGCGGCAGGGTCACGGGGCCGGTCTCGGTGGTGCTGAAAATATAGTGCATGCTGCGGCCGGCCAGGCTGGTGAGCTGCCCACCGATGGTGGCGGTGCCGCCGGTCCAGCGTCCCCAGGTGAGGCCGGTGGTGGGATCGGTGCCCAGATCGGCTGCCTGCGCGGTGCCGATGGCATAGGGCAGATGGCCGACGATCTGGCCGTTTTGCACAAACGGTGCGTTAAAGGTGATGGACTTGCCGGCCGTGTCGATATTGACCTCATCCGGCCGGTCGGTGGTGGCGAACGAGCGCTGGTAGGTGGCTACTGCCAGAACCGCGTTCGGATCGGAAACCAGGCCATCGCGATACGAGGTGTTGGTGGACTGCGACGGGCCCTGGAACGCGACCACGCCGTTCACATTGCGCGTGGTGGTGACGGAGCTATCGGAGAAGCCGTAACCGATGATCACACCGTTCAGCGAGGCGCCGACGAAGCTGCCTTCCAGCGTGCCGAAAATCTGGCCGCTGGCGGCCGTTGCGCCGTTGCCGTTGTTGGTGATGTTGAGGTTGATGCCGGCGATGGCGATGAAGGTATTGAAGGCAAACGGCACATTACCGGCTGTGAGCGTGTAGGTGGTGGCGGCATTGCCGGCAGCGGCCGGCATGCTGATACCCAGCGTCGCGTTCAGCAGGCGTGTGGTGAAGTTGACGTCCAGCGTCGCGGTGGTCAGGGTGCCCAGGGCGCCCGCCTGGTCGGTGGGCGTAGTGGCGCCGATCTTGGTGTAAGTGGCGGTGCCGGTCAGCACGTCGGACAAATAAGCCGGGAAGCCGGAGGTGCCGTAAATAAAGTGCACGCTGCCGGCGGGGGTGCCGCTCATGCCGGGCAGGACCAGATTGCTTACGTTGTTCCAGCGGCCCAGGACGATTTGCGCGCCGCTGCCCAGATCCAGCGTCTGCACTTCCGTCGCGGTACCGCCGGCGACAGTGGCCGTCACATTGGCCTGCGAACCCACGTAAGACTGGTAGCCGCGCACCGCCGTGGTGCTGGTGGTATCGAAGACGATTTGCGAAGTCAGCGCCTGCGAATTGCTGGTGCTGCCGTTGCCGACGATGACCACATCGCGCAGGCCCGTGCTATCGGTTGCAGCCACCGGCGGGACCGCCGGCGCGGTGGTCACCACCAGCGAGCCGCCCTGGCCGGAACCGGTCAGCGTGCCAGCAGCAGTGGTGCCGGTGGAGGTCGTGGAGGTTACCGTGCTGGCCGTGCTGGCGGTAGAGGTGGCGGTATTGGTATTGGCGTTGGGATCGGTGTTGCCGGTAGAGCCGCTGCCGGAGGAACTCGTGCTACCGGCCGACGTAGAGGTGCTGGCCGCTGCGGTAGCGGTAGGCGCCGCTTCCTTGGTGGTCATGGTGGTAGCGGCCGCCAGGATGGTGGGCGGGGTCGGGATTCTTTCTGGCGGCTTGCCGACTTCAATACGCACGGTATCGTTGGGGAAGGTGACCACGGGTGCAAAGTTGCCCAGCAGGCTGGTGACGACGTGGCTGCCCTCGATGGTGTGGTTAATGGTGACCGGGGCGCTGCCGTCGTCGTTTTCTTCGTGATTCAGGATGTTGCCGGAGCCGCGGATACCGACCGTGGCCACGCGCGTACGCATGGCGTACTTTTCGCGGCTGGCCGGGGTCAAGAGGCCGGTGAAGGTGCGCAGCGTGCCGCGCAACAGGGATAGGGTCGCGCCTTCCTGGCCGGTGGCAGTGCTTGGGTAGCTTTCGATGCGCAGCTGCGAGTTGGAGCGCAGGGAGAGCTTGGCCTGATCGATCATGGCCAGTTGCGCCATGCCGTCCCCCTTGGTGACCACCAGGTCGCCGGCGTTGACTTCCATGCCGCGCGTCGCGGGGATCTGCCGTCCCTGCGAAACGATGTACACGTTCCCGGTAACGTAGGTAAACGTGCCGCTGGCGGCCTGCGCCAGCGCGGCAGCGGTCAGGACCGCCAGCAAAGCCGCATTTCGCACACACGCACGAGTACCCTGCAGCAGGTTTTGGCGGATGGAAGGTGAGTTATTCATTTTACGTCCCCGGTGGAATCAACGTTCAATCAGTGGTCAAACAGAAATCAATCAGAAATCACAGCGAATATTGGAAGAAATTTCATTGCGCGAGAATTCGTACAGCGCGATGTTGGAGGTGTTGCGCGAGTAAAACAATTGCGTGCGCAGGGCACAGCTTTTCTGGAAGCGCCAGTTGACGCCTATCGTCACGTCTTCCATGTGATCCTTGCCCTTTTCGACTTGGGTGGCACGGGCGAAGTCGGACTTATCCTTGCGCTCGGTATGCCCGGCGGTGACGAACCAGCCCAGCTTTTCGGTAATCGAGAACTGCAGATAGCCGCGCAGGCCATACACGCTTTTCGATTTGTCGGTGATACCGTCGGCGAGCTTGCGCACCGCCTTGTCATCGCTGAAAAAAGCGCTCATCTGCAACAAGGGGGCGCTCGCGCCTTCAAAGGCGCGCGCCCAGCCCAGGGTGCCGATGGTCGAGTTGAAGTCTTCGACGTTATTGGCCGGGAAGCGGGTGCGGGATGCATTGATGCCAGCGGTGAGCTGCTGGCGATCGGATAGCGCAAAGCGGTAATCGATACTGCCCATGCCGGAACGGCGGTCGTTGGTGGCCTTGGGATCGCCCGCAGCGTCGATGGGGGCCGCACCTTCCTGGTCGAAGCGGTTGCCGGACGCGGTAAAGGTGATCTTGTGCGCACCGCCGGTCCAGGCAGCGCCGAAGCGGCCGTCCAGGCTGGTGGAGCGGAACTCGCTTTCGTGGCGATAGGCGCGCTCACGTACTTCGCCGCCGATAAAGGCGCTCCAGCTTTGCGTCAGCGGCGCCGAATAGTCGGCACCCAGGGCCGCGCCCAGATACGGCGCCTTGCGCTTGATGGAGTTACCGGTCGGGTTGATGCCCTGTATGTTGAAGGCAGACAGCACCGCCGTCGAAAAGTCGTTCGGCACGCCGGTCAGGTTAGTGTCATAGCCCAGTGAGAGTTCTCCCCAGGCGGCAAACTGGCGCTTGCGCTGTTTGCGTAAATCGGCAATGGCTTCCAGGTAGCGGTTGATGGCCTGCAGGGCCACGTCCGGCGGATTGCTGGCCTTCAACTGGTTGAATGTGCCTTCGGCCAGGTCCAGGGAACCGGCGGTGTAATAGGCGCGTGCCAGATCCATCTGCGCGCCGGCGTGCTTGGGATTGGCCGCCAGCACGCGCTCCAGGGCGATGATGGCGTCATCGATCTTGCCGCTGTCGAGGGCGGCTACCCCCAGCAGGTAATCGAAATCGATATTGCCGGACAGCTTGTCCTGTTCAGCGATCAGCAGCATATAGGCCTGCTTGGGATTGTTGGCGTTCAGCAAATCCTGAGCGGCCTTGATCACATTGGTTTGTTGGCCTTGAGCGCCTGCGGCCAGTACGGAAAGAAGAACTCCTGCCAGGGCCGGTTTCCATTGAAACCGGGCAGCACGAGAGGCGGATGTTTTTTTCATCGTTTATACCGTCCTGATGCGCCAGCACCACACATTCCTCCCCGCGGCGACTGGCAATAAGTCCTACCAAGACCGACCTCTTCGGTCTTGATTCATAAGGGAAAGTCATACCTTTTTCCCAGGGACTCATAGTATGCTCCAGCGCACGGATTGTAAACTCCATCACACCCCACGTTCAGGGGATGGTACGCGCACCAAAAACGCTGCGAAGTGCGAAATCTCACACTGCGGTAAAAATCGCTCGTGGGTACCCTGAATGGGGTATTCCGGCCCTCAAATGTCATCTTCCGGTAGCCGAAACGCGCTAGGACCGAAAGGCACTATTCGGGCACCGCCTGCCGCGAAAAACGCTTAGCGGTCGGACAAGATTTCGCGGGCCGCGTTGTGGCCGGGAACCCCCGTCACCCCTCCTCCCGGATGGGTGCCCGCCCCGCATTGGTAGAGGCCGCGAATAGGGGTGCGGTAATCGCCGTAACCCAACACCGGTCGGGCGCTGAACAACTGGTCCAGCGACAGGGCGCCGTGGAAAATATCGCCGCCGATCAGGCCGAATTTGCGCTCCAGATCCAGCGGGGAATGAATCTGCCGGGCGATCACACTGGCAGCAAAATTGGGCGCGAAACCGTTGACGGTGGCGATCATCAGATCGGCCACTTCCTCGCGGCAATCGTCCCAGCTACGCCCGTCCGGAAGCTGCGGATTGGCGTGCTGGCAGAACAGGCTCGCCACGTGCTTGCCGGCCGGTGCCAGGCTATCGTCCACGGTGCTGGGAATGAGGATTTCCACGATCGGCTGTTTGGACCAGCCGTAGGTGCGCGCGTCAAAGTACGCCTGTTCCATATAGCGCAACGAAGGCGCCATGATGATGCCCGAGGAAAGATGCGGCCCCGGCTGCGGCAGGCAGGAAAAACGCGGCAACTCCGACAGGGCCACGTTCATGCGAAATGTTGCGGAGCCGCATTTGTAAGCATTTGTACGCTGGCGGAATTCTTCCGGCAAATGGCGCGCCTCAATCAACTTGCCGAACAACAATTTGGGATTGAGGTTGGACACAATCTTGCGGGCAGCGAATTCGCGCCCGTCGGCCAGCACCACGCCGGTAGCCGTTTTTTCCTTACCTGCCTGGTTGACTTCCACCGAGGCAACCTCGGCATCGGTAATGACTTGCACTCCGAGTGCAGCCGCCTGTTTCGCGATGGCCTGGGTGATGGCGCCCATGCCGCCGCGCGCGTGACCCCAGATGCCGGGCTTGCCGTTTACCTCGCCGAAGACGTGGTGCAGCAAGACATAGGCCGAGCCCGGCGTATAGGGCGAGGCAAAGTTGCCGACCACGCTATCGAAGCCGAAGCAGGCCTTGATCGGCTCCGACTCGAAATACTGGTCGAGCACGTCGCCGGCGCTCTTGGTGAAAAGATCCAGCACATCGCGCCTCGCCGCCATATCCAGGGCGCGGAAACGCCGGCCCACCTTGATGGCCTGCAGGATATCGGCGATGCCGCCGCCCACATTGGGCGGCGTTTCCAATAGCAGGTCCTTGAGCACGGCGGCGACCCGGTCGAGCATGGCGTAATAGCCGGGCAGGGCTGCGGCGTCCTTGGCGGAAAAACGCCCTACTTCCGCCTGTGTGGCGGCGAGACCGCCGCCGACCAATAAATAGTCCTTATCGGAAAGCGGCAGGAAATTCGACAGCGGCCGCTCGATGATCTCCAGGCCGTGCTGATGCAGTTTCAGATCCCGGATGACCTTGGGATGCAGCAGGCTCACCGTGTAGCTGGCCGTGGAATTGCGGTAGCCGGGATGAAACTCTTCGGTGACGGCTGCGCCGCCGACCACCTGGCGGCGTTCCAGCACGCAGACCTTGCGCCCGGCGGCGGCCAGGTAACAGGCGCACACCAGGCCGTTGTGCCCGCCGCCGATGATGACGATGTCCCACATTTTCGTGGCTTCCGGCATGCTACATTTACCCCTGCAAAAATTTTAGTTCGCCACTATGCGGGCATTCGCCGCCACAAGCAATCGGTCTGCAAGAATTCTCCTCGCAACGTCCGTCGCCCTGCTCGCCGCGCTAGTGGCGAGTTGTGCCGGCGGCATTGCCGAATTCAACGGCCCGGACGCGCCAGCTTTTACGCCTTTCCCTGTCGGCCCGGCGCCGCGCGTAACCCTGGTGCTGGGTGCGGGCGGACCGCGCGGCTTCGCCGAAATCGGCGTGCTGAAGGTGCTGGAGGAAAACCATATCGAGGCCGACCTGGTGGTGGGCAGCAGCGTGGGCGCCATTATCGGTGCCCTCTACGCCAACGGTACCAGCGCGGCGGAGATGGAGCGTATTGCGCTGGCCTTCGACCCAAAATCATTTCTCGGCGTTTCCTCCTCGGGCATTTCCGGGCGCGGCGGCGCCATCGAATCGTTTATCGACGAACATCTGGGCAACAAGCCCCTGCAGAGTCTGAAGCGACGGCTGGTGGTGACGGCCGCCCGCAGGAGCGACCTGAACCTTACCCTGTTCAACCGGGGCAATGCCGGCGCCGCGGTGCGCGCCTCCGCCGCGACCGTGCATCAGTTTTCCCCGGTGCGCATCAACGGCGTCGAATACATCGACGGCGATGAGGCGACACCGGTGGCGATCAAAGCGGCGCGGCAACTGGCCGGCGCCGGTGTGGTCATCGCTGTAGATGTATCGGCGCACGTATCGGCCATTCCCCCCGAGGCGCCGGCGGACTGGACCGTGCGCGACCGCAAGCGCGCGGCGCAGGTGGATCTGGAGCGCGGCAGCGCCGATGTTTTCATCCATCCCGATCTGGGCTACTACGCCGGCATCAGCGACAACTACCGGCGCATGGCCATCGCCCGCGGCGAAGCCTCCACCCGCGCCGCCCTGCCGAAAATCCGCGAGGCGCTGGCCAGGGCCAGGCTATAACCGGGGTTGTGCACCCACTTAGGGTTTGTTCACCAACGCCATTTTTTCCTGCACGCGCAGGAAATAGCGTTCGGCATTGACCACCACGCGCTCGTGGGTGCCCTCGCCGATCAGGTCGCGCTGGTCGCGCGCGGAGACTTTGAAGCGGATATTGCGCCCGTCCACCGCCACCACTTCCGCCGTGGCGGTGACCGACATGCCCACCGGGGTGGCGGCGATATGCGAAACATCCAGGTGGGTGCCCAGGCTCTGATAGCCCTCGGGAAGTGATTTTTCACAAGCGTCCAGGGCGGCGGCTTCGATCAGGTTGATCATCACCGGGGTCGCCAGCACGTGGATTTTTCCGGAGCCCACCGCGCTGGCGGTATGTTCAACGGCTACCGTCAGAGTTGCTGTGCCGATGCTGCCTACTTTGGTATCGAGTTGCAGGCTCATGGTTTATTTCTGATTCAGTTTAACGGCGCCGTCGATGATCTCGGCGTCGTATTTACTGCCGTCTTTGAGATAAGAAACGCCCTTGGCCTTGCGCAAGCCATCTTCAAACACGCCCTCGAACCAGGAGCCGTCGTTGAAATAAAACGCGCCCTTGCCTTTCAGCGTGCCGTTGACGAATTCGCCTTCCGAACGCAGACCGTTGGAATAAAAATATTGCCCCTTGCCGGTGAGCGCGCCGCCGGCGATATCGCCCTCGTAGCGGTCGCCGTTGGCGAAGTAATAAGCGCCCTTGCCCTGCGGCACGCCTTCGTTGAAATTCGCTTCCAGGCGGTCGCCATCCTTGTTGATGTAGACACCCTTGCCGGACATCTTGCCCGCCAGCATATCGCCCTCGAATCGGTCGCCGGAGGCGAAGCGGTATACGCCCTTGCCATTGGGACGGCCATCGACGAAAGGCCCTTCGAATTTGTCGCCGTTTTTGGCGATGAACACGCCCTTGCCGACGATCACGCCGCCGACCACTTCTCCCGCGTATTTATCGCCGCTGGCGAAATCCCATTTGCCCTGGCCGGAGGGCTTGTCGTCCACGAAGCCGCCGTCGAACTTGTCGCCATTGGCCCATTCGTAAACGCCGTTGCCCTGCTTCTTGCCATCTTTGAAATCGCCGACATAGCGGAAGGTCTTGGAAACGTATTCGCCGCGGCCGTGCAGGATCTTGGTCTTTTCCTTGTCTTCCTTGTATTCGCCGTTGTAACGCGCGCCGTCCGGAAACTCGATGAGACCGGCCAGCACCTTGGGCACCGGCGGTGCGGGCGGGGGCGGCAACGAGGTCTTTTGTTCGGGCGAGATCGAGGCCACCAGGTCCGGCGCGGGCTTGGCCGCAGCCGCTGGCGGCGCTTCGACGGCAGGTTTGGCAGCGGGCTTGGCGAACTCCGGTCGCGTCACAACGGCGGCGGCGGACGCTTCAACCACCGGACTGGGTACGGGTGCTGCTACCGGCTTGGCTGCAGCTGCCTTGTTTTCCAGGCCGCGTGTGTCGCTGGTGGCAACCACCGGCGCTGCGGCAACCGTTGTCACGGGCGGTGGGGCCGCTGCGACAGGGGCTGCCGCTTTGGCAGGCTCCGCTACCAACAGCGGTGCCTGATTGCCAGGATTGGCCGACAGGGGAGCGGCGGCCACCTGCGCCTGCGCGGCCTTCAAGCTATCGATGCGGTTGCGCGCCAGCGGCGCGAAGGTGCCGGAGGGAAACTGCGACAAATAAGCCTGGTAATCGGCGATCTGTTTGCTGTCCTTGATGCTGCTCCAGAACTCGCGTTCCAGGGCCGCCTGCGCGTCGCCGGAAACACCGCTACCCGCCACCGCCTGGCCGCCGCGTTCGGCGAAGAAAAACTGCGCGCGCGGCAGCGGCGTGGAATAGATTTCCGGCAGCTGCTTATTGGCGCTGTCCTGCGCCACACCGGAAGCGACCTTCTGGAAAACCTGTCCCGGCGGCACGCCCGGCTCGCGAATCTCCTTGAGCAAATGCGTGGTGTAAAGCCCATTCTCGCCCTCGCCGTCCAGCGCCACCGCACCAGCCGCTGCGGCGTAGGAAATAATGGTTCCCGGCGGCACCTTGGAAATCTTGGCAAGCCCGGTGGACTGGAACACATTGCTGAAAGGATTGTTGCGGCAGGCATCCAGCACGATGAATTTGAAGCGCACCTTGGCGTCGTCCATGCTTTCCAGCAACTGGCCGACTTCCAGGGCGTTGTAAACGATTTCCGGTTCCGAATTCAGCTTGGCGTCGATGGGCACCAGGTAGTTCTTGTCGCGGTACTGGATGCCGTGGCCGGCGTAATAAAACACGGCCGCCGTGGCGCCGTCGAGAATCTTGGCGAACTCCACGGCTGCACCGCGCATGGTGGCGATGTCGGCATTGGTCTTCACCACCACCTTGAAGCCCAGGTCGTTCAGCGCCTTGGCAACCGAGCGGGCGTCGTTGACGGCGTTCTTGAGCGGTTCGGTGGGATAGGCGTCGTTACCGATTACCAGGGCAACGCGGTCGTCGTAGGCATAGACGCTTCCGGCAAGCAGGAAGGCCAGCAGGCAGGCGGACGCGCGCAGAACTCGATGGACGCTAGGCATGCCCCATTATCGCGCAGCCGGGCTGCGAATGACAGACGCAGTACCAGAAACCTGCGCCCGAAGCTGCAGCGACTGCGACTACTTCGCCAGTGAGGCCAGTTCCGGCATGTCGGGGCGATCTTTGGCGAGCTTGGCCCAGACTTCCGTTGCATCCTGCTCGGCGCCCAGTTCCTTCAGCGTCAGGGCGTAGAGCAGCCAGTCGGAAAACTGCGCCTTGTCTTCGGGCTTGCGCCGCTGCGCCAATTCCATGGATGCCGCCGGCAGGGTCTTGAAACTGGCGGCTCCCAAATCGTTGGCGCCCATTTTTACGCTCCAGCGATACTCGGCGTCGGCGGTCAGCTTAACGTTGCTGGGCAGCTTCATGCTGGTGGCCGTGGCTTTGCCCTTGTACAAAGGCTTGGCGGCGTCGCCCGACTTCAGTTCAAACTCAAAGGGCCCCTTTTCATTGCTGGCGGTCCAGCGGAACGCGGGCTGCAGACTGGCCACCTTGGTTTCCGTGGGATAGAGCAGGCGCTCTGCCGGCAACGCTTTCTCCTCGGCCTTGGGCGCGGAACTGCCGGAGCCACCAATAGCACGCATGCGAATCGAAGCACTGGAAGTCTGCGCCGCTTGCGACACCGTTTGCGCTGAGACTTTCCATTGGGTATCGCGCACCGTCGGCGGCGCGCCGATCTTGGCCGTAACTTCCGCGTCACCGACGATGAAATCGCCCGGGCCCTTGACCACGAATTCCTTGCCGGATTGCAAATACATCACGCCCACCGAGCACTCCTTGGCGCAGCCCAGGCGCGCGCCCTTTTTAAGCTCGGCCATCAAGGTGACCTTGGCGGCGTCCGCCGTGGCGGCGCCCTTGACGTCGGTGACAAAGGCCACACCCTGCGCCATGGCCTGGGCGGCCGTGGCCGCCACCAGAGCGGCAAAAGAAATATGCGTGATGGTTTTCATGGTTAAGCTCCTGCTAGTCGTTATCCGTCCCACTATTCGTTTTCCACACTACTTCGGTACTGCGTTCACACCCCAGACCTGCATGGCGCTATGTCCGCGCAACGCCTGTTCGCCGAACGCAATCAAATCGAAATCCTTGCCCAGCATCACTTTCACCGACTCGGTCATCACGATCGGCGTTTTCAGCCGCTTGGTGAGGCCCTCCAGCCGCGACGCCACGTTGACCGCATCGCCGATAGCCGAGTAGTTGTGCCGCTCGGTGGAGCCGATATTGCCGACCACCACCTTTCCATAGTTTATGCCGATTCCAATTTCGACGGGGGGCAAACCTTCGGCGGCGAATTCCTTGTTCAATTCGTCCAGGGCAACGGTCATGTCGAAACCGCATTTGACCGCCGCGCCGCAGGGGTCGGGCAGCGCCTTGGGCGCGCCGAACAGGATCATCATGCCGTCACCCATGAACTTGTCCATGGTGCCGCCGTGTCTATGCACGGCGTCCACCATGCGGTCGAAGTAACGGGTAAGCAAGGTCGTCACCGCTTCCGGTGACAGGGACTCCGAGAGTGCCGTGAAACCGCGGATATCGGTAAACATCACGCACACCTGCGCGGTCTCGGCGGAAACGCCCGAGGCCATTTTCCCGGACATCATTTCTTCCAGCACCGCCGGCGAGACGCTGCCGCCGAACTGCACCAGGATGTTTTTCTTTTCGGCGGCGTTTTGCAAGGCGTCCGCCACGGCGCGCACCGCAACCCCCACCCACAGGGCGGCCAGCATGGTCACCGCCGGGAGATAGTAATTTGCGGTAATGCCGCTCAAGGAAAAGACCAGCAGCACCAGGGGCGCCACCAACAGGGACCAGATCAGCACCGGGCGGCTGGAAGGCAACCACACCACGGACAGCAACAGCGCGCAAAGAAACAGCGTGGCCGCTGCCGGCAGCGGCCGGATCAGGCCGTCGCCCAGCAGGCCGCGCAGGGTCTGGAAATGCACGATGATGCCGGACTGCGTCAATCCGGATTTGCCGTCGGCATCATCCCAGCTGGTCAGCGACACCGGCAGCTCCTGGCGATCCCGGTCGGTGAGGAGACTGCCGATCAGCACCACCTTGCCGTCGAACTGCCGCTTCAGTTCGGCCGTGTTATCGGTTTCCAGCCACTCGATCACCTGCTGCATGCGCAGATATGAAGGGATCTCGGCGCCGCGCGAGTAATCGATATATCCCTCGCGCACCGGCTTGCCCAGGGCGCGGGCGATCTGCCCGGCCAGCGAGGGCACCGTTCCGGAACGCACATAACGCAACTCGCCGAAACGCCGCGCCACCTTGTCGGGATCGAGCTGGATTTTGTCCAGGCCGAAATTCTCGTCGGACAGCACGCGCTTGTAAGTGGGATGCGGATCGACCACCTTGCCCTCGTCGTCCAGCGTTCTCGCCACCAGAAGAGGAGCGTTTTGCCGTGCCGTCAGCAGGGCGCGGATCAGGGAAACCTGCACACCCGGCAATAACTTCTCATACGATTTGTCCGGCAGCACGATATCCATGCCCACCGCCGCCGGCTTGGCCTTGGATACCGCCAGCAGGGTATCGGCCAGGTGCTTATGCCACAGGGGCAGCGGCTCGGGAAAGGCTTTGACGGTGCTTTCATCGATGCCGATCAACACCGGGTCCACCGCGGCGCTACGCGCATGATATTCGCGCAGCCAGTTCATTTGCGTATCGAAGGAGGCGCGCTCCAGGGCGTCGATCAGGGACCGGCCGCCCGGCGGCAAATAAGTGAGCAGGCCAAAGGCTAGCGCCGCCAGCGCAGCCAACACGGCCTTGCGCTGACGCTCCGCCGTCCACCATCCCTTTGCCTGACGCTCGCTGTTCTTCATGCTGACCGCTCCCTCCCCCTGTCCATTTGTTTTTTGTTTTTTGAACGTTATCTGGCACTATTCTAACGACTATGGCGACTCCTTTCGGCACCTTCGACTACGTGATTTCCGGGGCCGGCACTGCCGGCTGCGTGCTGGCCAACCGGCTCTCCGCTGACCCCGAGGTCAGCGTGCTGCTGCTGGAGGCGGGCGGCGAGGACGACTGGATCTGGATTCATATCCCCGTCGGCTACCTTTATTGCATAGGCAACCCGCGTACCGACTGGTGCTACCACACCGAACCGGACGCCGGCCTCAATGGCCGCTCCATTCTCTACGCGCGCGGCAAGGTGCTGGGCGGCTGCTCCTCGATCAACGCCATGGTCTATATGCGCGGGCAGGCGCGCGATTACGACGAGTGGGCCGCGCTTAGCGGCGACCCCGGCTGGGCCTGGCAAAACGTGTTCCCGATTTTCAAAAGCAGCGAAGACCATTACGCTGGCAACTCAGAGCTGCACGGCGGCGGCGGCGAGTGGCGCGTGGAAGAGCAGCGTCTGGAATGGGAAATCCTCAACGCCTGGCGCGACGCAGCCGAGCAAAGCGGTATTCCCAAGATCGCCGATTTCAACGGCGGCGATAACTTCGGCTCGGCGCGCTTCCAAGTCAACCAGCGCCGCGGCGTGCGCTGGAATGCGAGCAAGGCATTTTTGCGCCCGGCCCTGCATCGCTCCAATCTCACCGTGTTGACCCGGGCGCAGGCCACGCAAATCCGCATGGAAGACCGCGATGGCCGCAAGCGCGCCAGTGGCATCGAATTCATCCGCAACGAGGAGAAATTCTTTGCCGAGGCGCGGATCGAAACGGTGCTGGCTTCGGGGGCCGTCAACACGCCGCAGTTACTGCAATTGTCCGGCATCGGCCCGGCCGCGCTGCTGCAAGCCCACGGCATTGCGGTACGGCACGAGTTGCCCGGCGTGGGCGAAAACCTGCAGGATCATTTGCAACTACGCATGGCTTTCAAAGTGAAAAACGTGCGCACGCTCAACGAGTGGGCCAATAGCTGGCTGGGCAAGGCGCAGATGGGCCTGCAGTACGCGCTGTTTCGTACCGGGCCGCTGACCATGGCGCCTTCGCAACTGGGGGCGTTCGCCAAGTCCGACCCCTCACAGGCCAGCGCCAACCTGGAATTCCATGTGCAGCCGCTGTCGCTGGACAAATTCGGCGACGATCCGCACCCCTTCCCGGCCTTTACCGCCAGCGTATGCAATCTGCGCCCGGAAAGCCGCGGCCACGTCCGCATCGGCAGCGCCGACCCCATGGCCGCGCCCAAAATCACCCTCAACTATCTTGCCGCCGAGGGCGACCGGCGCGTGGCCGTGGATGCGCTGAAGCTGACGCGCCGCATCGCCGCCGCGCCGGCCCTGGCACCTTACCAGCCAGAAGAATTCAAGCCGGGGCCTGCTATCAAAAGCGATGAAGATCTCGTCCAGGCAGCGGGCGACATCGGCACCACTATTTTCCATCCGGTCGGCACCTGCAAGATGGGAGCAGAGGCCGACCCCATGACGGTGGTCGATTCGCGTTTACGGGTGCGCGGCATCGCCGGGCTGCGCGTGGTCGATGCCGGCATCATGCCCACCATCACCTCGGGCAATACCAATTCGCCGACCATCATGATCGCCGAACGCGGAAGCGCATTCATAAGAGAAGATCGCAAACGCGCTTAATGGCGGCTAATCGCAGGCGGGCCGCCTGTTAAAATAGCGCCATGAGCATTGAATGCCGGTTCGGCGCGTGAGCAGCCGCACTACCGCCACCCCTGCCGCCGAATCCGCTGCCGCTGCCGGCGGCACCGCCAATATCACCTTCGCCAGTCCCCTCCTCGCCTGGTACTTCGTCCTGATCTGGGGCGTGGGCTTTGTGGCCACCAAGGCCGGCCTGCAGTACGCGGCACCGTTCACCTTCTTGTCGCTGCGCTTCGTTTTCGGCCTGATCGTGCTGGCGCCCATCCTGTACTTTGTAAAACCCGCCTGGCCTACGCGACCCATGGCCTGGGTACACATCATCGTCGCCGGCCTTTTGGTACACGGCATTCACCTCAGCGGCAGCCATTACGGGCAATACCTTGGACTCTCGGCCGGGGTGGTCGCCATCATCCTGTCTTCGCAGCCCCTGCTGACTGCATTGGCCGCCGCCCTGTTCCTGCACGAACCGCCGTCGGGCCGCCAATGGCTGGGCATCGCGCTGGGCTTGGCCGGCGTGGCCCTGGTGGTGTGGCATAAGATCGATATATCCGTAATGAGCGTCGCCAGTTTCAGCGCGGTGATGATCGCGCTTCTGACGCTCACCGTCGGCACCCTGTATCAGCGTCATTTTTGCCGCGACGCCGATTTGCGCAGCGCCTCCTTCATACAATTCGCCGCCTCGCTACTGTTGCTGGCACCGCTGGCGTGGGAAGTCGAGGGCGCCACAATCCGGTGGTCCTGGACGCTGGTGGCCTCGGTGGCGTTCCTGGTCATTTTCGCTTCCATACTCGCCGTCAGCGCTCTGCACACGCTGATGCGGCGCGGACAGGCCACGCGCGTCGCCAGCATGCTGTACCTGCCCTCGGTGGTGGCGGTGCTGGCGGAATGGCTGTGCTACGGCATCACCCCCACCGCGCTCACTCTGGTCGGCGTGGCCGTGACGTCAGCGGGTGTGGTGCTGGCGGCCGGTGGCCAGCGGACAGCCAACCCGCAGGCGCAACCCAATCAATCTGCAAACTGATCATGAAACCCCTGCCGCTACTCATCATCCTGCTGATCCTCGATCACATCGCCTTTGCCGGCAGCCGTGTATCGGTGTCGCTGTACGCCATTTCGCTCAAGGCCACGCCCTTCATCATCGGCACCCTGATTGCCCTGCACGCGCTGCTGCCTGCCCTGCTGTCGGTGAGCGCGGGGCGCATGATAGACCGCATCGGCATCAACAAGCCCATGCTGGTCGGCTCCATCGGGGTGAGCAGCGGCGTGGTGCTGCCGTTCCTGTTTCCCGGTCTGCCGGTGTTGTTTGCGACCAGCCTCATATCCGGCGTGTCTTTCATGCTGATCAATCTCTGCGCCTATCATGCGGTCGGGGAAATGAGCGCGCCCAAAGACCGCGCTGTCAATTTCAGCTATATCGCACTGGGCTTTTCCACCTCCACTTTCATCGGCCCGCTGCTGGCCGGGGTCAGCATCGATACCCTGGGATTCGGCGCCACCTTTCTGGTGCTGGCCCTGTTCGGCGTGCCGCCCATCGTCGCGCTCAGCGCCAATCTGATGCCGGTGCACAGGCCGCACCGGCTGGAGGCGCCGGCAAAGATCGAACACGTCTTCGAACTGCTGCACACGCAGAAAATGCGCCGCCTGTTTACCGTGATGGGCATGCTGGCCCTGGCCTGGGATATCTATGGATTCGCCATTCCCCTGTACGGCAGCCACATCGGCCTCAGCGCATCCAAGATCGGCACCGTCATGGGCGCCTTTGCCGCAGCCACCTTTGCGGTGCGGCTGGCGCTGCCCTTCATCGCCGACCGCCTGGCACCATGGACCCTGCTGACCGCCGCCCTGCTGCTGGCAGGCACCAGCTTCATCGCGCTCTCGCTGGTCGATACCCTGCCGGCCCTGATGATCGCGGCGTTCGCGCTGGGCCTGGGCCTGGGGTCGCCGCAGCCCATGGTGCTTACCCTATTGCACCAGTCCGCGCCCAAGGGCCGCGCGGCGGAGGCACTGGGGCTGAGAACTACCATGATCAATACCAGTCAAACCCTCATGCCCATGGTGTTCGGTGCGGCCGGCAGCGCGCTGGGGATTACGCCGCTATTCTGGATGATCGCCGCCCTTCTGATCGGCGGCAGCGCCTTCACCCGACGCTGGCAGGACTGAGCGGGCTTGAAGCGCCGCGTTTCAACCCCATCATGGCGTTGAAACGGTTTGCTCAACGGAGTTTTGGGGGAGATTTCATGACACGTATCGCCTTGTTCCTGGGCACCAATATCGCCGTGCTATTGGTGTTGAATATCGTCGCCCGGCTATTTGGCGTCGACCGCATGCTGGCGGCCAACGGCATGCATATGGGTGTGCTGCTGGTGTTTGCCGCCGTGATCGGCGTCGGCGGATCGTTCATTTCGCTGCTGATGTCCAAGACCGCGGCCAAGTTTTCCACCGGCGCCCAGGTCATCGAGAATCCGCGTAACGAGAGCGAGCGCTGGCTGGTCGAGAGCGTGCGCCGCCTGTCCGAAAAAGCCGGCATCGGCATGCCGGAAGTGGCGGTCTACGATGGCGCGCCCAACGCCTTTGCCACCGGTGCATTCAAGAACTCCGCCCTGGTCGCGGTATCCACGGGCCTCCTGGATTCCATGACCCGGGAAGAAGTCGAAGCGGTGCTGGGCCACGAAATTTCCCATATTAGCAACGGCGATATGGTCACCCTCACCCTGATCCAGGGCGTGCTCAATACCTTCGTGGTGTTTTTTGCCAAGGTAGTGGGTTCCATCGTCGATAGCCAGCTGCGCGGGCGTGACAACAGGCGCGGTCCGGGCGTGGGTTACTTCCTGGTCGATATGATCTGCCAGGTATTGTTCGGCATTCTTGCTTCCATCATCGTCGCCTGGTTTTCACGCTACCGCGAATACCGCGCCGACGCCGGCTCGGCCCGGCTGCTGGGCCGTCCGCAGCCCATGATCGCCGCCTTGCAGCGCCTGGGTGGATTGCATAGCGGCGAGTTGCCGAAAGCTATGGCCGCCTCCGGCATCGCCGGCGGTATCGGCTCGCTATTCGCCAGCCACCCGCCGCTGGAAGCGCGTATCGCCGCTTTGCAGCAGGGCCGCTAAATCGCTAGTTCTGTTTCAGCTGGATAGCGGGCGCATTGGCCGCACGATCCAGGCGCACCAGCACACCCAGATTGGTACCGTCGGCACGTGGCGGTTGCTCGACCGGCGCATACACCGGCGTGACCTTGTCGGCGATTTTTTGCAGGGGATAAAACGGCTCCGGAAAAATCATCATGGTGTACGGCCAGAGATAGGCGTACTGGCAATCGCCGGGAAAGTAGGCCTTCAACGAGGTATCACCGTTCAGAGGTGCGGTCATCGCGAGGCTCTTGCGGCCGCCGTAAAAGCCCATCAGCGAGGGCTTACCGGCGAACACGCAGCCGCCCGGCGGCACGTACTGCGGCAATTGGCGTAGCGCCTCCTCGACCTGGCGGCGAAATGACACCGCCCGCAGGCGCCGCTCCAGCGGCTGGTTCTCGTACCAGGCCGAGCTGCGGCGCATATCGGTCAGCGCGTCGGGCATGGGCTCGGTGAGGCGCACCGCCATGTGTACGACGTTGGGCAGGAAGGTGAGCGCAAAGAGACCGAGTATCACTGCCGGCAAATGACGCAAAAACTTGCCGACGGACGCATTCCCATTGGGCCCGAAGCGCCCCTCCAGCCTGCTGCGCAGTTCAGCAGCCACCAGCACCACCTGACCCAGCATCATAAAGGCCAGCGGTAGCATGAAGCGCACCCGCTCCGAGGGAAAAGGCCAGATCACCAGCAAGGCGATGGACGCAAACACGGCGATACCGTCGAATTTTCTTTGCAGCAATCGCACCAGCGCGGCGGCGAGGCATAGCGCGGCCAGGATGGCCGCACCGGTGGCGTTGCTGCCGGCGCCGATCAGGTCCACGGCCAGCCCGTCCTTGAGCGCCAGCAGTTGCTCGCTCACGTACATACCCCAGTCGATATCGCCGACGCGAGTGAGGCGATCCTGCATGACGTCGAAATAACTGCTGCGCTGCTTCACCGCGAACGGCTGCCAGGCCAGCCAGGGCAACCACGCCAATGCGATAGCCAGCCACGCGCCGCGCGGACGCCGCAGTAGCAGATAGAGCATAAAGGCGCCTATCCAGGCGATGGCAAAGCTCCGCGTCAGCACGGAGGCCGAAAGGCTCAGGGCCGCGTAGCTGAGATGGTATTTTGCTTGGCCATTCTTCTCTCCGCTGTCGGCTTGCTCGGCTCTGGCGATCTGCCAAAGCGCCACCGTGCCGAACAGCATGAATAACGCTTCCGACAGCAGGTAGTGAATATGCAAGAGCAGGCCGGGCATGATCGCCACCACCACGGTGGCCGCCAGGGCGGTGCCGGACGGCAGCCGCTCGGCGCGCATCCACAGCAGGAAGGCCGCCACCGCCAGCAACGCCATCAGCGCGGTCAGTTGATGGGCAACCAGCAGATGCCCGGCCCCGCCGAACAGCGCCAGTAAAAACGGGTACAGCGGCGGATAGGGGCTGGTCTCGGCGAAAAACTGCGCCGCCTCACTGGTGGCCATAAAGGGGGAGAAGTGCTGCGCCGTCAGCATATAGATGGCGCTATCACCCGCGACGTCGTTCAGACGGTCGGTCCAGCAAATAAAGGAGTAAGCGCCGGCCAGCAGGATCAGCGCCGGCCAAAACGGCCCGCGAAGGAAATTGGCGAAACGAGAATTGGTGGTCAATACCATCTGGCAACCATCATGGGCATGGCAAATATGCGTTCACAAAAAAGTTGGGCACAAAAAAAACGCCCCATGGAAATGGGGCGTTTTTTGGTTCAAAGCCGGGATGGACTCGACGGCGGCGCTAGATAATCGGCTTGTTGAGCACCGATTTGATCGAGCCGAACAGGCCGCCCTTTTTCTCTTCCTCTACCTTGGGAGCTTCCGGCGGCGGCACCACGTATTGCGGGGCCATTTTCGGCTGGGCGCGGAACTGGCCGGTGGCGCTGCCGCTGCTCGCCATTTGCGAAGGACGGCGGTTGTATTCCTTGAACTGCGATTCCTTGCCGATGAACAGCTTGGCCAGTTCTTCCAGGGCGTTGTCGGTGACGCGCTCCGGTTCCAGCGTGTAAACGGTGGGGCCGAAGTCTTCGACGTTACGCAGCTTGAAGCGGATCACGCCCTCGTCGTAGTCGCCGACGATATCGGCGCCGCAGAGGATTTCGCAATTGATCTTGAAGGTTTCGTACACCACCACGCGGCGCTCGTTGCGGAACGGCTCGGAGGTGAAGCGGATATTGTTCTGCCACAGCAGATCGCGGAAACGCTCGATCTGCTCGGCTTCGCGGCGCACCGAGAACGATTCCGGCTTGCTGCGCTTGAAACTGACGATCAGGTTGTCGAACAACTCGGCGTTTTCACGGCGAGAAGTACGATAGTCGATGCGGTAGTCGGACTGGCTGAGGCCGTCGATCTTGGCGACGGTAGGCAAATCGTAAACGCGCGCGCAGGCGGGCTTGACCACATTGAGCTGTTTGAACAGATCGTTCATATAGTGAAAGGTCTTGCGCATGGCCTGGTCGACCACGGCGGCAGTCGCCTTCGCGTTCTGGGTACGATCTGCTTCCTGAGTTTTGAGTGTGTCGGCCTCTTTTTTGAGTTCGTCGAGCAGACCCATGGAACCTCCAAAAAAATCAACGTGCGCTATGCGGCTTGTAACAGTACCGCGTCAAAAAACGATAATAAACCCTACGACCTGATATTTTATCCGAGTTGGGCTCTTTAGTCAGCACCCTACCGGCCTTACCAGCCTCCATTACCGCGTTTATGGTACCCCCGGGAAGCCTATGAAAGCCATTCTTGCCCTCGATCAAGGCACCACCAGCTGCCGTACCATCCTGTTCGACCGCCATGGCCGTACTTTGGCCGTGTCCCAGCGCGAATTTACCCAGTTTTTTCCGCAACCGGGCTGGGTAGAGCACGATGCCGACGAAATCTGGCGCGTCCAGCGCGAAACCGCCGCACAGGCCCTAGCCCGCGCCAACCTGACGCCCGCCGACATAGGCGCCATCGCCATCACCAACCAGCGCGAAACCACCGTCCTTTGGGACCGCGCCACCGGCAAACCCATCGCCCCCGCCATCGTCTGGCAGGACCGCCGCACTGCTGCGGCCTGCGCCAAACTGGTGGCCGACGGCAAGGCGGAAACAATTCGCAACAAAACCGGCCTTATCGTCGATGCCTATTTTTCCGGCACCAAGCTGCAATGGCTACTCGACCATATTCCCGGCGCACGCCAAAGGGCGCAGGCCGGGGAGCTGGCGTTCGGAACCATAGACAGCTGGCTCATCTGGCAGTTAACCGCAGGCAAAGTCCATGCCACCGACGCCAGCAACGCTTCCCGCACGATGTTGTGCAATATCCACTCGGTCGACTGGGACGAGGAACTCCTTTCCTGGTTGGACATTCCGCGTAGCGTCCTGCCGCAGATTGTCAGTTCCAGCGGCGTTGTCGGCCATACCGCCTGCGAGGGCCTGCCCCCCGGCATCGCCATTGCCGGCATCGCCGGCGACCAGCAGGCCGCCCTGTTCGGCCAGGCCTGCCACCGGCCCGGCATGGCCAAAAACACCTACGGCACCGGCTGCTTCATGCTCATGAACACCGGCAGCACCCCGGTTATTTCACAAAACCGTCTGCTCACCACCGTCGCCTGGCGCATCGCCGGCCAAACCAGCTATGCGCTGGAGGGCAGCGTTTTTTCTGCGGGTGCCGCGATTCAGTGGCTGCGGGACGGGCTGGGCATCATCGCCAAATCCAGCGATACCGAATCCCTGGCGGAAACCGTGGCCGATACCGGCGGCGTGCACCTGGTGCCGGCCTTCGCAGGATTAGGCGCGCCCTACTGGGACCCCGAGGCGCGGGGTCTGATTTGCGGATTAACGCGGGGCAGTACCCGCGCCCATATCGTGCGCGCGGCTTTGGAATCCATCGCCTTTCAAAGTGCCGAGCTGGCGGCCGCCATGGCCCGCGATGCGGGGCTGGCCCTCAGCGATTTGCGGGTGGACGGCGGCGCCTCGGTCAATAATTTCCTGATGCAGTTTCAGGCCGATTTGCTGCGCATCCCGGTGACGCGGCCCACGGTCACCGAAACCACGGCCCTGGGCGCGGCTTATCTAGCCGGCCTGGCGGTGGGGCTGTGGAAAGACACGGCGGAAATCGGGCAGCTTTGGGAAAAGGATCGAACCTTCACCCCTGCCATGTCCGAAGACGAGGCGGCGCGGCACATGCACGACTGGCAGGGCGCGGTACGACGCGCCCTGCATCAGTAAGGCCCCACCTTATTTCAGGGCGCCGAACACTTTCTTGAGAATATCGCTGCCGGTGCCTACCGGGTCGGTGCGGATTTTTTTCTCTTCCTCGCCGATCATGTAATACAGCCCGTCCAGCGCCTTGCCGGTGACGTGGCGCTCGATGGTGGCCTGCTCGGGTTTGACCACGCCGAAGTTGGATACCTGCGCCGCCAGCTGGTTGTATTGCTTGGCGAGGCCGATTTTCTCGGTCACCTTGGTTACCACCGGCAGGAATTTTCCGGTCAGGGGCTCGCGGGTCTTGTCCTGGAAAAAAGTGGTGACCGAGTTATCGCCGCCGGTGAGGATTTTCTTGGCGTCCTCCACCGACATGCTCTTGACCGCGCCCACCAGCAGAGTCTTGGCTTGCGGCACCGCCTGTTCGGCGGCGCGGTTGACGCCCAGTTTCAGATCATCGAAGTCCTTGCCCTTGCCCAGCAGCTTCAGCGCCCGTTCGCCCTTTTCCAGCCACTGCGGCAGGGGGATACGCACGTGATCGTTTTCCCAGAAGCCGTTTTCGCGGCCCAGGGTCTCCACGGCAAATTGCGCGCCCTTTTCCAGGGCGGTGCGCAGGCCGGCGGTGGCGTCCTTCTGGGTGAGATCGGCCAGCGAGAACGCCAGCGCTTCGCGCGGGCGTAACACTACGGCCGCTGCCGTCAGCAGCGCTAACTGGATCAGGGCCCTGCGCCCGGCTTGGGGCAGGTTGTTGAAATCTTGTTCGGCGGCGAACTGCTGGGGCATTTTGGACATAGCGATCTCCTGGAAGGCGTGCGCGGCAGGAAAGCCGCCGGCAGCCGCTGCACCATGCTACTCCCAGGCTCCACCCAGCGGATGACAGGAAACGCATGTTTGCAAACCCCTTGACAGCCGGATTGACCAGGAGTAACTTACCGACCAGTCAGTTATATTCTTGTAACAAACCCCATTTCCTCTTCGCCGGTGAGCTTGCCGTGAAAATCTCCTTATCCAACAACAAGTTAATTGTCGCCCTGGCCCCTCTAGCCCTTGCCGCGCTGACCCTGAGCGCCTGCGGCGAGCACGCTGCCCCCGCACCGGCCATACGGCCCGCGCTGACTTACAAGATCGGCACGCAGACCAGCGTGGATAGCGACGTCTATGCCGGCGAAATCCGCGCCCGCATCGAGGCCGACCACGCCTTTCGCGTAGGCGGCAAGATCGCCAAGCGTCTGGTCGATACCGGCGCCGTGGTAAAAAAAGGCCAGACCCTGGCCCTGCTCGACCCGCAGGACGTGCGCCTGGCGGCCGACGCCGCCAACGCCCAGGTGCTGGCGCAGCAAACCGACCACGATTACGCCGATGCGGAATTGAAGCGCTATCAGGACCTATTCAATAAGGGCTTCGTCAGCAAATCGGTTTTGGACCAGAAGATGAATCTGGCCAAAGCCGCCGACGCACGCCTGGAAGCCGTACGCGCCCAAGCCAAGGTAACGCTGAACCAGGCGGGCTACGCCGCCCTGGTGGCCGAAACCGACGGCGTGGTGACGCAAATCCTGGCCGAAGCCGGACAGGTGGTTTCCACCGGCCAGCCGGTGATGCGCATCGCCGACCCGCGCGAGCGCGAGCTTTCCATCAGCGCGCCGGAAGCGCGCATCGAGGACTTCCGCAAGGCCGCCAACAAGACCGCGCCGCGCCAGCTCATGGTCTTTACCTGGAACCAGCCCGATAAGCCGGTGCCCGCCGTGATCCGCGAAATCGGCGGCGCCGCCGACCCGGTGACGCGCACCTACCCGGTGCGCCTCACGCTGGTGAAAGCCGACCAGAGCATACAACTCGGTATGAGCGCCTACGCGGTATTCATCGGCGCCGACGCCACCGGCAGCTTCGCCGTGCCGCTGTCCTCGCTTTATGTACAAGGCGAACAGACGGGCGTGTGGCTGGTAGCGGCGGACGGCAAGGTCTCGCTGAAGCCGGTCAAAGTGCTCAGCTTCCGCGAGACTTCGGCCCTCATTCAACCCGTAGCCGGCAATATCAAGCTGGGCGACGTGATCGTCGCGGCCGGCGTGCACAAGCTGCGCGAAGGCGAGGTCGTGAAGCCCACCCGCGACCCCTACATCACCGGTGACGGCAAGGTTGCCGTGGTACCCGCGCCTGCTGGTACCAATGCTCCGCGCCTGGCCGGTGGCGCCGATCCAGTGTCTGGCGCTGCCGCCCACTAACGTCTTGCTAGAGACCTTTCCATGAAAAGCTTCAACCTCTCCGAGTGGGCGCTGAAGCACCAGAATCTGGTGCGCTATCTCATCGTCGTCATCGCCGTCATGGGCGCCCTGTCCTACGGCAAGCTGGGCCAGTCCGAAGACCCGCCCTTCACCTTCAAGTTCATGGTCATCAAGACCCTGTGGCCCGGTGCCTCGGTAACCGAGGTGGATCAGCAGGTGACCGACCGCATTGAAAAGAAGCTGCAGGAAGTCCCCAATTACAACTACATCCGCAGCTATTCGCGTCCCGGCGAATCGCTGATTTTCTTTGCCATCAGCGACGCGGCACCCGCATCCGTCGTACCCGAAACGCAGTACCAGGTGCGTAAGCGCGTGGGCGACATCCGCGCCACCCTGCCTGCCGGTGTGCAGGGTCCGTTTTTCAACGACGAATTCGGCGACACCTTCGGCAATATTTTCGCGCTTACCGGCGACGGCTACTCTGACGCCGACAAGAAGCTTTACGTAGACCGCATCCGCCGCGAGCTGCTCTCGGTGCCCGACGTCGCCAAGGTCGACATCATCGGCGACCAGGACGAGAAGATTTACATCGACCTCTCCAATGTGAAGCTGGCCGCGCTAGGCATCGACATCCCCACCGTCGTGGCGGCCATGCAGAACCAGAACGCGGTGACCCCCGGCGGCAGCTTTGAAACCGGTACCGACCGCATTTATGTACGCACCACCGGCGGCTTCGATAGCGTGGACTCGATACGCGATTTCACCCTGCGCGCCAATGGCCGCGTGTTCAAGATCGGCGACGTGGCCAATGTACGCCGCGGTTACGTGGACCCTGCCATCACCAAGATGCGCTTCCTGGGCAAGGAGGCCATCGGTCTCGGCGTTTCCATGCGCCAGGGTGGCGACATCATCGAACTCGGCAAGCACCTCGACGTGGCGCTGGCCAAACTGGAAAACACGCTGCCGGTGGGACTGGAGTTGCATCGCGTCAACGATCAGCCGCGCGCGGTGAAAAACAGCGTCAACGAATTCGTGCGCTCGCTCACCGAGGCGGTGGTGATCGTGCTGGCGGTGACCTTTTTCAGCCTGGGGCTGCGCACGGGTCTCGTGGTGGCGCTGTCCATCCCGCTGGTGCTGGCGGCCACGTTCCTGTTCATGAACCTGTTCGATGTGGGCCTGCACAAGATTTCCCTGGGCGCCCTCATCCTCTCGCTGGGTCTTTTGGTGGACGACGCCATCATCGCGGTGGAAATGATGTCCATCAAAATGGAGCAGGGCTGGGACCGGCTGCGCGCGGCAAGCTTCGCCTATACGTCCACTGCTTTCCCGATGCTCACCGGCACGCTGGTGACGGCAGCGGGCTTCCTGCCCATCGCCACCGCGCGCTCGGGCACGGGTGAATACACCCGCTCGATTTTCCAGGTGACGACACTTGCTCTGATCCTCTCCTGGTTCGCAGCGGTGATTTTCATTCCCTATCTCGGCTATCACCTGCTGCCCGATTACCGCGACGGCAAGCCCGTGATCACGCCCCGCACCCGCAAGATTGCGTCCTGGATCGCCCGCCTGCCCTGGATCGGGCCGCGCCTGGCTGCGCGTATTGCCCCAGACGGCGCGCACACCGAAGCGCAGATGCACGAGACCATGCACGAAACCCGCGCCGATCATGATGTGTACGACACCTCTTTTTACCGCCGCTTTCGCGGCTGGGTGTCCTGGTGCGTTACCCACCGCCGCGCGGTGATCCTGATCACCATTGCCCTGTTCGTGCTGAGCATTTTCGGCTTCAAGTTCGTGCAGCAGCAGTTCTTCCCGTCCTCCACACGCGTGGAGTTGATGCTGGACCTGAAGCTGGCCGAAGGTTCCTCTTTCACCGCCACCGAAAGACAGGTGAAGAAAATGGAAGCCTTCCTGAACCAGGAAGGCCAGCGCAATCTCTACGTTAATTACGTGAGCTACGTGGGCACCGGCAGCACGCGTTTCTATTTCCCGCTGGACCAGCAACTGCCTGCGGCCAGCTTTGCCCAGTTCGTTATCACCGCCAAGGGCCGCGCCGAGCGCGAGCAGTTGCGGGACAGACTGCTGCAGGCCCTGGCCACCGAATTCCCGGAACTGCGCGGCCGCGTGTCGCGCCTGGAAAACGGCCCGCCGGTAGGGTTCCCGGTACAAATCCGCGTTTCCGGTGAAGACATCCCGCAGTTGCGCAAGGAAGCCGAGAAAGTGGCGGCCCTGCTACGCGCCAACGCCGATGCCACCAATGTGCAGTTCGACTGGGATGAGCGCTCCAAGGTGATCAAGCTCGACATAGACCAGGACAAGGCGCGCCTGCTGGGTATTTCCTCGGCGGAACTGGCAGCCTTTATCAATAGTTCGCTCAACGGCCTCTCGGCCACCTATTTCCGTGAACGCGACAAGCTCGTGGAAGTGCTGATCCGCGGGCCGGAAACCGAGCGCGCCAAGCTGCACCTGCTGGAAAGCCTGTCGGTGCCCACCCGCAGCGGACGCGCCGTGGGCCTCACGCAAATCGCCAAGGTGCGCTACGAGTTTGAAGAAGCCGTTATCTGGCGCCGCGACCGTCTGCCCACCATCACAGTGCGCAGCGACATCGGCACCCCCGGCGTGCAACCCGCCACTATCGTCGGCCAGATCGCGCCCAAGCTGAATGAACTGCGCGCCCAGCTCCCCACCGGTTTTTCCATCGTGGTGGGCGGCGCCGTGGAAGAAAGCGCCAAGGGCCAGGCCTCGATCAACGCCGGCATGCCGCTATTCTTCTTTACGGTGCTGACAGTGCTGATGATTCAGTTGATGAGCTTCCAGCGCGTGGTGATCGTGGTGCTGACCGCGCCCCTGGGTGTGATCGGTGTGGCTCTGTTCCTGCTGCTGTTGAACAAGCCCTTCGGTTTCGTCGCCATGCTGGGCACCATCGCGCTGTTCGGCATGATCATGCGCAACTCGGTGATTCTGATCGACCAAATCGACCAGGACATCGCCGCCGGCCACGCGCCCTTCGCCGCCATCATCGACGCCACCGTGCGCAGATTGCGGCCCATCGTGCTAACGGCGCTAGCGGCCATCCTCGCCATGATCCCGCTCACCCGCTCGGATTTCTTCGGGCCTATGGCCGTGGCCATCATGGGAGGCTTGCTAGTGGCGACGCTGCTGACACTATTGTTCCTGCCGGCCTTGTACGCGGCCTGGTTCCGTATCAATCCGGACACGCCGGCGAGTGCTGCGACGGCTGAACACGTGCCGGTTTAGCGCACTTGCAGCAAAAATTCAATGCGCTGATTCCATTACGAAATCCGAATAAACAATTGTGATCTAGAAATTGTTTTTGTGCCGTGCGCAAATCATGCGCACGGACTGGCCCGGGAGGATTAGGGCGGATTTCAGACGGTTAGTCCACAAGGGTTTGTGGACAATTTTGCTTGACTGGCTACGAGCCGGCGCGCCCCTGAAAATGCGAGCACCCCTCTTGGGCTTGTTGACGACGCGAGTTCGCTTGACGTGACCTATTGGCGACTGACCCGCTGGTGAGCGCTGGAACTTCCACAAGATTTTACTTGCACATCGAATCAGCGATCATTTATACTTCGCCATATGGCAAACTATCCAGATGCACTGAATTCCGTGTTTCACGCGTTGTCCGATCCCACGCGCAGAGCCGTCGTTCAGCGCCTGGGCAGAGGGCCCGCCTCTGTAAGTGAACTGGCCGAACCGTTCGACATCGGTCTGCCAACCTTCATGAAACATGTGGGCGTGCTCGAAGACGCTGGTCTGATCCGCACCAGCAAGACGGGCCGGATCAGGACCTGCACGCTCGACCAAAAAAAACTGTCGCCCGCTGAGCGCTGGTTCGATGAACAGCGCTCAGTTTGGGCCAGCAGATATGGAAACCTGGACAAACTTCTGGACCAACTAAATGGAAAAAATGATGAAAGCTGACCTGCGATTCGACTTCCTCGCCGACATGACAAAGAACAGCATCACTGTGAGAAAGGAGTTCGCGGCGAAGCGGCAACTCGTGTGGGATTGCCACACCAAACGCGAAATGCTCGACCAATGGTTCGCTCCAAAGCCCCTCACTACCAAGACGAAACACATGGAGTTCAAGGAGGGCGGCCACTGGCACTACGCAATGATCACGCCGGATGGACAGACCTTCTGGAATCGCCTGGACTATCTCTCGATCAAGCCGATCGACGGCTACGTCGCCATGGATGCGTTTTCGGACGAAGCAGCGACCGTGAACCCTGACATGCCTCGTGCGCGCTGGGATGTCGCCTTCACTGATGCCCAGGACCGAACGTTGGTAACAACGGTTGTTTTGTACAGCTCGCCAGAGGACTTGCAGAAGACAATCGACATGGGATTGAAAGATGGCCTCCGTTCCACGCTTGAGCGGCTCGATGAACTGCTGCAGTCCATGGCTTCAAAGGAAAACTAAAGGAGGGCTTGGGTTGGCTTTCCAAAAAAATCGACCCTGACCCCTTTGACTTGACCCTTTGGCTCATGGAAAGAACTTCCAGCGCCCTTCGGAGATAACCTGGACAGCACCGTCGACCACCTCGATGGCTGATCGGTCGTCGATGGCGTATGCGGGATTGCCGATGTCCGCTGCCCAACGTTGGGCGTTGTCCAAGTTGTTTTCTGGCATACCTTCGTTATCAAGGTGAGGATAGATAGAGAAATCGACAATACCCAACGTGCTATCGTCTCCGGCGGGCGATCTCCAGTTCACGAAATCTTTTCCGATTCGCGGCGTCATTACCATGCTACCGGCGCTGACCCCCACCCACACTGCCTCAGTTAGCGACGGCAATAGCGCGGCAAAGCCTGACTCTCTCATCCAGTGACTTAGATACACCGCGTCACCGCCGTCCACAAGAAAAACATCTGCCTCTCGGACCCACGGAACCCAGCGCTCCTCGCCGATACTGCGCAGCGCGGTAAGTTCCAACAGCCCTAATGATTTCCAGCCAAGGTCGCACATTGGCGAAGGAGATTTTCCTGAGACGAAGCGCCACGCGGATGCCGGGGTGCACATGGGGTGCCCGTACTCTGCGGTGGGGACGCACAAAGCATTACACGCTGCGATCGGCTTGCCCAGGAGTCTGACAAGTGAACGTAGGATGCTAGGGTTCGTGACCCCACCGGACGTGAGAAGAAGTTTCATATTCCGTTTGTGAATAAAAGGGGCATAGTAAACTCGGGGCAGCGCTGGCAATGCAGCATCACTATGTCGCCAGACCTGACCCCATTTTCCATTACTTGTTTAAACCGAGAGACTTCCTAAGCGATCTGCCATCCTCGTAAACAAGGTCGGTAATGCGCGCCGCACCCTTTTCACCTCGTCCGGCAATAGTGATGCACTTCTTCTTGTCGCGTTCCTGAAAACAAACCTTTACGCACTCCTTGCCGCAATCCACAACATTCAAATCGCTTATGGCCGGGTCTTGCGAGTCAAACAAAATATCGTAGTCCAGCTTGCAAAGCTCCCCGCTTTTTGCAGTGCACCTGCTGTCATCGGCGATTGCTTTGGCCAATGGGGCGGAAAAGTATTTCCTCAATACTTTCTCATCCTCTGTGTTGATGCTTTTCATTTTGCTCGAAAGCTCCGCGCCAAAGACTGCGCTCCATGCGTAATCTTTGTAAAGCCCGGTTACGACTCTGCCAAGATCTGAGGCTCCCGCTGGAAATGCCAAGGACACCACCAGCAGCATAGCCAAATCGCGCAATTTCATATTCGCCTCCCTGACCTCGCCCCACAAAAAAGACTATTGAGACGAAATATATTCCTTACCAATGACTTTGCCCTGGTCGTCAAATTTGATCATCCAAGCCCCCATATCCAGGTACGAAGCCCAATAAAAATACCAATACATTGTCTTGCAGTTGGGAACAACGTCAGACGATGTCTTCAAAGGTGGGACTGGCCTTTTTATTATTGGGCAGTCTTGGATTTTCGACGGCGTTCCAAATAAATCTATTACTCGCCTTTCGGAATCACCGACGTGCGTGTTTGACATTGCGTTCTCATACTTGTCGCCCAGATAGGTTTGCCATATGCAGAAGCACGCAATTGCAGCGAGGGCCGCGTAAAGAAATGCTCTTTTGCGTGCTTTGACAGTCAGTCTCATTGCGAACAAAGTCCCAGGGTATCGAGGCCAGTCATTATCACATTGGCTGTCTGTGGCTATTGGAATCCAGAGATCAGTCGACTCAAGCAGCACAGGTGCCGCTCAAACGCACCGTCATATTGCTGTCATCTAAGCACGGCATGCTGATCGCGTTCCAGTTTCTCATCCCAGTGCATCGCTTGCTCTTTCGCCGACGAATCGGCGGATTGGCCGGCCTCCTTTTCGGCGAACCCAAGTTCGCCGATTTTTTTGGTATTGGGATTCGATCCTTTCGGTATTTGTAATCGATTCTTCATCGTTTTGACTCCGTTGCGAAACGCGAGTGCGATATTTTTCGCGGCATGCCAACCACTTTTGAGGCCGGCCATGTTGCGTAATCGACCTACCCAGATTCTGAGCCCTGTCACGGAGCCGCGTACCGACGAGCCCGCGCAGCACTTCGAGGTCCGGCTGGCCACGCGCAGCGACGAAATCGAAGACGCGCAGCGCCTGCGCTACCAGGTTTTTTTTGAAGAGCTGGGCGCCCGCGCCAACAGCCGCAAGGCCCTGCTGGACGTGGACGAATACGACGCCGATTGCGAGCACCTGATCGTGCGCGACCTGGCCACCATGCAGGCCGTGGGCTGCTACCGCATCATGCGGCCGGAAACGGCGGCGCGGCGCGGCTCGTATTACTCCGACAGCGAATTCGATCTCTCGCGACTCATGCACCTGCGCGCCAATATGGCCGAGGTGGGCCGGGCCTGCATCCACCCCGATTACCGCACCGGTGGCGTCATCATGCTGCTGTGGTCGGGGCTGGCGAAGTTCATGGTGGAAAACGAGTGCAAGTACGTCATCGGCTGCGCCAGCGTGAGCCTGGCCGACGGCGGCGCCAATGCCCTGGCGATCCACGCCAAGGCCGTCAACGAATGGCTCTCCCCCGCCGACTACCGCGTGTTCCCGCGCCACCCCTATCCGCTGAAGGGCCAGGTATCGGCCCTGCCGCAGCTGCCGCCGCTGGTGAAGGGCTACACTCGCCTGGGCGCCTGGATCGGCGGCGACCCGGCCTGGGACCCGGATTTCAACACGGCCGATTTTTTTACGATGCTTTCGCTGGACCGCCTGCCGCAAAAATACCTGAAGCATTTCATGGCGATTGCCGCTTGAGTTTCCGCTTGAACGACCGCCTGAACTTTCGACCCGGCCGACGATCTATATCCTTGTGAGTGAGCGGCCGTCCCATCAAATCGGGCGAGATGGGACGGCCGGGTACCGGGTACCCGTTTTTACGAAATTTTTACGCCCGCCGCGCGGTAATACACCCATAATGACGCCCGCCAACGGGCATTCAACTTACCGCGCGCCTGCCGGCGTCTGACTGCACTCATCGGACTTACCGTGTACCGCTTCTCTTTTCGACTGCTGATTTTTTTGCTGCCGGCGTTTGCCGTGGGTGGCGCTCGCGCTGCAGAAACGGCACCACCGGACCAAGACCAAGCGCTGTTCGGCCAGGTCACCAACGTGACGCAGTGGCACCCCGCCTTTCGCTCTCCTTACCAAGGCGACAACAGCCTGAACCCCACGCGCCGCAGCGCCGAAACCACTGACATCACCGTGTACGCGGGCTTTCGCCTTTGGCGCGGGGCAGAGTTCTGGCTGAACCCGGAAATCGATCAGGGCTTCGGCCTCAGCGACACCCTGGGCGCGGCCGGATTTCCCAGCGGGGAAGCGTACAAGGTGGGCGCCAACAAACCTTATCTGCGCCTGCCCCGCGCCTTCCTGCGCCAGACCATCAACCTGGGCGGCGAGACGGAAAAGCAGGAAGCTGCGGCCAACCAGCTGCCGGGGTCGCACAGCGCCGACAACCTCGTGATCACCTTCGGCAAATTCGGTGTGCCCGATGTGTTCGACACCAACCGCTACGCCCACGATCCGCGCGCCGATTTTCTCAACTGGTCGCTGATCGACGCGGGCGCCTTCGACTACGCGGCCGACTCCTGGGGCTTCACTTACGGCGCGGCGGCGGAGTGGACGCAAAGCTGGTGGACGCTGCGCGCGGGGATTTTCCAGCTTTCGCCGGTGCCCAACGGCAAGGTGATCGCGCCGCGCTTTCACCAGCATATGTGGGTAAGCGAAGCCGAGGGACGCGGCGACTGGCTGGGCCGCCCGGGCAAGATCAAACTCACCCTGTTTGCCAATCAGGGCCGCATGGGAAGCTATCGCGATGCCGTGGCGCTCGCCCGGGTTAGCGGCGATGCGCCCGACACCGCCTTGGTGCGCAAGGTCGCCACCAATACCGGCTATGTGCTCAATCTCGAACAGGAATTGACGGCGGACCTAGGCGCCTTTGCACGCTTTAGCCGCAACAACGGGCGTTACGAGGCCTACGAATTTACGGAGATCAACCAGTCCTTTTCTGCCGGCCTCGCGCTCAAGGGCGCCGCCTGGGGCCGCGCTAACGACACCTGGGGCCTGGCGCTCGCACAAAACGCGCTGTCTTCCGACGCGCGCGCCTACTTCGCGGCGGGCGGCATGGGCATACTCATCGGCGACGGCGCACTCAACTACGCGGGCGAACGCATCGTGGAGACCTATTACGCCCTGCAGTTCAACGCCCACGCCACCCTGTCCCTGGACTACCAGCGCCTCACCAACCCCGCGCACAACCGCGACCGGGGGCCGGTGCCGCTGTACGCAGCCCGCCTGCATATAGAGTTTTAGCTCGCTTCCCCCCGGAGAGTTGCACTACAATCGCCCCATCCCGTGAGAGGCTACCTTCAGTGCTCAACGTCTTCGTCATCAACAACCGCCGCTTGAATCAGTTGCAGGTCGATACCCTCGACGACCTGCGCAATTCCGAGCCGATCTGGATCGACCTGGTCTCCCCCACCGAGACCGAGAGCGGCTGGATACAGACCCTGTACGACTTCCCGATGCCCACGGCCGAGGAAATGGACGACATCGAGGCCTCCGCGCGTTTTTTTGAAGGCGAAGGCGGCGAACTGCATCTGCGCTCGGACTTCCTGCTGGAACTGGACGAGGAAGAATCCAAGAACGTGCCGGTCGCCTTTGTGCTGAAGGGCAATACCCTGTTCAGCCGCCACCAGGAAGACCTGCCGGTGTTCCGCCTGGTGCGCATGCGCGCCCGCACCCGCCCCGGCTATATCGAGGACGCGCGCGAGGTGCTGCTGGATCTCTACGCCACCGACGCCGAATACTCCGCCGATGCACTGGAAGGCGTGTATGCGGCGCTGGAAAAAATCTCAGCCTCGGTGCTCACCGAAAAAATGACCGACGTGGAAGCCGCCAATGTGCTCTCACGCATCGCCCACGAGGAAGATCTGAACGGCCGTATACGCCGCAATGTGATGGA
>JACXTT010000358.1_pt1 | contig 76486 bp, 80 predicted proteins | sample 9270951 | NCBI WGS metagenome assembly JACXTT01 (sample SAMN15532306, study PRJNA645909) | rock metagenome | isolation source: weathered quartz diorite | place: Puerto Rico | collected 2017-06-21
GGGTGCTTTCTCAAATTTTTTGTTGCCTTGTTCGGGTATTCGTTTTAAGGTTAGTTTCCTTTCCACGGGCGGGTGGTTCGGGTATTTGGCTTGTTAAACTCGCTTGAAGCGAATCCACTGGTCTTCAATCGCCGTTATTGCCGCGGAGATCTTCTGTTGCGGCAACGAGCGTGCCCATTTCTTTTCTTCGTTGAATTCCGTGAATGCGATTCCGAAAAGCAAATCTGGCTTCTTCTGGACGGCTCGGAGACGAATGACCGCTTCTATTGCTGTTCGGATAAGATGCTTCGAAGAGTCGATTCTCTGACACCTTCTAAGACAAATGTAACCCTCGGCGGCGCAATTTATGTGTGACGCTGTGTAGAACCGATAAGCTTCGAAAAGGCCTTCACTTTGCCTTCCTGCGAATGCACTCAAAGCGTGATGGAGCTCTCTTTGCGTGTCCGATAGCAGCTCTAGTGATTGGCTTTCAATCATATAGAGTCGAGGAGAATCATGCCTCGACCGCCATTTAGACACAGCAGTTTTCACTCCCATCGCTGCCGATTTTCCGCGATCGCCTAGCAGACTTTCGATTGTGCTCCGACCAAAGCTCTTTGATTGGATGACAAGGTTGATTTGTTTGTCCAGGGCGAGGGTGCGTTGATTTAGAGGGTCCGAGGACGGCGAGGCGCGTTCCGCGCGTGCGTGCCCGCTCAGTCGCTGGTTCGTCACGCGTTGATTGCGCAGACTGCGTCGGTTGCGTCGTTGGCGAAACGACCGCCGGCTTGCTTCCCGTTCGCACTCGCCCTGTCGAACCAGACGTTCTGGCTTTGTCTCGTACACTCGCCTCGGCAAGCAAGCGCGAGATGAGGCGCAGCGGTCGCGCTGGTCTGCAGCAGCTCAATGATGCCGTCTTTCGTCGGCATGAGCTTTGCGTGTCGCGTCAGTAACGGTGGCGTGAACGCGCCGATAAACCATCATTGAAAACGTTGCGTATGCGTTGTGATGTAGAATGCGTTGCTCATTAGGTCGGCAGCGGTTCACCGGCAGGCCGGAAATTCCTTAATTTGGCTAAGGGGTAGGGCGTCCCTCCTAATCAAACATGCCGCAGCGATTCTTCGCACCAGTCGTGTCGAGCGGAAATGTTGCTCCCGGTTTGGTGCGCGAAGTCGGCTCGATGAGAGCAGTCTATGTATGTGCCGGATATAAATAGAGAAACATCACAAAACGAAGCTCCCAACAATGAGTTGTCCGTTGATCTGCTGACGGTTGATGAAGTGGCGCGACGGTTAACACTTGCGCCCAAGACGGTCAGACAATTGTGCCTGTCACGCCACTTGAGCGCGATCCGGTTGCAGCGCACTTGGCGCATTCCCGCTGCTGCCTTGGACCAGTTTCTTCGTGAGCGGTTGATCAGCAGCGTTTGATTTCTGCTGTGGCAGCGGCGCCCTTTCCAACGTGTCAGGTATGATCTCGAAATACGCTAACGCGATGGCTTCGTTCACCGGTCGGCGGTAGTGCCGAAAGATGACGTCGGGTGAATTGCCCATTTCCAGTGCCAGCGCGTCGGCGGATTTAATGATCGGCAGACGATAGGTGCCATACGAGTGGCGCAAAATGTCCATTTTCCATTCCTCGATTCCAGCGGCTTTGTAAGCTTCGCGAAACTTGCGACGGGAATAATAAACCGAGCCTTGCTCCCCACGAAATCGTACTAACCAATCGTAGAGATTTGGCTGGATCGGAACGAGTCGATACCGCCGAGTCTTCGAATGCCGTGCTCTCACCTCGATCTGCATCGTGTCGAAGTGGACATCTTCCCAATCAAGGGCAGCTGCCTCGCACGGACGGAGGCCAGCGAACGCACAGATTGCGACGTATGGCACGATCTCCGGCGCGCATTTGCTCAGTAGATTGCGTAATTCGTCCGGCTCAAGAACCGAGACCTCCCCTTCCGGGCGTCGCCGAATTTTGATGTCCGCCGCCGGATTGTCGCGGAGATATCCACGGCGGCGGCCGAATTCGAGCAGGACGCTGACATTGCGGCGATACGATTCGCGGGAGACGGTTCCAATGTCGAGACTGCGAATCCAATCCTCGATTTGAGCGACGCTTAGGTTGCACACAAGGGTATCGCTAAACGCATCGGCGAAACGACCGAGTTTGCTCCGCAGATCAGCGAGATATTTCGGGCTCGCGTTGTCCTGTTGCTTCACGCAAAGAAACTCCTCGAACAGCTCACTGAGTGGAATCGACCTCCTGGTTTCGGCGAGATATGCGATGTAATGATGCACAGCATCGAACAAGGTCGCGTTGTGTTTCTCAAGTAATCGGTAGCACTCGGAGGCCTCCAGTTTCTGCCGGTCAGAGAGACCGAGCGCCTGGCTGTGATAATCGCCGAGCTGCTTCGCCAGTCGTTCGACGTACGCCTTTGCGATCGACTCTTTCGCAAAGAATTTCTTCCGAGCGCCTTCAAGGCGCTGTAAACGGGGCGGCACGCGGACCATCCACGGAGCGGCAGGCGTGTAGTTTGTTTTGACGACTCTAAGAACAGCCCGCCTAGACATGTTGCATCTCCTTCCTGTCGCCAATTGAAACAAGATCGCGAAGGCAGTCTGCGCTGACTTCGGAGCGCAGAGGCAACACCAGTTTAATGGCAGTAAACGGCAGTGAATCTGCCAACGGAGTTTTGGACGCAGAGAGATTTTGCTCAGCAATCCACTGACGGGAAAGGGCTTGTAAGAGAGCCGGCAGTCGGATTCGAACCGACGACCTGCTGATTACAAATCAGCTGCTCTACCAGCTGAGCTATGCCGGCAAAATGCGCGGGGAAAGTACTGCATTTACACAGGGAAACAAGCCGATGGGCGATAACGTCTGGTCAAGGATTTTTACGCAAAAGGAATGAATCTGCGTAACACTTTGTGTTACACATTTGAGGCTAATGCCTCCACCTCGAAATCATCACTTGCCCGCCGAGTCCCTTACGGCGCGCCCCCAGCAGCTTTCCAATTCGGCTTGCTTCCTATCGATCTCGTCCCTCTGACGAAGAACAGAATCTGGGACAATGTCCCAAAACTTTGATGCTTCTTCGAAGTAACAAGCTCACGATATGTGTTGTAAAGCAGTGCCGCATTAGGGTGGCCCAACAGAAATGCCGTTTCTGTTGCATCCCGATGGTACGCGATGTGATAGCTTGCAAAACAGTGGCGAGCGACGTTTTGGGGGTTTCCGTTGGTTGAGACGAAGGCAGTGACTGCTCGGGGTTTGCCAAAAAGCTCACCAACCCAACGATTTCCTCAGGTTTGGAGCGGACAGGCAAGGGAAATGTTGGAGTGGTGACAACTCAATAGCTGACAAACTGATCGAGAGTTCTTGATTGCCGGATTCTCCTTGTCAGGAACAGTTGCTGCGATTTACGTTCGACTGTACATAGTGAAAGATCATCTCCGTTTGTGGCCGAAGCCGAAAAAACGTTAACAGCGGCTCTCAAAGCAATCAGGGAGAAGGCAGATTTTGCCCTCAAACAACTTCAGGAGGCTGAGAAAGAGCGGTCCATTGCGGTGGCGATGCAAAAGACTGACGTTTCGAAAACAAAAGCGGCGGCAGCGTAGTAATGCCCGGCGGCTGCCGTGACGCCTTCGTTTATTTAGCGACTACCCCAATTACGGGGTTGGACTCGCGTGCGGATTATGTTTGCCCTTCTTCCAGCCGAAGTGGTGCCCCGGTGGAGTCGGCTTCGGTGATACTCTGGCCGGATTGTTTCGCGGCCCGAAGCCGATTCCGTGACCGTGGGGCTGGGCCATCACACACACCGATACTGAGAGAAGGCCTGCCATTATCGCAAGCCCCAATTTCCTTCCATTAGCAACTTTCATTATATGCTTTCCTTATTCAGTTGTTCCATACTTTGCCGGTTCGAGCGAATCTTCCCACGCACCTCCCTCTTATCCCTTCCTTTCCTGGGAAGCGAGGAGCGCGACTTTTTCGAGGGACAGCCCACTCAAACCGTGAAACAAAGTACTCTAAAAACCAAGACACGAGAAATCAACTAGATGTTCAGTACTGATTATTAATTTTAAGTCGTTTCATAAATGTATCAACCCGATAAAAGAAGCGCCGTTCAAATTAGGACGCTACCCATCAAAGGCGATTCTGGAGACGATTGGAAAAAAAACGGGATTATGGGCTCAAACAACTTGAAGAGGCTGAGGAAGAGCGGTCTATGCGCTGGAAATGCAAGGACTGCGGTTGGATAAAGCATTTCACCCGTGCTGTGCCGTTGGAATCGTGTGTGGGCGCTGCCCGAGGTGCAAAAGTATTTCGTTTAAGGCGGTGTTGTAAGATCGGCCCACGATAGCCGAGCCTGTTAATCCGCATGCAAAGCCTTCCTGAATTTCGCCAACTTTTAGGATCGAGTATCCGAAAAAGCTGGGTTCACCCCTGGGAATAATTGAGCGGTAGAAGACCATTAGCCTCATCGTCGCTTAAGCAAATCACTGGATCGCCACCGAGCGTCACATGGTAAACGCTTTCAGCTTGGGTTTGATCTTCTTCAGCCTGATTAGGTTCAATTTCGAATTCTTTCATGCCTAATAAGGACGAGAATCAGAATTCCGAGATTCTGATGTATCCAAAAAGACCCTTAACTTCCCCGTTTTACGCGCTATTGCGCAACAGTCCTGTTACGCGGGATACTTACCACGTCCTGCGAAAAGTTACTGGTTCGCAAAGACTTACAAATATTCTGGCCGTCGGATTACAATCAGCTGCTCTACCAGCTGAGCTATGCCGGCATTTACCCTCGTAGGGTAGGCAAAAACGCGCTACTGCCAAAGCTCTTTATACACCCCCTTTATACACCCCAGCTGCAAAACGCGACTTTCATCGTGAATAATGCGATCGGCACACTGCGCGGCGTCTTCGGAGAGGCGGTGAATAGCGGCGCGCGCTTTGGGAATCCGGCAGCCAACCTTTCTCGAATGCGAATTTTTCGGGCGAAGCAACTGCAATTGCCCATCGCGTGAAGCTGCTCGCAAGAACATCGAAGGGAGAGCCAAACGATACATCACGTAATTGACACTAATGTCAATTATACGTATTATCGCTTATGACTAACCGGAGCAGCCTGGCAGTGGAGAAGTTCCATCTCCTCTTCCTCACTCAACTGGGTGCGCGCGTCGATAAGAAGCTGTACGCGCTCAAGGGCGGGTGCAATCTCCGCTTCTTTTGGAAAAGCATCCGCTACTCCGAAGACATCGATTTCGATGTCCATACCATATCGCGTCAAACGCTCCAAAAAAATGTTAACCAGATCTTCGATGCTTTCGGGTTCAGACAAATCTTGCGCAGTGCGAAGATGGAAATCACACGGCGGTCTGAACCAAAACAAACCGATACGACCCAGCGTTGGAAGGTTCACTTGCGGATCGAGGGCTCTGCTGCGGATTGGCCGACAAGGATCGAATTTTCCCGGCGGAAGTTCGACACGGGCGTTCTCTTTGAACCGGTCGATCCCGAAATAGCGCGGACCCACGATCTTCGTCCGGTCCTGGCCAGCCATTACGGGTTGGAAGCTGCGTTTGCCCAAAAGACCGATGCCCTCGCTTCACGCGCACAAACACAGGCAAGAGACGTATTCGATCTTGCGTGGTTAATCGAGCGCGGCGCGCACGAGCTTGGATTTCGAGGTAACAAGAAAAAGGTAGCAGCGGCGTGCGAGAACGCGATGTCGGTCTCATTCGACCAATTCAAGAGCCAGGTGGTCGCCTACCTGATGCCCGATTATCAGGAATATTACGGCACCCGCAACACATGGGATTCACTCCACGAAAACGTAGTGAGAACTTTGGAGGCTTTATGACTCAAGTCGAAGCGCTGGCAAAAATTCAGCTGCTCAATCAGCCGTTTTTCGAGACGCGTGATTTGGCTGCCTTACTGGAGGTCACAAGCTTGAACGCCGCACAAATCGCGAGTCGTCTAGAGAAGGCTGGCTTGCTCGTCAAACTCGCGCGCGGGAGGTGGGCCATCGAAGGCCGAACCGATCATTTTGCCGTGGCCGAGCAGCTTACGGCTCCGTTTCCCGCTTATATCTCACTGCAAAGCGCGCTTTATCATCACGGAATGATCTCGCAGATTCCGTCAGTTACGTATGCCGTTAGCCTAGCCCGAACCCAGCGGCGTCAAACACCTTTAGGAACATACTCTATCCATCACATCGAGCCGACTTTCTTTTTCGGCTACGAACTGAACGAGACCGGCCAGGCTAAGATCGCCACGCCGGAGAAAGCGCTTGTTGATTATCTTTATTTCCGTCCAGCACGCACGCGATTGTTTGTACATCTCCCAGAAATTGAATTTCCAAAGAAATTCGATTGGAAACTGGCCAGCCGTATGATTCGAGAAATACAAAGCCATTCCAGACGAGCATTAGTCGAACAAGCTCTGTCGTCCCTGCGAAAACCGAGAAGATAGGAGAGTTTCGGGGGCGAGAAAGCAACGGCGTACTCCAATCAGTAGACAGGAATACAAGCACATTCACAATCAACCTGGAAGGAGAGTCTCGTCTTCAAACTTTTGAATGGAATGTCCTGGCGCTGCTCGTGTTGTTGGTGCCGCCGCTGTTATTTCATGGCATATGGCACGCTTGGATTTATCGCGCGTTCGTGCTGCTGGTGATCTCAACACCAGTCTCGATTGTCTCCGGTCTCACTGCGATGGCGCGCCGGGGCGTGCTCATCAAAGGTGGCGCATTTTTGGAGGCGATCGGCAAACTGCGGGCGCTGGCGTTGGATAAAACCGGCACCATCACCGAAGGCAAGCCGCGTGTGAGAAAAGTCCATCCGATCAACACGACGACAGAAGATCAAGTCATGCGTATTGCCGCAGCGATTGATTCACATTCCAAACACCCGCTCGCGCAGGCTGTCCTCGATTACGCGCAGAAGCAACATGTCGATCTTATTCGAAGCGAAAACTACAAAGCCCACAGCGGCCGGGGCGCGACGGCGAAGATCGACAACCACGAGTACTTCGTCGGCAATCATCGTTTCGCGCACGAGGTAGCGGTTTGCTCGGAAGAACTCGAGCGACTCCTCGCGGAAATCGAAGGGCGAGCGCAGTCAGTAATCGTTGTCGGTCACATGCCGCACGCCGGTTGCAAAGGCGAAGTTCTTGGCGTGCTCTCCGTCGGCGATGCGGTCCGCTCGAACGCGAACGCTGCAATTAGTTCGCTGCACAGCGCCGGCGTCGCGAAAGTCGTGATGCTGAGCGGCGACAACCAGCGTACTGTCGATGCAATCGCTAAACAAGCCGGCATCGACGAGGCAGAAGGAGAACTGTTGCCTGATCAGAAGGTCGATCGCGTGAAAGAGTTGATGAAACGCGAGCGTTTTGTCGGCATGGTCGGCGACGGCGTCAATGATGCCCCGGCCATGGCAGTTGCGACGGTTGGCATCGCGATTGGCGCAGTCGGAAGCGATACCGCGATTGAGACCGCTGATATCGCACTGATGGAAGACGACCTCGGCAAGATTGCAGAGACCGAGGTGCTCGGCCGGCGCACAGTGCATGTCATTCAGGCGAACATCGTATTCGCGCTGGCGGTGAAGGCGCTGTTCCTCGGGTTAGCGCTCTTCGGGTACACCAGTTTGTGGCTGGCCATTGCCGCGGATATGGGAGCGACGCTAGTCGTCATCGCCAACGCGCTGCGTCTGCTACGTGTCTGAGCAGCTACTCGCTCTATGCCTCGGTTGCCTATGTCGTGCTCAATTCCGGCTACGGATTATTTATTGCCAAGCGAATTACCGACACGCATGAAAGCGTCTGGGGCATTCTCATCGGACTCATCGCAAAAATTGGAATGCCGATTCTCGCGGCGTACAAATTGAAAGTCGCAGCTCGTCTGAACTCCCGCGCGTTAAGAGCCGACGCGGTCGAATCGATAACATGTGGCTACCTGTCGGCGTTCGGATCGCATCGATCGTTGCCATTGCGGATCCGATCAGGTTCGAGGAGGGTCGAAAACACGGAGCGACCGTTACCGTGCTAAAGTGAGAAACGTTTTCGGAGAAACAATACCCCAATGGAAAGAGCGTTTGCAAATCGAGCCGAGGCTGGCCGGTTCCTGGCGGAGAAGCTCGACAAGTACGCCGGGCGCAATGACGTCATAGTGCTGGGCTTGCCTCGCGGCGGAGTGCCGGTTGCTTACGAGGTGGCGAAGCGTTTGGGGGCCCCGCTCGATGTTTTCATCGTGCGCAAGCTCGGCGTCCCCGGTTTCGAAGAACTCGCCGCTGGTGCCATCGCCTCCGGCGGTGTGCGCGTTTTGAATGACGATGTGGTTCGAGCGCTGCCTCATGCCGATGCGATCATTGAATCAGTCACCACGCGGGAAACGGCCGAGCTGGAACGCCGTGAGCAAAGTTATCGTGATGGTCGACCTGCTCCGGAGCTACGCAATCGAACTGTTATTCTGGTCGATGACGGATTGGCCACCGGCGCAACCATGCGTGCCGCGGTCGCAGCATTGCGGCAACGTGGCGCGGCAAAGATCATCGTCGCTGTGCCAGTGGGCGCGCCGGAAACATGCCGCGAACTCGAGGAGATTGTCGAAGAAATCGTCTGTGGGATTGCGCCGACGTTTTTCCAGGCGGTGGGGCAATATTACCAGGACTTCTCGCAGACAAGCGATGACGAAGTAGGCGAGCTGCTCAGGCGCGCCGCGGCGGACAGTTGATCGTTAGGCCAGCGAATCCCCTTATTTATGTTTCCAAGGCTGGGTCACGTTCTTAATCCGCAGTTTGCACTTGTCGCTCACGAGCGTGAACTGCAAACTGTCCTTGTCGGGCCGCGCGAACTTGTAGACGCCAGGTCCTTCGCAGCTTCGTGGCTTAATTCCCCCAGTTCTTTGCAGTGTCACCTGATCGCCGGAGACGGTCCATGTGCCCCATGCGTCACGATGGCCTTTGTGCTTGAGATCGACATCGAAGGTCCCGTCGGACTTAATCATCCAGACAGTGCCAAATGAATTCGTCCAAGTACCCACCAACGCGGACTGCCCCGACTTTGGATAAGTGGCGCACGCGCCGAGTGAGGCCAGAATTACGCTGGCAAAAAGAATTCGAAGAGTTGGCTGTAATTTCATGCGCTCATTTTGTCTGGCCATCGTTCGACATGCAAGCACCGGGTCAGGCCGGTGCGCCTTTACTGATTTTGTACGCTCGCTAATTTCCATGTTGGTGGGACGGGCCGGTGAACAAGGGCCGACGGCTTTGGTCCCGCCAGCGCGGGGTTGCATAAATGTGATGAATATGGCGGTTTCAGAAGAACAAGTTCGCGACGCGCTGAAGTCTGTGAAATATCCGGGGTTCAGCCGCGATATCGTTTCGTTTGGCTTGGTTAAGTCAGTCCAGATCGACAGTGGCGAAGTAAAAGTGCAACTGGCACTCGCTACCGCGGACCCGAACATTCCAGCAACGATCAAGAATGATGCTGAAAGGATCCTGCGCAGCCTCGCCGGTGTGCAAAACGCGAAAGTTCTGATTGACATTCACGCGCCGCCAGCGGGAGCAGGCGCAGCGATCGGTACGACTCGCATTCCGGGAGTTAAGCACGTTATTGCAGTGGCGAGCGGCAAAGGCGGCGTGGGCAAATCGACCATCGCGGCCAATCTCGCCGTTGCTCTCGAACAAGGTAATGCGCGGGTTGGTCTTTGCGATTGCGACATCTACGGCCCGAGCATCTCGCTCATGTTCGGCACGCGCGAGCGACCAATGGCAACTGAGGAAAACAAAATTGTCCCGATCGAACAGTATAATTTGAAACTGATGTCGATGGGATTTTTGCTCGACGATACTTCGCCGGCAATTTTGCGTGGCCCAATGGTCACCCGCTATACCCAACAATTTTTGCGCCAGGTGGAATGGGGCGAACTCGATTACCTGGTTCTCGATCTTCCGCCTGGGACGGGGGACATCCAGTTGACCATCGTGCAGACGGTCGCGCTTTCCGGTGCGATCATAGTGACTACGCCGCAGGAGGTGGCGCTGATCGATGCGCGCAAGGCCGCCACCATGTTCGACAAAGTGAATGTGCCGGTGCTCGGCCTGATCGAGAACATGAGCTACTTTGTTTGCCCGGGTGACGGCAAACGCTATGACATCTTCGGCAGCGGTGGGGGCGAACGCGAAGCGAAACGGCTGCGCGTTCCGTTGCTGGGGCAAATCCCACTCGATATCGCCACCCGGGAATCGGGGGACCGTGGCATGCCGATTGTGGGGGAAGAGCGAGAGTCATCGGTGACGGCCGAGTTCAGGAAAATCGCTCAGCACCTTCGCAAACAACTTCCCTAATACGACCAGTTTGCTCCCGAAATCCGTTTAAATAAGTATGAGCGCTGCTACGTCATACCGTGTGGCCCACTTATTCACTTTTTCTTGATCAATCTCGTTTTTATGGAAAAAGTCCGAGAGATGCCCTCTTCCAAGGAAGATCAGTCGCAGTTTGTTAGGAACTCGGTCCTTTACAAAGAGTTCCTGGCTGAGCGGGAAGAGATTTTGAAACATAAGTGGATTGAGAGCGAAAAAGCCGGCAGAGATATCGGCTTTGAGAAGGCGCTCCTGGATTGGATCGTGAAACACCGCTCCAACTGGCGAGCGAGACGAATGAAGGAGGCGCGCACCGAAAAGGCTGCCTCCTGATTTTTATTCCTTTAACGCGATCCGGTGAGGTCGCAAAGGAAAGCGATGAAAGATCGACCATTTACTTCCGCCGCCGCTCCGATCATGGATGCGGCCGCAATTCAGAGCACGCTCCGGCGCCTCGCGCACGAAATCGTCGAGCGCAATCCCGATCTGAATTTGGTTGTGCTGGCCGGTGTTCCATCGCGTGGAGTGGAGTTGTCGCGTCGGATCGCGACTTTGATTCGCGAAATCAAACACATCGAGATCGAGACCGGTATCGTCGATGTAGCGATGCATCGGGATGATGTTGGCACACGCGCCGAGCTGCCAGTCGTTCGCGAGTCGAATCTCCCGCTCCCGCTTGAAGGCCGAACGATCATCATTGTTGATGATGTTCTTTTCACCGGTCGCACTGTTCGCGCCGCCATGGACGCGATCAGCTCCTTCGGCCGTCCGGCGCGTATTGAGCTGGCCACGCTGATTGATCGCGGTCACCGCGAATTGCCCATTCGTGCCGATTACGTCGGGAAGAATTTGCCGACCGCGACGCGGGAACAGATTCAGGTGCGTTTGGAAGAGACCGATCACGAGCCAGACGCGGTGTGGTTGTTGAAGGAATGAATCTAAACGCGCAATTCCTGGGTAGCGCGCGCGTCCCGCTTTCCCGAACTTTCTGGAACGCTCCGCTGCGCACGAATGGAAGCCTCATCGAAAGCCTGTTTCGGCGGGACGCCGAAAGTCCGAGCCGGACTGGCATTAGCACGCGAGACGCGCGCGCTACCCAACCATGACCACTCGTTGGACAAGGAAAGATTTGCTCGGGCTGCGTGAGCTTTCCGCCGACGAGATCGTTTTCATTCTCGAAACGGCGGACGCATTTAAACAAGTTGGGACACGGGAGATAAAGAAGGTTCCAGCATTGCGCGGCAAGACCCTGGTGAACTTTTTTATCGAGCCGAGCACGCGCACTCGGACGTCATTTGAACTGGCTGCGTTTCGGTTGAGCGCGGACGTGATCAATATATCGGCTGCGGCGTCAAGCCTTACCAAAGGCGAAACCTTGAAAGACACAGCGCGCAATCTGGAAGCCTTGCACTCGGACATTCTGGTGCTGCGACACACCTCGGCCGGTGCGCCGCAGTTTCTCGCGCCGAGATTGAAGGCGAGCGTAATCAATGCCGGCGATGGCGCGCACGAACATCCAACCCAGGCGTTGCTCGATCTCTATACCATTCGTGAGAAGCGCGGTCGGATCGATCATCTGCACGTCGCCATCATTGGCGATATCTTATTCAGTCGAGTGGCGCGCTCGAATATTTTTGGTCTAACGAAACTCGGCGCGCGTGTCACCCTGGTCGGGCCGAGCACACTCGTGCCGCGCGCATTTGAGAAGCTCGGTATTACTGTTTCACACAAGATCGACGATGTTTTGCCCGACGCTGACGTGGTGAATCTGCTGCGCATTCAGCACGAACGTCAACGCAAAGAGTATTTTCCCGGGACCAGTGAATATACCGCCCTCTTTGGCCTGACCAAAGAACGCGCCAAGCTCTTGAAACGCGATTGCTTGATCATGCACCCTGGACCAATCAACCGCGGCGTCGAAATCGATAGCGAGATTGCCGATGGATTGCAAAGCGTGATCTTGGATCAAGTGACCAACGGCCTCGCCGTGCGGATGGCTGTTCTCTATCTCTGCGGAGGTATTTCCACATGAAGGCGCATCGCGCCGGCTTGGGTAGCACACGCGTCTCGCGTGTTGGTTTTGGCGTCTCGCCGAAACAATCTTTTCTCGTGTGCGCGCCTCGGGCCCGGTGCCGACCTGAACGAAAAGTTCGCGAACGCGAGGACGCGTTCGCCAGCACACGAGACGTGTGCGCTACCCGGAACGTCGAATGAGCGCGACGATTATTCGCAACGGCCGGGTAATCGATCCTGCAAACAAGCGGGATGAAGTGGCAGATCTCGCGATTCTCGACGGTCGCGTTACACGGATGTCAGAGGTCAGAGGTCAGAGGTCAGACGGCGCTGAAGAGATTGATGCCAGCAATCTCATCGTCTGCCCTGGTTTGATCGATATGCACGTGCACCTGCGCGAGCCGGGATTTAGTCACAAGGAAACGATTGAGTCGGGTGTGCGCGCGGCGGCAGCCGGAGGATTCACCACTGTCGTTTGCATGCCGAATACTTTGCCGCCGGCTGATAATCCCGCCACAATCGCGTGGATCAAAGATCGGGCCGCGGAGGTGGCAAGCGTGAATGTCTTGCCTACTGGTGCGATTTCGCGAAATCTCCAGGGCGAAGAACTCGCGCCCCTCGGTTCGCTGGGGCAGGCCGGCGTAGTCGCGATTACCGACGACGGGCGCTGCATTCAAAATCATGAGCTGATGCGCCGAGCGGTCGAGTACGCACGCATGGTTGGTTTGCCGGTGCTCGATCATTGCCAGGATTACAATCTGGTCGGCAACGGGGTGGTGCATGAAGGTTATTGGAGCACTCTCCTCGGTTTACCTGGTTGGCCCGCGGCCGGCGAAGAAGCGATTGTTATGCGCAACATTTTGCTGGCCGAACTTTGCGATCACCACATTCATTGTCAGCACGTCAGCGCTGCGGGGAGCGTCCGCTTGATTCGCGAGGCGCGCGCTCGGGGCGTGAAGATCAGCGGCGAAGTCTGCCCCCATCACATCGCATTAACTGACGAGGCGGTGGAAAACTTTGACACAAACTACAAGATGAATCCGCCGCTACGATCGCAAGCGGATGTAGAGGCAATTCTCGACGGGATCGCTGACGGGAGCTTGACGATCCTGGCCAGCGATCATGCGCCACATGCGGCTTTTGAAAAAGAGGTCGAGTTCGATCAAGCGCCCTTCGGCATTGTCGGCCTCGAGACCGAGCTCGGCTTATTTCTTAATCTGCTCGTGCACAAACATCGCACGATTGAAATCGGGCGATTGATCGAGATGTACACGATTGAGCCGGCGAAATTGCTCAAGCTTGATGCCGGCACATTGTCGATCGGCGCTGTAGCCGATGTCACGCTGATCGATCCAAACCTGGAGTGGACAGTCAAGATCAAGAATTTCCAATCCTCCTCGCGGAACTCGCCATTCGATGGATGGAAATTAAAAGGCCGCGCGGTCCGGACCATTGTTGGCGGAAAGACTGTTTGGAAGTTGTAGCGGCGGTCTATGACCGTCGCAAACTGTCTCCGGTAAGTCAGCGACGCTCACAGAGCGCCGCTACAGAAATCAGCCCGTGTATCCGCCGCTGATATAGTTCTCCAGATGCGCGATCGTAGCGCTCTGGCAGGAGATGACGTGCTTGACCAGATCACCAATCGAAATCACACCCACCACTTTATCGCCTTCAAGCACGGGCAAATGGCGGATGTGTCTATCGGTCATGAGCCGCAAACATCCATCCACGCCCGCCTGAGGACGCGTCGTTTCGACGTTACTCGACATGATCTCGGAAACCTTCGTCTCGCGCGATCGCTTGCCGCGCAGAAACACCTTTCGCGTATAGTCGCGTTCCGAAATTATTCCCACCAGGCGGTCGCTGTCTATAACCAGCAGCGCGCCCACATTTTTGTTGTCCATCATTTCAATCGCCTCGAAAACCGTCGCGTCGGGCCGGACCGAAAAAATCTCACCGCTCTTCTGGTTGAGGATCCCGCTGATGTTGCCGCTTACTTCCATGGATCGACAATTGGCGAAAAGTTAAAATACAACGGCGGCGGTTCACGATGCAAAAGAAAATTTGCGGACCGGCGAGCGCACGCGCGCTCGCCAGCGGCTGTTCGGGTATCAATTAGTAATGTTTGGGCAGGACTGGTGTTCGGCGAGCGCACCGAACACGACACACGAGGGCGCCTGTGGTCCCCAGAATTCTCGTGGGTCGCCCGCCGTAATTTCCAGCTTCGTCGCTAAAGATCAGGCAATATTCAGCGATGGTAAGGATGGATTGACTACGCCTGCGCAAACTTCTCCTCAATCAACCCGTGCAAATGCGCTGCGATAGCCGGGTGATCGAGCCGCTGGATGACTTCATTCAGGAAACCGGTGACGATAAGGCGTTGGGCGACGCTGACCGGGAGGCCGCGGGTGCGCAGATAGAAGAGTTCGTCTTCGTCGATCTGACCTGAAGTTGCGCCGTGAGTACAACGGACGTTGTCGGCCAGAATTTCGAGCCCGGGCATTGAGTTCGCTTCGGCGTCGTCGCTCAATAAGAGGTTGCGAACCTTTTGATACGCGTCGGTGAAATGAGCGTGCGGTTCGACCCGGATTAGACCGCCAAAAGTGCAGCGGGCGCGATGGTCCAAGGCGTTTTTATAAAGAAGATCGCTGGCTGTGTGCGGCGAGATATGGTCTTGCAATGTTCGGGCGTCGAACTCCTGTTCGCTTGTCGCCACAGCGACCGCCAGGAGATCGCTGCGCCCACCTTCGCCAATCAGGCGGCTGAGACTTTCGAAGCGCGAATACCTGCTTCCGAGATTCAAATTCAGGCTCATAGCCGACGCATCGTGATCAACCGTGGTGGTATTCATCTGTAATGCACGCACGTTTTCGCCCCAGGTCTGCGCGCAGATGTAAGTGACTTTTGCACCAGGCCCGGCGATGAGATCGTTCACGCCACAGGCAAGGCCAGCGGCTTTGCGATCGCACGAGCGGAAGTGTTCGATCACCGTGACCTTTGCCAGCTCATCGGCGACGAGAAGCAGATGCGGAAAGACCGAGACGTTGTCACCGCGTAACCAGTGGAATATCTCGAGCGGCAGTTCGATCTCAACCCCGCGCGGGACGAACAGAAATGTGCCCGATGAAACGAGCGCCTCGTGTAACGCGGCAAATTTGGCTGAGCCGAGCACGGCCGGCTGCGACATGAAATGTTTCCGGAAAAGATCGACGTGTTCGACCATGGCGCGTTCGAGCGGCTGGAAGATCACGCCGCGCTTTTTCAGCTGCTCGGAAACCACGTCGCGCTCGATCAGTTGATCGCCGGCGAAAATCATGCGCGCGGCGAATTCCTCCAAGCCGCGCGAGTACTTCAAGACGTTGAGGCGATCATCGTCCGACATTTCGCGGCTGAAGCTGAACGGCGAAAGATCGAGCAGGCCGACATTGGAGAACCGCCAGAGCTGATCTTTGCGCGTGGGCGCGGGCAACGACTGGAAGTGCTTCCAAGCTTCGCGCTGTTGTTCGCGAAACCAATCTGGCAATTCACGTGACTCGGCCGGGCCAGAGAGGATTTCTCCCGCCTTCGTCACTTCATCATGTATGACTGATGACATGTCGGTCTTTACGTTTGTTCCGAGTGTCGCGCGCCGAGCTTTCAACGGATCCATGAAGGATTTCTGCGGCAATCCAGAATGGCACGGACTCGGAAGATACCTTCTTCCACGCGATAATAAATCGCAAATCGGAAGCGCTTACTTACTACCGAGCCTGCGTTCCTGGCGATTACGGATCTTGGGTTATCCGACCGAGCCTTCCATCTCCAACTCGATGAGACGTTTGAGCTCAACGCTATATTCCATCGGAAATTGGCGAACGAGATCGTTCACGAATCCATTGACGCTCAGGCTCATTGCCTGGGCCTCGCTCAGGCCGCGCTGTTGCATGTAGAAAATCTGCTCGGCACTGACCTGGCTGACGCTGGCTTCGTGTTGCACGGCATTGCCCGTGCCCCGCACCGTGATTGCCGGATAGGTATCGGTGCGCGAAGTGGCGTTGATCAACAGCGCATCGCACTCGGTGTTGTTCTTGCAATTCTTGAGATGCTTCGGGACGTGGACCAGACCGCGATAAGTAGCCCGTCCCTTCCCAATCGAGATCGACTTGGAAATGATATTGGAGGTCGTCTCGTCGGCGGCATGAATCATCTTCGCCCCGGTATCCTGATGCTGACCATCGTTGGCGAGCGCGATGGAAAGAACTTCGCCACGCGCTTTCCGGCCTTTCATGATTACACTTGGATATTTCATGGTCAGGCGTGAGCCGATATTGCAATCGATCCATTTCACCTCCGCGTTTTCCTGCGCCAGGCCGCGTTTGGTCACGAGATTGAAAACGTTCGGGCTCCAATTTTGCACGGTAATGTATTGAATTTTCGCGCCTTTGAGCGCAACCAGCTCGACCACGGCGCTGTGCAGGGTCGTGGTGTTGAATTTCGGCGCGGTGCAGCCTTCCATGTAGGTCACTTCGCTGCCTTCATCAGCGATAATCAGGGTGCGTTCGAACTGGCCGAAATTCTCGGCGTTGATACGGAAATACGCCTGCAACGGATGCTTCACCTTCACGCCCGGTGGCACATAGATGAATGAGCCGCCGCTGAAGACCGCGGAGTTGAGCGCGCTGAATTTGTTATCGGCGATTGGAATAACCTTGCCGAACCACTTCCGGAAAATTTCCGGGTGATTCTTCAATCCCTCTGTCGATCCGACAAAGATGACGCCCTGTTCGCCAACTGCCTTTTTAATGTTTGAGTAAACGGCTTCGCTGTCGAACTGCGCTTCGACCCCGGCGAGGAATTTGCGTTCCTGTTCCGGAATGCCAAGCCGCTCGAATGTCCGCTTAATGTCCTCCGGCACTTCGTCCCAACTGCGCTTCGGCGCGGTGCCCGGTGCGAGGTAATAGCGGATCTTGTCGAAATCGATCGCCTCGAGATCCTTGCTTGCCCAATGCGTCGGCAACGGTTTCTCCAGAAACGTTTTCAATCCGCGCAAACGGAATTCGCGGACCCAATCCGGATCTTCTTTGACGTCGGAAATGTAATGAATCGTCTTCTCGCTCAAACCGGAGCCGGCGTCTTTGACGTAGTCTACCTTATAATGAAAGTCACCAATGCTGCGGTTGATCTCGACTGCCTTGGCGTCGGTTTCAGTTTTCATTTTCGATCCTGGTGATTTTTCTATCTTTTATCTCGTAAGCGCCATCTCGCCCGCTTCGTCGCGCGCCCAATCGTAACCGCGCTCCTCCAGTTCGAGTGCCAGTTCCTTACGCCCGCTGCGCACGATCCGTCCTGCTACCATAACATGGACATAGTCGGGGACAATATAGTTCAAAAGCCGTTGATAATGCGTGATCAAAAGAATCCCAAGATCCGGTCCCCTCAAGGAATTAACGCCGTGCGCGACGGTTTTGAGCGCGTCTATGTCGAGACCGCTGTCCGTCTCATCGAGAATGGCGTATTTCGGCTCGATCATCGCCAACTGCAGAATCTCAGTCCTCTTCTTCTCGCCACCGGAAAATCCTTCGTTGACTGAGCGCGAGGTGAAGGCGCGGTCCATCCCCAGCAGCTCCATCTTCTCGTAAAGCTTCGCGTAATAATCGGTTGCATCCAGTTCTTCGCCTTCGGGCAAGCGCGCCTGGAGGGCGGCCCGGAGAAAATTCGCAATCGTAACGCCGGGTATTTCACTCGGATATTGAAATGCCATGAAGAGCCCGCGCCGCGCTCGTTCGTCAGGCTCTAATTCGAACAGGTTTTCGCCATCCATGGTGACCTTGCCCTTGGTTACCTGGTAGTCGGGATGCCCGGCCAGGACTTTGGCCAATGTGCTTTTGCCCGAGCCGTTGGGACCCATAACCGCATGGACCTGTCCGCGCGGCACGCTCAGGCTGAGGCCGCGGACGATCTCATTATTGGCGATCGTTACCCGGAGGTTTTCGACACGAAGCTCCTTCATAAATTGAAACTCAAAATATAGGCTGATTTCGGCCGATTGCGAACGCGATTTCACGGCACAACAGGCCATTACTGGTTCGAACAAGAATGCGGGAGGGTGCGCCAATTTGTCACGTAAACAGGTGATGGGCATCCAGAATGCTCATGATTTAGTTCGATGGACCCCAACGATCAATCCACGCCTGCTTCTGAGGGCTCGGTTCCTAAAGAATCGATCTCCAAAGCGACGAGCGAACTGAACAATCTCCTACACATTATTTCGGGCACGAGCACCGAGATTGAGAACCTTTGGGATGGTAGCGCTGGCTCGGAGAAATATCTCGAGATGTTGCGCGCAAGCATCGAGCGCGCGGAATCGGTGGCAGCCCAGTTGGCCGAGCAAGCCGGTGGCACCGAGGAGAAGGTGCTAATGCATCCGGAGTTGGAAGCGTTCGTAAAACCCAAATCCGTCGCAACAATGCCGGCTTCGAAGCCGCGTGTTCTGGTGGTCGATGACGAAGAGATGGCGTTGACGCTGGTGAAGCAAATCCTTTCCAACGCCGGATATCAGGTCACAACTGCGCAATCAGGTTTCGAATGTCTCGATCTATTCCGCCGTCGCGCGCATTCATACCAGTTGGTTCTTCTCGATCTGACCATGCCATTTATGGATGGCGAAGAGACCTTTCATCGCCTTCGCGAAATTCGCCTGGATGTGCCGGTCGTGCTTTGCACCGGATTCATTCAGGGCGACCGCCTCGAAAAGATGATGAAGGCAGGGCTGACCGGTTTTCTCCGGAAGCCACTGGCCCCTGATGAAATTGTCAGCAATGTGCGTTCGGTTTTGGAGAGCGTGAAGTATTCGCGAATGCGTGGAGATTCATCCTCTTTAGCCGGTTAGGGCGGGAGAGATGAAGGCAGCTCGGCGAGTCCAGGATTTGGAGCGTTTCGGGCAAAATCGTCTCTTCGAGGGAATTGACGGCGAGGTCTTGAAGAAAATTACGCCGAAGATCGGTGTGATGCGAATTGAGGCCGGAGGGATCATTTTTCGGGAGGGGGATCCGGGGGACTCGCTTTACCTGGTGGGCGAAGGTTCTGTCAGAATTTCGACGCCCAATACGACCGGGGACGATGAGATTGTTGGATACGTCAATCCCGGAAATTTTTTCGGGGCGACGGCGCTGTTGGTTGGCGAACCGCGCTCGGCCACGGCCACGGCGGTTGCGCCGGCGCTGATCGGGACGGTTAAAGAAAAGACGTTTCAGCAAATTCTCGAACTCGCGCCCAGTCGCGTGCATAGGAATTTCCTTCGTGTGGTCACCGACAGGATGCGCAGTGTAAACGCGCAATTCATGCGAGAAACAGTCCGCGCCGAGCGACTGCGCGTGGCGGGGGCGCTGGCTAACGCGATGATTCAGGATTTAAAAAACCCTGTCTGTATCGCGCGGTGCTGCTCCGACTTAATCGCGAGCGAGTCGACTGATCCGGAGTTGCGCGAGTTGAGCAAAATGCTCTCTGATGCCGTGAACGGCATTCTTGGAATGACCCTCGACCTGCTCGATTACACGCGCGGTTCAGTCTCGGTAAGCAAACGATCGGTTTCCATCTGGCGGCTACTCGACGAGCTCAACCGCCGTTCGCTCCATCTTTTGCCCGCGAGGAAAATCGATTTCGTCAAACATATCCGTTATCAAGGGGACATCGACATCGATCTTGGCCGGTTCTCGCGCGCTCTCGGCAACGTCATTGAGAACTCAATTCACGCGATGCCAGCCGGGGGTACTCTCACTTTTACGAGCGACCTCGTTTACGACCAAGTTGTCTTGCGTCTGTCCGACACGGGCACCGGCATTTCATCTGAAATGCTACCAAGACTTTATGAGCCTTTCGAACCGGACGAACGTTCGCATCGCGCTGGAGCCGGCCTGGCGATTGTCAAGGCCATCGTCGAAGCGCACGATGGAACTATCTCGATCGCCAGCGTTCCTGGCAAAGGCACCACCGTCGATATCCGTTTGCCAAAACCGGCGGCGGAATAGTTGAGCCGCCACCGGCTGCGCAGTCCCAGGATCGGTCATACGGGTAACGGTAACACAGCCCCCCAAAAGCCTTTCGAGGGTTAGGTGGCTACCCCGCTTGGATTCGAACCAAGAATAACGCCTCCAAAGGGCGCTGTGTTACCGTTACACCACGGGGTATTCCAGTCGAGGCTTAGATTGGCCATTTTGAATTGAAGCGCAATTACCAAACTCGACGCGTTGAATCCTGACACATAAACCCGAAAGCTTTCGGCGCACGCGGCTCTTCAGCAATACCGGCTCGCAACTTACCTATGTTCCCATTGTTAGATAGTGGGATCCGCGACGCGGCGATGAATGGATCGGAAGCAGGGGCGGTCTAATCTTCGAGCAAGGAGCGCGCCGCGACGATTCCCGGGCTATGGAGAACAAAACTTTTTTAGAGAATTACCGGATTTGCACTAACGGCGACGACTCGCCGCACGAGGTCAGCCGGACCGGTGCGGCGATTAACTATAAGGCGATCGACGCACGTTCGAATGAGCCAGTCGTGCTCCAGCTTGTGCCACTTGCCAGTGTAGATTCTGCCGGGCTCGAGCAATTCAAAGAACGAGCACTCCTGGCGCAAAAGCTTGACCATTTAAATATCGCGAGACTTTTGGCAGTCGGTGTCCAGGACGAGTACATCGCATTGGTCTCTGAACAGGTCGAAGGCGAGACGGTCGACTCATGGATCGTCGCCCACGGCCCGATGGCTGTGGACGCGGTGTTCCGCGTTGGAATTCAAGTCGTTCGGGCACTGGCGGCCGCTGCGTTTTACTCTCTGACCCATCGTGCGATTCAGCCATCCAATATCATGATTGTCCCGGGGCGAATGGACGATGGCGGCTGGCCTGTCGTGAAGTTGCTGAGTTTCGGACTCGCTGGCCTCGAGGCGCATTGCGACAGCGTGCAAGCGCGAGAGCTTGCGCTTTCGATCGCGCCGCAATTTGCCAGCCCGGAGCAATTGCAAAATCGCACTGTCGATTTTCGTTCTGAGATCTATTCGCTGGGAGCTACCATGTGTTTTCTGCTGACCGGCGCGGTGCCTCTCACGCTCGATGGAATAAGGAGTCGATTCCGCGCACGGCGTTTACCGGAATTGCGCCACGCGCCCAAAGAGCTTCGCAGCCTGCTCGGCTACATGTTGCAGGAAAATCCGGAACGACGTCCGCAAGATCCGATCCTGTTTGAGCAGGAGATTCGGAAATGTTTAACCAAAATCGAGCGGCGCCAGGCGATTCGACGGAAGTTGGGAATTCCGATTGCAGCGGCGATCCCAATAGCGAAGCGGCAAGAATCGCCGCCTATCGCCACGCCGGCTATGCAAATGTTGTACGGGGCGCTCGTTTTTCTTGCAATTCTGCTCACGGGCGCTGTCGTGGCGGCCTTTCTCCTGCCCAAAGGCACAATTCCATTTTTGCGTGTAAGTCAGGGAGCGGACAAGATTGGCGTTCCGGTCGGAGTGCCTGAGCCCGCGACCACGGCGCCTGCTTCACCCACATCTGTGCCGATGATAGCATCGACATCGCCGGTGCCGAACCAGCCCGCATTAGTCGGACCAACTCAGCCCGAAACCAATTTGTCATTCGCTCCGGCTGAACCCAACACAAGTTCGCCTGCACAAATTGCTTCCACGGTGACCGAATCGCATTCCGAATCGCCCGCCGAAGCCCCGGACGACAATTCGATGGATCAAACAAAACCAGGTGAAAAGCAGGATTCGGAAACGAGCGATTCAGCTTCCAGTTCCCGCGACAAAGCGAAAGCTGTCATGTCCAATTCGAACCGAACGCAGAGAACACCGCGTGCACGAGAGGCGGATAGATTCCCTAACGAATACGCCAGAAGCGCGCCGGGACGCCGTCGCCGGGGTTCGATCCACGCGAGATTCCTCGGTACAACAGCTGACGGCAGAATGATCCTGCGGTTGCCATCGGGCCACGTCGTTGTTGTCACGCCCGGTGCTCCGGATCAAGAGCTGGAGGCTCCGCGGCGCGGTCGACTCACCAAGCCACCGGAAATTTTCGTGCCTCGCGCGGAGCCTGTTTATCCGCCAGATTACCCGCCGTACGATTAGGGGGCAGCCGAAAGCTTTCGGGCTAGTTCGCGGCAGCTTGGCCGCGAACCGGTTGCGATTTCGGCGCGCATCAGGAAACACATTCAGCACCGCGGAATGCTCCCCTTACTGAGTTTGGCTCGGGCTTGGCAGCGGGAAAGCAAAGGTCGCCGACGGGGAAATAGATGGAGAGATGGACGGAGCGGGAGAAGTTGTTGCCGTCGATGTAGCGGCTGCCGTTGGCTGCGGCGTAGGCGATGGAGTCGGCGTGGGTGTCGGTGGAATTATGTTTTCCCAATGATGAAGTGGTACCGTCGCGCCACCGATTTCATCGACAAGTTTTTGACAGCGTGCCTGGATCTTGTCCAGGTCAGGCGGACCGAATGGTGTGTCGGCCGTTCCCGGAAAAATGAGGTACGTCACTTTGAGATCGCTCACTGGTCGATTGTAGGGCGTGGCTAGGGCGTTAATTTCCTTGGCGATGCGCAGTGACGCTTCGCCGACCTTGTCGTTAGGCCCAGTATCACCCACGATTGCCGGATAAATGGCATCGCCAAAAATAACCAGGGCATAATCACCCGGTTTGGTGGCGTCGCGACCGCGGGTAAAGGCACTCGGGATCACGATGTAGGGATCGGTCGCACCGATAAGAAAGCTGAACTTCCTCAGCGTCCCGATCTCCGTGCGCAGTTGGGCAATCGCGCTATGCAAATCCCGCTTGCGCTCGGGCGTGGTTGTTGGCCGACCGAGCTCATCCTGCGCCTGTTTCAATCGTTCTTCGGCGGCGCCAAGATATGGATTCGGTGCAGGAGTCTTCTTGGACCATCGATAACTGGTAAACGGTTTGAAGTTCGTTGGGACGCCGGTGCCGACCGGCATCCGGTCACTATCCGAGCCATCTGCGTCTACGTCCATGTCTGCCTGAAGCAATAGAGCCTTGCGGTGACTTTGCGGATGCTGCAATTGCAGGACGGTCTGGCAGTCAAAAAAGTTGTGGCGCGAGAGCACTAAATCCAGGCGGACCAGGTATTCGCGCAACATCCGTACTTTGGTGTCGTAAAGCTGTGTGAAAAGAGGCGACACCTGCTGTGGAGAAAACATCGCCGCCAGACCGGGCAGCAGCGTGGGCAATTGCGGAGTTACTTTGGCCAGCTCATCGATCGTTTTATTCGGTGTCGGGACGCGCGCTCGCAGTTTTAAATCGAGAACGTAGCTCTCTGGATCGAGGCGCTCGGTAGTTGCGTCGGCCCCGGGCGATGGCTCCACCGTCGAATGCAACGTGATGCCGTTAAATAATTTTCCGGTATCAAGTTTGCCCGTGATGATGGGCGGCCGGGTCGGAGTCGGCTGCGGCGTTGGGGTTACTGTGATTTCAGGCGAGGCGAAACGCAATAAACGTTCGAGCGAGATCCAGCGATAAACGATCGCCACAAAAATTAGGATGAACAAAACCAGCATGAGCCGTCGCCACGTGCGCAGACGAATTTTTTGCACGCCGGATTACTTTTTCAGCCACGCGAACAAGGCCAGGACAACGCCGATCGCGCTTAAAACCGACATCAGGCCCGCGGGCATCAATTTGCCGGTGCGAATAAATTTCGGAATAAATTGGGCTGCCAATGCGAGCGAGACGATCAAACCGATGATTAGTCCAGCCAGGCGGTGCCCCGGCAGCAGCAAACCTGCGACAATCAACAAAATGCCGGTAATTGAGCCGGCGATGATCGAGGGTGCGCTGCCTGCCTTGACGTAGCCAACGATGCCACCGGCGATCGTCAAGACGCCGAAAATGAGGAAATAAATCTTGCTCGCTTCCATTGGTCGTCCCCGGCGGCACTCGTAATCTAATTGGCAGGCGCTGTCTAGTTGGAGAGACCTTTGTGCCAAAGGTTCCGCTCCGTAGATCGGCGGTTGGCATCTAGCGTCGCGGGACCGCTACAACAAGTGGATTTTGCGAGAAATTGGTTGCGAGATTGTCGCCTGAAGAAGAAGGTTCGGGTCGCGATGAGACGCAACGCAATCCATCTCGGGTTGATCGGTGCGTTCGCTTTTGCGTTGGCGCTGTCGGTTTCACCGCACTGGCACGAGCGCATTCACCCGAATGCAAAAGAAAGCCAGCACGAGTGCGCGATCACCCTCATCGCCACGGGAAATTATCATCAGGCCGCGGCCGTTCCGCTCCTTGATGCATCTACTCCCATTTTGCAGTTCGGGAAAACCGCGGCACTGACCCCAACTTGGGTTCCGGCGCCGTTTCTTGGCGCGCGCATTTTCGAGCACGCGCCGCCCGCGCGCTCCTGAAGCGTTGATTCTCTCCCGCGTCCGCGGGATAGCGGCGCTTGGCGCGTTTCTCACGCCGCTAAATCAACGTTCGCCAAACGCAACAGGTTTGAAGGGATTGGGCGATAACGCCTGACTTTTTACCAGGAGCTTTGATGAAAAATCCTATTTTTGTAATGGTGGCGGCCTTTTCGGTAGTGATTGCGCTGGCACAAGAGTTGGCTTCAGGCTCGGCCTCGTCAACTGCGCCAGCCGCTTCAAAATCAACTCCAGCAGCCGCAGCTGATCTCGCGGCGCTGCGTCAACAAGTGCAATCCCTCACCGAGACGGTGAAGGCATTGCAACAACAGCTGAAGGATCAGCAAGCGAGGATCGATCAGATGAATCAGCAAAGCGCGCAAATTCCGCGGAATCCGGAGCCATCACCAATCACGGCGGCGGTAGCTTCGCCTTCACCTTCGCCAGCGCCCAGAGCACCGGCCCGTTTCCCGACCGAGGACACATCGGTAGTGGCAACGACCAGTGCATCCCCGGCCGCGCCGCCCGCGTCTTCTGTTCCCGGGGTAACCGCAAATGCCGGCGCGCCAGCCGGATCTTTCCCGACGACCGACACTTCAGTCGTGTCATCGACCAGCGAAACATCACCGGCTGCGCCGTCGCTGACCGCGCCGATCACCATCGGTGGCGGCAAGAATTACATGAACATTTCGTTCGATGGTTTGTTCGCGCTGGCCTACTCCAGTGCACGCGACCTCGATCGGGTCGAGGTTGGCGATCATGATCCGCAGCAGCGCGGATTTAATGCGCGCAACATCGAGCTGGCGTTCGACGGCGCGGTCGATCCCTACTTCGAAGGCTTCGCCAACATTGTCTTCAAACTCGATAACGACAACCAAACCTCGGTCGAAGTAGAAGAAGCCTTCATGCAAACGAGCGATCTTCCCTTTAATTTGCAACTCAAAGGCGGGCAATTCTTCGCCGCATTTGGCCGCATCAATCCCATGCATCCACATACGTGGGAGTTCGCCGACGCGCCACTGGTGCACGGGCTTTTCCTTGGGCCGGACGGGTTGCGCGGAGTCGGCGGGCAAATCTCGTGGGTCCTCCCCGTGCCGTGGTATTCGCAATTGCTTCTTGGTGTGCAGAATGGTCGCGGCGGCACCGGCTTTTCATTTCGCAACCCGGGCGACAACGGCATCTTCTTCGACCGAATGACAACCGACCGCGAGATACGCGGCCTGGAAGATTTCGTTTGGATTCCGCGTTGGGAAAACTCTTTCGATCTGAGCCCGACACAGGTGATGCTGGTCGGCGTTTCGGGCGCCTTCGGTTCGAACGACACCGGCTCGAACACGCGCACGCAGATTTATGGCGGCGATTTTCTCTACAAATGGAAGAGCGCGCGCGCCGAAGGCGGATTTCCGTTTGTGAAATGGCAAACGGAAGTGATGTACCGGCGCTTCGAAGCCGGGCGCGGGATGGATGACGCGTTCCCGGTCGCGGAAACTTTTCACGACTGGGGTCTGTACTCGCAACTGCTTTGGGGTTTCAAAAAGGGCTGGGTCGTAGGCGTCCGCGGCGACTACGTTAACATGCAGGATTCGAGATTTACTCAGGACCCAGATCGACAATCGCGCACGCGTGTTTCAGCGGACCTTACCTGGTACCCAACCGAATTTTCAAAGCTCCGACTGCAGTACAATCATGACTTCCTGCAAGAAAACTTTTTTCTTTCCGGCCGGGATGTCGATTCGGTCTTTTTCCAATTCGAATTCATTCTCGGCTCGCATGGCGCGCACAAATTTTAAGTCATGAAAAAAATCCAACTAGTTCTGTTCGCAATCCTGGCGGCAGCTCCCGCCGCACAGGCCAAACTGAACGTCATCGCCACGTTGCCTGACTTCGGCTCGCTCGCTCGCGAAATCGGCAGCGACAAAATCGATCTTGTTGTCCTGGCGAAGTCGACGGAGGATCCACACTTCGTCGATGCCCGTCCGAGTTTTGTGGTTTCATTGCGTAACGCCGACGTGCTGATTGACGGTGGTGCGGAGCTGGAGATCGGCTGGTTGCCGCCGCTCTTGCAAAACGCACGCAACCCGAAGATCGAGATCGGAAAGCCGGGGCGGGTGCAAGCGTCGGAAGGTATCCGTCTCATGAACGTGCCCGCGATCGCGACGCGGGCGGCCGGCGACGTCCACGCCCTGGGGAATCCGCACTTCATGTCGGATCCGATTATTGCCAAAGCCGTCGCGCAGCACATCGCGCAGTCGCTTTCCGCAATCGACTCGGCCAACGCGGCGACCTACGAGGCGAACTACAAAAAGTTCGAGGCGACGATTAACGCAAAATTGCAGGAATGGGGCGCGGCCATGTTGCCATTTCAAGGACAACACCTCGTCGCATACCATGATTCGTGGCCGTATTTTGCCCACCGCTTCGGTTTAAATATCGACATCTTCCTCGAACCGAAGCCCGGCATCCCGCCTTCTCCATCTCATCTCACCGAAGTGATCGCGCAAATGAAGGCGCAACATGTTAAGGCGATCATTGTCGAGCCGTTTCACGATCGTCGGATCGCCGAGAAAGTGGCAAGCGCGACCGGGGCCAAGGTAGTTGAATTCTCGCAGTTCCCCGGCGGCCTGTCAGGGACCGATACGTATGTGAAACTGATCGATGCACTGGTCTCGCAGCTGGCTGCGGCGCTCAGATGATCAGCGAACAATGACTGGCGATTGGGATGAATGACGCAGAATGCTCAATGAACCACGACTCACGATTTTAAATCCATGTGGGAAGTAATGTTTTGGCCAATCGTGGCCTGCGTGCTCTTGCCTTGGCTGCTGGTTTATCTCGGCCTGCACGTGGTGAAGCGCGGCATTATCTTCATCGACATCGCGATGGCGCAGATGGCGGCGTTCGGAATTTGTCTCGCAGTTTTGTTTCATATCGATCTTGAGGGCTGGACAACTTTTTTCATCGCACTCGGCTTCACTCTAGTCGGAGCGGCCATCTTTTCCGTGACCGGAAAACGGTCGAGTCAGATTCCGCAGGAAGCGGTGATCGGAATTTCTTACGTGGTCGCAGCCGCCGCTGCAGTGTTGTTGCTTAGCCGCGCAGCCGAAGGAGACGAGGAGATCAAGAACATGCTGGTCGGGAACATCCTGTTGGTCACGCCGCGCGAGGTTTGGGAACGCTTCGCCCTGTTCGCCGCTGTCGGCGTGTTCCATTTCATTTCCCGCAAGAATTTTCTGGTCGTTTCGTTCGATCGAGAAGGCGCTTATCAAAAGGGCCTGCGCGTGCGCTGGTGGGATTTTGCTTTTTACGTCGTGTTTGGTTTGGTTGTGACCAGTTTCGTTCGCATCGCCGGCGTGTTGCTCGTTTTCAGTTACCTCATCGTTCCGGCGGTATGCGGAATCAGTCTGGCAAACCGCATCGGCAATCGTTTACTCATCGGTTGGGTCGTTGCCTTGCTTGGCGGCGTGGTGGGCTTATTTCTTTCGTTTTGGTGGGACCTGCCGTCCGGGGCGGCGATTGTCTGCACTTTCGGCGCGCTCTTGATTTTGGTATCGATCTACTCCCTGCTTCGCAACCGGTTCCGCGCCGGTCGCGCCTGTTAGGCGAAAAAACGCTGCAGATTTCTAAGGAACGGGTCCGCCCGCGATTTTTAAGCTGACGTTTCGATAATCAGCCTATCTTCCAGAATGCATCGGACGGATCATTCCAAGTTTCGGAAGTCGCACGATTTTGTGCCGGACTTTTCCAAAGCCGAACGGCGGACGCGGATCGTGATCGGCATTACGGGCGTGATGATGGTGGTCGAGATCGTTGCCGGCCTCCTTTCCCACTCGATGGCGTTGCTGGCCGATGGCTGGCACATGAGCACGCACGTAATCGCCTTTCTCATTACAGCCATCGCCTACCACTTTACCCGGCGGCTCGCAGCCAATGAGCAGTTTAGTTTTGGGAGCGGAAAAGTTGGCGTGCTCGGCGGGTTCGCCAGCGCGGTCGTACTCTCGATAGTTGCACTGCTGATGGCCGGCGAATCGCTCCATCGCATCTTTGTTCCCCTGGCAATTCACTTCAACGAAGCAATCGGGATCGCGTGCATGGCGCTCACCGTAAATCTCGTCTGCGCTTTTCTTCTCAAGGAAGATCCTCACCATCACGCCCACCCGCCTTCGTCCGCAGCAGCGGCCTACGGCGCGGCAAGCGATCATGGGAGTCATTCGCATCAACATGATTTAAATTTGCGGGCGGCATATTTGCACGTGCTAGCCGATGCCTTCACGAGCTGCCTCGCCATCGTCGCCCTGACTTCCGGCAAGTTTTTCGGCTGGGCGTGGCTCGATCCGGTCGTCGGTCTCATCGGTAGCGGCGTCGTGTTTTCCTGGGCTTTTACTCTGCTGCGCGATACCAGCGGCATTTTGCTCGATCGCACGCCGGCGACTTCCGATTTGCCCGCGCAAATCCGCCGCGCGGTCGAGAGCGACGGCGATTCTCTCGTGACCGATCTCCACGTCTGGCAGGTCGGCGCCGGAAAATTTGCGGCCATGGTTTCCGTCTGCGCGCACCAGCCGCGGAGCTCGGATTCCTATCGCGAGCTGCTCCGTGAACACCACGAACTGGTGCATGTCACCATAGAGACGCAGCATTGCGGCGAAGATCACCCCGCGACCGCGGGCCGCGCTACCTCTTGAACGGTCAAATCACTCTGTGGCAGGTCGTCGCGGCTTATGCTTTCGCGCTTCTTGGCGGCTCGATCAGCACGTCACTGCACCTGGCGCACAAACAGCTTTGTGCACTGATCAGTCTGGCCGCCGGAACGCTGCTCGGCGTGACCATCTTCGATATTTTGCCTGAAAGCCTAAGCGCCTGTCCGTGGTGGACAGGCGCGCTGGCGGCGGTCACCGGTTACGCTCTGTTCTTCTTTATCAGCAAATATGTTCACCACGTTTGCCCGGCCTGCGCAGCCAGCCACTTCGACGCGGACGCCACACGGCATTTCAGCGAAATCGCAACCGCGCTCATCGTTGCGTTGTCGGTCCATAGTACGACAGATGGGCTGGCATTGGGAATCGGACAAGAATCTCCTGCGTCGGACGCAACGAAGTGGTCGCTTTTTTCCGCGCTTTGCATTCACAAACTGCCCGAAGGCCTCGCCCTCGGCAGTCTTCTGATTGGCGCGGGATTCCGACGCGCGACCGCCCTCGGCTGGGTCACTGCCGTTGAAGCGACCACGTTGTTTGGCGGCGCGGTCGGCTTTTTTTTCCTGTCGAAGGTTTCGACATTTTGGCTCGGCTTGGTCATGGCGCACGTCGGCGGTGGTTTCCTTTATCTCGCCGCCCATGCCGTGCTCGGCGAAATGTTGAAGCATGGAAAAGGATTTGTCGTGACAAGCTTTGTAAGTGGCGTCGCTCTCATTGCGGTCCTCAATTTCATGTTGAGGCTGTTTGGGTAGCACACGCGTCTCGCGTGTCTGGCGACGGCGTCGCGCCGTCGCGAACTTTGCTGTGTTAGACTTTTGCTAGCGGATTTAACGATGTTCCCTAGTTTGATCTAAGAAAAGATTGTTTCGGCGAGGACGCCGAAACCACACACGCGAGACGCGTGCGCTACCCGGAGTTCGCCGCTACAACGACATGCATTTTTTTCGCTACCGAAATGGCAAACTTCATTGCGAAGATGTCAATCTTGGGCGCGTTGCGCACGAGTTCGGAACACCGCTGTATGTTTATAGCGCTGGTACAATCCTCGACCACTATCGCCGGCTTGATGCGGCCCTCGCACCGCTCGATCACCTGATTTGTTACGCCGTCAAAGCGAACTCGAACCGCACGATTCTGAGGTTGCTGGCCGACGGAGGGGCGGGCTTCGATATTGTTTCTGGTGGCGAACTCTTTCGTGTGCTCGCGGCCGGTGGGGATCAGGCAAAGTGCACGTTTGCTGGAGTCGGGAAATCGCGCCAGGAGATAGAGTACGCGCTGGAGAAGGGCGTCTACAGTTTCAATGTCGAGAGCGAAGCCGAACTCAGTTACATCGCCAGGATTGCAGCTACGAAAAACTTGCGCGCTCCGATCGCGTTACGAGTGAATCCAGACGTTGATCCGCACACGCACCAGTACATCGCAACCGGTTCACACGAAAACAAGTTCGGCGTTGCGCTCGAAGACGCGGCCATCATTTATGAGCGCGCCTCAACCATGCCCAACATCGACATTGTCGGTGTGCAAATGCATATCGGCTCGCAAATTACCCAGGCGGAGCCGTTCGCGGATGCGATCAAAAAGATCGTGCCCCTAGCCCACGAACTGAAATTGAAGTATGGGATTAAGTTTTTTAGCATCGGCGGCGGGCTTGGAATTGTTTACGAATCGTCATTCGCGAGCGGCGCAAAAGAGTGGTGGGACTCGAGCACGATCATGGCCAAGAGCCAGAGTGCACTCTCGATCCCGCAATACGTCGATGCCATTTTGCCGCCACTACGCGAATTAGGGCTACGGATCTTGCTCGAGCCTGGACGCCTCCTCGTTGGCAACGCCGGTGTTCTGCTTACGGCTGTCCGTTACATCAAACAAACCGGTCGAAAGAAGTTTGCCATTGTCGATGCCGGCATGAACGACCTGATCCGACCCGCGCTTTATCACAGTTATCACGAGATTGTGCCGGTCCATGAACCAGGCAAAGGCGCAGGGAGAGGCGAACGAGAACCGCCGGGTGAGGGTCGAACTCAAGGGATAGGTAAAGAGAAGATCGACGTCGTCGGGCCCGTGTGCGAATCCGGCGATTTCTTTGCGCTCGATCGCGAGATGCCGGACGTGCGCTCAGGCGATTTGCTCGCGATCTTGAGCGCCGGCGCCTACGGATTTGTGATGGCCTCAAACTATAATTCGCGACCATTGCCGGCGGAGGTGTTGGTTTCAGGCGACAAATTCTCGCTCATCCGCGACCGACAGACATACCAGGACCTCGTGCGAGGCGAGGTGGATCCTAAATGGCAGGCACCAGCTGTAGCCGGGGTCGGTGACCCCACCCCACCGTGACTGGGGAGGTGGATCGCGTGAGTTGGCCTGCAGTTTCACTGAATTACCCGAAGTCTGGAACCTGGGTTCCCCACTTTTCGCACGAAGTGCTTTGGAGTGCGTGCGCGTTCCCGCGTCGCTTTTTGGGAATGGCATCTACAGTGAAAGCGATGCGAGCCAGCCTTCGCCACAGGCTACGGCGTGCCAAGGACGCCTCGCACTCCGAAGGTTTCACGAAACAAATAGGTGTCCGGGTTCAGGTGTCAGGAATTCGGCGTCCAGATCCAAATCTGTGTCGATCTGTGTTCATCTGTGGCTGGTTTAGATTTTTGGGGGCACGGATTTGCGCGTGCACATTTTGCGCATAAGTACTGCTCCTGCTTTTTGGGTCTATGCTCCGGGTTTCGCGATCGATCTTAATCGTCATCTTGGTCTTGTTCCTGCACGAACTTTCGGGCAGCGCCTTGGCCGGACGGCCCCCGACCGAATGGGTTATCGTGGTTGGTGGCCCGTCGCTGTATCAATGGGAAAAATACAAGGCCCAACCGCATGATCATTGGTGGGCGAACTTTGTCCACGCCGCACGTTTGCGTACTCAGCAACTGCGCGAGCAGCTCGGTCCCGACCAACAGATCACCTGGCTGGTCTATAAACAGGGCTATCTCGATCGCGCCGCGCAGGAACACCAGGACCTGATCGGCTTCATCAACTCAGTTCGCGACAAATACAATTTGAACCTGGTCTGGTTCCATGCCGGCTCTGCGGTGATTGATTATTTGAATAAGGGTCAGCCGCGGAATCGGATCAAAATCGCCGGGTTCGAATATTTCGGCCACTCCAACCGCGCTTGTTTCATGTTCGACTACAGCAACGTGCTCGACAGTGCGTCCAAATCGTGGTTGCACGAAAACGAGCTGTTCAAAATTCAGCGGACTGATTTTGTGTACGGTGCCTACGTGAAGAGCTGGGGCTGCCATACCGGTGAGGAAATGTCAAAAAAATGGCACGCCGCTACCGGTACACACATGATCGGCGCCATTGGCAAAACGCAGTTTATGATGGAAGAACTACCCATTCTTATTTCCGAAGGCGGCAAGTGGGTGAACTGAAGAAAATGACGAAATCACCCGCCTTCGCTGGGCTACGGAGCGGCGGGCGAATGACGAAAAGAGCGCGACGATTCGCTTCGTCATTTGCATTTCGTTTGTAACGGGCCAAAGGCCGCTGGCCCCAGTATTCCGACGCCGATCAGATTGAAACAAAGCGTCACTTTGGCCGCGGAGACTGAAGGAAGAACCAAAGCTGGGCTTGAATTTTTGGCGGAGAATCATATTGGATTGCTCGACGCAAATGAAAATCTCTGCCGATACAGGGAAAGCGATCAGCGTAATTCTGTTCTACAGTGCGCTATTGTTTGGCCTGCTCGGATTCGCGGCGCGGATGAAAATGAATTTTCACGGGCGCCTTGAAATTTCGACGGCCAGTTTTGTAACCGCGGCGGTGCTGGCCGCCCTCGGTTTAGTTTGTTTGATCTTTTCCCTTGCCAAAAAGGTGTAGAGGTTGCGCGCCGCGACTTAAACAGAGGAAAACAACGCGAGGGCGCGAGTTCAGAGAATGCGAGCTAAATGCTCGCAATCCCCATTGTCGTTTCCTTCTGTTGATTCTTCGATCAAACGGCGGCGACCCTCTCCGGTCGCCGCCGCGTTTTACCCTCTTTCAAGCCCAAAGTTACATCGACATAGCAGCGTTAAGCTCTTGCTGCGCAGCGTGCATGTCCTGGTGGGCCTTTTGCAGCGCATCAAACTTCTTCTGCTGGTCCGGATTGAGTAGCGGACGGATTTGCGACGCGCTGTTGTCGATTAGCGCGTGCATTTTTTGCATTGCGTCCTTGTGGATGGCAGCGATTTGCGGGCGAGCCTGATCAATGATCGGTTTTACCTTTGCCTGTTGGTCGGACGTGAGGTTCAGCGTCTTGGTCAGATGCTCAAGCGCGAATCCGTGCCCGTGGCAGTGTGCGCCGTCCGGGCCGCCTTGGGCGTGTGCAATAACGAAGCCGCCGAGCGCGATCGCGCCCACAGCGGCGAATGTCAGTAAGTTTCTTTTCATGTTTTGTTTTGGTTTTTGTGACCCCAATTTTTTTGGGATCGTTTCAAGGCTCGTGACCGGCTGAACGGGCCAGCGGTTACATTTTTTTTGGCACCTGGGTTGTAGCGGAGCTTGTGGCAAGCGTCTCTGCAACCTCATCATTACTTATGCCTGACAGGCCCCCGCGACTCGAGTTTGTGTTTCAGAAGTACGATCCACCGCTTTATTTCCTCACGTTCAACACGCATCATCGGAGGAAATTGCTCGCGAATGCGCAGGTTCACGCCCGATTTATTGAGTTTGCTGCGGCAGGAGTTAGGCGCGGAATGGCCATCAGACGTTACGTGATCATGTCCGAGCATGTTCATCTGTTCGCCCGCGGAAGTCGCGAGTATCCACTGACGCAATGGATGCGTTTGCTTAAACGAAGCCTCTCGAAAGCCGTCGCAGCTGCGCCACCCCATTGGCAGAAAGGCTTCTTCGATCATTTGATCCGCCATAGCGAAAGCTACTCAGAAAAATGGGAATACGTTCGACAGAATCCAGCGCGTGCCGGATTGGTCGAAAATCCAGATGAATGGCCGTGGAAAGGCGAGATTGTGCGACTTGAAGCTGATCGTTAAGAGTTCACCCGTCGAGCGCAGCAATGATTCCAATGTTTCGGGCGAGGTTGTAGCGGCGTTTGTGTCAAACGCCAGAACTAAGTAAAGGCCGAACGAAATGAAAAAGGCGCTTGGCACAAGCGCCTCTACACCGCATTTCTCTTACTCTTCTGAGCAGGTCAAAGTGAAAGTGCAGGGTTAAGGATGGAAAAGTTGTAACCGCAAAGCGCCACGGCCGGTCATGGCTAGTAGTGTGGACGCGATCTCGAGTACATGGACGATTCTGATGCAAGCGCACTGGTGGAGGCTGCGCTGCGACACGACGATGAGGCGGCTCGCGAATTGGTTCGACGTCTCTACCCCCTCGTCACAAAAATTGTCCGCGGGCATCGGCCGCGCCGAACCTCTGAAGACGACCTTTGCCAAATGATCTTTATCAAAGTGTTTCAGAAGCTGAATCAGTTTTCAGCCAGGGTGCCGATCGAGCATTGGGTTTCCCGCATCGCGGTCAACACTTGCCTCAACCAAATCGCCTCCGAAAAAGTTCGACCGGAACTGCGTCACGCCGATTTGAGCGAGGAGGAACAGACAGTAGTGCAGAATCTTGCCGCATCAACGGAGGAATTGGCCCCCGACCGGCAGTTTGCTTCGCGTCAGCTGGTTGAGCATCTTCTCGATCTGTTGAAACCGGCCGAGCGTCTGGTGATCGATTTGCTCTATTTGCAACAGCGGTCGATGGCGGAGATCCGCCAACTTACCGGCTGGAGCAGATCGTTGATTAAAGTACGCGCTTTTCGGGCGCGGCAGAAGATGAAGGACCAACTCGCCAAAATTTCAGTGAAAGAAAAGTTATGAATGAGGCCAATCTGGATCGGTTGCTGAAGTCTGCGGCTCAAGCCGGCGAGAGTGAGGCGATTGAGATCCCGCTCGGGTTTGAGACCCGCGTAGTCGCGCTTTGGCGCGCGAACGGGAATGGTGAAACCCGCGGGTTGAGCCTGTTCCTTCGGTGCATCGCCCTGGTCGCAACCGCCGTCATTGTCGTCGCCAGCGCGGGTGTTTATCGTCAGATCAATCAAAGCCGGGAGCTAAGCGAACCTTCGGCTAACGAATTTGCCATCGCGGATTCGGCGATTCAGGTTGAGTTTACTCAATGAACCGCGCTCTCAAATGGAAATTGATCGCCGGTTTCATTCTTGTCTTCCTTGCCGGCGGGATGGCCGGCGCCTTCATTGCTGCCTCCCAAACGCATCATTTCCTTTCTGGACCTTATCGCGGCGCCATGAGCGACAGAATGCGTGATCGCCTGCGCAATGAACTTCGACTGACGGACGAGCAGATGACTAAGATTTCCCCAATAATCGATAAGACGGCCACGCAGCTGGAAGCGATTCGGATGGAAACCGGCCGGCGCGTCCATGAGACCTTCGCAGAGGCTCACCGCGAGATTGCGGCCGATCTTACGCCAGAGCAACGCGCCAAACTACAGAAAATTGAGGAGCGCCACCGGCATTGGTTTCATCGCGGGCACGGTCCTCAAGAACCGTTAACACCGGAACAATCCCGAGGACCGGAATGATCGCTTATTGTTTGATCGTCCCCTCCCTAAAAGCTCTGTAAACATGACCGCTTTAAACGGTCATGTTCAAATGCGCCTTTTCAGCCGTGGAGCCGCGTCCACGCCAATCGCGACCGCCCGAACACGTGGCTGCTTTATCGGTTGCGTGCGACCTACATCACTCTTCTGACGGCCGACAACCCAATTATGAAAAAGATCAGGCAGAAGACCAGAAAGAGGAAAAACAGAAATTTCGCGATTCCCGCGGCGGCGGCCACGGTGCCGGTGAATCCGAACAACGCCGCTACCAAAGCGATGATTAGACTAGAAAGATTAAAGCCCAACGTAACATTTTGATTGCCTCCTGATATTGATTCGCGATTGGCGAACCGCACACGGGCACGAAAATTGTAGGGCGCGCGTCGCCTGCCGAGCGGGGATGGCAACCGCAGCGGTTGCCCTACAATTCGTCGCCGATCTCCCGCAGCAATTTAGGCCCGCGATAAATATAACCAGTGTAAATTTGAAGAAGCTGCGCACCGGCCTCGAATTTCTCGCGGGCGCTGGCCGCGTCGAAAATTCCGCCCGAAGCGATCACTGGTATATTCGAACTCGTCGCGATCGCCCGGACCACCGCGGTCGATTTTTCCAGCAGCGGCGAGCCGCTCAAGCCTCCTTCCTGATTGCGTCCCGGCGGGATGGGCGAATGATCCAACGTCGTGTTGGTGGCAATGATTCCGGCAACTTTATTTTGTTCGCAGGTCGTCACAATCTCCTCGAGCTCATGGGGCGAAAGATCAGGCGCAATTTTTACCACCAATGGCTTCGCCACGCCCTCGTCGCGGAGCACGCCTAACAAGTTCGACAGCTGCCTTCCCGATTGCAGTTCTCGCAAGCCGGGCGTGTTCGGCGAACTAACATTCAGCGCAATATAATCCGCGAACGAATGTAATCGCCGAAATGAATAAAGATAATCTTCCGCTGCGCTTTCGATCGGAGTAGCACGCGATTTCCCAAGATTGATCCCGACCGGAACTTTTGGCCAGGCTCGAACGCCTTCTGGCCTCTCGCGCAAGTTGCTCAGCCGCTCCGCGACCGCATCTGCGCCGTCGTTGTTGAAGCCGAGCCGATTGATTAATGCCGCTTGCTCGGGAAAACGGAATATTCTCGGTTTTGGATTCCCCGGCTGCGGTTTCGCCGTGACCGTGCCGATCTCGATGAAGCCGAAGCCTAGGGCGGCCCACGCGGGCAATGCCACTCCGTTTTTGTCCAACCCCGCCGCCAGACCAATCGGGTTCGGAAAAGTGAGTCCGAAAAGTGTTTTTGGTTTGAGCGCGGGTTGAAAAATCCTGAGCGTCCGCAGCGACAGATCGACACGGGATGCGCCGCGCAGGCAGGCGATGGCGAAATGGTGTGCGGTTTCCGGGTCGAGCGAAAAGAGGATCGGCCTAACGAATCGCTCGTACGCGTTCTTCATTGAACTCATCTCATAAATGAGGAACGGGTGCGTTGCCAGAGATTTGGCGCGGCGGCAAGGCGCGAGGAGAGAGAATATCCTTTATGGATCTGATCCTCCGGATCCCGAGTGGCGAAAACAGATCTGTTTGGCCTGACCAAACAGCAAAGCCCTGCTTCCGTCACTTGCCGATGCAGAATTGGCCAAAAACGGAATCGAGAATTTGTTCAACATCGACCAGGCCGATCACTTCGCCGATGGCGCGCAGAGCGTCGTTCAGATCGACCGAAACATATTCGGGGGCGAGCGCTTCCGTCATTCCGGTGCGTGCGCGGTCACATGCTTCGCTGGCCCGCCGCAAACAGTCGCGATGGCGCGTATTGATCGTGACCGCACTTTCCGGCCGCAAATTTTCCGTCATGATCCGAGTCAGGATTTTCTCCTCGAGTTCGCTCAGACCTTCGCCAGTTGCGCACGAAATCCGCAGCGCATCAAAATTTTTCCAATCGCCGTGCTCAAACAAATCACTCTTGTTCAGCACCACGATCTCGTTGCCGTTGACGGCGCGATTTTCAAAATTCGGCGGCTTCGGTGCGTTCCGATCTACGATGTGCAAGAGTAAATCGGCCGTCTGCAGCGATTTCTCGGTGCGCGCAATTCCTTCGCGCTCGAGTTTGCTCAACGATCTTCGCAAACCCGCCGTATCGAGCAGGCGAATCGGCACCCCGCGCAGATTGACACTTTCCTCAATTGCATCCCGGGTGGTTCCGTGCGTCTCGCTCACAATAACGCGTTCGTAGCCGAGTAGCCGGTTGAGCAAGCTCGACTTGCCCGCATTGGTCGCGCCGTAAATCACAACCCGCACGCCTTCACGTAAAATGCGGCCCTGCCCGGCGGTGGCGAGCAGGTTTACAATTTCTGCGCGAATCGAATCAACCCGGGCGCAAAGTTTTTCGCTTTCGTCGGGAGCGATCCCTTCTTCCGGGAAATCGATCGAGGCCTCGACCTGCGCGACAAGGTCGACAAGTGCGTCGCGGATTTTCCTGATCTCAGCACCGAGCCGGCCTTCGAGTTGTTCGGTAGCCGAGCGGAGGGCGAGATCGGTCCGGGCACGAATTAAATCGATGACTGCCTCCGCCTGAGTGAGGTCCATCTTGCCATTGAGAAAAGCGCGCTCGGTGAACTCGCCGGGCCGCGCCGCACGCGCACCCGTCTGCAAGCAAGCCTCCAATACTTTAGCAGTCACCAATCTACCGCCGTGACAACTGAGTTCGATCAAATCTTCACCAGTATAACTGGCCGGCGCGCGGTGGACCGAGACCATTACCTGGTCGATCAAACGGCCTTGTTGATCGACGATTTGGCCAAAATGCTGCGCATGCGCGGGGCATTCGGACGGCTTTTGTTTGCCGCGGAAGATTTTATCTGCGATTGAAATTGCGTTTGTGCCCGAGATTCTAACTAGCGCGATGGCGCCTTCGCCCGGCGGCGTCGAGATGGCAGCGATCGTTTCGGGATAGGTCATAATAACTGGAGAATTATAAACATAACGCGCTACCGCGCTTTTCTGTTCACGTCGCAATTCCTTCATCGGAGCGAAATGCTCATGGCTCACATGGCGCTCCTAATGGAGCTAATCAGATTAGATGATGCGAGAGCTATAGACATGTCGCGCCTCCGGCGCTCCTGTGCTGTAGATGCACACGTATTTCGGTTGCTAACCTGTTGAGCGACCCTCCAATACCTCCTTTAACGCGGCGACGCATTTTTGGTTCTGTTCCATAGTGCCGACGCTGATCCGAAGCCATTCAGGCAGGCCGTAGTTTTTAATCGGGCGGACAATGATTTTTTTGCGGAGCAGGTTTTGGAAGACGGCAACTCCGTCGCCGACGTTGACCATAACGAAATTCGCGGCTGCGGGAACGAAATCGAGTTTCATTTCGCAAAACTGCTCTTGTAGATAAGCACGCCCGGAGTCGACAACACGCTTGGTTGCGCGTTGATGCTCCAGGTCGCCGAGAGCGGCCAGCGCGCCGGCCTGGGCAATGCTGCTAACGTTGAACGGCTGCCTCGTCTTTCGCAGGACCTCGATCAATTCGGGACGCGCGATTCCATACCCAATCCGCAAGGCGGCCAAGCCGTGAATTTTTGAGAACGTCCGGAGAACAACAACGTTTTTGCCGTGACGGACATGACGAACGATATCCGGCGGCTGATCGAGGAATTCGAAATAAGCTTCGTCGAAAACGGAAATGATGTTTTCAGGCACGCGCGAAATGAATCGATCGATGTTTTCCTGCGAAGCGAGCGCACCGGTGGGATTGTTCGGGTTCGCGATGAAGATGATCTTCGTTCGCGGAGTAACGGCTGCGAGCATCGCGTCGAGATCCTGTTGAAATTCCGGAGTCGCGGTTTCGATCGTGCGCGCGCCGAAAAGTTGCGCGATCAACTTATAGGCAATGAAGGCGTGCCTGGCTGTAACGACTTCGTCCTCCGGTCTTAGAAATGCATGCCCAAGGAATTCGATGATTTCGTTTGAGCCATTGCCAAGGATGATATTTTCCGATTGAAAGCCAAGCTGGTCCGCCAGGGCTCTCCGCAAATAAAAGGCGCCGCCATCGGGATAAAGGTGCGCCGATGCCAGAGCGTTGCGCATCGCCTCAATCGCCCTCGGCGAGGGACCGAGCGGGTTTTCATTGGACGCGAGCTTCACGATTTCGAGCGGATCGACATCGAGCTCCCGCGCCGTTTCCTCGATGGGCTTGCCCGGCTCGTAGGGTGCGAGGTCCCGCAACTGTGGATTGGCTCGGTCCCAGAGCGCAGACATGGGCAAGAGATTAAATGGAAGTCCGGCAGATGCCACCATTTTGGACTACGCGGGCGTCTCCGCACCGAGTTGCTCCCGGGACACGGACTCGTTTCGGCAGCGAGCCGCGAACCTTTCTGGAGTAATGGAGCAATGGAGTGCTGGAGTGGTGGAGCAGACCAATAAAGCCGGGGCCGCTGGAAAAACCTTAATCGAGTTTCCAAAGCGCAGTCCTGCAACCCGGTGACGCTGCCGATCCCACACAGAAAAACTGGAAGATACCCATCTCTCTGAAAATAAGTAAGTTAGAACTCGTCTCGTGGTAAGCTGACGCCGTCCTTCCGCGCTGGCCGGACGAAGTCGGCTTGGCATACCTTACCGGATTGGACCGAACCCGCTCAGAACCCGGGGATCTCTAGACTGCCCTTTTAGCCGTCTTTCGTAAGGCCTTCTGGGCGTGAAAGGTATGTCTTTTCGAACGGCCAGCGATTTATGGCATAAAATCTGTTATTGACGTTGCGACGCAGATATGAGAATTATGGAAATTCATACATTCGTTATTTTACATGAAGATCAAGATCATTCCGTTATTCAGCATCGCCGCGCTCGCAATGGGCATACTTTCTTTGGCCACGGCTGCCAATGCCACGATCGTTGATTTAACCACCGGCCCCGACGCTAGTGGTAGCATCGGTGACGCCCTTTTCTTTGCCACGGACCAACAGCCGGCCGGCACTGGGTTTATCGATCCATTCCTGCGGGTTCAAGCCAGCCCGACAGAACAGGGATATAACACTGACGGCGGTTTCCCGTTCGATGACAAGAATCCCCACAATTTTCAGCACAGCCTCCTGCTCTCGTCGCTGGCGCAATTTGACATTAACGGTACCGAATACTTCAAGTTCATGCTGGACGCGAACCAGTCCGGAGCGTCCAATCACACTTTCACCCTGACTCAGTTGCAGTTTTACACTGCCAACAGCGGCTCGTTGTTGCCAACGAGCCTCAATCCCGATGGCACGATCGCGCTGGGCAATCTGGCCTACAACATGAATCCTGGTGGCGGGACCGCTAATTCTGTCATCACCACAGCGACAGGCAGCGGCAAATACGACGCGATTGTGTACGTTCCGGTGACCGATTTCAGCACGGCCGGCAAGTACGTCTATCTCTATTTTGCGGGCATTGGAAACGGCGGGTTCGAGGAGTGGACCGCGGGAACCGGTGTCGCTCCGATACCGGAAGTAACGCCGGCTTCAGTGATCTTCGGTTTTCTTGGTTTGGTTGTAGCGGTGAGCTCGCGGCGTTTTCTGGTGGAGCGAAGCCGTGCGATGGCGGAAGCAAGGAAGCGCGTATAGATCAGGACAATTTGTTGGTTTGATTGCGAAGGTGGCGGCGCCAGTTAAAACTGGCGCCGCTTCTGTTTTCCTGGATTCCAGCCATTCCAACCAGGCAAAAGTTGACCACCAGGCGTCCTGATCCCCGGGCGATTGGGCCTACCGGACGTCTTCGACGTAACTCGCGACTTGAAAATCGACGGGGATCGCACTCACACCGGCGAGTTGTTTGTCATAGTGAAAACCGGTGTTTCCGTTTCCATTGAAGTTATGAGCCACGATTGCGCCGTAGACATCGGGGTTGCCGGTCAAACTCATATCACCATTGGGCGCATAGAAGGTTGCATAAAGATTCCCGGGTGGGTCGATGCTGATTGTTTGGGTCGTCCCGGTCGGCGGGCTGATTCCGTAAAATTGCAGATGCCCCGGCTTGCTTACATTTGTAAGGGCAGGCACCAATGCCAAGGGCGGCGGGGCGGCCGGGTTGGCCACATTGTTGTTTACGATGGCGTTCGCCTTGATGCTGACATTTCCGGTAAAATAAATCTGCGCGTTTACCCCTTGGTTGACGGTGATTGTTCCGCCACCCACGTCACCATTCACCACAATTACTACATAGGTCTCTTGAGGGTATGAGGTACCACTATACAGACCGGCCCCCTTCACGTAAACCGGGTTGATTGTAATTCCCTGTGTCAGCGAAGGAAAAACGTAGACATTCGGGGTGTTAGCGAAGTCTGTGCCGGTATTGCTAGCGATCTGTGCAGGGGTGGAGCCATTGGGTAGGGTAGCGTAGGTGAAGGTTGGGCCGTTGTCAGTTTTGCTGGCGTAGCCTGTTGTGTCAGGCGACAGAAGCGGTGGAATGGTGAATGGCACGTTATTATCGATTGTGCCGCTGATTTGAGTGCCGGAATGTTTAACGTTGCCTCCATTTGTCGTCACGTTGCCGTAGATTGGCCCACCTTCGGTGAAGTTCTTGGTCGCGACCGACACGTCTCCGTTCTCCGAATCCGCGAAAAACGGTGTGTAATTCGGACTGCTCGGTGTCAGGTTGTACGCACCCGGATAATAGCCGTCGGGATAAGTTGCATTGGCGTTTTTCGAATCGTAACTGTCGACCTCTCCTGCGGAACCTGGGCCATTGAAGCTGCCGGTTACCTTCAAGGAACCGGTGAAAGACTGGAGGTTTGGAACAGCGACCAGTTCGATCCGTCGTGAAATCTGAGGATTTGAGACAGTTTGCAAGCTCGCGGAATTACCGTCGCCGTCGCCATAGGTGGCTTTGAAATGATCGTAATTGAAGTCAATCTTACGAAGCAGACTGTCACCAACGCCGCGCGTGGACGCGTTCGCGACGAAATGGTTGCCGTCGGAAAAAACTGCGTCGTCCATGCCGACTCGCGGCAAGCCAAGCAGCTTGGCCGTTCCCTTGGCGCGAATCCGATAGAAGGTGAAGCCGGTGTTCGAGTCTTTTGCCTTGTCCACGCTAACGTTGGCCCACAAAGTTGCGTTCCCGTTGCTATCCGGCTGGCCGAGCGTGATCAGGTTCTTATTGCTCCAGGAACACGTGCCCGTGCAGGTGGAGCCGGGTCCAGGTGTAGGAGCGGGTGACGCTGCCGGCGTTACCCAGTTGCTGGGACTGAACGCAGCGGATGGGGTGAATATGACCTTTCGTACTTCTGCCAAGCCGATGTCACCAGCGGCTTCGGCGGCGTAAAGGGCCTCCTTCCAGGCTTTAGCCTGTTTGGCGGCGACGTTGTAATGTGTAACCGAGCTCCTCAACACTGCTGCGCCGATCAGGGAGATAATCAGAATCGTGCATATGGCGCAGATCATTACGTTGCCGGTATCTGTTCGCCTAAGTTGCGTCATCATGGGTAAATTGGTTTATTGATCGCCCCTCCGCCTGTTGCGGAGATACGAGAGGGAAAAGATCTTTGTGCCGAGTTCGGCAGTTGACTGGCCAGCCGTGGGGTTGTCGTAAAGAGCATCGGTAGTAGTGAAAAGCGGGCGAAAGGTTACGGTTGATTGCGCATACTCGGTGTTGGCCAGCTCGACATCCGTCGTCATGGGGGTGAGGTTGTCGGCGCTCGCCCCGATCGTTGCCGTAACAGTGCCGTTCTCGGTTCGCTTGATCGATTGAGGTCGAGTCGTAGTGTCGATTGCGTAAACCACCGTCGTTAATGAGCCGATCGTCACCGTGTCCTTTGTTAGGGTGAGAGTGGCGTTGTTCGACAGGGTAACTGTCGTGGGAAGGCTGTAACTTTGAATTTTCGTTCCCACCGGGATGCCGTTGCCAGCGACTGACTGGCCTACGTCGGCAGCAGTGAACAAGGCTGTAAGGGAATTCAATGTCGCAGAGCCGCTCGTGATACTGGCGTCGGTCACCATCCTGGCTTGATAGCTAACGCTGATCCCATTCGCGTTTTTGAAAAGCTTCGGGGAGCGCCGTGTACCGACGTTGCTGCCGGTGGCGTCGGGATCGCCCGCCTGCACCAGATAATTCGGGATCGTGCACGTGACTGTTTTGTGGTCTGAACTGGTGCCGACGATATATGAGCGCTTCACATCGCGGCTCAGAAAATCGATGATACGAATCTGCGGTGCCATTGTGTCAAAGTAATTGCCTACCGCATTCAGGCTTTTCTGAAGCGAGACCGACCCACCGACCGCGGCGACCAGCATAACCGAGGCAATGCCTACGGCCACTAGCATTTCCCCAAGTGTGAATCCAGTTTGACCGGGGATGTGACGGATCTTCATTTCTTCGTGCCGGCGGAAATTATGGTCTCGCTTTGCTCGCTCGCCGCACGTCCGCCGAATGTCATGCTCCAAGTGAAAGTAACGTTTACTTTAACGAGGCACGTCGCCCCGGAGTTCGCACCACATTGCGCGAGGGTGGAATCTGTCGAGTTGATGGTTGGGGTTACCAAGGCGCCCGGCCCGCGTGTAATCTGGGTATTGTTGGCATTGGGCGTTGGATAAGCGCTCAACGTGACAACTTCGGTCACCTTGTTTCTAATAAAGTCTGAAGAGTAAGTGGCCGGGTTGCATGGTTGTGGAGTAGCAGAAGGGGAAGGATCACAACCAGGGGGGACGTCCGCCGGCGTTGCCATAAGACTTTGCAGATAGCTCGAGTCTGTCAGGTTGCTGAATGCGAGATTGCGAAGCGCGTCGATGCGGTTCTGGACGCCTTGCACGGCAGCGAGGCTTTCCTTACCAGCATCGACATAGTGCAAGCAGACCGCGTTCAGTTCAAAAATGGTGGCAAAAAACGCGGCTAAAAGCGTGGACGCGACGAGTGTTTCAACCATTGTCGTGGCCGAACTAGAATTCGAACGTCTCAGGAGCATTTCCTTCTAGAAATTCTAAGCAGCTATGGTGCCAGTCTGGCCGTGGCAAGCACTAGCCTCGAGTGGCCATTGTTCAATTCTAACGTCTCGCTGTCGAACGCCTTATGGGCAGTCGCCCGCTTGCTTAGGGGCTTGCGGCAGCGATGACTGGCGGGTCGGCTGGGACGCCAAGGCTGTTGCTGAAATCCTGCCCGCCCTCGTTTGGGAAATGCATCTGGCCACCGGCAAACGCTGGGAGAATGGACTCTATCGGCTCGGCGCTTAACGCACTGATTTCAGCAACTTCGAATGGTCCATTTGAGTTTTTTCGCGTCCATTGGTACACGACATAATGCGCGTTGCTTGGGGCGAAATCGCGCGCTCCAAACCATCCCTCGCGCAAGTGATCGACAATCGCAGCAAGACCGTTTTCCGATCGGAGATCGGCCTGCGCCTTTGGCAATCCGTTCAGTAGAAAAACATCCAGCCGCGCGTCTCCGCTTTTAAAGACGGCACTGACACGATGGAGCATCTGCGTTTGCGCTAATTCAACAATGACAGTCGGCCGCGTATCGGATGCGGGAAAGCGAAATATCGTTCCCAGATTGTTATCGACCATCCGATCGGCCAGAACTTTCATTCCGGAGCTGACGTAAACGACCCGACCGCCTGCTCCGAGTTTAGCCCAGTCATATTCAGCTGGGGCTGTTGCTTGAACAGTTACCGTGGGGTAGCTGCCCGAACCGGATTGAGCTCGAACCTGGTTAACAAACAGAATCGAAGCCATGGCCAGGCCCGCGATCAACGGGCAGTGGCGGACAGCGGGGAAGCTTTTCATGCTATCTTGGCAGAGCTTAGATCGCGCCAAAATGGACGGTCTCGGCGGATTTTGTTGTTTAGGCTGCTATCGCGTCGGGCGTTGCAAATCCAGATTCGTCAATGCCTTATCGATCAAGCTCTTCTCCTCAGGCAGCAAGTTTGCCTTGCGCCCGGCTTCGAGGAAACCGCGTGCGCTTTGGTCTCGCGCGGCTGCCAGACAAATACCGTAATATGCGCTTATGGAGGGGTCGCGTAATTGTTCCTCGTTCAGCGATCTCATGATTTGTAGAGCTCCCTTCGCATCCCCTCTGGTTAGGAGCGAATAGGCATAGGTGCTGGCGTATGCGGGGTTTGAGGGCGCTTTGTGATAAACGTCACTGGCCAATCGGCAGGCCTCATTCGGATCGGCATGTAGCAGAAGTGAAATCTGGGCCAGATTATTTTCCACGCTCGTCTCGCTAGGGTTCGATTCGAACAATCGGAGCAGGACACGATACAACCCGCGGGTATCGTTCGCTTTGGCGTAGATGCGACACAGGGCGTAGAGCGCATCATTTTGCTTGGCCGGATATTTGGAAAGTGCCCAAAGCAAATCCTCCGTTTCCATCTTCCATCCCGAAGTTACCTGAATGAGCGCGACCAGGCGATCGCTCTGATCCGACCCTGCCTTCACCGCTGCCGCCCATTCCCTTCCAGACGCCGTCGGCTTATCCTGCATGTGCAGTGCTCGAGCCAGATAAGCGTGCCTCAGGAAATCGTATTCTCCCCAGTTGGCCGCTGTCACGAAATTCTCCAGCGCGCGCCAGTCGTGTAATCCCGCGTGGATGTCGGCCCGCGCCATCGGGACCGGCCATTTTTCCAGGTGCTCGCTGGGCAAACTCTTCACTAAGTCGAGCGCAAGCAGATTCAGGTTGTTCTGGCTCATCCACCCGAGCAACCCCCTGAGATTGACTGGGCTGTCGGCGCTTTTCTTTTCCAGTTCGGTCAAGTACGCGGCGAACTGTGAGTCTTGCGTTTGATGTAAAAAATCGAGGTAGAGAATCTGGTCGCTGAAAGTCGCTCCGGGATAGGCTTGGAGCTCGCGGGCCCATTGCAGCAGCCGGGCGGCATTTTCTTTGCGAGCGAGTGCATTTTCGATCAGAGCGCGGGTAGCTGCCGCCCGTTGTGTTGGATCGTTACGCAACGCGCTCAACATTGCTTCACCGAAAGTGTGTTGATCGTGGTTGGGTGACCGGATTCGCAAAGTGCCGAGTTGCAGTTGATACGTCTTGTCGTCAGGCGCCAGTGCCACCGCTTGAGCCCACTCACTGTCGGCTTTTTCATCCTGATGCTGTGCCTGGGCGAGGAGCGCGGCGACGGCGTGATAACCGGCGGTCTTGCTGCCTTCTTCGTTCACTTCCGATAATGCGCGCCTGGTTGTTCGGACGTCATTGAATTGCAAAGCACATCGTGCCCAGGCCAGCCTGTCCTCGACTGATTTCGGCTCGAGCTGCGCAATTTTGCGGCGCCAGTCCAGCGCACTCTGGTCACCTGCTTTCTCGGCTACCTGCGCCACAATGCGCGCGGCGCTCACACTCGAGGGGTTCAATTCCAAAACGTTTCGCGCAGCCAGAGCCGCGTTCCGGTCTTCACCCCGTTCGATGGCCAGGGTCGCATAGCGGATGAGCCGTTTCTCCTGCCACTTTATATAGAGACCGTGCCCGCCCCAGAAGGCGCCGATCAACAGAATGAGCCCCAACAGCCCCCCAAGCGCGAGCTTGAGGTAAAACCGCTCGGCGCGGTGGTAAAGGAGATCGACCTCAGCTCCTTCAGTTTTCGAGTCTAAACCTCGCTGTATGGAGTCCAGCATCGCGTCAAAACAAAGCGTAAAGGGGGTTCGAGCAGATATTATTCCTCTGGAATTATCGCCGACGGATGGCATCGAGCACGGTTTCTTTGAGGCAGAAATCGAAGACCACCTAGCGTGGCTTGTGAGGCCAGGCCCTACATGTTTCTACTTAGGTATGGCTTTTGCTTTGCACTCTTGTAATTATATGCAACACCGACGCTGGGTAGTCGCGCTCTCGGTCTTCTACACTTTTGCCGCCATCGGCAGCCCCGCTTCGGCGACGACTGTTGATTGGAGCACTCTTAGCTGGACTCCGGGGAGCCTATCCAATTCTTATGACGTCGATCCCGGGAGCGCCGGCAACGATGTAACCGTTGCGGTCAGCGGCAATACCGGGCAGTTGCAGCCCTCGTTAGATTCTGCGGCAGGGAATCCACAAACGCCCGCGATCACCCGAGCCTTCGACGGCGGACTCGGCACTAGTCCCAAAACATTAGAGCTGGCCATAGACCTTGCCAATAATACGCAGGCTATCACGGTGACGATGACTTTCTCCAATAACTATGCCGCTGGCGTGAGCAACATCTCCTTCAAGCTATTCGATATCGATCTGCAGAACGTTTCCGGCAGCACATTCCAAGACCAAATCAGATTGATCTCCGCGACGTCGACTACCGGAACTTCAATCGCTCCTACAATCACCGGCCTTGGTTCGGCCGTGAGCCTTACGGGCACCGGGCTGGCTCAGATTCTCACGGGAAATGCTACGAGCAAGGATCTCAATACGTCGTCGGGGACGGGGACATCAGGTGACGGAAATGCCACCATCAGCTTCAATACCACCGGGATTAGGTCAATCACGTTCACCTATGGCAGCGGCTCACTGTTTTCCAATCCCACTTACGAGCACATCGGCATTTACAACCTCGATTACAGCGTTGTTCCGGAAATAAATCCGACTTGGTTTTCACTGCTCAGCTGCGGCCTCCTGGTCGGTTGGAACCTGCGCAAAACGCTGATGGCGAGTCGTGCGCAAAATATGCGTGGCCGCTCCAAGGTAGGGTAAGACTGCCCAAGCTGCTGGCGAAGCCTGCCAGAGCTGCCGAAGGTTTTCTTTATCACTCTCCGAATGAGTGAGGCACAACGACTGCTTGAGAACGGGAATTAGGAATCAAAATATGGTGGGCCGACCACTGACAAAATCGCTGTTTTTCGTTCTTGTCTTACTGGTTTCGCGACTTCCGGCGATCGCCAGCGTGACGTTCAATTGGCCCTCCAGCCCCGGCTGGACCGCAGGAAGCCCAACAGCTGGCCAGACCAAGACCCAGCAGTTTACCAGCGTGAACCCAAACGATATTACCGTGTCAATCAACAACAGCGGGGCGGGTCCATTGGGCATGAATTTCCAAGGTGGTTATCCGGCGATCGGCAGCACTCCAACATATCCGTTCGACGGCGGAACGAGCGGTACTAACGGACTTCAACTGGTGGTGAGCAGCTCTCAGGCTTCTACATACATACGGACGACTGTCAGTTTCGCCACACCTGTAACAAATCTGTCATTCGAGATTTGGGATGTTGATGCTAATCTGGGCCAGTTCGTTGATAAGATTGCCAACATTCAGGCTGTGCCACAGGGCGGTGGTCTCGTCGGGGCCAGTTCGGTGACTAACAACTATAGCGGTGCCTACAACACCATTACCGGAACCGGTCTTGCCACCGTTGTGCTGGGAACGGCGAACGCGACCAACAATACAGACCAGGGCACGATTCACATCACGTTTGCCGGACCGATCACGCAGTTCTCCTTTGACTGGTCCAACAATGACAGCGCGCTTGGTGCCCAGGGAATAGGCCTTGGGCCGCTTACCTACACGCCGGTGCCGGAAGTCCCGCAACCATGGATCCCGCTGGCAGCTTGCGCGACGGTGATCGGGTTTGAATTGCTCAGGCGGCGGAGAAACACGAGCTCCCGCAAAGTCTAACGGCAATCGCGCCGGCTATTACGGCGGACTGAGCTCCGTTTTTGGCACAAAGTGCGGTCTCGCGAAGCCTTTCGGAGTTGGGTGTACGAGGCGGCTTCACATTGCTTTTACTTCGGGTGCCATTTCCAAAAGCGGCGCGCGGGACGCCCGCACGCGGCGGGCAGGCTACACGCACTGTCCGCCGTCGCGGGACTTTCGCGCGACAAATCCGCGCCAGGCCTTGGATTGGCGGATTTGGGCAGGGCTCGCAACTTGCTCGCACTCGTCTAGGCTATGCTGGAGATGAGCGCCACGGCCGCGCGCCCGGATTTTGTTCAGTCGGCCACTCGCAAAGTCAACCCGGGCGCAATTGCGTTCGGCGGGTTGCTCTTTTTCGGGCTTCTCTGGCTCGAAGCGGTCAACCATCTGAAAGCTGAATGGTCGCTTAATCCGCAGTATGGCTACGGCTGGAGCGTGCCGTTTCTTGCGCTTTATCTGCTGTGGAAGCGTTGGCCTGGCCGTCCATCACCTCATCCAACAAATTCGCGCGTTCTGCCAATCTCGCTCGTCGTTTTTGGCGCGCTCCTTTTTCTTCCGATTCGATTTGTTGCCGAGGCAAACCCCGATTGGCGGTTGTTGAGTTGGGCGCTCGCCCTAATCGTCGTTACCGTCTCGGTTGTATGGATTTTCCTTGCCGGTGGTTGGCCATGGGCATTCCACTTTGCATTCCCTGTTTTCTTTTTTCTCGTGGCGGTGCCATGGCCCACCCAGTTCGAACAAACGATCGTGCAAAACCTTATGCGCGCGGTTACGGCGATTAACGTCGCCTTTCTGAACCTGGCCGGCATGCCCGCGCTTCAGCATGGCAATGTCATCGAAACTGGCGCCGGCTTAATCGGAATCGAAGAGGCCTGTAGCGGCGTTCGCTCTTTTCAAGCCACCCTGATGGTCTCCCTTTTTCTCGGAGATCTTTACTCGTTTACGCTTGTGCGCCGGATTATTCTGGTCGTAGTCGGCGGTTGTCTCGCTTTTTTTTGCAACATCGTCCGCACTGCCCTCCTTGTTTGGATGGGAGCAAAGAACGGCGCGAAATCGATCGAAGCCTGGCACGATCCCGCCGGTCTAACGATCCTGGTCGTCTGCCTGTTCGGCCTTTGGCTGATCAGCCTGGTCTTGCGCCGCGGGCCGAGTGTCGGACAAGTTCCCAACTCACCGGGTCCTCCGGAGCGTCACTGGGAGAGTTGTGCCACATCCATGCCGTTGCTTGTGTCTCTCGCGCTTTGGCTCGTTCTAGCCGAGAGCGCGGTGCAAATCTGGTACCGTGCTCATGACTCGCCGCTGGCGCGTTCGCGCTGGACGATACAGTGGCCAAGGTCCGAGACCGGATATCGATTGGTGCCGATTGCGCCGGAGGCAGAAAGTTTATTGCGCTACAACCAGGGCGGTGGGGCAAGCTGGCAGGCCGCGGATGGACGCCACTGGGCAATGTATTTTTTCCGGTGGCTGCCAGGACGCACAGCCGGCCTGTTCGTGAAGATTCATCGGCCAGACGTTTGTCTTCCGGCCAGTGGAATGACAATGGAACGTGACAACGGTTTTGAGCCGCTCGCGGTGAAGGGCGTCAAGCTCTCGATACGTTCCTACCGCTTTGACGATCACGGCGCGCCGCTGCATGTCTTTTACTGTTACTGGGATGCGCGTTCTTCTTATGAGAACGCAGCTGCGGCGGCGGAAGAGGATTGGACGGCGCGTGGCCGTCTGCGCGCGGCCTTGCAGGGCCGTCGCGAAATCGGCGCCCAAATGTTGGAACTGGCGGTGTGGGGTTACGAAGACGACCGGGAAGCAAAACTGGCGCTGGAGCATACGCTCGCCCAGGTCCTGGTGAGCGGTTGATGCGTTGGACCCGTGGAAAAATCCGTCAAAAGAACGCAGCGAACTTACATTAAGCTTGCGCTCGGTAGTGTAATTGGGTTCGTCCTGTTTGTTTTTCTTTGCTGGGGTGGTTACCGCTTTTACAGCGTGGTTGAGTCGCGGCACCTGACTCGACGCGCAGCCGCGTACCTGGGCGGCGGTGATTTGCGGGAAGCATCGCTGAGCGCGCAGAGCGCATTGCAATTGGACGGGACTAACGTCGGCGCCGTGAGGATTCTTGCTCAGGTGTCGGAGGCGTTGAAGGATCGAAGCGCGCTCAGCTGGCGTCGCAAGGCTGCGGAGATAGCGCCGAAGTCACTCGACGACATTCTGGCATTAGCTACCTGCGCGTTGCAGTTCAACGAAATTGCGCTCGCCGATAAAACACTGCGGCGGACGGAGGAGAACGCACGCGGCACGGCCGATTACCATGTGACGGCAGCGCGATTGGCCGAAGCAAAGAAGGAGCCGGCCGCCGCCGAGAATCATTGGGCGACGGCGGTGAAGTTGGCGCCAGGGAATCGATCTTACGAATTGCAATCTGCGCTGGCACTTTTACGGATGAACAATCCAGCCAAGCGCGAGACTGCCTTGCCGATCTTGCAACGGCTGCGTAGCGACGAGAAGCAATGCGCCGCGGCTACGCGCGCGCTGATCTTGGATGGCGTAGAACACTACGGCGATCCTGGGACGTTAACCACATTAGCGCGTGAACTGCAAAGTTATCCAGGGGCGCCGTTCAGCGATCGCATTCTTTATCTGGATATCCTTTGGCAGCTACACGACTCGAAATTTTCCGGATACCTGACAAACATCGAAAAGGAGGCTTCCGCGACGCCAGCCGACCTTGGCAGTCTGCTCTCATGGATGACTGCCCACGGAATGAGCATACTGGCGATCGATTTTGCGCACACATTGCCCGACCAAGAACTGCGCAAATGGCCCGTCCCGTTGGCAATGGCGGAGGCAGACGCGAAGCTGGCTGATTGGACCGCACTTGAGGGGCGGTTAAGGAGCAGTAATTGGGGGCAATTCGATTTCCTGAGGCGTGCCTACGTTTCCCTTGCCTTACGCAAACAAGACAAACCGGTAGCGGCCGAACACGAATGGGTATCCGCGGAAAAAGAAGCGTCGAGTCAAGCGCAGTATTTGTCGATGCTGGCGCACGTGGCGTCGGATTGGGGCTGGCAAAAAGAAACGTTGGAGTTGCTTTGGATGCTGACGAAGTATTCAGATACGCAATTCGAAGCGTTGGAAGCGTTGTATCAGAGATACACAGAGACGCTTGACACCGCGGGATTGCATCGTGTGCTTGTCCGCCTTGCTGACCTAACGCCGGAAGATGCGCGAGTTCAAAACAACTTCGCCCAAATAAGTCTCCTTCTGAACGTGGATGTTCGGAGAGCTCGAAAGCTTGCCGCCGAGGCTTACCGCAAAGAAGGGTCTAACCCGGGCTACGCCTCCACTTATGCATTTGCTCTCTACACAAATGGTGACTCGAAGGGGGCATTGAAAATAATGAACGGACTGAGTGAGAACCAGCTGCGTGATCCTGCGCTGGCTGCGTACTATGGTGTTTTCCTGGCCGCTGCGGGCGATACAGCAAGAGCCCAGGAATATCTCAGTCTGGGGGCTTCCGCCAAACTCCTGCCCGAAGAAAATGCGTTGGTTGCCAGGGCACGAAGCTCACTTAAATAAGGCTTCTTTCGGCAACGCTGAAAATAATGCGGCCGTTCCCGGGGGGAACGGCCGCTCGCAATCAACACACCAAAGTTAGATTTTTGCCCGCCGGCGCCGCCGGATATCCAGAGCGGTTGCAATGACGACTAAACATAGGGCTGGAACGAGGCTAGCGGCCTCCGGAATGGGAACAATCGTTGCTTGAAACGCGACCGGCAGGACGTCAGCGGCGGCCGCAACTACTGAGATAAACTGATACGTTCCGAAGCTGGGCACCGAAACGAACACGTCATCTTTGGTGCTATCATAGGGAATGCTATTCAGCTTGGTCCCAAGTGTGCCGAGCGAGTTCGAGCCAAAAAGATTAAACAATTCGCCGGACTGGACACTGCCCACTTCAATTTTGCCATTGGTGAAGCCCTGAGAAAGAATCGAACGCAGATCCAGTTGGATGAACTGAAGCGGATTGCCGCTCAAATCAACCTGGAGCTCATTATGAGCGGTGTTTACCAGCCCAAGGCCGATCTCATCCGCACCGGCATTTTTAAAGAATAATTCGCGTGGCGTACTCGGCACATCATAGCCGCGGGCGGTTATGGTGAAGCCGGAAACGGTAAAACTTTGGCTACTTGAGCCCACATTTGCGTTTGCTCCACCTGGATTCAAACTCCAGGTCACGAGCGTGGCCCGGGCAGGCGAGGCGGCGAAAGCAAGGCTGGAGACGATGAGGAATAATCCTTTGAAGAAGCGGATCGATTTGGCAATTTTCATTCTTGATTTTCGGGTTCTGGCTTATGGATGACGGATTAGTGCTTGGGGTTGAGATGGTTGCGATTAACTCTTGTTTGAAGTATTATTGATGATTTCCATAATTCTCATATTCGCGTCGCAGCGTCAATAAAAATTCGTGTGCCACCCAGGAATCTTTTTGTCCGTATGAGGCTATTCAGCCAGGAAAAAACAGCACAGACCTGGCCCCCCAGGGTCGGGTAGGCGCTCAGCGCCGCCGCCGGCGCCTTCATGGTAGCTCGCCGCGGCGAGACCGGAGTGAATCGCGCTTTCAGCGCCCACCTTTGGCGTCGGATGCTAAACGCTGGTCGCTTTGACGTCGAGGACTTCGCTAAGAATGTAGGGCCGCCTCCCTGTTGCGAATGGCAGCGCCTGAGTTGACCCGGCCACCAGACCTTCGCCAAAGGCTACAGCATGGCAAGCAGGCCGGTGGCTACAACGCTTCTTAAACGGCTCAGGTTCAAGCTTCCCGACGATGCGGCGCATCCGCCTGCGCCCGCTGCTGTTGACGCCGGGGCTTTTAAAGATTTTGCCAGGAGAACTGGCTGCCCAGAAAGGCCCTCTGCAACTCGTTGAAATCGGCCTGGCGACAGGTGAGCTGAAAACGGACCTGCTCCTGACCCCGATTGAGAAACAAAACGGACCGGGAATAGTTCTCACCGGAGACCCGATAGGTAAGGATGACCAGAAATGTCTCCTTTCCATCAATCATCACGGGATTTTTCCCCTGGGAAACCAGCTCAACATTTGTGCTTCCACTTGGGACTAAAGACAGAGCTTCGCCGGTCAGTTTTTTGGTCGTTGCATCGTCGAAGCTGCCTGGTTGAGCAAGCGGAACCTTATAAATGATCGCGTCGGCATGCGATTTACTTGGAGGACGCAATGTCAACTGGGTAGCGGTCCCGGAGTAGCCCCATCCGCCTGGCGGCGAATAGGTAATTTCCCTTTCGGCGCCATTTGCGAAAACAAGCTGCTTGAATTTCATCCCCTCGAGTTCGTACTCGGAACTCCTGGGTGCGAACTGTAAATCCGCCTGCGCGGAAGCAACGAATAGTAAGCCGATACAAAGGAGACCGAAGGAACGAGTGCTCATGTTCTTGTGTCCGATATCGAAGGAGTGATTACTGCAATGACCATTTTGCCCTAATGTAATTGTAAAGCATCAAGGTGCCGGGAGGCGCTGTTGTCTTGAAATTGTTATCGAAGTACCACTGCCGGATCGGAGGGCTGTAAACGTTGGAATTGCCCCAGTTGCCAATTGCCTGTTGGCTATCAAAGAGCTCGACCATTGAGCCGTAGTAGGTGAGCGTCTTGTTTGACCAGTCCTCGTTGAAACGAGGAAAATTTTCCGCCCCGCCGCTGTATTTTCCGTTGTTAAAGGCGTTGGTCGGGACGATGCCAGCAACGATTGCTGTGTTCACCGTAGTGTTGCTGGCGGTGCGGGTACTGAGACTGACACCGGAAGCGCCCCACGAATCGTTCCAGGCGTTGGAAAGAACGTACACTGCGTCGGCGACGATCGCGGATGGCTGACGCGTGTAACCAGAGGCCTGAGGCGTGACTGCGTCGGCGGCATTGCCGCTGTTCGACGGCGGGTTTGTACCGGTATTAAAGTCGCCCTGAATATAAACCGGGTTCCGGCTCGCGACTGTCACCCCGCCTTGTGGGATAAAAGACCCGTTTTTGACGCGGAAAGCACGGTGGGTAAGCGTTGGGGGGGTGGAAGGCGGCGGATTTGACATCTCGGTCGCGCTTGTGTCAACCATGTAAAGAATGCCGTTGAACAGAGGTTTACCGCTGGAATCATTGCCTGCCTTCCAATACCCCGAAGAGTCGATGGTTTTGCTAAGATCAAGGGTAGCCACGCGTACCTGGGCGAGTTCCCGATTATCCTGGAGGGTATAGTTCGTGGAGATGGCGCCACTGGTAATGAACATGTCATAAAGCTTCTTATCGTTTCCGGTACTGGAACCGGTCAGGACCGTTCCGTCTTGCTTCGTAAGGGTGACGTTGTTGCTGGCGTCAACCGTAATGGTCACACCTGCCTGATCGCTGTAACGCTCCGGGGCTTGGCCCGACGGCGAAAACGGGTCGCTGTAACCGGGTACAGCCTTTTGTATCAGCTCACGGTAGCCGTCGTTGTTGGGATTCGAATCGCTTGTGGTAAACTGGCTGCCCGGGTCGATTCCGAAAGGCTGATGCTGGATGTCTTGTGCAGGCGGCAGGTTGCTGGGCCAGGTTGGACTGGTTGGCGTCTCGTTCCCCTTGCGCGGGTCACCTTGTTCAAAGTCGATGCTCCAGCTATTTCCATAAGTCACCTTATCCATGAAGTGGAGGCTGTTGTGAGCGGTGTACAGATCCGAGTTGGTGTGGACCCAACCTGTTACGTTGAACTGTGGACCGGGGTGAATCTCAAGAGGATCGTTATAAAAAATCGCCCAGTTCCAGGGTGAAGTCTGTTCTTTTTGAAAAATGCGCTGCACTTTTGCCACAACTGCACCATTTTGCACAGTCGCGCCTCTTATGGTCCGCAAAGTGACAAAGGCCGTGGCGATGTAGTTAAAAGTCTTATCGCTGGAGTGTTGTCCGACGCTGGGAATTGGCGTCGCGCTCGAGCTTGCCATCGGGTTCAATTCCGGGTCGGCTGCCACCACTTTATATTGCTGGACGGTCGTGGCTGAGGTGTCGCTGTAAAGGTTGGAAGTTGCCGAAAAGTTAGGGACCGTTGGAAACTGGGATTGTTGCGGCAACGGCACATTCGCCAGGTTATCGGTTGACGGGGCCTGATTAGGCTGGTTTCGGCAAACCTGCCGCCAGGAGGCAAACAGGTTCTCCATGCAGCCATCAGCGATTGCCATGGCGCTGCCGAGAGTGTCGCTACGGTAGACTTCGCGGCCGACGGTGTTGGTGTACGTAACTGCGACCGTAATAATAACCATCAACACCACCAGAATGGTGATCACCACGACAATGCTGGCCCCGGATTCGATATTCTTTTTCCGCATGATTTAGGCAGGCTTATTGCAAATCAGTCAGTCGGGCCCGAATCGGCACCTCGCTCCGGAGAAGGATGTTCATCGACCGCCATCCTCGATTGGCGTAGGCCGCGTAGGCGGTTGAAAGATCCGTTGCGGCGACGACTTGAAAGTACGGTGTTCCAGTGTTCGTCAGTTTGGTGCTGAATGGTGTCGGATTTGTCATGGTGTTACCAATCAGGTCAAAGATCTTCGCAGCTCTTGGTCCGAAGTAGTTCAAGTACCCATTCCTCACGAGATAGGAACAGCGATCGGTAAGGAAACAAACGATGTGGTCAGTGCTGGCATTGATCTTTACCGGTACAGGGTTAGCCAGGGTGAGACTGACAGTACCGCCGGCGTTGCCGAGATTTGCCGGATTTACACCAACGATGTCGCTTTCAAGCTGATGGGTACGCACAATCAGGCGCTGGTAAGGGGGGTTGGCCCGCGGGACCGGTGCGTTGACACCCGCTGGCACGGTAATTTGGACCACGTTTTGACCGGTCGCCGCATCAGCGGCGATTTGGAACGGCCCCGTCGACCAAAGCTGAAACGAGATGCCGGGGGCTGGCGAAGTTGTAGTGGTCACCGGATTGCCGTTAGCGTCTACATCGGAAATGAGCTCGGGCAGTGACACCGCCGAATGGAAGTCCTTTAGCATCCCCAGCATAACGACCCGTGCTTCCTCGTGAGCAACGTTTAAGGCGACGTTCTTGGCTCCCAGTATGGTTCCAATGTTCAATAACGAATAAGCGAGCAGACCGACGACGCCGATCACCAGACATGTCACCATCAGCTCGGCAACAGTCATTGCGGCGCATGTCTTGGAACGGGATTTCATGTGTCGGATGTGCGCAGAGTGTTCATCGAAAGCGAGTAATTCCGGTTCCGATACGTGTAGTTGATGGTCACGTTAATCCTGTAGATGTAGGGAGAAGCGTTGGGTGTTGGACTCACGTCAACAACCGTTGTGGTCATTGAGCCTGAAAATGTGGTGTTTGGAGTGCTGGGGTTGGTCAAAAGCTGGAGCAGACCGTTGACGAAGCCGGCCTGAGCCTCGTTATAGACGGCGACGTTTGTTTCCGTGTAAGTGCCAGGAGAAAGCTGCACCGTTCCATCAGCCGGAAACTGATTGTTCTGGGGATTAAATGGGGCCGCGCTCAGGGCCCAATCGATTCGTTTTTGGATTGCGACATAGGCGCCGGTATAGTTGCGGCTCACGCTCGCCATTGAGTTCATCAAGGCCAGGGCTCCCAGACAAGAGGTGAAAGCGACGCCGACGATACCTACGGCTACTATAGCCTCTACCAGGGTGAAGCCGCCCAAATTGTGCGACGAAGCCCTATGGCAATTGTGACAATTCATCGACTCCGTTTAAGCAGGCAATGTACCAAAACAGCCCTCGCAGCGCTTACGAAACCACTCCACACAGCGCCATCGCTCCATCACAGGGAGAATTGTTAGACTACTTAGATTTTTCGGGTCGGCCTTCGGTGACTTCTAGCGCTCGTTAAATAGAACTATAGCCGCTGTAGCCGCGGCCCTGTGGGCCGTTTCCCGGTTGTGAAGGTAGCGTTGAGCTGGGACCGGCCATAGGCCGGTGGCTACAACATTTCTTCAGATGCTGGTAGCCAACACGGAGATCTAAACGGACCGTCCGGCAAGATCGACAATTGCTCGGTTGCGCCTATCGTCCGCTACGCGTCATGGAGAAGCCCTCTTTCGATCAGGCCGGTTTTCGTCACGAATACATTGGCCAGGGATTACGCCGCGCCGATCTCGATCCTGACCCGATCAAACAGTTCGGAAACTGGTTTGCGGAAGCGGTAGCTGCTGGCATTCGTGACGCCAACGCAATGGCACTTGCCACCGCCACAAAGGATGGCAAACCGTCCGCGCGCGTCGTCCTCTTGAAAGATTTCGATGAAAGAGGATTTGTTTTTTACACGAATTACGCCAGCGAGAAAGGCCGGCAGTTGGATGCAAACCCACGTGCTGCACTCGTGCTCTATTGGATGGAAGTGGAGCGCCAGATTCGTATCGAAGGGACGGTCGGAAAAACGTCGCGCGAAGAGTCGGAGCAATATTTTCACAGCCGTCCGGCGGGCGCCCAGCTCGGCGCCTGGGCCTCCCGTCAGAGTGAACCGATCGACGCGCGTCGTGTGCTCGATGCTCGCCTCGAGGAAATGAAGCAACGCTTTGCCCAGGGCGAGATTCCGTTGCCGCCGCATTGGGGTGGATACCGGCTCAAGCCGGACAAGATTGAATTTTGGCAGGGCCGCCCGAATCGATTGCACGATCGGTTTCGTTACACTCGCAAAGCGGATGGAAGTTGGTCAATCGACAGGCTGGCGCCGTGAAGGCTTCAACGACGAGGCGGGTGCTTCGTCATTATTAACAGCACAGTTCATGAAGAAAAATCCGGATAGCAGGATGGAGCTTGTCCGCGGCGACATCACCCGGCTTGAGGTGGACGCGATCGTGAACGCGGCTAACTCCAGCTTGCTCGGTGGCGGCGGAGTCGATGGCGCGATTCATCGCGCGGCCGGCCCCGATCTGCTCGTTGAATGCCGGACGCTTGGCGGCTGCAAACCCGGCCAGGCAAAAATTACGCGTGGCTATCGTTTACCTTCGCGATTCGTCATCCACACGGTTGGTCCGATTTGGCAAGGCGGAGAACATGGCGAAGCGCAAATTCTATCCGATTGTTATCGGAACTCGTTGCGCCTCGCGGTTGAAAACGGGGTCCGCTCGATTGCGTTTCCCGCGATCAGTTGCGGCGCCTACCGGTATCCGGTTCTCGAAGCAGGTGGAGTTGCTCTCGAAACGACCACAAAATTTCTCGCGGCCGAGGACGGGATCGACAAAGTGATTTTCGTCCTTGCGACCGACGAGATCCTCACTGCCTATCAGCGGTTGCTGTAGCCACGGGAATGACAAATGACGAATGTCTAATGACGAAGGAATGACCCGGCTTCGTGCCGCTACGGCGCGGCCGGCCAAATCCGAATGACAAAGAGCTCGCCGATAGCTTCTTCGTCATTATTTTTTCCGTTTTTGGTTGGACCCGTTTGGCTCCTTTCGCTTCTCTGCTATGGTATCAAGAAGAAAGGGCGCAGATGTTTTAAAAACGCAAACCGGCGTTCAGTTTACGAATTCACTGTGATGGACATGAGCGATAACGATTTTATCGAGGATAACCCGATGGCTGCGCCGATGCTGCCGCGCGGGAATGGATGGGAACAGACCAAACAAAGGGCAGCGCGCGTGCGCGAGCGCACGGAATATTTTCTGCGCGAAAACCCTGTGCCGATGATTTTGGGTGCATTGGCAACCGGACTCGCAATTGGCCTGGCCATCCGCTACGCCTCCAGCGGCGGACAGAAAGAAAAGGCCAGGTCGTCGCTCGACGGGATCAATTGGAGTTTTCTCTCCTTGCCATTTCTCTGGCCAGTCCTCAAATCCCTTAAAGCGAAATGCGAGGATTCAGCCGAAGCGGTGAAGGAAGGCGTCGATCGTGTCCGCACCATCGATATCGAGCGCTACGCCAAGCCGATCCGCAAACGCTGGAAAGCGTGGACGCACTGACTGCGTCTCGTTAAATCGTTGAAGCGTTAAACCGTTAAAACGGAAATCCGCTTCGATGTTTTGATGGCTTAAAGTGTTTTCACGTTTAGCGTGGAATTCTCCTCGCAGTGAGTGCTAGTCTCGCCGCGTGCTGCGAGTTCCAACGTGTTGGATTTGTTTTCTCTGTTTTGCAGCTTTTGCTCACGTCTCCGCCGGGGAGCTCAAACAGCAGCGCGAGAATGCGACAAGGTTTGTCGGTGCAGTTGGCTGCCGATCTTCCAGTTGCCATGGTGGCGCCGGCGAGAAGCGCAGTCAGTACATGACCTGGTCGCAGAAAGATTTTCACGCGAAAGCGTTTGCGATTTTGCTCGATGCGCGCTCGGCACGGATCGCTGAGGCGATTGGTATGGCTGAAGCGCAATCCAGCGCCCGCTGCACGATTTGTCATTCGCCGTTGGGGTCGGTTGAGCAAACGCGTCTCGCCCCTGCTGCGCATCCAGACGAAGGCGTTTCCTGCGAAAGTTGTCACGGTGCAGCCGAGCCTTGGTTACGCGGACACACCCGCACTGATTGGACCTATGCGATGCGGGTGACCGCCGGCATGCGCGATCTCAAAAATCTTTACGTGCGGGCCAATACCTGCGTCGCCTGCCATCAGAACATCGACAACGATCTTTTGAAAGCGGGTCATCCAGCACTCGTTTTTGAGCTCGACAGCCAATCGGTAAATGAACCCAAACATTGGCGCGATGATGATTCCTGGAGCGGCGCCCGCGCCTGGTTAACGGGTCAAGCCGCCGCGCTGCGCGAGGCCTCATGGCGCTCACGAATCGATACAGATCCCGCGGTCGATATGCAGGAGACGTCGATCGCCCTGGCCTGGTTGCTTGAGAAAGTGACTCTGGCAGAGACGGCTTTGCCAAAGATTGCTCAGCCAAACTCATCCGATCTCGAACCGGTGCAAAAGCAAGCCGACGATCTGGCGCACCGCGCCGCGAGTTGGAACCCAAACCGTGAGTCAATTATGTCGATCTTGCGCGCGCTTGCTGGATCCGATTCCGAATTCGGCACCAAACGAATCTCGGCCGAGACACTTTTTTATCGCGCCACACGTTTGTGCCTGGCGCTCGATCGCCTAACAAATGTACTAAAAACCAACGGCGCCGCCCAAATTGACATCGACAAGGAGCTCAATTCACTCCGCGAAGATGTGCGCTTGCGCGAAAATTTCGACGCCGCCCGATTCGCAGAACATCTGCGCGGGTTTCGCCGTAAATTGTAGGTTGATTCAAGCATTCCGAGCCTGATGTGCTTAGCGCCAAGGGCGCTAGTTCACACTAGCTCGCCGCGGCGAGAAAAAATTGCGCCCCAAAAGACAAAGCGCTGAAAGCGCGAATCAAGCAGGCGTTAACCGGGTTTTGCAATCACAGTTCCAGCAGCCGGGGACGGCATGCCGCCACAGAAGGACGGGGAGATATCGACCTCCAGGGGGGAGGCAAAGCAGTCAGGCTGTACTGTGGTGGCGGGCGTCCTCGCCTGCCTCTACCGAATCGCACCGAGCCTTTTCAGCAGACACGCCAAGGCAGCCGCGGTCAGCGGGCTGGCGGCTACAGCAAATCTGCGATGGATCGCATTACGTGAAGATTCAGCTACCTCAGTAGCTGATGCTCCGAACCTTATCGGAATTATCCTCGAACCAGCTGGCGAAGGCGTAGCTGCCGACGGTGTTACTGGTGAGTCCCTTGAGCGCCTCGTCGTAATGGATGCTACCGAGGTTGTTTAGAGTAAGTGTGTTCGCGAGTATGGCGCCGCTGAAGCCGCCAACCCCCGAGATCTTGACGTCAAATCCGGGGGCGTTAAAGGTGCCGATAAATGGCAGAATGCCCGCCTCGGTCACCGTGTGATTATTGCCGACGCCAACGAAGCCGAGGTTCTCGGCGCGGGTCACGAGGTATGAAGCACCGTTCACCGTGATGTCGTTGTCCACGTACCATGTGGCATGAACGAGCGGACTCTGGACGATAATGCCTCCAGGTAAGCCTCCAGGTAAAGTTGTGAACTTTCCAGTAACCCAGAACTCAATGTAATTGTTAGTCATTGAGGCATCTTGGTTGAGAATCGTTAGCGTCTGACCCGCAGGAACGGTGAAATCACCATTGATTTTGATGCGAACCGGGTTGGCCTTGGGCCCGGCCGTAACGATTAGAAGAGGAAGAACGCTGCCTCCCGCATAAGTTGTATAAGTTCCCGGCGTCCAGGTAGGATCAGCGGTATCGGGAATCGTGTAGTTGAACGGCGTGGCGATATTTCCGAAGATGGTCCCATTATTCCCATTCCATGCAGTTGCATTGGCAACTGTCGGACCGTTGTAAGTCAAATTGCCATAAACATAGGTGTTTCCTAGATCAGCCTTGGTACTGTCGACCATAGCCAGGTCGCCGTGGCTCTGACGTTTGACTATGTCGTAGAGGCCCAGTGTGGACTTGGCCAGGTTGCTCGAATCGAAGCTATCGACCAGGGCGATGAGGTTATTCCGGTCGCCCGCCATCGACATCCAAGTTCGCGTCGTAACGCCGCGCGCCCATGTACCGGTGGCAATGGGTTGCACCACCACTTCGATCGTCCGCGACGCTTGCGGACTCGAGATCGTGCTGCCGGTTTGTCGACTGAGGAAAAGACTGAGTTTTCGCAGATCGTTATCCAATCTGTTGTTGGAAACGCGCGGAGGCCCGGGCACGCCTGCGACGCCGGTTCCACGAATCCGATACCATTGGTTGCCATTAGCGTCCTTCGTGGCGTCCAGCCCGGCTGTGTCCACCGTCGCCCACCACGTGACGCCAGTGGTGTTTCCTTCGGGCAACGCTCCCGGGGTTGGGCGCGCCAAAGGAGTTGTGGAGACGAGATAGTTATATTTGCCGGAATCCGGCGCGGTTGTCGCCGTTGCGCCACCGGAGGGTTGCGATGTTGGCAGTTGACTGCTTGTCACCTTTTTCCAGTTGGTCCAGCCTTGGGAGTTGTTGAGATTGAGCGCCGCGATCGCTTCGTCCACCGCGGTGTCGGCGCCGGCCAACGCCTGTTGCCAACTCGCCGTTTGCATCCCAGAGTTCGTGTTTTGAGACGCGATATAAAGGCTGGTTGCGCAGATAAAACTCATCAGCGTCATCGTGAGCAGCGACGTCAGCAGGACGGTTCCTTGTTGATTAGCAGATGCGATTTTCACTTTGGGGTCATTGGCGTGCGCGCGGGTTTCTGAGGAAGACGTTGCAATAAACCGTCGTTGCCGCAGTACTGGGATTCGACGCATCTGGCACAGTTGTAAATTTCGGCGGGAAAGTAATGCGGCATGTAACGTTGGCGGAGAGAGTCTGAGGCGTGATTGTAAACGAGGACACATCCCGCGCGATGATCGTTGAAGCAGCTGACTGGCCGGCCGGCGTTACCGTACGGACAAAGTTGCCGCTGTTATCCTTGAAATATTTGATCGTGGTCGTTCCGGCGCCGTATTGCAGTACGCCATTCGAGTCGAGCGTCGGATCCACCCGATTTCCGCTCACGTCATAGAAGTTCGGCATGGTGAACGTGAGCGTATTGCCCGAGACCGACGCACTGTAACAGCGGCGGCTGTCCATCGCGATGTAGTCCGAGACGCGCAACTGATCCCCCCCAGAGAGCGAATAGTTCTCGACCGCCGCGGAACTGCGCTGGAGCGCTACGCCCGCCGCGATGACCGCTGCAAGAATGATCGATCCGCAGGCAACGCTCATCATCATCTCGACAGCCGCAAACGCGAAGCGGGTTTGATTGGAAGAAATCTTCACGGGCCGACATTTCCCTTTCCGAAAACCGAGGTCAGATCGCGCGTGCGCGTTCGACCGTTCGCGCTGGTCCAGCTGATGAGGATATCAACCTGGATAAGGTTGTAGTTGGCGCCCAGCGCTGTCGTGCTGGCAGAGTACAAGCTGATTTGGTTTCCGCTCGGGTATTGTGAGCTGCGAACCCATTGGTTCGCGGTCGATCCATCTAGCGGATAACCGTTGCCGCCGCTGGTCGGGAGATACCCACTGACCGTAATCGTCTCGCTCAGCCCTCCAAGTGGCGCTTCCGACACCGTAGCGTTTTGGACGATGTTGTTTTTGACGTAATTGTAATCGGCGATATTGGAATAAGCGGTCGTGCGAAATTGTTCCATTCGCTCCTGGAGCATCATGGTGGCGGCGTTTGTCTCTTTTTCCCCCTTTAACCCAACGAGTAGTCGCTGATTGGTGGCAAAAACCGCCGCCGAGAGGAGGCTGCACACCCCGAGAGCAATGCAAACGTCGACAAGGGTAAATGCGCTCTGTTTCTGGTGTTCTGTGCTTGGGGACTTCATACCGGACAGCCGGCGTGTCATTATAATAACAGCAGTAAATATACCGATTTTCTGTTAATAGAACCGACGCAACTGAGTTGGGTCTTATCTGGCACGACGCACAATTATTGATGTGCTGTCCCTAACGCTTGCTTAGAGCGAAGTGCGAGAGAACCCGGACCTTAATCCTCTCCCTTCCGCAAAGGGAGAGGGTTAAGCAAGCACTAGCTCTGTTGAGAAGCTCCCATTCGGACTCGATTAGAGGCAGGCGAGGACGCCTGCCACCACAGTACAAGCTCCGGTTCTTCTGTGACAGCAGCCCGTCCTCGGCTGCTGAACTGTGATCCCAAAGCTCGGCTAAGCTTTTCAACAGAATCGCCGTGGCTCGATCACTCCAACTTATAGAAAATAGGTGTAGACGCGCCACCAGCAGTCGCGATCCATCTTGAACCTGGTATTTTTCTCGTAGAAAATGCCATCTTTGCATCGGGATCAAAATGGCGAATCCGAATCCAAACGACCAGCCGCTCTGGCAACGCAATCGGGTCTTCGAATTTTTCGCGTCACTTCAGCTGGCGGTTGTTTTGCTTAGCGTGCTCATCGTCGCCGCCATCGCCGGCACGATTTACGAATCAAGCTTCGATGCGAACGTCGCGCGCGCTTACGTTTACGGCGCGCCCTGGTTCAATCTTTGGCTCGTGCTACTGGCCGCTAACCTCACCGTCTCCGCCCTTTCCCGCTGGCCGTGGCGCAAACATCACCTTGCCTTTCTCATTACGCACCTTGGCATCATCACGCTCCTCGCTGGGTCCCTCGTCGGGCGAATTTGGGGAACCGAAGGCACCATCACACTTTTTCGGGGCGAGCCACCGACCAATCGGTTGCTTGTTAACGAACATCAGCTGCGCGTGCACGATACCGACGGAATCGTGAAAGGGTTTCCCGCGGAATTTTTGCATCATCCACCGACAGCCCAGCGTCCGCGCAATCTGGGCGTGCTGGCAAGCGGTGCGCGACTGAGCGTGATCGATTACGCGCCGGCCATCGAGGGCAAATTGAACCCGCGCCCGTTAAAGGAGGGTGGTGTGCCCGCGCTCCATTTTACAATTCAGACGGCGATGATGAATCAACATCTCGAGAGTTGGTTGCTGGCGGACAACCCGCAGCATGGAGCTTTTTCGATGGGCTTGGCCAATATCGAACTCAAACGTGGAAATGCGCCGAACCAGAAAGGTCATCCCGAGCGAAGCGAAGCGAAGTCGAGGGACCCCGCTGTGAATGGTAGGGATCCCGCAGGCGCGGGACCGAGCCGTCCGCCTTCGGAGAGCAAAGCGAATCCGAAGGACTTGGAAACAGACCTGGAGGAATCAATTTTCGCGTTTAGCAAAGCGCCCGACGAACAAATCGGGCGGGTCGCGAAAGGCGGAAGCACCGGCGCGAAAGTGCGCTTGCTGCCTCCGGCAAATGGAAATAAGGGTCGCGTGACGATTTCGTTAGGCGGAAAGGAATCCAGGTTCGATGTCGCGGAAAACCTTGGACGCGAAGTCAAAATCGAAAATTCGTCATTCGCGCTCGAGATCGACAATTACTGGCCGGACTTTCGAATTGAGAACGGCAAACCGGGTTCCGTGACCGAGCAGCCGAACAACCCCGCTGTGCTCGTCACCATCCGCGGTAGAGGAATTCCTTCGACCGCGGCGACACCGAACCCGCACGGGACCGGCAAAGAACTGACCACGACCGGGGGCCCACCGACCATGCCGGCGGCGGGCGAAGAACCGCCAAATCATCTTACCCTTTTCATCGCTGATGATGGTGCGCTTACTTACGAGCTCGTTTCGCGCAAGCTCGGCCAATCGAGCGGCAAGATCGATCTCAACCAACCGCTCACGACCGGCTGGGCCGATTGGCAGTTGACGGTCGATCGCACATTGCCGCATGCCGAGGAATGGATGGATTTCACCCCGGCAAAATCGACCACCACCACAGCTGCGCCTAACGAATTGCCGGATGGACTGCTCGTGCGCTTGGAACAGATGGGCGAGAAATTCGAGCAATGGGTCCCGGCCGGCTGGCAAATTACCGTGCCGACTTCGCCTAACGAAACCATGATCGCCTACGGTTTTAGAACCATCCCGCTGCCGATCGGGCTTGAATTGCTCGACTTCGAAGTAAAACGCAACGAAGGCAGCGATAGTCCGGCCAGTTTTAAGAGCACGCTGCGCATTGCCACGGCCGATGGGGAAACCGCGACTGGCCCATGCTGGATGAATCACCCGTTCAGTTTCCCGGGCGGTTGGTGGCATACCTGGACCGGGCTCACTTACAAAATGTCGCAGGCATCGTGGAATCCGGAGAACCTTAACCAGAGTACGGTGCAAATTTTGCGCGATCCGGGCTGGCTCTTAAAATGGATCGGCTCGCTCCTCATCGTGGCTGGCGTATTCATGATGTTTTATCTCCAGCCCTACCGAAAACAAACCGTAGGCGAACAGATCATGCCTTCCGGGGCGAAGGAGACGCAGACCAGGCAAGCACCCGTCCCGGCCTCCGTTCCGGAACCTGTCGCCCATTGAAGGAAACTGCGGTGGCAGCACTTCCGCGAAGATCTAACGGAAGGAAACGAAGCAAACGAAGATCCAACCACGAATAGACACGAATGGACACAATTCATAAAGCTCCCTGCTCCCACTCGAGTTTGCGATGCCGATCGTGATTCGTGTGTATTCGTGGTTACTCCGCTCCTTTTCGGGAAAAGCTGAAAAGCTGAAATTCTGGAACGTTGAGATTTGCCCTCTGCCCGCCGCGCCGCCTGCTCGCGAAGATGTTCGGAGTAGCCCGGCGAAGGCGGGTTCGATGTTCGGCGTTTTCTGCTTATCCTTCGTTCTCTTGGTTATCTCATGTTGACAATCTGCTGGGGCTAACCGCGGATCACCCGGATTCGACGGATGCCATAACAGAAGGAAACCAAGGAAACTAAGATTAGTCGGCGTTGGGCGTTGGGCGTTGAGATCCTGCTCGCGAAGTTTCGACGAGGCGACTCATCTTCCGCGCCTGACTTCGGCCTTTCTGCCTTCTAATTTCTAATTTTTACTTTATACTTTTTGTTCATGAGCCTGGCTGAAATCAAAGATGCTGTTGACGCCCTACCGCCAGGGGAACTGGCAGAGCTCGCGGCCTTCATCCGCGAACGTGAAAATGCAGCTTGGGATCGTCAGATCGATGCGGATTTCGACGAGGGCGGAAGGCTGCGGCCATTGCTGGAGGAAGTGCGCGACGATATTCGGGCCGGCAGGCTTGAGGATCTGCCGTGATTGGCCGAACGCACCGGCGTTTCTGGAAATGTTTTGAAGCATTACCGGCGGCGGTGCAGAAACTTGCACGCGAAAAGTACGCGCTTTGGAAACGCGACCCATATCACGCGTCGCTTCACTTTGAAGAAAGGCGCAATGGTATCTGCGTCGTTCGGATCGGGGATCGCTACCGAGCAGTTGGGCTGCGTGAAGGGGATGTTATCGTGTGGTTCTGGATTGGAACACACGAAGAATACAATCGCTTCCGGTTCTAGATGGCGATCGGCTTTCTGCCTGCGCTCCGGTGTTGGGTCGCCATCGCGTCCGCTCGTGGACGATGGATTCGCCTCGCCACCGCCGAGGCTGAGCCGTCGGCGTTCGCCACCGATTACCGTTGACGGATCACCGATCACACTTCTACTTCCCCCTCTGTGGTGGCAGCCGTGCCTGCCAAGCCATAGCTTCATGCGTAGGCTGGCCGGCTGCACTTCCGATTTCGATGTTCGATGTTGGATGTTCGGCGTTTTCTGCTGATCCGACCTCCCAGATCTGGTACACCAACTTGCCACTAGTCACGTGCCGCTGTTGTGATGTACAATCGCCCCCCCACCAGTGGCGAATTACCGATCACCGATCACTGATCACGGTTCACGTGTGAACGCGCGCCGCGCGTTCACGCTGCCGAAGCAACGTGAGCGCTCCAGCGCTGCGAAGACGGCTCCGCCGATTCACGATTCACGATTCACGATTCAACGAGGAACTCCTCACGCTGCGCCGACCTCCGGCATCCGCCCACCGCGCCGGAGCCTCGCGGCGAAGGCGGGACTTCCGTCGTCTTCGGCTTTTTTTCCTGATAACGGATCACTGATAACTGATAACCGCGTGAACGCGCAGCGCGCATTCACGCTCATAGAACTCCTCATCGTCATCATCATGATCGCGATTCTGGCTGGCCTCCTCTACCCGGCGATCAACGGCGCCCAGAACCAGGCGAAAAAAATGCAGGCAAAAAACGATGTGACTCAAATCGTGAGTGCAGTGAACGCCTACTACACGGAGTACGGAAAGTATCCGATAGATTCCACAGCCACTGGTTACGTCCCAGCAGACACTTTCTACGGCTCGGGAACAGCGCCATCCGGCATAACCACCACTTATACCAACGACAAACTCATTGACGTCCTTCGCAATAATACCAGCAGCACTTCCACTGCGAACGGGGGAGGAAACCTTGTCCCCACTCTCAATCCTCGAGGAATCGTTTTTATTAACCTGCCTAGTGTAAAAAATCAAACTCAGCCTAGAGCGGGCATCGCAACTAAGACTGTTACAGTAAACGGGGTCTCAATTACCATCGGCTCTTTTGTGGATCCTTGGGGGATGCCTTACAATGTGGCGATCGACGGCAACTACGATAACCAGATTTCCAATCCTTATGGTGCGCCAGGGACAGGAGGTGCTGGTTCTAATCCGCTTTTCCTAGGCGCCAGCGCGTGGTCATTTGGCAGCGACCAAAAACTGGGAACCAATGGCGATAACATTTACAGGTCGTCGAGTGGCGCGCAGTCCGACGACGTGATTTCCTGGCAGTAGGGACTGGCCCATAGCGGGCCGGAGCGTGATTGGTGATTGGTGATTAGTGTTAATACCGGAGGTCTGCCGCCTGACCATGGACTACTGGCCACGGATGCTGACTACGGACGACGGATTCAACCACGAACAGACTTAGAGCGGCGGAGCCGCAGCCGAAAGGGTTTTTATCCGCAGATTACGCAGATTATCGCAGATTTTTGTGGAAACGAGGACGAGCAACCAACCGAAATTTAATCTGAGTAAATCTGCGAAATCTGCGGACAAACTTCCGTGTCGAGCGAGCCTGAAAAATTTGCGCAAGCTACGAAAACTTTTCATCGATAGTATTACGAATGGACACAAATTCGGTTGAAAACGGTCCCGGAACTGAAGGTCTAACCGCGGATGACGCGGATCCGACGGATATTTTAACAGAAGGAAACGAAGGAAACGAAGTTCGCGGGTCGTGATTCGTGTGCATTCGTCGTTACTCCTTGCGACGTCCGTCCTCCGATATCTGCAATTATCCGTAAAATCAGTGTGATCCGTGGTGGACTGCTGCAAAACGGAAACTGTTATTCCATATTGAGACTCAAACTGGAAACGACACCTCCGAACTGCATCGGCCTGAGCTGCTTTCCGTCGTCCATTCCCTGATCGAATCGAAATCGAAACGACAGTTCATCCTCACCGGATCGAGCGCGCGCAGGCTCAAACGATCCGGCGTAGACTTGATGGCCAGGCGCGCGGTGTTGCGGACATTGCACCCTTACATGGCAGCAGAGCTGGGACGTCGATTTGTGAAGTCAGACGTCTGGACTCAAGAGCCTTTGTTCTCTTCGTTATCTTATGTTCGAGAATCTGCTGTGGTGGCAGCCGTCCCCGGCTGCACTCGCCGCCCGGACGGAGCGGTATCATTAACAGAAGGAAACAAAGGAAACGAAGATTGTTGGGGTTCGCCGGGAAGAGCTTTGTTTCGCGGGCTAAAACTGTAGAGGCATCAACAGAAGGACACGAAGGAAACAAAGATTATTCGGAGTTCGGAGTCCTTATCTGCCGAGTTGCGCCGATTTTACTGATTCCCTAAACCGTTTACTGGCAGCAGTTCGGCTTCCAGGGGTTTTCCCGCTGCCAGCCGGCTCACTTGGAGAATAGAAAATCCAATTATGTTTCCGTGCTCATCCACCCGTTCCATCACCGCATCGTGAGTTGTCTCGCGCATATAACCGGGCCGTTCGGCGAAGGTGACTTCTAAAAAATCGCCCTCTTTATCAAACCAGATTTTCACTTTATCGGCCATATTTGTTTTCCTCTCTTCGGTTTGTCCGTCAGATACGCCGTCAGTACAAATGCATCTTCCGGTGCATACTTTACCACAACACAAAGCCATTTGTCGCCAACTTGTGTCCCGATATAGAAGCGGTAGTTTAATCGCACAGGCAAATCCGTGCGCGATTCGATGACGAGCGTCGGATGGCGTACCGTCTCCGCCACTGCCGATTCCATATCGCGCATTTCGGGATGTTCGAGGACGTGGGCCAGCCTCTCGTCTGTCAAACGAACTGCGCGCCCCTCGTAATCGATCAAAATTTTCACTGAACGCTTACCCTGCCAATTTCCGGTCCGCTAGGCAACGGTCTTGGCCGGTGGAGAGCCGAATGCCTGCTCGCGAAGACTTCCGGAGTTGTCATCGGCTCAAATGAACGCCTAACCCGTCGCGCCGGCTCGCCTGCCGTGCCGTAGTCTAACGGAGGCAGGTCACGCCGTAGCTTTCCTGACGCGCCGTAGCTTTAGCGAAGGAGGTAGCGAAGGTGGAAGCCGGGCAAAGGCGGGTTGAGCGTTTTCTGCATCCCGCGTCTCTCGCTGCTCCCTGCTCCCGCGCGAGTTTCCGGTGCTTATCGTGATTCGTACTATTAGGTTGAGCCACAGATGAACACAGATTTTCACAGATCGAAAAAGAAAGGGCTCTTCCAATCGGTGTTTCATCTGCCTGCCGGGCCGTAGTCCGGCAGATGCCGGACGAAGGTTGGTGTCAATCTGTGGCTTCCAGCCGCCCTATTTCTCTCCTCTTATCATATCCGTGCCATCCGAGTGATCCGTCGTGCCCCTTTGGTTGCGGCTCCGCCGCGCTGGATAATCCGTGGTTGAATTTCCGAACTTCCGACCTCCGACGTCTGATATCGGTCGGCCGAAGGCCGGTCCACATTCGCTTTATTCCAGTCTGGTGCGCCAGTAACCAGGTTTTCGACTGGTGTGCGCAAATGCCACGATCCAAACGTACTTCTCCATTTCAAGATAGTGAATGACGAATGGAAACCGACGCATGACGCAACGCCTCGCCCCATGCGTGCCGAGTGGCCATTTCTCAGGCGCTCGCTGGATCGCTCGGACGGCTTGCTCGGCCGCTATTGTAAACTCCAAACCCAAGCCTGCCCGACGCTGCTCGTAAAATGCGACGGATGCAGCAAGTTCTCGTTCAGCCTCCTCATCAATGAGGAGTTGCTTCACTGATGACGTGACCTAATCTTGCGAAAGACATCCTCCGCTGGCCGGCCGATTGCGTCGCCGCGACGGATCCGCGTTACGCGCCCTTCAATCTCGGCTTCCCAAGCCTGGGTTACGCCCTCGTCCGCGCCGTTCTCAAGGCTGAGCAGGATTCTGTGCGCCAGTTCTGCGCGTTCCTCTTCCGGCAGAATAAGCGCCTGATCTGTCAGTTGATCAACAGTCGCAGGCATAGGACGATTGTCGCACAGCGAAATCGAGGGGCAAGCTTCCATTGTTGGGTGGTTGAATTAATTTTGCGAGAAATCCCTCCATACTCTCCTCGCTCCGCGCGTTTGACGTTTTCAAAGTTTCCTCCTCTGAAGTTGGCCTTTGGCCGTGCGAATCCGACCTCTGACATCCGACCTCTGCAATTATCCGTGAAATCAGCGTAACCTGTCGCGCCGGCTCGTCACGCCGTAGCTTCAGCGAAGACGGAAGCCAGGCAAAGGCGGGTTGAGCGTTCCGGTGCTTATCGTGATTCGTGTCCATTCGTGGTTACTCCGATCCTCTTCGCCACCGATCACCGACCATGCTCTCGGTGCTTGAGCTCCGTTGTTGGACGTTGGACGTTGAGCGTTGGGCGTTTTCCCGATCCCCTCCGCCGTCCGACCTCTGCAATTATCCGTAAAATCGGTGTAATCCGCGGTTAAATCTCCGAAGTTCCGGCCTCCGACATCTGACGTCCGGCTTCGTTATAGGGATTTTCCTTATATATCGATTTTTCTCGCCTTCCGAGTCGATATATAATATAAGCGGGGCCGAAACCGCGTAGGCCTACTTTTACCTGGCTCGGTTGCGTGGGCGTTCCCGCGCTTTACGCCGCCCAAGCCATGTGAGCGTTGCGCTTTTACGTGGGTAAACAAGAACCCCAGGTGAAACCGCCAGAAGCCCAGATTTCGGATGTCCGATGTCCGACGTCCGATGTCCAAACGGACAACCGCGCCGCCGGCGCGCTTGATAACTCCGAACTCCGATCTCCGACCTCTGACCTCCGACGTCCGACGTCTGGTTTCACCCTCATGGAGTTGTTGGTCACTGTCGGCATCATCGCTCTCCTGTTGGTACTGGTTGTCCCCGCGTTTACCAGCATTAAGAGCGCCGGCGACGTCACCAGTGCCGCCTACACAATCAAAGGCGTGCTCGACACAGCCTGTAGTTACGCCAAAGCGAACAACACTTACACGTGGGTCGGATTTTATGAGGAAGATGTCTCGACAGCGTCAACTAATCCCGCTATGTCCGGACCCGGAAGGGTTGTAATGTCTCTCGTAGCGTCAAAGGATGGAACGACCATATATGATCCTAGTAATCTCGGGAGCACTGATTTAACGACCGGACTCATCCAGATTAGTAAATTGACCAAGATTGACAACGTCCACCTCTGGACGCATACGGATAATCCTTCGGGTACGGGATCAACTTTCAATACTCGCCCCAACGTTACATCCACATATACCATTGGAGATGCGACTCCTACTCCACCTTCCAGCACCTACTTTCAGTACCCTGTGGGAAATCCCGCGCCTGCGCTCCAGTATAAGTTCGTGAAAGCTGTCCAATTCAGTCCAGGCGGCCAGGCTCGAATCAACAATAATGGCTACAGTCTGCAAACGGCGGCTGAAATCGGAGTCGAACCAATACACGGGAATGTTGTCCCGACTTCGACTCCTTCCAACATGGCCGCGATCCAGTTCACCGGGGCCGGCGGCAACGTAAAGATCTATCGGCAATGAAACTTTTCAGTTCAGTCTTAGCAGTCTCCACAACCAATACCCATAACTAACAATATGAAAACCCACAGAATAACTCAGCGCTCAATCGCTTCATTTTCCCTCGTGGAAGTGACCCTTGCCCTCGGCGTCGCGGGCTTTTGTCTCATCGCAATTCTCGGTCTGATGCCGGCCGGTCTGAATACGAACAACAACTCGGTCCGGCAGACAACTGCCAACGGCATTTTGTCCGCCATCCTCACCGACATCCGCGCAACCCCACCGACAGCAACGAAATCCCCTCTGCTCGGGATCCTCATGAGTAGTTCCACGGCGCAGCAGCTCTGTTGCGACGCGAACGGAGCGTGCTCGAACGTATCGGGAGGTCAATGTGCAAACGCGATTTTCCTGGTGACCATCACAGGTGGATCTAACTCAGCTTGGTCTTGGGGGCGGGGAGGAGGAGATGATGGTGAAGAGGACGACGGAACGGGAGGAAATCGAACATCGGTGGGAACAGAGAGGTTCGATGTAAAAATAACCTGGCCCTATTCGGGAGCATCTGCCGGTAATGTTGAAGCCTTCATAGGCATCGACCGGAACGCCAAGGGCAGCAGAGGTGGTGAAGGGGAAGACGGGGATTAAGATGCCAGGCACGCTCGCCGGGCGCGATTTGCGAGCGGACCGGCACGCATTCACGCTCGCGCAGCCACGTGGGCGCAAGAGCGCCTTTACGTTGGTCGAAATGCTGGTGTCGATTGTCGCCCTGACGGCGTTCATCCTGATCGTGAACCGGCTTGTCAACAGTGCGAGCATCGTCACGACCGTAGGCAACAAGCACATGGACGCCGATAACCAGGCGAGATCGGTCCTCGACCGGATGGCGGTCGATATCGCCCAGATGGTGAAACGATCTGATGTTGATTATTATTTGAAGAATGGCGCCGCGCCAAATTCGGTGGGCGGCGCAATGAGCGGGGGGACAACAGGCGTAAACGATCAAATAGCGTTTTTCAGCACCGTCTCTGGCTATCCGCCTACCGGCGCACAGAGCTCCATTTCGCTAGTTGCATATCGGGTGAATAGCAACTCCGGCTCACCCAACTACAACAAGCTTGTGCGGATTGGGAGAGGCTTGACGTGGAATGGGGTTTCTTCCACCGACACACCGATCGTGTTCTTCCCTTTGACTATTGCAGCAAAGTGGCCAGCGGCCGTCGACCCTACTACAACAGATACCGGTTATGAGGAAGTTATCGGGCCGCAGGTGTTTCGTTTTGAATACTACTACTTTCTCAAGAGTCGGATAGATCCATCAAGCGGGGCGACTAAGCCCCCTAATCCCTTAAATAATACGCCTTGGGACACCACGCTAAGTCACACTGCCGTAAACGGTCTCCAAGACATATCTGCCATTGGAGTTACCATTGCCATTATCGATCCCCAAAGCCGCGCGTTAGTCTCCGAGGATAGCCAGCACCTTGGCAAACTAATCGGACAGATGAGTGACTTTTCCCTAACAATGCACCCTTCACCGACCCAAGCGCCGTGCGCATTTGGGACCACAGCGGCCCAACTGGGGGACCTGGATGCCCAGTGGCAGTGTGCGGTGAATACCACAACCGCTGTTCCGCGAGCCGCGGCTTCTGCGATCCACATATACAGTCGGCTTTTTAAGATCGCGAATTGAGCATTATGAACTGCGCGATAAAGCTGGTCCAGCAACATAGAAGGAGCGGCGCGGCCCTCATCATCGTGCTCGCGTTCGTGGTCCTCTTGACGATGTTGGCGCTTGCCTATTTCTCGCGCACGGTGACTGACCGGCAGCTCGCCCAGAGCAGCTTCAGGCAGACGAACGCCGATCAACTCGCCTTAAGTGCAGCCGATGTGATTGTCGACGACCTCAAAACCGAAATCGCCAAAGGCTCGGCAAGCCCGGCACCCACTTTCGGCCCGACCGCGAGTCCCGGCCCATACTATCTCTATGTGCCGAGCCCTAGCGCAAACATACTGCCCGCGCGCAGTCCCACCCCTGCGCCGGGAACGACGCCCGCTATTCCCAATCTAATTCGCCGCAGCGCTCGAGCAGAGCCCTCACTTTGGCCCAATGCCAGTTCCGGACCCGCAGTCGGAAGTCGAGCATCGGCTGTGAACTCAACGACCGATGTTTCAGCGAATGGGCGGTATGTTAGCTTCGCTCGATGGAACTCACACTACCTCATCCCAAAGGTGAATCCGGGCGACGATACCTCCAACCCTATAACACCCACACCAAGCCCATTCGCCTCGCCGAGTTACTGGGCGCCGGACTGGGTTTTCGTTACTAACCAAGGCCCCACGCCTATTGCTACTCCAAGCACTTCAGTGATTGGTCGATACGCTTATGCGATCTATGACGAAGGTGGATTATTGGATCCAAATGTAGCTGGATATCCGAGCAACACATCTGCGGCGCAGTATGGCACCTAGGGTGTCTCTGCATTTGCAGACCTACATACGACAGGTAGGCCGAAACCGTGGACCGACCCCCC
>JACXTT010000359.1_pt1 | contig 76420 bp, 63 predicted proteins | sample 9270951 | NCBI WGS metagenome assembly JACXTT01 (sample SAMN15532306, study PRJNA645909) | rock metagenome | isolation source: weathered quartz diorite | place: Puerto Rico | collected 2017-06-21
CCAATGCAGCCTTCCCATTTTTAACGGTAATCACATATTCTCTTTCGGTCGACCGTACAATGGCATTGTTAGGTACTAATAAAGATTTTGCACCCGACATCATCGGTATCTTTACTTCGGCGTACATTCCCGGTTTTAATCGTCTGTCTTTGTTTTGGACGTCGATCTCAATAGCCTCAGACCGCATGTTTCCGAGGGCGTTCGCCGAACGGCTGATCCTTGCTGTCTGCTCTTTTCCGGGCATCGCGTTAAAGGTGAACTTGACTGGCTTACTCAAATCCACTTTATCAACGTAATCTTCGGGGATATACACTTCCAGCCTTAGTTTGTTAATATCCTGTAAAATTAACATCGGTTGATCTGTGCCCTTACCGGGTGATACCAATGCCCCCGGCGATACATTACGTTGAACGATCATTCCGTCAAACGGCGCACGAATATTCAGGTAATCCTGTATGTCACGTACCGACGATACGGTTGATCTTTCTGATTGTGCCATCGCCTCATCAGCCTTCATTTTAGATAGCGCATTGTCAAGATCGAGTGGTGATACCGACCCTGGTTCTTTTGCCGCTTCCTTTAAACGCTGATATTTTTCTTTACTGGCAACTGCGTTTTCCTGCGCCTGCATGTATTTTGAATTGGCTGCCGCCAATTGCGATGCCATCTCAGGCGCCTCCAGTTTCAGCAGTAACTGGCCTTTATGTACAATGCTGCCGCGGTCAACATCTACGCTTTGCACAAAGCCGTTTACTTTCGGAAAGATATTTACTTCGTTAAAAGGTTTTAGCTGGCCGGGCATACGCGCCTCGCCCGACAAGGCTTTTTCCGTTATTGTTCCAGTGTCATACTTCGATTTTGTTTTCGCCGTCGCGGATGCCATATCCACTGGCTTATTGTTATTGGAGCAAGCTGTAATTAAACCTGCACCTGTTAATAATATGATGTTCTTTAATTTCATGATCTTAAATTGTTGATGTTTCCAGTTTGCGGATATCTTCCTGATTATCTGTAGGCTCATCCGGCATTAATGATGGCGAAATGTATGTTGTTTTATTTTGTACCCAGGCAAATACCAGCGGCAGGATGAATAGTGCGGCCAGTGTAGAGGCAAACAAACCACCGATAACCGCCCGCCCGAGCGGAGCGGTTTGTTCACCGGCTTCTCCCATGCCCGAAGCCATGGGTATCATCCCTGCCATCATGGCAAAGCTTGTCATTAAAATCGGTCTTAACCTGATCGACGCGCTGGTTACCGCCGCGCGGGTAGCATTTTTAAATTCTAATCGTAAACTTTCGCCGTTGGTTACAATCAGGATGGCGTTGGCAACGGATACCCCTGTCGACATGATCATACCCATATACGATTGCAGGTTGAGTGTAGAGCCTGTAAGTAACAGCGCGGTTAACGATCCTAATATTACTGCCGGAATAGTTGATAATACAGTTAACGATAGCTTAAACGATTGATAATTAGCTGCCAGTAACAGAAAGATAACCAGTATGGCAAATAACAATCCATTCTGTAGGCTGCTTAGTGTATCTGTCAGTAAGCTCGACATCCCTTTAACTTCGGCAAGTAAGCCTTTTGGCGTTGCGCCTAATGATTTGATCGCATCCTGAACATCGTTAGTTGCAGTACCCAGATCTTTTTTATAGATGTTGGCACTAATGGTTAAAAAACGGCGCGGACCGGTACGGTCATACTCGCCTGGAACATATTTGGTGGTAAAGCTGGCAATATCACCTAATACCGGGCTGCTTTGACCCCTAACCAAGGGTATTTCCTTTAACTCATCCATGGTATTCATCACGTATTCGGGTACTTCAACCTGCACCTGATAGGTGTACGCCGATTTTTCGTCAAGCCATTGATTTTTCTCCGTAAACCTACTTGACGAGGTGCTGGCAGTAACAGATCGTGCTATATCGTTCACGTTTAACCCCAGTTGGGCAGCCTTAAGCCTGTCGAGTGTAATGGCAACTACTGGGAATTTTAGCGGCTGTACGATCTGCACATCGCGCAGGTAAGGGATGCTTTTTAGCTTAGCCAACACTTTATCCGCATAACCCTCGATCTGGGGCAGGTCTTTTCCGGCAACACGAATTTCAATGGGTGTTGCCGCACCCTGACTCATGATCTTCTCCGTCATATCAATGGGCTCAAACGTAATGCGCAGATCGGGCAGCCTTGCGGCAATATTCCTGCGCAATGCATCCTTTAGTTCGTCCATGTTCATTTTATACCCTTCATCAAGGTTAACCTGCAAAACTGCTTCGTGCGTACCGGTATTGAATACATAAAGGTTACTGGTACCGTAGCTGCTGGGTACTATCCCTACATAGCCCGATGTAATAGCTACATGATGATTTACTGTACTGTCAATAATTTGCAGTACCTGTTTTAGCTTATCCTCTGTTCGCTCCAAACGTGTACCGTCGGGTTCTTTTAGCCGTATCTGGAATTGGCCGTTATTTAACTTTGGCATCATATCCTTACCAATAAAAACAAAGCAAACAGCCGCCAATACCAAAACAACAACCAGGTAAATAGGCACAATGAGTTTTTTATGGGGCATCCAGCGTTTAAGAATAGCCATAAAGCTCATTTTTATCCGTTCAAAAAAATCATTTTTTTCAGGGTGCTCCCGCTCTTCTTTTAAGTGCGTATTAACCTGCTTTTCCTCATCGCTATCCATTGACTCGCCCGCATGTGCATGTAATTTGCCATGCTCATAATGTGCGTAGGTTTCGGCCTTTATAAGCCAGTTTGATAATATAGGAACAAGGGTTTGAGCCAATATATACGAGACGATCATTGTTAAACCGATGGATAATGACAATGGCAGGAACATAGCCTTGGGTACGCCATTCATCATAAACGATGGCGCAAATACCGCAAGGATACACAACAAGATCAGCAATAGCGGAAACGATATTTCTTCGCAGGCATCATATATGGCCTGTCGCTTGGTTTTGCCCATTTCAAGATGCTGGTGAATATTTTCGATGGTTACTGTTGCCTGATCAACGAGGATCCCAATGGCCAACGCCAACCCACTCAACGTCATGATATTGATGGTTTGTCCAAAAAGTCCCAACAGAAAAACGCCTATCAAAATAGAAACCGGAATAGTAATGACAACAATTAAGCTGCTTCGCCAATCGCGCAGAAATAATAGCACCATTAAACCGGTGAGCAACGCACCTAATCCGCCCTCGGTCATCAAACTCTTTACTGCATTAATTACGAATACAGATTGGTCAAACTCGTATGATATTTTAACGTCATCGGGCAGCAGGCTCTGCATTTCGGGTATTCTGGCCTTTAGCGATTGCACCACGCTCCATGTAGACGCATCGGCGGTTTTAACAACAGGGATGTATACAGAGCGTTTGCCGTTAACGAGGGCGTAGTCAACCGTTACGTCACTTGCGTCGGCCACACGGGCAACATCTTTAACTAATATCGGAACGCCATTTTTGGTTACTATCGGGATTTCGCCAAACTCATCAACCTGTTTAACCAGGGTATTTACGGTTGTTACAAACATGGTATTATCCAAACGTAAATTGCCTGATGGCGACATTACATTGAACTTGGCCAAGGCTTCAACTACTTCATCGGGTGTAAGGTTATAACTACGCAGTTTATTAGGATCTACACTCACGGTAATAGAACGGGAGTTGGCACCGAAAGGCGGCGGTGCCGATAGACCAGGGACTACTGCAAACATCGGCCTGATCTTAGTTGCCGCCAGGTCGTATATTTCTTTTAAGCTCCGTTGAGGTGCAGATAGTACCAGTTGGCCTACGGGCAATGATGATGCATCGAAACGGACAACCTGGGGCGGCAACGCGCCTGGCGGGAAGAACTTCATGGCACGGTTTACTTGCAAGGCTACCTGTGCGCTGGCTTCGGCCATGTTGGTATTCTCGTAAAAACTCAGCCTTAGCATCGTTAAGCCTTGTATGTTTTTACTGGTGATATTTCTAACCCCGTTAACGTATAAAAACTGATCCTGCAAACGGGTGGAGAAAAAGCCCTCCATTTGCTGTGGCGACATGCCGCCGTAAGATTCGATAACGTAAATTGTAGGCAGGTTTAACTGTGGGAAAATATCTATTGGGATCTTTATTGCACTGAGCACTGAAAATATTAAAAGGCTCACGGTGATCACTATGGTAGTGATGGGCCTTTTAAGTGCGGATGTGACCATTGACATGATTGTTAATTTAAAAGGTTTAAAACTTGATCGACCTGATTCTCAGTAATGGCTTTTTGAAAAAGCGCATGGTTGTAGATGTATTTAGCGCTCACATAATCAGTTTCGGCCCTGTACAGAATATTTAGTGCAGCGTTTAACTCAATAATATCGGTTAAACCGTTTTTATATAATGACAGCTTTTGCCGGTAACCAGCGTAAGCAGCTTTGAGCTGATTGGGAATTTCTATTAGCCGTTGTTTGGCCGTATTCATTTCCACATTGGCCTGCTCATCAGTTACCGATAACAATTGGGTTTGTTCCTGAAGTTTTTTCAGTGCATAATCTGTTATGGCTTTTTGTGTGCTTAATTTGAGGTTCCGTCTACGAAGATCAAACAGGTTATAGGTAATGCCCAGGCCAACCAAATAATTATTGCGGTTAAAACCAAAACCATCCGATAAGCCATTAAAACGGTCGTTCGCATCAACACTCGATCCCCGCCCCCATACAGCGCCCTCAAGCATGATCTTGGGGTTATAGCTTTGTTTTACCAAACGCTCCCGTTCCAGATTGTTCTGATAAACCGACTTATAGTAATTGATGAGCGGGTGATTGCCGGTATCGGGCTGGGTTAAATTATATCGGGTGAGATCATTGATTAGTTTTGCCGATACCGAAGTATCGGGTTGAATTGTTTGATAGCCCAACCCGCTAATGCTGGATAGCTGTAACTGTACCTGTTTGTATTGATTTGATAACTCAATGTTGTTAAGCCTGGCCTTTGACAATTCGGCTTCGGCAATGCTGGTATCAACACCGGGCCTGACACCGCTTTTAGCCAACGACATTACCGAACGTAGGATAGCTTCGTTACGCTGGATATTGCGCGATTGAATAGAGAGAAAATCCTGCAAGCGTAAAAGCTGTAGGTAGCTGTCAATTACATAGGCTTGCAGTTGGTACTTTGATTCGGCAAAATGGCTTTGCTCAACCATGATATCCGATTGGGCGACTTTATTTTGAGCATTATAGGCCCCAAAGTTGTAAATCTCCCAATCCAAAGCGGCCACGCCTATGTTCGCAGAAACTGCTGTGGTATTGTTGGCAACCCGGACCCCACGCGAATTGGATGGGATAATACCAAACCCAAAATAAGGGCCTGCATCGTTGTTGTTAGTGCCTATGTCGGCCTGATAATTTAGTTTTAGGTTAGGTAACCAATTGCTTTGGGTTTCCGTCGCCTGACTCCGTCGCACCAGTATGGCGGCCGAATCGGACAGGAGTGCAGGTGCGTTTTGATTAACCTGCTGTAATAATTGCTTTAATGAAATGTGCTGTGCCCTGGCCTGTACCGCAATGAGCAAAAACAGTATTGCACATAAGTGAATCTTGAAGTTTCGCATATTAAAGAAGATAACTGTAAAAGGAAGAGCGGATAGCTATAGCGTAAACCGCTATTGCAATGGCTCTATGAAATAAAATTGAAATAATACCAAACCCGGAACGGGCTTAGGCGGGTATTCATCAAATACGAAAAGTACAAAAAGTGAGATAGGAATATTGCCTGTTAGCAACCCGGTAATTGTCGGAGAAAGATTCCGGCGGTGTGGACAGCCCGGTTTCTCCAAAATGTGTTAAGATAAAAGCAAGAGATACTAACTGGCTTATATCAGCGATTACTTTCTTCTTCTCTTCAAAAGTCGACTTGTCGGGGCGCTTTAAGTTTGAAGATTCATGTTGGCTCTTATCGGCACTGCGTCTTTTAAATATAGAATTGGCAAAAACCGGCTTTGGGGTACTGTTTTGACCAACTGGAGGGAGATAGAAAATGTGAGAGACCGCAATAAACAAATATGCTACCGTTAAAAACAGCAACAGGGCAGTATTTAATTTATTGAAATTAAGCCTATTCACGAACTCGCTATTCTTATATTAAGCAAATCTATAAAAAGTTAACTGTTGTTCAAATACGTTTACTGTTGTTAAAACAGGGTTTTCTATTGGCTCTTCAATTCTTTAATTAGATTCTTGGCGTTTAGCGGCGATCGTAAACCCTCCAAAAGCTCGAGTTTTGTCCTGCTCCCGCTACCTCAAAATAAGGCAGTTACAATAAAAAGTGGCTGCCTTTATTTTTTCTGGCGTTGCTCCCTTTAAGCAAGGTATCCATTATTTGTGATAATAAAGCAGCGAAGTTAGGTGAGGTATCATCATACCATTACCCCACTTGTTTTTTGATCTTATAACCACTCATCCCAAAGTATATGATGACTAAAAAGCAGATAAGCGGCACAATATAGCCCATCTGTATGTTGTCGTGATTTAGGTCGATCACTGTCCCCATCAGGTAAGGTAATATCGCGCCGCCTACTATCGACATAATGAGCCATGATGATCCCGGTTTGGTATCGTCGCCAATACCATCTATACCCAGCGCAAATATGGTCGGGAACATGATCGACATAAAGAAGCCTATCGCGCCAAGGCAATAAACCACGTAACCACCTTTGCCTAATATGCAAACGCCACATAATAATGCCGCAAGCACCGCATAAATGGTGAGCAGCTTGTGCGACTTAATGGTTTTTAATATGGCTGTGCCCGCAAACCGGCCGCCCATAAATAACAGGCCATAATATACCCCCAGATAGGTAGCTGCAGTTTTTTCGTCAAGACCGGCCCCTTGCTTGGCCATCCTGATAAAAAAGCTGGTTACGCAAACCTGTGCGCCCACATAAAAAAACTGCGCTATTACTGCCCATTTTAAATGCCGGTGTTTAAGCGCGCCGAAAAAGCTTCCGCCGGATGTTTCTTCTTTTGAGATATTTTTGATCTCAGGCAAATCAACCAGGTAGAATAAAATGGCCACCAAGGCCAAAACGCCCGCTAAAATTCCATAAGGCAGTTTTACTGATGAAGCTTCGTGCAAAAAATACGCGGCTTTGTCTGCAACCTGCATGGCATCCAGTTGGGTTTTGGTGTACTCTTTACCCGAGAGGATCAATATACCACCTAAAAAAGGCCCTATAGCAGCTGCAACGCCATTGAACGACGCGGCCAGGTTCAACCGCTTTGTTGCTCCATCGGGGTCGCCCAATACGGCGGAGTAAGGGTTGGCGGCTGTTTCTAATATCGCAATACCGCAACCGATAATGAATAAGGCGCCCAAAAAACCGAGATAGGTTAAAGCATTGGCAGCAGGGATAAACAGGGTTGCGCCGATGGCTGCCAGCGACAGGCCCATAATTATACTCTTTTTATACCCAAACCGCTTTAACAGCATACCTGCCGGAATGGCCATTAAAAAATATGCGATAAAAATGGCGGTATCTACCAGTGTTGATTGCCGGTTGCTTAGCTGGCAAGCCTTCTTAAGATGCGGTATCAAAACACCATCCAGGTTATGCACCATGCCCCATAAAAAGAACAGGCTGCATATCAGCGCGAAGGGCAGCACCAGGGTTTTGCCTTTAAGCGAACTTCCGGTTATTGGCTGCCCGGTGGTTTTGGTATTTACTTGCATAGCTTATTGAGGTTTTGTTTTCTTTTAGCCATCAGCAGGTGGTCGCACACTTGTACCACCTCACCATGCTGATTAATGATCTCTACGTGCTCGGTCACGATGCCGAACTCTGGTTTCTTAGCATCGCTTTTGGCCGAAATAGTGATCTCCGAATGTATGGTATCGCCAATAAACACCGGTTTAATAAAACGCAGCGTATCGTACCCACGCGAAAAGGCCTCGGGATTGATCTCCGATGCTGTTAACCCGATACCGATACTGAAGATCATGGTACCATGCGCTATGCGTTGTTTAAAAGGCTGCGTTTTGCACCACTCGGCATCCATGTGATGCGGGAAAAAGTCGCCGGTATGGCCGGCGTGTACCACAAAATCAGTTTCGGTAATGGTACGTCCAAGCGTAACGCGCTTGTCGCCTATAGTGTAATCTTCAAAAAATATGGATTTAAAATACATGTTATTTTAGTTTATCAGGTGAAATGTTGATGGGTACATGGTTAAATACGATACCAAAACTACTCACTTAGTCAACTCGATCAACCACTCGCATTAAATTATTAAAACCTCTCCGCCACTACCATGCCGCCATTATCACTCGAAGCATAAGCGCTTTCTACCACTGCCATGGTTTTTATTACGTCTTCAACGCTGGTTGGCAATACATCAGTTTCACCGTTTTTATAGCGCATTAAGCTACCCATGGTGCCTATAAAAGCATCGGGGAACCAGGAGCCTTCCAGTTTAATTTCTGTCCACTCCGGAGCTTTACCCTCTTCTACAATACAATATTCAAACTTATCGGGCACACCGTGCGGGTAATCCATCAGCAAACCCATCCGGGCCTTAATGGCTCCTTTGGTGCCTTCCCATTTAATAAAACTCTCCTGGTTATGCGGCCCGAACGAATGGTCGTGGTTGGTATTGATCACAGCGTGCATGGTATCGCCATAATCAAACAAAATGGTCGACCGCGATGAGGACAGTTTCTTTGCGGGATGTTTCAGGGTTTTCGCCATCACCGTGCGCGGGTCCCCAAAAAACGAACGCATCAGGTCAATATAATGGATGCTGTGGTATTGTATCTCCAACCGTGGGTGTACCATCACAAAGGGGAACAGCTCCCAGGGTGTTTCGAGTGTTACCCGCACTTCCATATCATACAGTTCGCCAATTATACCCTGTTCTATCATATACCGGGCGGCGGCCACGTACGGCGCGAAGCGTAACTGGCAATTAATGGCCGCCACCAACTTTTTACGGCGGCAAACCTCCAGTATCTCTTTGCTTTGCCAAAAGTAATCGCCCATTGGCTTTTGAATGAGCACACCGGCACCATCGGGCAGTTTTTCAAGCGTCGCTACAAACTGCTCGGGCATAATGGTAATATCATAAACAGCACCGGCAGGGGCATTGGCTACAGCTTCGTCGACCGTATCATATACATGCGGAATGCCCCATTCGGCAGCCAATTTTTCGGCGCGGGCACGGGTGCGGTTGGTAATCCCCACCACTGCGAAACCTGCCTTTTTGTAGGCAGGCAGGTGGGCATCGTTTACAATACCGCCGGCACCGATGATCACTATCGGCAACGGCTTTCGGGGTAATATAGGTTTATAAGGTATTTCCATAACTATGCGCCTGGTTTATTTAGTGCCGCTATTTGCTGTTGGCCATCCGCAAGTAGTTTTGCGATCGGTATATCTGTATGGATCGCTTTGAGCACCACATCATCAATAATGTGGGCAATTTGCGCCCAGTTAACCAGTTGCGGCAGTGAGCGGGCCAACTGGTGCAATTGTTCCAGTTTATGATAATAGGGGATGGTTTGGTTTATATCTTCGTCTTTCCAGGTCGAGATACGGCAGCCTATACCACCTTCTAAAGTCAACAGCTTATCGTTTTGCTGATTAACAGCGAACCGCAGGAAATCATAAGCCAGGTCCTTATGCTTGCTGCCGCTGCCTATAGTATAGAGCCAGTACACATTGAGCGATGCCGAAGGATGACCCGGCGCGGCTGGGATATTCGTGATATCTACTTTACCTTTTACTACCGATTCGCTGATCACCTCGCACATGGATGCAAAGCCAAACCAATTTACCATCATGGCAGCTTCGCCGCGGGCAAAGGCCATCCCTGTAGCTACCGATTCGTATTGCATGGTGCCGGGGTGAACAACTGTTTTATCAAGCAGCGTATCCCTGTAAAATTGTAAACCATGTTCGGCAGCTTTGGTATCAATGTTCACGTCACCCTGCGCATTGGTCAGGTTGCCGCCGCGGGTCCATAATTGCAGGCAGAAATCAAAAACGGTATTATGTCCATCCGGCAAACCGGCAAAAACCGTCCCATACAAATTTTGTTCGGGACGATGGAAAAAGCGTGCTACTTCAATAAAACTATCCCATGTTTTAGGCGTGGTTAAAGGTTTATTGTATCGTCGCAGAAATTCCTTTTGTTCTGCTTGGTCCTCAAATAGATCCTTACGGTAGATCAGGCATTCGGGGCCATCGTGAAAGGGCAACCCTGCCAATGCACTGCCAAATTGCTGCATCCCCAGTAACGAATTGCTCCAGCCTTCCGGGTAGCCATCCGGCGGATTGTGGTTTACGTAAGGCTGCATATCTAACATCGATCTGCTTTCCCAGGCTTCTAACAGCCAATCCGTAACTACGTGGGCTATATCCCAATCCCCATTTTTTAAACCTTGTTTATCTAAAATTGCTTCGTGCAGGTCATCAAGGTCCATCGGCACCATTTCGGCTTGTAAAGTGCAGCCGCTTGTAGCGCAATAGCTGTCCCATAGCTTTTGCAGGGCGCTCTCAAAAGGCCCGAATTTGCGCACCGCTATCCTCAGCTTTTCAATTGCCATTGCCTATGAGTTGCTGGGTGATCATATCGTTATCTTCGCCCAATTTAGGCGAGCCTTTTGTTGATGTAAAACGCTCGCCGTCGATAGTGATAGGGCTTCGGGTAGTACGGTAACGGTAACCATCGCTCATTTGTACTTCCTGTATCATATCCAATACTTTAAATCCTTCTTCGTTCATCAGTTTGTCCCAGGATAATACCTCGGCACACCAAATGTCCGCTGCAAGTAAAATATCCAGCCAGTGTTTGGTGGTATGGGTCAATAAGTGAGCGGCTAATAGGGTTTTGATCTCATCCCGCAAGGCGAAGGCCTGTGCAACATCGGTATAAGCCAACAGTTCGTCACAGCCTAACAAACTGCCCAATTGCGGTATCGATCCCATGGCCAAAGCCAGGTAGCTATCGTCGGTTTGATAAATGCCATAAGGCGCGCCTAAATAAGCGTGGGCATTGTTCTTCGCCGACCGTTCGGGCAATTTACCGTCGTAATAATAAGTGGTAATGGCCTCAAACTGAAAATCAATAGCCGATTCGAGCATACTTACCTGTACCAACGCGCCTTCGCCGCTGATGGTGCGCCGTACCAGGCAGGCCAGAATACCCTGTGCTAAATGATTGCCGGCCAGCATATCGATAATAGAAAGCCCCATTGGTACCGGCCCGCCTGCATTGCCGCTTAACCAGGTTAAGCCCGTTAGCGACTGCAGCAGCAGGTCCTGACCGGGCTTATCGCGCCATGGGCCTGTATCGCCATAGCCTGATATTTCGCCGTATATCACGTTTGGGTTTATTTTTTTTATCGAGGCATAGTCAAAGCCCAGGCGTTCCATCACACCGGGCCGAAAGTTGTGCATCACCACATCGGCCTGCTTAACCAGCTCCCATATTTGTGCTCTGTCGGCTTCATTTTTGATATCGGCGGCAAAACTCTCCTTATTGCGGTTGATGGCGTGAAATACCGATGATTCGCCGTTCATGATCTCGTTCGAGGTATATAAATGCCGGCAAATATCGCCGGTGCCGGGTTTCTCTATTTTAATAACACGCGCACCCATATCGGCCAGCTTAAGCGCTGCCGATGGCCCCGATAAAAACTGGCTGAAATCAATGATCAGGTAATCTGCTAATGGTTTCATGCCAGTTCAAATTGTTGGTTGATCAAACCGGTATCTGCACCCGGCCCTGGGGCTGCTTTATCCGCGTAAAGCCGTTGGCCGTTAATACGGATAGGGCAGCGGGTGGTACTCAATAAACTGCCGTTGGGCAAAGTAACCTCCTGTTTCATACCCTGGGCCTGGTAGCCTTCATGCTGTAAGGTTTGCTCGTAAGTCAACACCTCGGCACACCAGATACCTTCGGCCTCCAAAATATTCAGCCATTCGCTGGTGGCTTTGCTTTTGAGGCGGTCGCCAAGCAAGCCCATAATCTCATCACGGTACGTGAACCAGGATTCTTTACCGGGATAAGCGGATAGATCGCATTCAAGGGCTTCGCCTATTTTTTGCAGGTCGCCCATCGCTAAAGATAAATAACTATCGCTGGTTTTGTAAATGCCGTAAGGCGCGCTCAAATAGGGGTGACCGTTACCCTGCACACCGCTGCGTTGCGGTAGTCTACCGCCATCATTCAAATAGGTAGTGATCACCTCGAATTGCAGGTCGAGCACCGACTCCAATAAACTTACCTCGACCAAAACACTGCTCTTCGTTTTCGCGCGTTTTAGCAGGGCGGCGAGCAGGCCCTGCACAAAATGCGCCCCGCAGATCATATCCGCTGTAGCTAAACCAAACGGAACAGGACCATCGGCGGCTGAACCCGAAAGGTAAGTCAGGCCGGACAACGATTGTATCAGCAGATCCTGGCCGGGCCGTAACGCCCACGGGCCTTTACTTCCATAGCCCGTAACTACACCATAAACAATCCGCGGATTGATGCCCTTTACCGAGTCGTAATCCAAGCCTATTTTCTCCATTACACCAGGCCTAAAGTTATGGGTGATCATATCTGCTTTCGCGATCAACTTCTTTACCTGCTCCAGGTCGGCAGGGTCTTTCAGATCGGCGGCGTAACTTTCTTTGTTGCGGTTAATGGTATGAAAAACCAAGCTACTGCCATCCACAAAAATATTGCGTATGGCTATCTGCCGCCCTGCTTCACCTTTTACCGGGCGCTCTATTTTGATGACACGCGCACCCAGGTCGGCAAGCCGTAAACCGGCCGTAGGCGCGGCCATAAACTGCGCAAACTCCAATACCAACAGGCCTTCTAATGGTTTCATCTATGCCTGTACTTTGGTTTTCGATTCAATATACAGATCGTTCAAACGGGCTAAAACTTCGCTTTCGTTACCGCCCTGCATCAGGTAGTCGCGTACAATATCGCCCGCATGGTCCTGAAAGAACATGTGCCCAAAGTATCTTGGCCGTAAATAGGCCCGCTGCAAAGCAGGCAGGGTATGTGCAAAATAGTTATGCGTTTTAAGGTTACAATCCTCATCTAACCAGGCAGATAAATGGCCCGGCTGCCCGCCGTTATCGGTATACAACCCATGCTGGCTCTGGGGCGAAGCCACATACTGCGCGTACTGCATAGCAATATCGATATGCTTACAGTTAGCCGAAACTGCCAACCCTGTACCACCCAACGAACTTCGCAAATTGGTTTTACCGTCAAGCGTTACCATATCATGAAATAAAAGCAATTTGCGTGCATACCCCTTGCGCGAATAGTTGGAGTAGCCATAGGCAAATGGGCAGTAAGCAATATCATCTGTTAAGGTCATGGCCTCATACGTTTGTATCGGGTTGCGGTTAAAACAGGCCGGGGCTATGTACAAAGCCAGTTCGCGGTATAACTGCAAAGCTTTGATGCCGGTGGCGTTGCTAATAACTGTATCTTGCTTTTGGCAAGGGTCTTCGCCCAACGAGCAGCAGAAGGTATAAAACGTCATAAGCGAATCAATCGGGATGGCAGGAAAAGCGACCAGGCCTTTTTTAGCCAGGGCCAAAAGGTCATCGTAGGTTTTGGGCAATAATAAACCGTGCTTTTCGAGCAGGTCGGGCCGCGATGCCGCCACCGGGGTAGCCGCATCAATTGCGAGCGCCCATTGATGCCCATCATAATGATAGCTTTCGTACGAATGACCAACCGTGTTCCGTTCCTGGTCTTTCAAAAATTCGGCCGGGAGGTAATTGTCGAACGCCAATATGCTGTTGGTTTTGGCGGCAAAACCCGCCCAAGGGTGATCGATCACCAGCAGGTCATATCGTTCGGCCAGCTGTTGTATCGATAGATCGGCAAATTGCTGTAGTGAGCGTTTCTCCCAGGTAATATTAACACCCGGGTTAAGTTCAGAAAATCGTTGGGCAGTTGCCGCCATCGGTGTAAAACCGCGACTGTGGTTCCAGGTAATCCCTCTTAAAATAATATTTTCAGACATGTATCGAGGTTAGCTTATATCCCCCGCAAACCAAAAAAACGGCTCCGAGAGGCATTAAAAATACTGGCTGCTTTATTGCAGCCGGTGTTTATGGTTTTGTTATTGCTTTAGATTTATAGCTGAAACAAATTTATCCGAAGGCATCATTAGGTTGTTGTAAAATATAAGCAAGCAATTGTATGATATTATCATACGCCCTCCCCCTACCTGAATAGAAATAACCTTGATTTGAAAGATCGAGGATGATTTGTTATTTTGCTTACCTCACTTCTGCAATAGCACCGCTTTCGATCCAGCCCGAATTGCCGTTATAGTCTTTTATTTCGCTCCAATTTTCATAGGTATTGATAACCATTATCTCATATCCTTCCAAAAGATTACCTGTGGTTTTCGACAGCACACTTGGGCCTAAACGAACTGCTGAAACCGGTCTTGTAACAACGGCGTACACTTTTGATTGATGCACCCTAAAAACGATAAACGCCGTTACCGTTATTAATAACATTAATGCCAATAAACAAAAGCACACCCTCCGGATAATTAATTTGTATTTTTTTGTTATATCGATAAACATGGCGCTAATAGAAAAAATGGTAACTATAGTTATTAGTACGCATGTTTTATTTAACAAATCCATTATTTTAAAAAAGCTTTCTTTCTCCATATCGTAACCGGAGTTGTTAGTCATCACTGTCGGCCCCAAATGCGCATATACCCTGTTTTTGTTGTAAACAATTTGAGTGTCGAGCGGTGCTAATAACAACGCCTTCTGAAAATATAACACAGACCGGCCTGATTGGCCCATTTTAAAATAACAGTAACCCATGTTGCTGTACACATTGGCGGTTAACTCACCTGCTAACTCCAATTGCTGGTAACCGGTTAATGCAGTACTGTATTTACCTTTAGCTAAGTTAGCGGTACTTTGCGTAAACAGGTCCTTATTTAAGTCTGCTTTGGCCCAAGGACTAAAGAAGTTAAATAGCAGAACCACGATCATTAATGATAGTTTATTCATATCGGCTATTGCTAAACGCGTTAATGACCACAATAAGTTCATCACATTGTATACTCCGGTTCAACGAACGCTCATCTTTAACTCCGAACCTGATGCTCTGCAGATTATTTAAACATGTAATTATTTGATTATAAATTGTAGCGGGTAACCTTAATTTTCTGAGTTCTGTTTCAAAGAATATGTCGTCGAGTACCAGGCCTTTGTGCTTTTCTTGAACATATTTATAAAATATTGCTGATAATTCCCGGTAAAACAAATCGTCGTTCAATGCCGAACTTCTTTGGGCAGTTTTTTTAACACGCGCTATTGCGCGGCGTTTAGCATTTCTTGCCATTAATACATCCGCGTACCTGATCAAGAAGTTGTTATAACGCTGCGGTTTTAAGCAATACATTAACAGTATAAATCCTGTTATAATAAAAAAAAGGTGCGCACCCGAATAAGAAAACGGCACAAGGTTGTTTTCGTCGCTTGTGCTGTTTTTAACAAGCATATTCTGAACAGGTTTGTTAAACAAAACAGGCCCTGTGTTTACCTGCCAATGGTAGGTGTCGGATATATACTTTTTATATTGACCTGTACCTGGATCAAAATAAGCAAAATTGACCGGCGAAAGGGTATAGGTACCTCTATAATTTGCTACTATCTGGCACGTGTAAACCACCTTTGTTTTGATGTCGTCTACTGCTAAAATATCCGCTCTCGAAATATTGGTGTTATACGCATCCAGGCCTTTTGACAGCAGAGGTGGGGCAAAATTTATAGCTTTGGTGTTGCCCGAACCCTCGATAGTCAGTTGAAAAAACAACAGGTTTGTATTTTGCTTAGACGGCCGATATAAACAGGATACCTTAAAATCGCCTACTGCTCCGGTAAAAGGAACATTGCTGTTAAATGTGGGCTTGTCATTAATAGTAACGCTGGCTGCGTTACTATATATTTGTTTAGTAACCAGTTTTTCCTGGCCAAAAAAATCATTGTCAGAAACCGAGTTTAGTTTAATATTGGTCTTTAATTGAGGCAATATTAGTTTGCCGACGTTTGATGCTATTACCAGGTATTGTTTTAGCACAACAACGTTATAAGTTTTACCGTTTATTTTTTCCTGATGCTGTTGTTGTTCTGCCGGGTATTGCTCCTGATAGCAATTCCTGAATTTCAGATCAGTGTCTGATTGAGGGTCGGTCACTGTAACAGAGTTGTATAAAACGTATTTAACAATAATAGGCTCGCCGGTGTATGCTGCCAGTTTAGAACTTTGAATTCGTATAAAAACATTGCTAACCGAATCAACAGGAAATATGCTCACAGCGCTATTGCGTCCCAAACCATACACCTGGTTCATTGTCGACCAGGCAATTAATCCCGTTATAAATATGAAATGTCTTAAATTGGGTTGCATGTTTAAGCTCAATTAATAATCGGGACCAGTTGTTGTTTTATTGTCGGTATGTTTATTGCTGCGGCTGCCGCTGGGTACACGCTCCTGGTCTTTCGAGATTTTTAGTAACCGGTCCATATCCTTGTCCGATACATGATAAGGGCCCGCTGGTTGGTCATCAACCGACTTTTGTGAACCATTGTTTTCCGGTCGTGTATCATTACTCTTTTTTCCATCCTCCTTTGCATTCTTATTATTTTTATCCGGGGCCCGTTGCTTTTGCAGCCGTTGAACCAGGGTAGCGATAAACAGAAAGTTTTGACGGATAACATCATCACTATTGTTAATTATTAATGCTGTTTTGTAGGCTTCATAACTATTGTCGATAAGGTTTAGCTGATAATAGCAATTGCCAAGGTTGTTCCAAACGTTGGCTTTAAAAACAATATTTTTACTGAGCGTTAGTTTTTTATAGATAACTGCTGATTCTGCATAACGTCCTTGCTTGTAGTAGGAGCCTGCTAAGTTAAATTGCAGTTTGGCTTGTTCGGGCAAAGCGAGCGAAGCACGTTGATATAGTATCCCTGCATCGCCCCAATAGCTTTTATCGTACGCGTTGTTTGCTTTTAAAACATCTGCCATTGCATCGGTATATCCGCGCATGTTAAAAGCATTTAAAGTAAACAGCGCGGCCACGCATAATATTAAAACAACAGCACAGCCCAATATCTTATATTTAAATGTCCGTTCCGTTTTTGGTACTGCCATGCTATTTAGTAATTTTAAGTACCTGAGGTATACAAAATTCTGCCATAAGTAATAGCACCGCCAATAACAAAAACTCACCGGCATACTGTTTGGGAGAAACAGAATATCCGCTTGATTCTATCACTCTTAATTGCGACATAAATAATGGCAAGGTATTAGTCGTATCAGTTAACGCGAAATAATTATTAGACCTGTTGCCCGTAATTTTTAAAAGCGGCTGCGGCTCTAAATGCGATATAATAACCCGGCCGTTTTCGTCCTTTTCACTCGTATCGTTGTTAACGCCATAACCGGCAGGAACCTCCCCCCCTGCCTCGGTACCAAAACCCAGTGAAAATATATTCACTCCCGATTTTCTAAGCGAATCGGCAAGTGTGAAGGCATTATGGTCATGAAACTCCCCGTCCGATATCAGGCATAATACCTTAGTTCTTTTATTATTCATGCCATAAGCTAAGGCCGATATTTTTAGGGCCTCACGTAGCGAGGTCCCAGGCCTGGTCATCAAGTTTCCCGAAATGGAATCCACCATTCTGTTGATATAATAGTGGTCGTCGGTTAAGGGTACGTAGGTAGCTGCATTACCGGCAAATAGAACAATGCCAACCTGCTCACTGCCTAATTGGTTGACCATTTCTTTCATCAACCGGCGTGCCCTGCTCAGGCGATCAGGGGCCATGTCTTTAACATACATGCTTTTTGATACATCCACTAAAAAGATCAGGTCGGTAGCAGCGGGGGCCTTGTTGCTGGTGTCGACATCCATACCAAAAGGCCTTGCCCAGGCAATAATAAGTGCCAATACAGATAGCAGGAATAACGCGTATTTGATTACTTGCACATAAACCGGCGATGAAATGGTGAGATTTTTAACCAGCCTGCTTTCGCCCAATAGCGCCGATGATTTTACCTGTCTTCGCTTGTTGATCAGCCACATCAATATCAACACGGGTATAATGCCCGTCCAATATAAATAACCGGTGTGTTCAAATTGTATCATGCGGGCCAGGTACGTAACACAGTGAATTTTAAAAGGGCTTCAATAAGCAATATCAGTAGTGCTGCCTCAACAAACCATATAAAACACGAACTATAATTAACTGTGGCAACCCATTTATCCTTTTTTGTTTCCAGTTTACCTATCGACGCATAAATGCTTTGCAGGGCTTTAGCATCAGTGGCCTTAAAATATTCGCCACCGGTTATGCCCGCCAATTTTTTTAAAGTATTTTCATTAAGGGTCACGGCTATTTTTTGATAGTATTTTTTGCCGTCAAACCCCTGCAGGGGCATAAGTGCAGTGCCGGTACTGCCTACACCAATGGCGTATATTTTAATGTTAAAACGCTTGGCCATCTGCGCGGCCAAAACGGGGTCTATTATCCCCGCATTATTTTCACCATCGGTAAGCAGTATGATCACTTTACTTTGTATGGTACTTTGCTTTAAAATATTTACCGCCGATGCCAGCCCTGAGCCAATAGCTGTTCCGTCGGATAGGTCACTTTGTGTCATCGTGTTTATCCGGCTTAATAGCATGGCATGGTCGCGGGTTAAAGGGCACCAGTTAACACTCTCGCCAGCGTAAAGCACTATACCCATCCGATCGTGCACCCTCATGGTAATAAAGCGCCCTAAAACATCTCTTAATGCTTCTATACGATTAGGTTTGATATCCTCGATCAACATGCTCTTCGATATATCAAGCGCAAACACAATATCCGTTTCCGATGCAGAAGAACGCACGTTGGATTTACTCACCAATTGCGGACCGGCCAGGGCTATAATGACCAGGGTTACGGCTATCAGTCGCAGTATCATTAAAATATCGGTTGGTGCAAAGGCCAAAATGGATGAACTGTAATTTTGAGTGGCGCTGTTAATGATCATTGCCGGGGTGCGCTTACGCAGATAGCTGATGTGCAGGTAAATTAATACCGGGATAAACAGGAGTAAAATAAAAAAAAGGGGCTGCGAAAAGCTCATTTGTTTCAATTTATCCGGCGGGTGCCTGGTTTATAAATTCCTTAATATCATTCAAAAACAATGGGTATAACTGCGTTGCTAATTGTGGAGGCGAAAACTTTAGCGTGTCAAGGTTTTCCTTGAATGTAATGATGGTCAGTTCGTCTTTATTCGGCAGGTCTGATATCGTCTGTTTATCCTGGTAAAACAGCCTCATTTGCAGGTATTCTGTAAAAACCGACCAGGTTTGGTCAATTATCTCATTAATGATAACGCCCTGAGTTGGTACTGTTGTTTCAAGCGAATACAGTTTTGTTAAATATATCTGCTGTAGTTCAGCAGCGGTTAATATGCTTCCGCGCCTTTTGAGGATCAAAAGCGCCAGCAGCGTTACAAAAACGATGAGCGGTATGGATAAAAAGTATATCAGCGAACGCACAGGATATAAAAAGCCCACCTGTTCGGGAGGTTTAATATCATGCAACGCGACCGGGAGCTTAGCAGGCCGGAAGTTTATTTTAAGTAGCGAAGTGAACCTTTTTTGCTGATCGATCAGGATCGGTAATCCGTCGATAGAAAAATGTATAGGCTTTAGACAGGTAAACAACACCTGGTGTTTAAAATAGCCGTTGGAGGCTGACGAACTAATACTGAGCAAAGTAAGCTGCTCGGATTGCCTGAACAATTCATCGCATAACTGCCAAGACACAGCAGCATTTTTGTCGGCCTTAACATTAATTTCGAGCGTGATCGCCTGACCGATAACAGCATTATTTATACTGATATTAGTTTTAATAGCCGGCTGGCCCGATGCGTAAGTTTTACCAATGCTGAAGAAACAAAGCCATAAATAACATAGTATTTTTAGCCTCTCCATCATATCAACTCATTAATAATGACAACTTTTCTGCAACGTCGTCGTTCGTACTTATCGCTATGTTTTTTATTCCCGACGTATTTAAAAAACCATTGTAGCCCTCCTGTGCCCTCAATTGTTGTTCCCGATAACTATTTGTAAAATTGCCCGCCGAGGTGTTAACCCATTTTTGCGTACCGGTCTCCATGTCTTTTAGTTTTACCCACCCCAACTTAGGCAATTGCAATTCTATTTTATCATGTACCCTTATTGCAAAAATGTCATTATACTGGGCAAATGTTAAACAGGCGCGTTCGTAACCACTGGCCATAAAATCGGATACGATAAATATCAAGCTTGCGGAGCAATTGATCCTGGTTAAAAAGCTCAAAGCGCTGTCAATACTGGTAGCGCCATTACAGGGCTTACTTTCTACCATAGCTTTGGCTATTTGCCAAAAGCCCTGCATCCCTTTAACCGGCATAATTAACCGCTCTACCTTATCACTAAAAAAAACTATCCCAACACTATCGTTTTTACGGATGGCACTATAGGCCAGGGTGGCTGCAACCTCCATTTCCAGGTCTATCTTACTCCGCCTTACCGTACCTATAGCTGTCGAACCACTCACATCGATCAGTATCCAGATGCTGCGTACCTTATCTTCGTTAAAGGTATTGATATAGGTATCGCTAAAGCGCGCTGTGACACTCCAATTGATGTTTCTCACATCATCGCCAGGTTCATACTTTCTTATCGAGTCAAATACAACACCGCGGCCTTTAATTAAACTGGGATTAGAGCCCGCTAATTTTTGACGAGAGGCTTTGTTTGATAGCAAATCAATTTTTTGCACCGTTTTAATCAACTCGTCCAGTGTCATTATAATTAATTTAAGGTACGGGTACGGTTTTCAGTATTTCCTGCAAAATATAATCGGTGGTAATACCCTCGGCCATAGCCACGTAGTTCAAGCCGATCCGGTGCCGTAAAACGTCGGGGGCTACCGCGAACACATCAGCAGGTATTACATACGCCCTTTTTTTTAGAAAGGCGTGGGCCCGCGCCGCCAGTGTTAAATTAATGCCCCCGCGCGGCGACGATCCAAACTTAATATATGGTTTTAGCTGTGGCAGGCCATGTTTTTCGGGCCAGCGGGTACTTAATATTATATCCAGAATATAATCCTCAACCTTTTCATCAACAAATATCTGGGAAACAAGTTGCTGCATTTTTAAAATGTGGCTAATAGATACCGAAGCCGGGGGCGGCTGGTGAGCGGCTGGGTTTCTGCGGTTGATCAGCTTTTCTTCCGCTCTTGTAGGATAACTGATCACAACCTTTAGCATAAAACGGTCCATCTGTGCTTCGGGCAACTCATAAGTACCGGCCTGGTCTACCGGGTTTTGGGTTGCCAAAACCATAAACGGGCTTTGCAGCGGGTGCGTTGTATTGCCTATAGTTACCTGGTGCTCCTGCATAACTTCGAGCAAGGCACTTTGTACCTTTTCGGGAGCACGGTTAATCTCGTCGGCCAATATAAAATTCGAAAATATCGGCCCTTTTTTTATTGTAAACTCATTTGTTTGATTATTATAGATCATCGTACCCAATATATCAGCCGGAAGGATATCGGGCGTAAACTGGATACGCGAGAATAACGCGTTAACAGAACTGGCCAAGGTTTTTACGGCAAGGGTTTTGGCCAGACCAGGCATACCCTCAAGCAAAATGTGGCCGTTGCCTAACAACCCAATTATCAGCCGCTCAAGAAGCGCTTGCTGCCCGATAATGGTAACTTGTAGTATACTTAAAAGTTCGTCCAGAAATTCGCTTTCCTGTTTTATTTCCAGTTCGATATCTTGCCAGGCCGCTAAATTTTTATCTATATCCACATTAAAATAATTTATGATGGCCCAATGGCAAAAAGCTGTTAGTAATTAATTGGTGTTGAACGATGCCTTTTTCAATTCGTTATATTTTGTACGGTTAGTTTTAACTTTATTAAAGTCGGTAAAAAAGGTTTCTTCGAGAGGCTTAATCTCGTCTTTGGTTAGTGCGTGTAAAGCAAACGCTTTTTCAATCATATCAAGGGCTTTATCAAACTGGCCACTTTTAGCATAACTACAACCTAAACCATACAGCGCCCTGGCATTTTGGGTTGAAAGCGCGAGGCAATGCGTAAAACTTTTTATAGCTGCCGTATCCTGGTTAACAAAAAGTTGTCCCAAACCATAATCTGCATAAAAGGCAGTGTCTGTTTTGGCGGTTTCCGTTTTGTCGTAAGCTTTAAAATCGGTTACGGCATCATCATATTGTTTGTTTTTATAAAAGCTTAACCCCCGCAGGTAGAGTTTATTTTTAAGAATATTAAGTGTATCCGTCTTAATGGCGTCCGAAAAATTATTGATAGCTACACCATAGTTTTTGCTTTTAAAATTGGCCCTGCCATCTGCATAATAATATTTGTATTGCGGGTTTAATTTAATAGCCTCCTCGGCGTTTTTGATCGCTTTAGAAAGTTCATTTTGTTCATAATATACCAAACTCAGATAGTAAAAAGCATCGCTGTTTGATTGCTGATAGTCGAGTGCTTTATTTAACGACAAAATAGCGGTGGGGTAATTAGTCAGATAGTACTGGGCTTGCCCGCTCAGCTGGCTGGCATTGGATAGATCGTACGTACAACTGGCCACCAATGTTTTATTACCTGCTTTATTAGCGGCATCCAGATTACTTTTAGATACAATAAGCGATCTCTCATAATCGTCTACCGCCTTAGCATACTTTCCCTGTATCTGGTAGGTGTTGCCTCTTTCAATATAAGCTTGTACACTATTGCTATCAGTTTTAATGGCGTTTGTAAAGCACGCTACTGCAAGGTCGTATTCTTTTATTTTACAATGGGCCAGGGCTTCTTTAAAATAAAGGTCGGAAAAGCTGGGCTTGCAGGCTATTGCCTGCCGGTTAAGCGCGATAGATGCGTTATAGCTTGCCATAGCGGCCGGGCTGTTTTTTAAACTCAGCTCATTAGCCGTAATAAGCCTTATTTCGGCTTTGCCATGCAGGGCATTCGCGTTACAGATCCTAATCTTTAAAGCACTGTTAAAGCCGCTATCGGCATTGGCAAAATCATGTTTATCAGCCAAAGCCTGGGCGCTTAAAAAGTATTCGTTGCTTATTGAATCAATGGTTTTTAAATGCAACGCGTCAAGGCCAAGTTTCTCAGCCTGCGAAAAATCAACGCCAGCCTTATCATTGTTGTTTATGGCCACAAAATTTAAACCACGTACATAGTATGCAAGGTCATATTTAGGATTTAGCTTAACCGCTATGTTAAAGTTTTTTTCGGCGTCGGCGTATGCCTTTGTTCGGTATTGCAGTTCGCCTTTATCATAATAAAAAGTTGCCGTAGCCGGGCTTAAAGCAATAGCCTGGTCATAATCGGCAATGGCGCCGGGTATGTTGGCCAATTTATCCTTAAGTTTTGCTTTTGCTTCAAAATACAGCGGCTTATCGGGCGATTCATTAAGTTCGTTGGTAGCCAGTACATCATAATCGGTTATGGCGCTTACCAGGTCATGTTTGTGTTTAATAAAAAAATCGGCACGTGCCAGCCGGGCATCTTTATAATTGGGGAAATAAACCACTGCAAGGTTAAAATTTTCCAGTGCTTTTTCCAGGTCACGGTTATCGTCGGGTTTACTTTCGGCCATCTTTTCATAAGCCATCCCTTCTATATAATAGAGTTCGGGGTAGTCGGCCTTTTCTTTTTTATGGTCTTTTAGTGCCTTTTCGCATTCATCGATCGCGCCCTGAAGATCAGCGGCCTGAAGCTTATTGTTGGGCAGGGATATAATGGTCAGCTTTTGGGTTATGGGTGTAATTTCGGCCTGGAGTATGCTACTCGCTTCGGGCCTCAGCGAAATGGCCTGGTTATAAAACAAAATGGCATCGTTAAACTTACGTTCGCTTTTTGCTTTATCGCCTTTGCTTTTGTAATTTTCATATGTATTCTCAGCGATCAGTTTTTTAGCATCGATGATATGCTTATCTAACGAGGGTACTAAGGGCTTTAGGTCTTTGGCCTTTTCGTAAATCTCCAACGCTTCTTTATATTGCTTGTTGGTGATATAGGTGTTACCTACGGTTACATACTCGTCAAATATGGCCTGTTGCTTTTTCTCTTCTTCCTGGCGGGCCAAAATGAAGCTTTGTTTTTCCTTATCAAAATCTTCCTGCGATACTACGCTGGCTGTGGAAGAAGTATCCGTGGCTACCTGCATGTTATTATCGGTATTCTCGGTCGGAATGGCCGGATCATAAAATGATACACCCATGATCAATGCCTGCCATTTATTATTGCCAACATTATCCAAACGGACCAACGCTTCTCTTTTTCTGCTGGTATAGGTACCTGCAGTAGGTTTATATTTACTGCCAAACAGGGCATCAAACCTTACCTTAACATAGATGTATTCCTTTTTTTTTACGCCCGAGATGTAGAAGTTAGAAAAGGTGATAGTAGCATCCGCTGTTTTTTCGTACTGGAGGTCTAAGTCGTTCAGGTATTTTTCAACAGGCGCATCCTTGGTTTTTCCTAATTGGGATGCGGGGTTTATGTCGTCCTCAACAATTATGGTTTTATTAAAAAAAATACGGTTGCGGGATGGTTTATAACTATTGGCAATTACATCGGCTAACTCGCTGGCGGTATTATCGTTAAATGTAATATAATTGAGCAGGCTCTGTAGCCCATCTATAGTAGCCTGGGCCTGGTAGCTTATTTCCTTGGCATCTTTCAAACTGATCTTGGCCGGCTGATCCGCTTTATGTGTCGTATCGGCTGTTTGCGCAGCGGCTGTGTAAACCACGGTTAAAAAGCTCAATGAAAACAAAATAATTTTACCAGCCCTGGTGCATTGGGTAGTAATGGTATTTAAGCATTGATGTATAAATTGCATTATGACGGTAGTTTTATTAATTTACTTATAAGCCAACCCGAGTTTTTGGTTTGCCTGTTATATTGCTGCACCTCCATATCCCATCCCTTTATTTGAAGGAAACGGTATGTAACCGTTACCGACCTCAATATCTTGATACGATTGTTAAGGCACTCATTGATAAATAAACACATATCATTACTGTAGCTGTTCGATGTTGCTATATAATTACTTATGTTTTTTACATCCTTTGTTACCATGTCGATATTTAAAAAGTCGGTGGCATGGCTCATTGGGTTTAACGTAGCGTTGCTGTCTGTAGCCCTTGGCAATATCGGTTGGTCGGTCTTAGCGTTTGCCCCACTACTGTTTTTCCCTAAAAAACGGGCATCTATATCGGCAATTACCCATTTACTACTGCCATTTGGTTGTTTTTGTATTTTTAGTTTGAGTATAACATTCTCGGGTTTGTTGTTCCATACAACAGCGCAGGTAACATTAGCAAACCAATTATTATCATAAAAATCAATGTGGACGGGGTTTATCGTATCGTTTACCTGTTTAATAAAGTTGGTAATATCGGCATAGTTCCAATCTGTCCGCTCAGCATTAAAAAGGCTTTTTATCAGTTTTTCGCGGGTTAGGGGCGATGTATTATGCTTTTGCTGATACTGTTTAATAAGCGTTTGGTCGTTATTGTCAAACCGCTCAATAAATTCGTCAATTTGTTTTACTTCCCAGGCAAATAACGCCACATACTCCTTTTCGTAACTTTGCGCGCAAAGTAATTTTGGGCAGCAGATAAACAAGATCAGCAAAAGCTTTTTTGACATAATAAACAGTAACTATATTTTCTTGGTCTGAACAACACCAATATCATCCAGAAAAACGTCCCACCCAGATACCGTTTCGCCGTTTACGGCTTTTTCATAATGTTTTAAAACTATAGTTACGTTACGTTTGGTTTGGTCGCCGTACACCAGGTTACCATCAACAAACCCCTGAAATTTTTGAACAAAGGTTACCGAACCATAATAATTGCCATCGGCCCCCTTTTTAAATTTTGACGCATAATTAATGTTCGCATATTCAATGGATACTTTATCGTATTGCCCGCTTCTTATCATCAACCTGTTCAAATAATCCCTGATCTTATATTTATTTTTTACCGCCGAAGTATTGCTCGAAACCTCAACCCTTGCTTCTTCGTTCAAAAACAAACCGCAGGCTAAATTGATGCTTTTTGTAGCCGCTTCGCGGTTTGTACTTACCGATGCCACAGCTTGTAAATAGCCGGTAAATTCTTCTGTTTTTTGGATAGCTTTTGTGCCAAACAAAGCCATATCGGGCGCAACAAATTCATCTTCGCTGTGGGTTATAGTAACCGGTTTAGACGCTGCGGCTGCGGGAGCGTTTGCTGTAACCGGGGCCGTTGCTGCAACGGGGGTTGGTGCCGCTGCAGATTTACCCGAAGCGTCGAACAGCGCGTTTATCTTTTGCTTATCGAGCGCCAGGTAAGGCAAAGCTAATTCGGCACTCGAAAACAATTGATGACTGCCGTTTTTACGGATAACAAACACCAGGTTAGCTTTCGAGAGCTTAACATCCTGCCCCTTGTTATTGGCCAGTATTTCCGTCTCGCTTTCGTCGGTAATATTAACCGGCATAATTTTTCCGTCGCCGTCAACCAATACGTCAAAAGGGCGGGTTTTTGATGGCGCGTTAATAAAATCGTCTTTTTCTTTATCGGTAAGCGGCTTAGCCTGGGCAAATACCAAATAATCGCCGGTGGCGTTAAAAGCTACCTGTACATTACTGCTGCTGCGGCTGTACAGTGGGCCATTGGGGTTAGCCAGGTTTTTAAATTTAACCTTTTCGGGAGATATTTCGGCCACTTTTCCAGGCACTTTTGTACCGTCGGCAAAGTAAATTACGTCTTGTGCGGCCGATGTTAAATGATATAGCACAAAGGCAATAAGTAATAGTTTTTTCATGGGTTCCTATTATTAGCTAAATCATGTATATTATTTCAAATCCTTTTTAAATAGAATGCAATATATTTAAAAATCATTGCTTTAGTAAAAAAACTTAATGTTTTTTATTAATGCTGGTTAGTGCTAAATATAAGTTCATTGAATTTATAAAATAAATGCCCGGAGGGCTTATACAAATAATCAAATCTTGACCTTATAGATCATACTGCGGGCATTAGATAAAACATACAGGTAGTTATTGTACATTTTGAGGATACCATCAGTAATTGGAAGATTTAGTTTACTGGCGGTGTAATCTTTGTTGATGATATAGATGCCATGAAAAGTTGACATAACGGCCAAACCTGAAGGGTAAATTACAGCGCTGATTATCGGAATAGGCGACTCGAAAAGCAAGCGATTAGCCTTGTCTCTGGTTGTATACAAAACCAATTTATCTTTATAGCAAGCTATATAGTTATCAGCATCGATGGGCAAGATACTGTAGATATTTTTTTTACTGCTTAATACCTTGGTATGAGAAGTGGCATTACAAAAAAACAAATTGCTGATAGTATCTCTCGCCAGTAAATAATAACTTAGCTTACCAGCCGGGAACAATGTATACAGGTGCTTTTTATCAAGTTTTAATAAACCAGCCGTTGTCTCTTTATTTTGTTGAATATCATTTTTATAATTGATTAGATAAATGGCATTTTTATAATCATAAAAGATGTATGTCGAGGTGTCTACATGCGAAACGGCAAATGCAGTTAGGTGTAGTGAATCAGACATTTTATAAAACCATACCTTCTCATTGACCATGTAAATACCATCGGAAAATCCAACTACCGGCGATTTAGACTTTAAGAGATCATAATATCTAAAATTACTCCTTGTTTCCGCAAGATTAAAACTGTCAACCAAAGCAACCTTGATTTCTGGAAGATTGGTTTTTGTGGCTTTGGGGGTTGGACTGACATTATTAACGGCGGGGTGTGTTATCTCACTTCCAACTGTTTCCTTATTAATTGGGTTGTATTTTTCAACAGTTCCGTTTCTATAACTTATTTGACCAACATTAGCCTTAGGTATTTTTAGATTTATTTTTGAATCTGCAATTGTTTTAGAATAAATTACATAATCATCGTTGACTTCTATTATCGAGGTGGCAATTATCTTTTGACCTGTTTTTACCACAATTGTATCTTGTGCCCATACCTTTACACAAATAAACGTCAACAACAATTCAAGAAAAAAAACCTTACCGTAATTCATCGCTGTTTTCACGGTAGTAATTAATTATTATCATCTGTTCCAACGTTACTCTTTTCAACAGCCCCGTTAAAAATACTAAGTGAATCAAACATTTTCTTTTTGGTAATTTCAAGTTGCTGTATTACATGTGCACCAATAAATTGATTGGGTATCCTCGTACTTATCAATGCAATAGAGCCTGCCCTATTAATATTGTCGGGGGTGCTTTGGAGGCTTTCAACATATAAATCCTTATCTTGGGTTGCTCCTTTGCCGGCGTTATTTGTGCCGTTGTGTTGATCTGGGCTTTTAACAGTATTCATATTTTCGTCAAAAGCTTGTGTTTTTTTTGCAGCCTTTCTTTCTTCGGCATCCTTTGCCAATAACGCGTCAAACTCTTTATCCGTCATGGTACTCTTTTCCATATCGGTGATCAAAACACTTTTCCCGGTGATCGGCGGCAACACATACGTGCCATCTGTGTTGCGCTCCCCCACTTTCATACCTTGCGTATTACTTACTGGACCTGAAGGAGCATCCGGATAAAATTGGCCGATATTCTTTTTTACTTCTTCACTGGTTAAAGATGGATCGGTCGATTCGTTTTGGGTAAAAAAGTCTGCCAATTTCTCAGCACAAGCTTTGTCCTTTACCAACGGCATTACTATCGCCATATCCTCTTTTCTTTTTTCTTCCTGATCCCCGCTTTGTATTTGTAAATCTGTTGCGTGTTTTATTGCCAAATTTGCATTATCAATTATTTTAGTATCATTTGTCAGTTCTGTAGGATCATTTGTTTTTATGTTATCAAAAGATAATTCATCTGTTGTTCCTTTGCCAACCGCCGATTTAACCTGGGATGCATCACTTCCTGTTGTATTTGTAAGCGAGACCTTTGTATTGCCATAAGTGTTTTCCAGCTCTTTACCTTTCTTTAACACGTCCAGGGCCTCAACATTAGGGGCAGGAGTGCCATCGGCAGATTTTTTAGGCCCAAGGAGGCCGGCTAAAGAGCTGAACATATTGTTGATATTTTGAGCTGCCGGATTATTTGCAGCAAAGCCGGTGTTATTGCCACCGACGCCGTTATTAGAACTACCACCGGTACCGCCTTGCCTTTTGTTTAGAAAATTCTGATATTTCGTCATCATCCTAACAATCTGTTCATTATTTGCCTGAATATCAGCATTATTTGGATGTCCGCTTACAAATAGATCATTTTGTTGCTTTAGTTCAGCAATGATTTTTCCTTCAGCCCTTTTAAATGACGCATCATCAGCGGGAGCATTAGCCATTAGTTGATCTATTTCACTATCAATGGTTCTTAACTGGTTATTCGCTTGATTTATAGCAGATTGGTTATGCGACCCCATATATCCTAAATATTGGGCCGTTCCCTGGCTGGAACTATTAATAAGTTGTTCTATCCTATTTTGCGCATCTGCATTTAAACTGCAATATGCAACAAGTGCTAAAATCAGGTAAATAGTTTTCATAAATTTTGCCTATTTGTTGTCATGCAAATTCCTTTCATTGGTTGTTTTCCCCGATGCTTCTGCCATGTAAATTTCCAGTTCCAGTTTACCAAATTTGTTGTAAACCTCTTTTAAATCGGTCGGTGTACTAGTTGATTTGCCATTTAAATACTGGGTTACAACCGGCTGCACTCCGGGCATTAACTGCAAAAAGTCGTTCATTTCCTGCGACACCTCGTTTACTGCTTTTTTATCTGTTAACAGCATTAAAAAATCGATGGCAAAAACCGGCTTGGTAGCGCTAAGGCTGTTATCGATATGTAATTGGGTCATCAGGTCGCCAAAGGCCTTGTTAAATACTTCGGCGGCCTTGGCCGTAGTGGTTAACGATGCTTGTTTGATCTCTGCTGCCTTGGTTGAATTATCTACAGCACTGTTCATAAGCTGGGTGGTTTGGTCGGATGGGGTTGACGACCCTTGCGACGCATCGTTCACCGCCGAAGCTATGGTAGCTACCGTGGACAGCACACTTAACCACGATGCTGATCGCTTTTTGCCCCGTGCCTCAAGCGCATCGGCCTCTACTTTGCCAAAGTACTCGGTAAGTTTTTGCGTGGCCTCTGTTACCGACTGGTTGTCGCTATCGTACAAATGGCTGCTGTAAAGCTTTTTGTGTATCTTAAACAGATTATCGCATATTAGGGCCGATGCCCCCTGGTTATTTTCGCGATACGATGTGGCCAGCTGCTCAAATAACGAAGCCTTTAAAAACTCGCGGAAAGAAGCTGTAGTGTTTAGGTTATTTACGATTATCAAACCGCAGAGGTAGCTTTCGATGGCTGCATCGTGGAAGCCCAGTTTAGCAAACTCTTTACCGCATTGCAAATACGTAAGCACGGCACCGGGCCTTTTATACAAAGGCAAAATAGCTTGTTTGGCAGATTCTTTTATCTTATCATCAACAAACGAAGATTCGAAGAAAAAGCCCTTTAATTTATTCGATGTATATAAAGGGTAAACACATTCCAGGTACTTTACCGTTTCGGGACTTACATTTCGGGTTTTAAGGTCCTGGTCGATCCAATAAATTGGGCCCTGGTCGTGTTGTGCATTGATAGGTATGGCGGGGTACTGTGGCAGGGTTTTATTATAATCTTCAATTATGGTACTATATTTTACATAATCGGGGTTTTTAGCCTTGTTTTTAAGCGACTGCCTGGTAAACGAATATGAAAGCACCTTGGATAATGAGGCAGTATCCATATTGGCCAATGGTTTAAGATATTCTTTCGAAATAGCGGTGTAATCGTCTAAAGGCGGGGTATAATTAGCCGCGTTTAATAAAAGGTTGTTCCTGATACCCAAAGTAGATGCAAAATCTGTAACAGGCAACTCGGGCAAATTCAACTTTAACGATTTAAATGGCACCACCTGGCCCATTATCAATGAGTCGAGTTTAATATATACCCTTTTCATCAGGTCGTTCGAAACAAAGTTTTCGGGGGTGCTGATATAAAATTTATCCATTAATACCCCTTTTTGCCATAATAAAAAACGGCTTTGCGGGGAGCGTATACTACCGGTAAAATAATATTCGCACAAGCCCCGCCTAAGCGTTAGTACCGGAATGATCCGTTTTTGCCCCTTAGTTAAAACATTATGTACCAACATGTCATAGATGTAGAATTGTTGGGAAATACCTGACAACGAATCGGTAACATAACCAATCCCCAGGCTTATATTTTCGGCAGGGTCTAATATTTGTATATCGCCTTTTTTATTGGCTTTTACTTTTAGCGGTACGCTACTTGCTTTTGATATGGTTTGCACCGACTGTGGTTCAGCATCAGGTAAACTTGCCGGTTTGTCGACCTTGACGATCGGTGCATCAATTTTAGGGGCTACAACAGTTTTTACGGGTTCGGGGGCCTTTGCAATCAAGTTGTGATACTTTTCTTTAAACCCGTTAGCGTAAATAATATTGGCCACATCGTTCAGCAAAATGGTACTGTCCCTTTTGCCCGCATCTACCAGAATACTGGTTTCGCCAAGTTCGACGATCTTATATTGGCGTATGGCCCCGTTAGTGAATTCAATATTATCTTTAGTTTGAATATCTTTCTGATCAAACCGCTCACTATAGCCGCTTTTGTAATTTATCCTTCTGATGTCGGTTATTGATACGGCTTTGCTTATTGGCTTGCCGTTTTCGCCCATTTTATAATAAATAATATACTGTTCGCCAACCTCATCGATCGGGGCAATTATGGTTTGGCCCGATTTTAACGCGATAGTATCCTGGGCACGTGCATAAAAACATGTTGCTGAAAATACAATGTAAAAAAATAAGGTTTTCGTAAAGTTCATTTCACATGGTCGGTTTGATCGTATATTTTAACGAATAATATCGCGCAGTTAGCAGTTAATAAAGCCCCAGTTTGTGCTAACATACTTATATTCATTTGTATTTGCAAATACAAACGAATATTAAAAGTTAATTTTCAGGATAGATAAATCCCGCTATAATGATAAAGTTGAAATGATGTGCCCATTTTTGTTGTTGCTTATTATCAGTTACTGATCATAATAAATAACAAAAGCCCTCAGATCTTTTTGTCCGAGGGCTTTTACAAGTTTTCTCTTATTTCTTATAAAGACATTATTAACATAGCTGCTCTTTAAAAATTCGGATCGAAATTAAAATACAGAGGGTTGGACAGACCAACCATCCTGGCGCTCAGCGCCATCGAACCGGGGATTTCTGGATATGGGTTGACCGGGCCTTGTACTTCTACACGGTAATAAGTACGGCCTATTTGTTGTGGTGTATCAGTAAATTCAACTACGGGTGTTTTACCGTTGGCCTGAAAAGTATTGAATGGGTTACCGTTTTTAATGACATTGACGGTGTAAACCGAATCTCTAATGGTATTGCCGGTCAGCTGAACACGAAATTTAACCGGTTTACCGTTTGCTTTAACATTATCGCCCATCATCATATCCATTTTGCCGTCCTGATCAATATCGGCATATAGTTCTACCCGTGGTGTATACGGGTTTGCACTGATGCAAACGCGGCCGTTGGTGAGCGCGTCAACCACGGCCTGAGTGGTGCGTGCCGCAGCATAAACCCAGGTGGTAGGCGTGCCAACGTAATTTGCTTTGGCCTGATAGGTGTTTTTTGTAGCTTTCTCGGGCGAATCAGGCACGCCGTGGTGCGAGTCGCTGCCGCCGCGGCCGGTAAGCTTACGGCCGGAAGATAGCATGTCGTCCCAGATCATGATGGCGTTGGCGTTTTTTGGCCAAACAGCCGAGTTCCATACCTCGATAGAATTGACCATATCGTACGAGTAACCAAAATGGTCTTTACCGCTTGGGTGATTGGCCGAAAGGTGGATATCCAATTGTTTTTTGATCTCGCCCACCACAATATCGCGCTGGTCTTTTACATCATACAAACGCTGATGGTCGTACGGCTTAGACGAGAAAACGTTGCCGTGGCCGCGGGTAGTGGTCCACTCGCCGCCATATAACAGCAGTACCGATTTCGATTTAAAATCGGGGTCAACCCAGGTATTGTGCGCCACATCGCCGTGTACGTGGTTGTCGTGATCGGTAATGCAGATGTAATCAAAGCCAACCGATTCCGAAAAGGCGATGATCTTAGCTACGGGGTTGTTTGAAGCGTCCTTGCTATGATCCGAGTGCAGGTGCAGGTCGCCTTTTAACCACACGCCACTGGTAAGACTGGCAACCGGCGGGAGTGGACCAAGTTCAACTGGCGCCCAGGGGCTAATATGGGTTGGCTGCTGGCCAAACGCCATATTGCTTGCGCCGATGATTATAATCAAAAGACAGGTATAAAAGATACCGGCAAACCGGCCTTTGTTATTTTTAATGGTTTTCATATATGAATGTTGAACTTTTAAATAAATAGGTGGATTATTACGACAAAGTTGCCCGTCTAAAAAAGTGGGTTAAGCCTGAAATATTTGCTGACCCCCTCAAAATAGACTACATAGTCCGATTTGAAATGGGTACTTTTTAAATAGTAATCGGTAGTGATGATCTGTGCGCCGGAGTTTTGGGCAGCCACAAAGTCGCTTTTATCATTTCTGCGTGCCTGCTGTGTATCAGCATCCGACCGTGTACGGATAATGTACCCTTTTTTAACCAGATCGGGTATGCGGGGGTCTTTGGGATTGTTGCGGATCATCATCGCCGCTTCGGGGGTTCCCGGTTCTGCATCGGTAAATAACACCCTTCCCTTTAACGCGGGATGGCCAGCCATGTAAAGCCCTCTAACCTTAGCATGGTTATCCATCAGGAACAAAAATTTACCCCTGGCTTTTTTTAGTGTTGGCCAGTTACCGTGCGATACAGCTTCATCTAATGTGGCATACTTGCCCCGTACCATATCGGGTGTAATGATCTGGTCTTTGCCCAGGTTATCCATAAAATCTTTGTCCAGTTCGTCCAGCGATGTTTCGGTAAAAGGCTCCGGCCCGGTTAATTCGGTACTGGTAATGCCTGCATCTTTGGTTTCGATGGTAATAAAAACAGGGTTATGATCGGGATGCGTTACCGACCATTTGCGTAGCTCGCGTAGTGCATCAACAAGCGTTAAACACTGGCTGCGAAAATCAAGGTCGGGTATATGAAATACCTTAAAGCCCGGCTTATTCATTTCACCTTCGGGATCAAACGGTGGCTGGCCCGGAACCATGGTTAGCCCTTTTGGATGAGCATAACGGCCCCCTTTTGTATCCGCATAAATATCGATTTCCAAATTTAGCAGACCAAGGTTCAACTGGTCGGTCAATGGTATATGCTCATAATCGATCTTGCTCGAACCTACCGAATCCCTAACCTGAAAAAGCTTAAATAAGGCCGGGTCAATGGCTTTTTTATAACTGTTGTGCGACCCGATGACCTGTATCTTGTTGATCGGCAGATCATCATTCACACCCTCCCAGGTAAAAACGGAAAGTAAGGCTATGGATAGGGTACTTAAAATCAGTTTCATATGCTTTAAATTAAACAGCCGGGGTTTTCCCGGCTGTTGGTGTAATTAATAATACTATGCAGTTAATACCCAGGGTTTTGCACCAGGTTTGGGTTAAGCAATAACTCGTTTGATGGTACCGGGAACAACCTGCGGGTCGGATCAGTATTCATCGTCAGGTTATCGTTAGGTAATGGGTACGATACCTCAAACTGTCCAAACCGGATCAGATCGTTGCGGCGCCATCCTTCCCATGATAGCTCACGGCCACGTTCGTCAAGCATCTGGTTCAATGTAAAACCGTTAACCGTTGGTGCCCCTGCGCGGGTGCGTACCTTATTCACCAGGTAATCGGCAGTTTGCAATACACCGCCAACAGTGGTTGGGGTTGCACCGCGTAAAATAGCCTCGGCTTTCATCAGTAAAACATCCGCCAAACGGAACATCGGCATATCGTTACCATTTAACCTGGCAGTTTGGGTATAGGTCGGGTCGGGGTAGAATTTTATTGAACGCACACCTTCGGCCTGAGCTGCAGGTGTGTTGCCCAGGTCCATTGGTTTTAACCCGGTTAATATCAAAGGCGCGGTTATTACAATCTGCACGCCCTGGTATGTAGCGGGCTGATTTGTCCATCCGCCGTTACCATCCGGAATATACTGAGGGCCAACCAGCCAGGTGTTATTACGCACGTCGCCGGTCAGGTTAAACCTGTTGTAAAACTCGGGCGTAGTACTCATGGCAATACTTCCCGACACGAAATTAAGCCCGGTATAATATGGCAGCAGCGGCGGGAAAAACCCAAAGCGGGTCATCTGGTTACCCGATATCTGCTGGTCATAAGGCACGGCAAAAATGGTTTCGTTAACCTGCGGGCCATTGGTTGGTAAAAATATGGTACGATAACTCGCGTCAAGCGAATAGTTGGTATTCTTCTGGATACTATCTGCCATAGCTACCGCATCCTGATAACGGGCTGTACCGGTGTAAATATTAGCATTGAGGTACATTTTTTGCAAAATAGCAAAAGCCATTTCTTTGTTGGCACGGCCATATTGCAACACGTTGGTTGCTGCCGAGTTGCTTTTGCCAGGCAAAAGCGGGATAACGGCTTTCAACTCGTTCTCAATAAACGTAAATACCGCTGTCCTCGGCTGAGTAGCGGGCGGGCTCGCCACCGGGAAATCGGTATAGATGGGTACGTTACCGTACGAGTCCATCATAAAAAAGTAATACAAGGCGCGCATAGCCCTAACCTCGGCAACACTTGCAGCTTTGCTTGCCGCTGATGCAGGCGACTGGCCGATGAGGTTGATAATACGGTTACAGTTAGTAATGCCGGTACCAAAGCCCCATGCCCAGTTGCTCATCACGTAAGGGTGGTCAAAGGTCCAGGTATGGTAGTGCATCAGGCGGTATTGACCACCATCGTCAAAGTTCCCGTCGCGAGCGGGCAAAATAGCTTCGTCGGTCGATAGCTCCTGCATCCGCCAATAGGTAATGCCCCAGTTGGCCGAAAGGTTTGAATACATCGTACCCAGCAAGGCGTTAAAATCGGCCTGTGTTACCGGGAAGTTTGAAGTGGTGTATTGCGATTGCACCGGAACATCGAGCTTCCTGCAGGCGCTAACCGTGATCAACAGCACAGTAGTGATAAGGATATAACTTAATTTTTTCATGTCTGTATTTGTTATTCTTTCTGATTAAAATGTAGCAGAAACACCTAAAAGGAACGTACGGGTTTTTGGATAATAGTTATTGCTGTCGATGCCTGGTGTTTGCCCGCCTATGTTAACTTCCGGGTCGATGCCGCGATAGTTGGTGATCAGGAACAGGTTATTGCCCGATACGTACAACCGTACCGCCTTTACAGTCTGGCTGTGTGGTTTAATGGTGTAACCCAGGGTGGCGTTATCCAAACGCAGGTATGAGCCACTTTCGAGGAAACGGTCCGAAGGCAGATAGGCATTAACATCGTTGTACGATTCGCCAAGGGTGAAAACCGGGATGTTTTGAACGTTGGCATCTTTAGGATCATTCAAGGCAGCCAGCGTGTTATCAAATATCTTGTTGCCCAATACCCCGCGTACCAGGAAATTCAAATCGAAATTTTTGTAGTAAAAACTGTTGTTCCAGCCATAAATTAAACTTGGTTGGGCATTGCCGCTCAGGAATGCGTCGGTTGTTAACGGTTGGGTAGCAATAGTGTTGCCGGCAGCGTTTTCATAGGTACTTACACCGTTAGCATTTTTACCTTCATAATGCCACAGGTAAAACTGGCCTAACGGATAGCCGGGTAAAATACGCTGGGCGTTTAAACCCGATGTACCTTTACCGCCTATACCCCCGGTGCTGATAAACGGTGTTTGAAATAACGTATTTGATAAGCTAACCACCTCGTTGGTGTTGTGTGCAAAATTCACCGATGATTTCCAGTTAAATCCGTTGCCGGTACTTTTTACCGGTGTAAAATTTAAAGTAAGCTCTACCCCTTTGTTGCTTACTTCGCCTACGTTAGCAGTAATGGTACCTACAAAATACTGGGTAGTAGATACGTTGTATCCGCCGAAAAGTAAATTAGAAGTATTTTTATTGTAATACTCAACCGTGCCGGTAATGCGGTCTTTTAATATACCAAAGTCCAGCCCTATGTTTACTGTTGAGGTTGATTCCCATTTAAGGTTCGGGTTATCATTCTTGGTAGGGCTTACCGTGTTGGTAATATTGCCGTTGTATAAAAATTTGCCCGCAGGGCCATAAACAACAATGGCAGAGAACGCGTTGATACCTGCACTATTACCCGATACACCGTAGCCGGCCCTAAGTTTCAGGTAATCGATGACCGGGATGTTTTTCATAAATTCCTCGTCGCTGATGTTCCAGCCGGCGGATACCGACGGGAAGTAACCCCACTGGTTATTTACACCAAATACCGACGAACCATCGTTACGTAGTGAGGCCTGGAATAAATATTTGCCCCCGTAGTTGTATTGCGCGCGGCCGTAGAACGAAATGAGTTTGGTTGCAGAAAATGGGTTGCTTTGCAGCGATACCTGAGATAACGATGAAGGGTTTGACAACGAAATATTGTTGTAGGTAAGCGCGTCGTCAATAAAGTTTTGCGTTGATACGCCAAAACCGTCGTTACTTTTATCGTATTCGTATGAATAGCCGCCCACTAACTTTAACGAATGGTTACCGAAGTTGCGGTCATAGTTAAAAAACGACTCTATTACGCTGTTTGTATTCAAATAAGCTGTACGGGTAGCAACACCATTTAAGCCGATGCCCAAACCCGACTGGCTGTTATAATAGGTAGAGCCGTTGTTTTGATCGCTTTGCACCGAGGCATTGAAAGTATATTTTAATCCCTTTAAAATATCAACCGTCACATTGCCGTTGTAGAGCGTTTTGCTGTCGTCGGTTTTGATGATATTATTGTCTAACAGCGATAAGGGATTTAAAGTACCGCTACCTGTACGCGAATAATACTCTTTATAAGTACCATCGGGGTTGAATGGGCTTACAGTCGGTAAATAAAATATCGACTCGGAAATTACGGTCGATGTTGGCACGTTGTTATTGATAGTATGGCTATTGGTAACTGATAAGCCTAATTTTAACCGGTCATTAAAAAAACGCTGATTGATATAGCCCTTTAAAATAGCACGCTCCATTGATGTGTTTTTGATAATACCGTCGTTGGTCATGTAGTTGGCCGTAACGCCGTAATCGGCAGTACCCGACGCGCCGCTGAATGAAATGTTTTGATTTTGCGAAAAGCTCCGGCGTTCTACCAGGTTTTGCCAGTTGGTATTTGAACCATCGTCATTAAGTACAGGTATCAGCGGCATCTGGTTATTGTCGGCCAGGTACTTACGAAGCTGATCGGCATTTAATACTTTAATTTGGTTGGATGCCGCTTCGGTTGATACATACGAGCTGTAATTCAATCGGTTTTGGCCTGGTTTAGGGTGACGTGTGGTTACAATGATCACACCGTTAGATGCCCTGTTACCGTAGATGGCCGTAGCCGAGGCATCCTTTAAAACGTCGACGCTTTCTATGTCGGCAGGGGCCAGCAGGTCAACAGATGCACCGGGGACACCGTCTATCACATAAAATGGTTCGGTTGAACCGGTAATAGTCGAGGGGCCCCGCAATACCGTTGCTGGTGTAGAGTTGGGGTCGCCGCTTTTAGTGATGTTTAAGCCCGCAACTTTACCTTGAAGTAACTCGGCAGGGGTTGATAAAACACCTGCATTAAAGTCTTCGGCTTTAACTGTAGTGATAGAGCTGGTTACTTCGCGTTTGCTTGCGGTGCCGTAACCAATAACCACAACGTCCTGCAGCGTTTTTGAGTCGGCGAGCAGGGTCACATTGATCACTTTTCTGCCGTCTACAGGCAATTGTTTGGTTTGCATACCGATAAACGTGAACCTGAGCACATCGGCTTTACCGGCGTTGATGGTGTAGGCGCCATCAACCGAGGTGGATACCACTGTAGTTTTTCCAACAACAGCTACTGTAACTCCCGGAAGAGGTGAGTTGGTTTCGTCGGTAACAATACCTTTAACCGTTTCGGTGGGGTTTTGTGCAAATGTTTTTGCGACGGGCATTACAAGTAACAAGGTAAAAACTACCCCTGCTGCAATACCATAAAACGACCTTGAAAATAAGGTGTACATTTTTTTCATTGGGTGATGTTTAAGTGTAAAAGTTGAACTTGATAAACCTTTAGTGTTAATTAACCAGAATGCATTGCCGGTAACAGATATCTACTACCAATACGTTCCTGGAAACAACAGCCCCCAATTGTTAACGATTATTTAATATACCTCCTGAAGTTTTTGAAATTTTATAGATCATGTGCCTTTTTAACTCACAGGGGCTAATACCCCGCATTTTGAGTTAGGCGTGGGTTTAGCTGGATCTGCGTAGCCGGAACAGGATAAATACGGTGGTTTGGATCGGCATCGGTTTTGTAACCCCATTTATTCTCCCATTTGCCAAACCTGATCAGGTCGTTACGGCGCCAGCCTTCAAAAGCCAGTTCGCGGCCACGTTCATCTAAAATATCCTGAAGGGCAACACTTGTCATCGGTTTGGCTTTAGCGCGGCTTCGCACCTGGTTAACCAGCATAACTGGGGTTTGCCCGTAAGTGGCGCCCGCTCCCCGTAATATGGCCTCGGCCTTGGTAAGCAGTACATCGGCCAACCTAAAAACCGGCACATCGTTACTTTGATCGCGCGTAAGCGAGGTTTTATCCGGAAAGAACTTGTTATTACGGTACCCTTTGGCTTTACCCAGTTCGTCATTACCAACATCCAATTTAGCAGGATCGATCGTTGGGTCGAGCGTTAAGTTGGGGGTAAACTCCAGCTGATAGTTGATAATGGTACCTGCATCAGCGCCTTTGTAGGTTTGGTCGAGGCCCGCTTTAGTGGTTTGGATAATTATGGGGTTGCCCAGGTTGTCGTATTGTTTACCCACCAGCCATTGTTTAATGCGGGTATCGGCCGTATCGGTATACAGGTTATAAAAATCGGGCAGGGTCGCCATCGGGTCGCTGGGGATAAACGGTATGCCGTATTTAGGTTTTAAGGCCGGGTGGAGGCTGTACCGGGCAAAATACTGGCCTGTTGCCTGGCTGTTATCGTACGGAATGGCAAATATAAAGTCCTTGATCTGCGGCCCGTTGTTAATGTTAAACATATTGATGTAATCGGCATCGAGCGCGTAGTTTCTGCTTTGAATAATGCTATCGCACATAGCTACGGCATCGGTATACCGGGGTACGCCGGTATAATACTGCGCATTAATGTACATTTTGGCCAGCAAGGCAAAAGCCATCCATTTAGTGGGCCGGCCATAGGTTGCGGCACCGGTTACGGTATTCAGATCGGGCAGGGCGGCATTTACTTCGCTTTCGATATATTGAAAAACCTGGGCGCGAGTGGTTGTGGTTAATGATGTGGTATCGCCAAAGGTTTTAAACAGCGGGATATTGCCATACAAGTCCATCATTAAAAAATTGGCAAGGGCGCGTGTTGCCCGTATCTCAGCTATGGTAGTGCGTTTGGTTTGGTTATCGGGCAATGTATTAAACAAGGCCAGTATACGGTTGCATGTACTTATCTCGCTAAAGCCCCATTGCCATGTGGTGTTAACATGCTCGTGATCGATCGTCCAGGTATGGTAGTGCAGGTCGCGCCATTTGCCGCCATCGTACCAGTTACCGGCACGCGCAACTATCAATGCCTCATCGGTACTCAACTCCTGCATAAACCAGTAGGCCTGGGCATATTGGGTACGCAACTGTGTATAAACCGGGCCCGAGGCGGCAATATATTCATCAGGGGTTGTAGGAAAATTGCCGCTCGTTAACTGCGATTGTATGTCAGCGTCAAGCCTGGTACAGGCCGCCACGGCTATTATTACAACGCCGAATAAGAAATACCTGATACACAAATGTTTTTTCATCTTCAAAATTTTAAAGCTCCATTTTTACGCCGATGATAAATGAGCGGGTTTTGGGATAATAGTTGTGGTTATCAATACCGGGGGTTATCGTACCAATATTCATTTCGGGGTCAATGCCGGTATATCGGGTAATGGTAAACAGATCGGTACCTGTAAAATAAACCCGTACCGATCTTACATATTTACCCGTGTGGTTAAAATTATACCCAAGGGTTACATTGTCGAGCCGCAGGTACGAGCCGTTTTCGATATACCTATCCGAATACAGGTTAGTGTTATAATCGTTATACGACTCGATAAGGGTAAACTTAGGTATGTTATGGTTGCTGGCATCGCTGGGCGAATTGATAGTGGCAAGCGTGGCATTCAATATTTTGTTGCCCGCTACACCACGCAAAAACACTTCCAGATCGAGGTTTTTATAGTTAAAAGTGTTTCCAAAACCAAAAGTAACCTTGGGTTGCGCACTACCCAAAAAGCGGTAATCCGTTGATTTTGGTGTGGTTGTGGGGTTACCAAACTGGTCCTCAAAAACAGAAACACCATTGGCGTTTTTACCCAGGTAATGCAAAGTATAAAATTGCCCCACCGGGTGACCGGCCATCAATATCTGGGTGCTTACATTACTTTGCCCGGTGCCCCCCGGATAACCGGTGTAGATGTAATTGAGTTTATAGACGCTATTTGATAGCGAAACGATCTGGTTTTGGTTGTGCGCAATATTAAAGCTTGTGCCCCACTTAAAATTATTGGTTTTAACCGGTACCGCATTCAGGGTAAACTCGACGCCCTTATTATTAATTTCGCCGGCATTGGCATAAATGGAATTGCCGGGCGTATATGATAGCGACACGGGTTGCTGGTAATTATAAATAATATCGGTGGTGTTTTTATCGTAAACGTCGATAGTTCCGCCAACCTTGTTTTTAAATAACCCAAAATCAACACCGATATCCAACTGAGCTGTTTTTTCCCATTTTAAATTGGGGTTTGGATTTTGTACCGGACCGATAGATTTGATGAACGATCCGTTATAATAAAATGCACCGGTACTGTTATTGAGCAGTAAAGGGGTAAGCGGGTCGAAACCGATGGTGTTACCGGCTACGCCGTAACCGGCCCTTAGTTTTAGATCGCTTAAAACGGTTTGCTTTTTCATAAAACCTTCTTCAATTACACGCCATGCGGCCGACAAGGCCGGGAAATACCCCCAACGGTTATCGATACCAAAAGCAGATGAGCCATCGCGCCTTACAGAGCCTTGTACCAGGTATTTATTTTTGTAGTTGTAATTAAACCGGCCATAAAAAGAAATGAGCAATAGCGTTTTAACCGATATATTGCCATAAAGCGGCACATATCCTGGCGGCGGCTGACCCAGGCTTAAATTATAATAAGAAGTAGCATCGGATACAAAATTTACATTGGAAGATTGAAACCCATCGCCATTGCTGTCCTCCTCCCATGAGTACCCTAACAAAAATTTCAAATAGTGTTCGTTATTAAACTGGCGTTCGTACGCTAAATGCGTTTCCAATATTTTTTTGGTGTCCTGATAGCTCGAACGAATAGCTTCGCCATTGGTGTTATAGGCCAGCAGCGAGTACCGGTTAAAATAGATATTATTAGCGGTAGTAAAAGTTTGGTAACCGGCGTTAAAGTTATAATCGATGCTAAAGGGCAACATGGCCTGGATACCTGCATTGCCCAAAAACGAATTGATCTTGGTGTTGAACTGGTTGTTGGCGATGAGTGCCACCGGGTTATACGTTTGTGTGCGGGTAAGGTCTTCCTTGTAAGTGCCGTCGGGGTTAAACACATTTAGCGTAGGCAAAAAACGCAGTACATTATAAAACACCAGCGAATCAACATTATATTGATCAGTGACGAGGTCGTATATCGAAAACTTAAACTTCAAGTGGTTATCCATGGCCTTTTGCTCTAAGCTAAACCGTCCCGCAAAACGCTCGGACGATGATCCCTTTATGATTGCCGTATTTTTAAAGTAATTTAAGCTTCCACTATAAATTGCTTTTCCTTCGCCGCCGCTAAAGCCTATATTATGGTTTTGAGCGCTGCCTGTACGGCTAACCTGTTTTTGCCAGTCAATGCTGGCGCCGTTGTCGTCGGCCGGGGCCAGGGCTTTGTTGTTGCTTTTCAAATAATCGCGCAGCTGCTGTGCGGTAGCCACATCAATAACCCCCGATATTTTTTGAAAGGCCCCATAAGCATTATAAGTTAATTTAAAATCGCCGGCCTTACCACGGCGGGTGGTGATCAGGATCACACCGTTGGCGCCCCGGTTACCGTATATCGCTGCCGCAGAAGCGTCTTTTAATACTTCTATCGAAGTGATGTCTGCCGGGCTTATCAGGTTAAGGTCGGCATCGGGCACATCGTCGATAACATAAAACGGCTGCTGGCCTAAATTTAAAGTGGATGGCCCGCGCAGAATGACTGTAGCCAGGCCATTAGGGCTACCATCCTGGCTGATATTGAGCCCGGCAACACGCCCCTGCATCAATTGTTCAGGCGATGTGATCACACCGGTATTCAGGTCATTTGATGTTGCCGCCGCAACCGAACCGCTCAGGTCCCTTTTTTTTGATCTGCCATACCCAACTATAACTACCTCGCTCAAAGTATCGGCAGCAAGCTTCATTTGAATAGCAATTGCCGATAAGCTGCCTTGTTTAACCAGGTAATTATTTAATGTTTGCGTTTCAAAGCCCTCGGCCCGGAAGACCAAGGTATAGGGTGCACCACCTTGTGGCAATAAATTGAAACTGAACAAACCTGCAGCGTCGGTTTGGGTGTTAATGGCCTGTAAAGCACTCTTTAGTGAAACTGTGACGGTGGGCAGGGCATTTCCTTTTTCGTCCTTTACAATGCCGGTAATTAACGGCCCGGGGGGTTGAGCGTATAGCGAACAAGCAAATGTGATCAATATGATAGAAAAATAGAGTTTAACTAACATATTTCATGTTTTTTAATACCTAATTTGAATACACATTTAGCCGTTAAAAATTTCTCAAATTATTATTGTTTGTTTTTAAGGGTATCGTTTTGTTGCATAGCTTTTGCCGAAAGGATAAACACACCCGCCTGTTTTTTTAACCCCAGCCCATTTAACATGGCTATGGTATTTAAAACATTAGCGGCAGGTTCAGTAGTGCTATTTATCTTCCCGGTAAAATACTTGTCTCTCAGTGCGGCTTCATCAGCCTTAATGCCGATATGGTATATCAGCCTCAAGCGTTCAATAACTTTTGCCAATTGTTCATTTTTAAACCGGATCTCTTTAGCGCCGTTATCATCCGTGTTAGCCAGTATTTCAGGGATTTTCTTATCATTAAACTCCGATACCCTTGAAATGCTTGCAGCATCATCCAACATAAACTCATGCCCCGGTGTCAAAAAAACATCCTTGCCATTGGTACCTTTTGTTTGCTCTTTGATCAACACCTTTCCTTCGTAAAGCCTTACCGTTACCTGTTTGCTATTTGCGGGGCAGACAACTTTAAAGCAAGTGCCCAGGGCGGTAGTAGATATATTGCCGGAGTAAACCGTAAAAGGGCGGCTTTTGTCTTTGGCCACTTTAAATATAGCCTCGCCTTGCAGATAAATATTACGTAGCTTTTCCGTAAAAGGCTTGGGGTAATATACCCTGCTGTTTGGATACAATACAACATAAGACCCATCCGGCAAACTCAGCGTGCTGGGTTTATTGCTGCTATTAAAAATGGTATCGTTATTTTGGCGAATGCTATACTTTGCGGGCAAACCGGCCGCCAGGCTTACTGCATTGTTTTTTAATTTACTGATGCCGATAATTAACCCAATACCCATAGCCGTTATCAAACATGCGGCAACAAGCCATGGTTTAACCAACGTCTTCCTTTTATTGATATTTTGGCCTATGCCCCGCTCAATTGCACCCAGCATTTTTTTTGAAACGGCGGGGTGCAGACCGGCGTCGGCTTCAAATTTTTCCCAGTCACCCTCGTCCAGGTATTTATTCAGCTCTTCCGGGTGCTGCTCAAAATATTCGCTCACAGCATCGTTTTCTTCGTGCGTGCATTCCTGCCTCAAAAAACGGGCTATCAGCTCTGGTGTAACCTTCATATTGTACCTAATACGTTTGTAAAAAACAATACCCCTACTGTTATATAACAATTATTTAATTTAAAATTTATAACCGGTTTTATTTTCATAACATCAAGTTTAACTGTCATTATTTGCCGATGTTAAAAGAAAAGAAAGATGGAAATAACGTTACGCAATTGCTTTATCGCCTTTGAAATGTGGTTTTCGACAGTTTTGGGGGATATAGACAGTATACCGGCAATTTGCTTGTGCGAAAAACCATGCACGCGGCTCAACTTAAAAACCTTTTTGCGTACGGGCGGCAGCTCTTCTACGGCGGCAAAAATATGCAGCAGGGTGTCGCGGTCGGCCACCTGGTTATCTTCGTACAAATGATCGGCGTGTTCGGTTACCTGCTCTTTGTATTTTAGCTTAACGTTCTCTTTCCGTATTTCGTCGATCAAGATGGTACGTGCAATTCTGAATAGCTGGATATCTATCGATAATTCATCGGCAAGTTTGGCACGTGTTTCCCACAGGCGGATAAACGTTAGTTGAACAACCTCCTGGGCAAGGTAGGCCGATTGGGTGCGTTTATAAATAAACTGGTATAATTTATTGTGGTATAGCGCATAAACCTCACCAAAACAGGTGAGGCTGTTTTCTTTCAGTGCCGCTACTTGTGATACCATAAACCAACGTGACAGCAAAGATGCTATCGGATTATGACGCTAAATAGCAAGATGGGTTAAGTTATTGTTATATCTTTATTTCGACCACCGGGGATCGTGTTTCATCGTATTTCGTCATAAACGGTTTACTCCTGCCAATAACTTAAATAACATGAACAGCATACAGGGGGGAAATTGTAAGAAATTTTTGGCGCTTATTTCCTTTTTGTACTTATAAAAACTGATGGACCAAATCCTCGCGACTAAGCCATCATATTTGTACAATATACAAAAATTAGCGCTTAGCAGCAAATTTAAACTGCTAAATATGTACCCAGGGCAAGCTTCAATAAGGCAATTAGCTCCGGGTCATTAAATTGATAATTATCTTCGATATCCAGCACAACTATTTTTTTCCCGACAAGGTCAAACCGCTGCCTTAAAATATCGCGGTGTTTGCGCTCCATCACAAAAATGGTATCCGCCCAGTCGATCAGTTTTTCGGATACTTTAACGCGGGCCTTATCGCTGGTGCCCGCCGACCGGGCCGTATGTACCGGGTGGTTCTTAAACAATAACTCGGCCGTTGGGCTGCGCCATTGGTTTTTGCTGCAGATGAATAGGAGGTTGGGCAAGGGAGAGGTTTTGATCAGTTAGTAGCCAGGTAAATTTTATAGCCTAAAGTAATAACGAGTAGAACAATGCCTAATACAAAGATCCGTTGCCCATGTATCCTATCACTTTCCTGATAGGCATAAATTTGTTTGCCATTTGGCAAAGTCCTTTTATATCTGGATAAATGCCACCCAATAAACATGCCCAATACGCCCCCTAATAAAACAAATACATACCCTAAAATAACCCACGTAGTTTGCGGTTTTTCCGGCTTTTCAAGTTCTTTTATCCGTGCCTGTTTAATGCTTGCCATCTCTTGATCATTGATGGTACATCCACGGTCCATAAGTAGCTTACGGGCTAAAGCAACATCAAACGTATTCCATTCATCATAATTGATCAATACTTCCATCAATTCGTCATTCGTAAAGGCAAATAAATAGTGGTCGGGGTCAACTTCATCGATCGATCCTTCAGCCACATCAGTTAAAAGTGCGTCTACTTTTTCAAAGTCCTCTTTTCGCACTTTAACACAAAATTCATTCGAGAACATTTCATCAGCGATCATAGCCGGGTTGTACAATACCGCTGAGTTGTCTTCCAGTTCAAATTCTATATTGTTATCCTTTAGTGTTGTAGCCAAGTTTTCGGCTAAAGCCAGGTCTGTAAATTTGCGATAGGTTAGAAATTGATCATTCATAATTTATAATAACATATTATTGGTCTGTCGTTCGTCCTCGTTTCAAATTCCAGATAAACGCGAGATCACTGGTTGATCGTCAATTAGTTATCTAAATTTTCTTGAATAAAGTAATAACTATCGGTGAAATAACGCCTTACGGTTTTGTTTAGATGTTTATCCCAGCTAATATCTTCGCCCTTGGTATGGGCAAGCCAAGCCATCGCGTAAGCGATCATTGGCTCTGGCAGATACCCTTTTTTACTCATATTCCAACCGCCTTGTCTTGCTGTTGTCCATTGCGAAAAACTGAAAGCCGAGTTCGCAAGACAGATGCCCAACCCAAACATGACAACCGTAAGGTCTGTCAGATACTCATCATTCTCTTGTATTCTTTGTTCACCAAGTAATTTATAATGCGCAAGTTCATGAGCAAGGGTTGATATCAATTCAATGGTGTTCTTGATTATATCCGGTTCGATGCGGATCTCTTTAACGGAGCCATTATCCCGATAAGTACCCGCGGCTCCTTGCCAACTGCTGCTAATACCACCCGATGGGCTACCATTCACTTCATAAGATGTTTTGGGGATGTGTTCAACATATACGTCTATGTCCGACCCGTTAATGTCCATCAGGTCATATAACCTGGCAAGTATAAAGGTGACATCAGCGCTGTCTCCTTTAAAATCATAATTAAAATGATCTTTAGTTGGCAAAATAGTTTGTTTGGCTATCAAATATTCAATACCAAACATATCCATGAGCATCAGCATGGATTCTTCAAGCCAAACTCTATCCTCTTCAACTATCGGACATTCATGTTTTTTACTCCAAAACATAGCTTTACTTTCCCTTCCCCGCCATATTCATATAATCGATCGTCAAATTACACAAAGCCTTTACACCCAAAGTAAAACCGCTTTCATCAATAAAAAAATCCGGCGTATGGTGTGCGGGGGCGGTCAGCGGGTCGCCGCCTTTGGGCAGGCCGCCTAAGTGCAGGTATATGCCCGGTACTTTTTGCTGGTAAAAGCTAAAATCCTCGGCACCGGTTTCGGGGTGGCGCGGCAGGATGTTAGCGGCACCGGCGGTAGCTTGCAGGGTGGGCAGCATTTTGGCTACCAGGGCAGGGTCGTTATAGGTAACCGGGTAATGGCTGCTGTAAGGTATCTTTAATTCGGCCGTAGCACCGTTGGCTTCGGCTATTTTGGTGGCAATGGTTTTAACCCGCTCAATTACCATTTTCTCATCGGCGTCGCTAAAGGTGCGGATGGTGCCAAGCATGGTTACCGCCTCGGGTATCACGTTCGACCGGTTGCCCGCGTTAATTGCGCCAATGGTTACCACCGCCGGGTTATCCGTAATATGCAGGTTGCGGCTTACTACGGTTTGCAGCGCAGTTACTATCTCGGCCGAGGTAACTATCGGGTCAACACTGCTCCAGGGGTAGGCACCATGCGACGATCGGCCTTTCACAATGATCTGCATATCGTTTACGGCTGCCATATCCGGACCAGATGAGTAAGTAATGGTGCCCGTCGGCTGGTACGATTGTATATGCAAACCAAAAACAGCATCAACCTTAGGGTTTTCCATCACGCCCTCTTTTACCATTTGCTGGGCCCCGCCAACCTCGCCGGGTGGCACGCCTTCTTCGGCCGGCTGAAAGATGAACTTGACCGTGCCGTGCAGATCGGCTTTCATGGATGACAGAACCTCGGCAACCCCCATTAGTATGGCCATGTGCGAGTCGTGCCCGCAGGCGTGCATTACGCCAACGGTATTGCCCATATAGGTGGTTGTTGCTTTGGATGCGAAGGGTACCGGCGTACGCTCAGTAACGGGCAAGCCGTCCATATCGGCTCGCAACGCTACTACCGGTCCGGGTTTACCGCCAACCAATAAACCTACCACACCCGTTGTTGCAACACCAGTTTTAACTTCGATGCCTAAGCTGCGCAAGTGTTTGGCGATGATCTCGGCTGAGCGAAACTCGTGGTTGCCCAATTCCGGGTGCTCATGAAAATCCTCACGCCAGGCAATTATCTTTTTTTCGATAGCGTCAGCACGTTTGGCAACTTCGGTTTTGGTTGTGCTTTGCGCGAATGCAGCGGCCACGCTTAAGCCGCACAACAAAGTGAGCAGGGGTTTCTTCATGAGCTAAATATAAGGAAAACAGTTAATTATTTATGCGGTAGGGTTACCGATTTGTAAATATACAAAGGGTAGTTTGATAAGGGTAGCCCCTACGGGGCAAAGGTTATTCTATTATTGTTTTCTACAAACAGGTAGTCCCTACGGGACATATCTGCATAGTTGTTTTATTATGCTTATTACTCTTTAGCTTTTAAAAGCTGCTTTTTATAAGTATCCAGGAACGCTTCAAACCATCTGCTAAATAATTCCAATGTAGCATTATTTCCGCTTGAACAAAATCGAATCAATCTTGCCCAATCAATATCAGTTCTTTTAGATTTGAAATCCTCGGTATAGTTTTTATTAACGTAATCGTTAAACTTACTATGAAAATCATTTGCGATATCAGATAAGCCGAATGTAAACCTGATCCCCATAATAAATAAATATAAGCCTTCAACATCTTGAACGCCGTACATTGCTGGTCTCTTAATTATTGATGATATCAAGTCGTAAAACCTTGCAAAATCATCCGGCTTTTCTAAAAATAAATTGTTTTTAAAATGCCTTGAATAAATAAGAACTTGATGCAAGTCTTCATCAGATAGATCGCTGGTTATCCGCTTTAATTCTGTCTCTATTTCTGCCCTATTCATCTTTAAATATAATCAGAAACACGCTTATTACCAAAAAACATTAAGACTCCTTGCCCCATCTGGACTACCTTCTTTACGTTTTCCTCCTTAACGATGCCGGCCGCATATCTGTCCACACTTCTTTGATATAATCCAGGCACTGTTGCTTCGTCCCGCTTTTACCTGCGTCGCTCCATCCCAAAGCATTTTCCCTGTTGGCCGGCCAAATGCTGTACTGCTCCTCGTGGTTGATCACAACTTTGTAGATCGTGTTGTCTGTAGCGTTCATTGTTTTGTGAATTTGGTTTATGGTTTGGTTAATTTTCTTCGTCTTGCTCCAACATCGCTTCACCGGTTTGTTCAAAATTACTCCTAACAAAGTGGCACCACTCGCATTCCTTTTTACCGCAACCAGTGCCAAACTCGTGGTTCAATATTTTTTGATAAACCGTCGTGATCTGGCCCGTTACATCCGCTACATCTTTCGGGGTTATCACAACCCTCTCTTTATGGTATTCGCCTTCGCTTACCGGCTCCACAAATTCAAACTCGGTGCTTATCACTTCCCAGTCGTTGGTGCGGTCGTGGTCTATCAATATCTTATAAAACACCGCTTGTCGCCAGTAATCGCCGCCGTTGGGGTCGTCATCTGTCGGGCGGTTAAACTTGTCTTTAGCATTACGGAAACGCCCGGTTTTATAATCAACCACGTTAACCTGTTTGCCGGTAAACTCAATCTTATCCAATTTACCCTTCACAGGCACACCGGCAATCTCCACATTTTTAATATCCCTTTCGGTGATGGCTATCTTGTTCCATTTACCTATGTTCTGCTCATAATAGGGTGGCAGTATCTTCTCACCAAAATCAACCCGCAACTTAAAATCTTCTTTGGTGAACGAGTCGCGGTTGCGGTACATATACCACCTAAACTCGCGCATAAAATCGTCCGTATCGGGGAAATTGCCCACATTATCTTTGATCTCGCGGAAAGCTTTGTTGAGCGCCCAATGCACCGCCTGCCCAAACGTTGCCGCCGGACTTTTGCCCGATGGCACCCTGATCAAGTTCTGGAAATAAAACCGCAGCGGGCAATCCAGGTAGTTGCTTAAATGTGTAACCGATAGGGTGTAGTTTTCTAACAACTGGTCGATGTAGTTATGGTCAAGCAGTTCAACTTTGGGTTTATCCGCTTCGCTAAATTGGGTAAGATAAAACTCCATCATGGCATCTTCGTCAACACGCGGGTGTTGCACGCGCAAATGCGTATCGGCCAATATCTCACCAATAAACTGCGATGCTTCCTGCTCTTTGCCATTTTTATCCTTGCCAGGATACGATACCATGAGGCATTGTTTGGCGCGGGTTAGCGCCACATAAAACAACCGGCGCGATTCCTCTTTTTGCGCCAGGTCATCTGCCGATGTTTGGGTTAATGTATCCGGGTAAGCAAAGCCATTATTACGGCCTTTGCTGTCCCATATTTTTTTGCTGCAACCTATCAAAAATACATGCTCAAATTCAAGGCCTTTGGAGCCGTGCGCCGTCATAAAATTAACACCGTTACCACTATGGATAACCTGGTTTAATTCGAGCGGTATCTTGTTATCCTTCATCAACTCAATGGTGGCAATAAATTCGGCAGCGGTAATATCCGGCTTTTTACGGCTCTCCTCTTTTACCAAATTAAACAGGCTGGTTAACACCTGCATGTGCCAGCCCTTATCCGGCTGCAGCATAATATATTTTAAAATACCTGTTTTGGCTATCATTTGCTCAAAAAGCTGTTGCAGTGTTACGCTTACCGCGGCTTTGAGCAAGTAATCAATATTGCCCATCAAAAACTTCATGCCGTTGTTTTGGGCGGCATCAAACAAGCTGGGCTGCGCGGGTGTGCGCATCTCGCTGATGTAGCGGCGCAGTGAAGTTTTGGGTTTATTATTGTTAAAGGTCGCAAAGTTGTCTTTGGCTACCTGTATACTGGCTTTGGCTATCTCAATTGGCGGGATGTTAAAAAAGTCATAGTGCATGATCTCGAACAGCTTTTCATCGCCGCTATAGGGCGAGTCGAGTTCCATGGCCAGGTAGTGCAGTATGTTGATCACCTTTTCAGCGAAGGGTAGCTCAAATACATTGATCTTGCGGCGGGTGCTTACCGCTATCTTTTTCTGATCTAAAAAATGCACCAGCTCCTCAACCTGGCTGTGGTTGCGATAGATCACCGCTATTTCGCCGGGTTCTGTGCCGTCGGCAACCAGTTTTTCAATTTGTTGGGCTACGTCTACTATCTCCTGGTCAGCATTATCGTATTCGTTTATCTGCGGCTCTACTTCCAATGTAGCAAAACGGGGGTGGGCGGCAGCCAGGTTTTTATCCAGCTTAAGCTGACGCGTTAACCGTTCGTGGTTATTATCGATCAATACTTTAGAGATATTGAGGATATGCTGATTGGACCGGTAGTTATGTTTAAGTACCACGGTGGACAGCGTATCCACATAATCATTCGCAAAGTCGAGGATGTTCTTCATGTTGGCACCCTGAAACTTAAATATCGACTGGTCATCATCGCCAACCACAAAAACATTGGGCGTTTCCCAATAGTTTAGGATGAACTTCAGCAATTCGTTTTGCGATCCGCTGGTATCCTGAAACTCATCAACCAAAATATACTGGTAACGTTCCTGGTAGCGGCGCAATATCTCCGGGCTTTCGCGAAAAGCACGCCGCACCCAAATGATCATATCGTCATAATCGTACGTGCCCCGCTCTTTCATTTTGGCACCATAGTGTTCGTACAGTTTTACCGCAGCCAGCAGGCTATCCATTTTGGCTTTGGCCGCGTCAATATCCTTCTGTTTAGGATCGCCAATAGCAATGCCCAGTTTGGCGTTGGCGCGTTTGTAAATAAACTCATCGCGTAAAGGCAAGTCGGCCAGATATTCTGCAACAGCGCGCACTATCATTGCAATATCCCAGCTTTCGCGTTTCATGGTGCTGAACAGGCTTTTAAACCTGGGCACATCGTAATACACATCGCCGGTAAAACGTTTCAGTAAATGGTCATTAGGCAATTCATCGACCAACTCCCGGAACAATAGCGCCGCGTCAAGGTCGCTCAATGGCTCCAGGTTCATTTTGCCAAAGTACTCCAGGTTTTCCTGTATCACCTCGTTGCAAAACGCGTGGAAGGTGTAAATATTAACCCGGTAAGCATCGGGCCCGATAAAACCGAACAAGCGTTTGCGCATGGCAACAGCCCCGGCATCGGTATACGTTAAGCACAATATTTCATGAGGCAAGGCATCTGTTTCGGTGAGTATTTTGCCGATGCGGGCAGCCAGTATCTGCGTTTTGCCTGTACCCGGACCAGCGATAACCAACACCGGGCCGTCCATTTTATTAACGGCGGCCAGCTGTTGCGGGTTAAGTGTTGATAGTGCTTCCTGAAATTTGGCGTTGTATTGATGGTAGGCAGATTGCATACGTAAAAATACAAAATAATTAGCGGCCGGGGCCGCATTTCAAAAACGCATTAAAGGTTTGAGGTTTATAGGGTAGTTTCGGCGGTCAAAAACACGGTAACCTCGTTTGATAGCACCATGCTTTTATCACCGACATTAAAATCAAGACGGTTGATCTTGAAGCTGCCTGTAAAAACAGCGGTGCTGCCTTTGGCAACGTAGCTAAACGGCAGGTCGATGCGTTTGGTTTTACCTTTGATGGTGAGGTCGAACTGGCCGGTAAAGTTGTTGCCGCCTTTAGGCTGTATGGATACCGATTTAAGAGTGATCTTCGGATAATGGTCGGCATCAAAAAAATCTTCTTTGCGCAGGTGTTCATCGCGCTGGTCATCGTCCGAGTCGATGGTTTTTACCGCAACCGATGCCTCAATGCTGCTGGTAGCCAAATGTGCTTTATCAAACAATATCCGGGCCTCCACAGCACCAAATTTACCATCGCTGGTAAAGCCCATGTTTTTGATCTGGTAGGTAACCGATGATTTGGTTACCGTATGTTTAGTTTGCGCGAAAGCAATTGTGCTTATCGCAAACATTAGTATAATCAGGAATGTCTTTTTCATTGTTATTACAGCCGCAAAACTAATAATTATGCTTTTTTATTAGTGCAACCTCACATATAATTTACAATGTATCAGACGAGTTATTTAGCCTTTGGTTTAAGCCATGCTTTTTGCGGGATATTCTAAAAAAAAAGGCTTAGCGCAAAGCTAAGCCTTTTGATAACGTTAACACAGCAGCATGTTTTTGAAACAATACCTTACCTATTATAAACATCAATGGCTTTTAACATTCGTGGGTTGTATATATAACTGGAAACCGTTGCACCGGCCACCGCCCCCACAAGTACGATGGATGGCCCTGTAAAATTTACCGGTTTAATATGTCCGCTGGCATCGGTCCCCGTTGAAAACACATTTTTAAATGCCCAAACCGAACCCGCAATAATGCCTGCCCATGATGCCAAATATACCCGCTTCCAACTCCTGGCCCCCCTGGCTATTTGTAACGCCTCATCATTGTCGGCCACGTAGTCAACTACTGCACCAGTGGTCATCCTGTCAATAGTTGTTGATCCTCGTTTTTGAATGTAATATTTCCTTTGTGTAGTATGGCCGGTTACCATGCTGTTGTAAAACGCCCCTCCTGGTGCATACATTGCTCCCTGGCCATAAGGGGTTGCATATGTTGGTACACTAACTAATTGGTATAGTAAATTTATTTTACCATAAAATTCTCCTAAATATATTGTACGGTCGCGTACACCAAAATACATTTTATTTGATCTGATGGATGATATACTATCCAGCGGGTACGGTTTGCCATCTACGGTTACCTTGCCTGGTTTTACATCAATATTTGTGGCGTCTACATGTCTTCCAGATGCTGTGATCAGGTAGCTCGAGTCGGTATGCGTTATGCCGGCGGTTCTAAAATCGTAGCTGCCCTTCATGGTGCCGCATGAGGTTAACAATACTGCACATGCCACCATGAACATTAAATTGGTCAATATTTTCATAAATTGGATGTTGTTTAAGTTTAAAGTATCTGGCTTATTGAGCTGTCTCGCTCGTTGCATTGTTATATATCCTGATAGCCTTGCGTATTTTATGCGATTGTATTGAACCGGCAATTAAATGTACTCCATATGTTGTTCCCAGCGCTATTGCCGGACCAGTAATGCTCGGGCTTACATGATTACCGCTGGCGTCCGTTTTTCCCTGGTTGGCAATTGAAACTACTGCGGTATATACGCCACTACCAAGAAAGGCAAAAAATGAAACCCTGCTTATTTTTTGCCAGCTTTTTGCGCTCGCCGCCATGGCTGCGGCTTCGTCATTATCCGATACATAGTCAGTAAGTGTACCTATGTTTAGCGGATCAATATGGGCACTACCTAACTTTTGTATGTATTCCAATTTGGTTGTTGTAGATGTGTAACTACCCGGAGAACCATCGCCGCTAAAATTTCCGTTGCCCATACGTGTGTTTGCCATGTACGAACTACCTGATACAAATTCATACAGTACACATATACGGCCATAGCTTTCTCCGTAGTACATGTGGCTGCCGCTAACACCAAAATACATTTTTTTGGATTTGATTGCCGATAGGTTATCGAGTGAGCGCTCGTGGCCGTCTACTAATAGTTTATTATTGCTGTTCACTTCGATGGTAATAGCGTCTATTCGCTTTCCATCTGTTGTTACCAGATAGCTGGAGTCGGCATTAGGAAGGCCTTTGGTTACAAAGTTTAATTTTCGGCTGCATGAGGTTAGCGCCAGTAAACCGCCCGCGACCAGGAGTGAGTTAAATAAAAGTTTTTTCATAAATAATTGTGATAGATTAAGTTTAGGCTCTTAAAATAGATATTATTTTTTGATAACGAAATAAAAACACACAGATATCACTGTTATTAAAGCAGATATAATGCAAAAGGCCCCGCAATTTGCAGGGCCCTTTATATAATTAGCAACAATTTTTAATTACAGCTTATTAGCCGGCGTAGTGGTGGTAATTTTCGGCATTTTGTAATCCATTAAAATATAGTCGGTCAGTATCTGCCCGCTGGCGTATTTAATAAAATCAAGGTCTTCTTTTTGTTTAGGTTTTGGCTGGCCTTTTTTCAAGGGTGCCAAACCTAAGCCAAGGCGTTCCTGGTTTTGTCCGTCAAGTGCTTTTTGTTCGTCTTTATCACGTTGTTTTTTCAACTCTTCCTCATTGAGCGATATGCTCTTCTCCGCGTCGCGCTTGCGGTAATCATCCATAGCGGTACTTAAATATTTATAGGCTGGATTATTAGCCATGCGGTCGTTAAACATTTGGTTTAACTTGGGTATCACCAGGCTCAGGTCGGCAACTTTGGTATAATTGCTTTTGGCGATCACATCATAAGGTAAGGCCGATGGCTCGGTATCCTCACCGTATTTATCTAATGGAATTAGCGATGGAAATTTAATATCGGGGATAACTCCTTTATGTTGTGTTGATGTACCGTTAATTCGGTAAAACTTGGCTACGGTTAAGTTAAGCTGCCCAAATATGCTTTGGTTGCCCGAACCTTCGGGTACACGTACCGATTTAGGATCGTTTTTATGCAGCATGGCCAATATTTTTTCTTTGATAGATGGCTCCAGTTGCTGGTCAAGGTCCATTTCGTTTTGCACGGTGCCTTTGCCATAGGTTTGCGTGCCGATGATAATTCCACGTCCATAATCCTGTATAGCACCCGCAAATATTTCGGATGCTGACGCGCTGAAACGGTCGATCATTACGGCAAGCGGGCCATCATAAGCAACTGATGGGTCTTCATCCTCTTCCACATCGATGCGGTTGCGCGAGTCGCGCACCTGTACCACCGGGCCCGATTTGATGAACAAGCCGGTGAGGTTGATGGCCTCAGGCAATGAGCCGCCAGGGTTTTGGCGAAGGTCGATAACCACGCCATCTACATGCTCGGCTTTTAAGGTATCTAAAATTAATTTTACATCGCGGGTTACGCTTTTATAATTAGGGTTACCCGAGCGGTATTCCGCAAAGTTCATGTAAAAATCGGGGATATTGATGATGCCTATTTTGGTGATCTTACCATTGGTGTTATAGGTTTTGATCTCTTTTTTAGCAGATTGATCTTCCAGGACTATCTTTTCACGAACGATCTCTAATGTTTTTGGCTGATCTGACACTTTAGCACCTTTGGGCAGTAACTTAAGCTTTACAACTGTACCTTTAGGCCCACGTATCAGTGATATGGCATCATCAATGCGCCAGCCTACAATATCTTTAAATTCGCCGTCCTTACCTTGTGCAACGGCAAGTATTCGGTCGTCAACATTAACCTGTTTGGTTTTAAATGCCGGGCCGCCCGGAACTATGGATTTAATGGTCACATAATCATTTTCGGTATTTAATGTAGCGCCAATACCCTCTAATGATTTAGACATCTGCATATTAAATTGCGAGGCGTTAAACGGGTTAAAATAATTACTATGCGGGTCAACCGCGTTGGTAAAGGCATCCATAAATATCTGGAAAACATCCTGGTTGCTCAGCTTATTGGCGTTGTTAAGCAGGTTTTGATAACGTTTGCGCAACACATCTTTGTTTTTGGCCATATCGGCGCTGGCAATTTTTAGGTTAAGCATATCGTATTTTACGCGCTTGCCCCAAATATCATTCATTTCGTTTACCGAACTTACAAACGGAAGGTCCTCGCGGTTATAGGTAAATGTTTCGTTTTTGGTAAAATCAAAATTATTATCCAACTGCGTAAGCGAGTAATTAACCCGCTCTATATACCGTTTTTGATATACGTTGAACATGTAGAAAACATCGGTAAGGTCGCCTGCCTTGATATCGTCATCAAGTTTCGTCCTGTATTGCTTAAACTGCTGCACATCCGATGCTAACAAATAGTTGTGCTCTTCATCAAGGCTTTTTAAATAGCGGTCATAGATCACCGCCGATAATGAGTCGTTTAACGGAACCTTTTTATAGTTACTATTGGTCAATATTTCGGCAACAAGGCGGGTAACAACCCCCTGTTTTTCATCGGGCGTAATATCATTTGAGCCGGCCACTTTTATAGGTTGCCGCGGGGCTGCCGTGCAGGCCAGTGTTGCACCAACTACCAGCAGCATATATAGTTTCTTAAACATATTTTTTACTGAATTTAAATCAATTGTAGAACCAAACATCTCATGTATTAACGTAATAATTTACTAAAGTATATAAAAAAGCAAACTGCCCAACAACAGTTTACTTTTATCAATAACAATAATACAAAATTGTTTGAGTTGTTTGCCGCCGTTGAGGTTTAAGCGCAAATAAATTACATTTTAAAAACAAGCTGTTTTTAAATGATCTTATTTTGATAGGCGTATTGGAGCAGGCCCGCGGTGTTGCCCGCCGCGGTTTTACGTAAAATATTACTGCGGTGGCTTTCAACCGTGCGCTCGCTTATGTAAAGCTGTTCGGCTATCTCGCGGCTGCTATATTCTTTGGCTATTAGTTTGATGATCTCTATCTCGCGCGCGGTAAACCGTATTGATGTATCTTCTTTTAGCAGTTCCTGCTGCACCTCGTCCGAAAAATACTGCCCGCCGTTAGCAATAGTATTTAGTGCCAATACCAATTCTTCTTTGCTGGTATCTTTCAATACATAGCCGCAAATTCCCGCGTCTATCATTTGCCTGATCACCTGTATATCGTTAGACATGGACAAGGCCATCACCCGCATTTTTGGGAATTTTTTTAGCACTAAACCGGTAAGCTCAATGCCCGACATTGCCGGCATACTCACATCCGTCATTAAAATATCGACGGGTGTTTTTTCAAGCATCGCCAACACTTCGGTTGGTTTGTTGCTGGTGCCGCTTATTTCAAAAGCGGGTTCGTTAACCAGCAACGAACTGATGCCCTGAGGTATCAGAAAGTGATCGTCGACAATAAATATCTTTCGCTTATGCGGCAAAGACATAAAGATTTGGGGGTTAAATTTGATGTTTCAGTTTTTGGTTTCAGCGGGCAACTCGGCGTATTTAATGTCATTTTTAACATTTAAAATCCGCTTTTGCTCAACCACGGCTAATTTTTTTGTGATGTTGGCCACATCGCTTAACCGCCCTTTACTATTGGCAAAATCAATGGCATCCAGCAGGTCTTGTTTAGCTTGTGCAAACTCGCCTATCTCTGCTTTTACCAGGCCCAGGTTCAATAATGATGAAACGGTATTAAAATCATCGCCCCATTGCCGCGAAAAATTATTGATCTGCAGCAGGTACCATTTAGCTTCGGAGTAGCGGCTCTCTTCCAGGTATAGGCTTACCAGGTGGTTAAGATCGTCCATCGCTTCGGCGTGCATGTGAAAGCGCAACGTATGGTATAACGATTTCATGATAGCGCCTTCGGCAATATCATAATTGTATTGGCTGCGTTCAAACACAACGTTATTGATGATAGGGGCTGGCACCAAAGTTTGCGGAGGGATCACCAAAACGGTTTTACTTTTAGCATCATCCAATAACGGTAAGCGCTCAACCTTTGTCTTTTTCCACCATTGTGCGCTGGCCGAAAACGTAAAGCATAAACTAATTAGAAAAAGTAAAAATACCCTGATCATTTTAGATGTAATTTGCTGTGCCTCGCAAATATACGTTTATCCTATAAAAAATATACACAGGGTTAAGCAATATTAACTGAAAGTTTCGGCGTGCTCGTCAAAACTGGCCCAAACCATGTAGGGGTGTGTATCTGCATGGTAAACCTCGCCTAATGCAGTAATGCCAATTATCCCGGCAAAGCCATCAAATGGCTTTAGTTCGGCTATGGTTTTTTTACAGGCGGCCGCCAGACTAAACCCATCGGTAACGCGGGTAACAATTTTAGTGGCAACCGCGCCGCTAACGATATCTTCGCCAATACCGGTGCACGATATGGCTGCAAACTGGTTTGCATAATTGCCGGCCGTGGTTGCCGAGTCGCTAACCCGGCAGGGTATTTCAAAACCCTTACCACCGGTTGATGTGGCTGAAGCCAGGTTGCCGTAAACATCGAGCGCTACACAGCCAACGGTCCCAAGGCGTACCGATTCGCGTAGTTTTTTTTCGTATTCGTGACGCCTTTGTGGTATCTCGGGATTGTAATACGGAAAACCGTTAGCCCTGGCAAATGATTGCGCACCACGGCCGCTTAGTACTTTATCTTCAAAGCTTAACAACTTTTCGGCAACCAAAATGGGGTTTTTAACTTCTTCGATGTTGATGACGCCCGAAAACCGCATGGTTTTACCATCCATCAGTGATGCACTCATCCGTATTTTGCCATCGCTTTGTATTTGAGAGCCGGTGCCCGCGTTAAACAGGTCCGAATCTTCGAGCAGTGCCACGGCATAAACAACGGTTTCGAGCGCGGTATGATGTAATAAATGCTTGTGGGCAAGTTCGGCTACAGTGCGCAATGCTTCCTGCTTAGCCTGTTTTAACTCGTGGTTTGTTTGCGATTCGCTAAAAAACCCTCCATGAATAATCAACTTCATCCGCAATGTGTTTAGGGCACAATCCAACCATCAATCAAATAGTAGTTTAAAATTAACAGTTTTATTTGATGTTTGGTTTTTTTCTTTCTTCCAGGTAAAAATGCCATAGCAGCATGGTGGCTAAGGTGCGGTACGGTTGCCATAGGTCCGCTGTAGCTAAAACATCTTCCCTTGTTGCTGCCGCGTCAAGCTTTTTGATCTTTTTTAAAGCGTTCACGGCTGCCAGGTCGCCAACGGGGAATATATCCGCACGGTGCAAAATAAAAATGAGGTAAATATCCACCGTCCAGTTACCGATACCTTTTACGGCGCATAACTGTTGCCGCACCTCATCGTCAGGCAAATGGTCCAGTTCATTAAGTTTTAGTTTACCGCTGATGATACATTCGGCAAGGTGTTTAACGTACAGCGTTTTTTGCCGACTAAAGTAACAGGCCTTTAGTTCTTCATCGGTTAAAAGTAAAACCCTGGCCGGTGTTATTTCCTGGATCCTCTCTTTCAATTTATTAAGTGCAGATAACGCCGATGCGAGTGAAACCTGTTGTTCCAAAATAATATGCACCAGCGACTCAAAAGTATTAGTCCGCGACCACATGGGCGGGTAGCCGTATTTTTGGATAATACCGTTGAGTTCGGCGTCGCGCAAAGCTAAGCTATCGCAGAGGGAATAGAAGTTGGAGGTGTTAAAATGCTGGCTCATTAAAACCTGTACGTTTTGCTAACAAAATTAGGATTTACTTCTCTTATTTTCATAATTTTACTTTTATGAACAACCTGCCGCCATTAGCCGAGCGCATGCGACCAAAAAACCTGGACGAGTATGTTGGCCAAAAACATTTGGTTGGCCCAGGTGCGGTTTTACGCAAGGCCATCGCATCGGGTAATTTGCCCTCCATGATATTTTGGGGGCCGCCGGGCGTAGGTAAAACCACACTCGCGTTTATTATCTCGCAATCGCTCGACAGGCCTTTTTTCTCCCTGAGTGCCATCAACTCGGGTGTTAAAGATGTGCGCGAGGTGATTGAAAAAGCAGCATTGTTAAAAAGCGGGGGGCAAACCCTGCCGGTATTGTTTATCGACGAGATCCACCGTTTTTCCAAATCGCAGCAGGATTCGCTTTTGGGAGCGGTGGAACGCGGTATAGTTACCCTGATAGGTGCCACTACCGAAAACCCTTCGTTCGAGGTCATCTCGGCTTTGCTTTCGCGGTGCCAGGTGTATATCCTGAAATCGTTAAGCGAAGACGACCTGATACACTTGTTGCAAACCGCCATGCAGCAGGACGGGGTGATCAGCAAACGCAACATCACCATCGACGATTACGAAGCCCTGATCCGCCTTTCGGGAGGCGATGCACGTAAGCTGCTTAACATTTTTGAGTTGTTGATCAACGCCATCGATAGCGATAATATCACCATTACCAACGACCTGGTTTTGGAGCACGTGCAGCAAAACATGGCTTTATACGATAAAGCCGGCGAGCAGCACTACGATATCATTTCAGCGTTCATCAAATCCATGCGCGGCAGCGACCCTAACGGCGCCGTGTATTGGCTTGCGCGGATGATAGCAGGTGGCGAAGACCCTTTGTTTATCGCACGGCGTATGCTGATATTGGCATCGGAGGATATTGGCAATGCCAATCCCAACGCATTGCTGCTGGCGCAAAGCTGCTTTAACGCTGTAAATGTGATCGGTATGCCCGAGTCGCAGCTTATCCTGTCGCAAACGGTAATATACCTGGCGACATCAGCAAAAAGCAATTCGGCCACAACAGCCATCGGCGCGGCGATGGACCTGGTGCGCCAATCCGGCGATCTGCCCGTGCCGCTACACCTGCGCAACGCTCCAACCAAACTGATGAAAAACATTGGCTATGGCAAAGATTATAAATACGCCCACGGCTTTGAGGGCAATTTTGTTGACCTTGATTTTTTACCCGAGGCCATCCGTGGTACAAAATTGTACGAGCCCGGTAACAATGCTCGTGAAAACGAATCAAAAGAAAAGCTAAAAAAGCTTTGGGGCGACCGTTATAAGTATTAACTTGATGCGGTATGCTATAAACCTATAGCAACATCTTAACTGTATGACAAAAACTTTTATCCGGCACGAATTAAAAGCTTTCTGGCGTTCAAAAAATACGGGTAAAAGTATCGCCATACGCGTGGTGATGGGGTTTTTTATTGTCTACCTGCTGGCTTGCATATCAGTGGTAGCGTTTTTACTGGATAAAATACTACAGGCATCTTTCCCTACCGAAGATCTCATAATATCTTTTTGCGGCATCATCCTCTACTACTTTTTGTTCGATCTGTTCATGCGGGCGCAGCTGCAGGAACTGCCCACATTACGGGTACAGCCGTATTTATTGTTGCCGGTTAAAAAAAACACCATTGTGCGGTACCTTTCGTTCGCGTCGTTACAATCGTTTTTTAACCTGTGGCCGCTTATTTTGTTCACGCCATTTATTTGCAAAGTGGTAGTACATAACAAAGGGGGTTTAGTTGCCCTGGCATTTTTTGTCGCGATAATTGGCTTCATGGTACTTAACAATTACCTCAGCTTATACATTAAGCGCAAAGCCAATTTAAACGGCTGGGTGTTTTTAGCCTACGCCGCAATATTGGCCCTTATCGGCCTCTCCGATTTTTTATGGCACCTATTTTCTGTGCGCACAGCTTCGAGTTGGTTTTTTGGCCATTTACTGGTGCACCCGCTTTGGTGTTTGCTGCCGGTTTTGCTGGCCTGTTTAATGTTTTACGTAAACTTTTTATACCTGAAACAAAACCTTTACCTCGAAGAGTTAATTTCGAAAAAGAAAGATTATAAAACCAGCACCGAGATACCGCTGCTAAACAAGTTTGGCCAGTTAGGCGACCTGGTAGGTAACGAAGTGAAATTGATATTGCGTAACAAACGCCCGCGCTCTGCTTTGACCATGACCTTATTATTTATGTTTTACGGATTGATATTTTACACCAATAAACATTACGAAGGCGATTATATGAAAGTATTTTGCGGCATGTTTATGACCGGCATATTCATCATCAGCTACGGTCAGTTTATGTTTAGCTGGCAAGCGGGCCACTTTGATGGTATTTTGGTGAGCAAGGTAAGCTTTCGCGATTTTTTAAAAGCAAAATATCTTTTGTTAACCACCGTATCGGCTGTAGCCTTTTTGCTAACCTTACCCTACGCGTATTTTGGCTGGCACATTATATTGGTGCATTTTGTCATGTTCATCTGGAATATCGGTGTCAACATTACTATTGTGCTGTTTTTTGCAAACCGCAACTATAAGCGGATCGATCTGAGCAAAGGCGCCTCTTTTAACTGGGAAGGCGTTGGGGCAACGCAAATGCTGTTGGGCTTCCCGATGTTTATTTTGCCTTTTGTGGTTTATGCCCCTGCCGCTTTATTTAAACACCCCGATGTTGGGTTGGCTATACTTGCCGGTGTTGGCCTGGTGTTTGTATTAACCCGAGGGTACTGGATAGCTAAATTGGAAAACGATTTTTACGAAAAAAGATATAAAATAGCCGAGGGCTTTAGGGATAAATAACTATGATAGAGATAAAAAACCTGAAAAAAGTTTATGCTGGTGTGGTGGTGGTGAACGTGCCCAACCTACAGATCAGAAAAGGTGAAAGCATTGGCCTTATTGGGAATAACGGGGCAGGTAAAACAACCCTGTTCCGGATGATGCTGGATCTGATACGCCCCGACCAGGGCGAGGTAACATCGAACGGCGAAAACGTAATGCGCAACGAAGCCTGGAAAACCTATACCGCCGCCTACCTTGACGAAGGTTTTTTGATAGACTACCTTACGCCCGAAGAGTATTTTTACTTTATCGGCGGGCTGCACCAGCAAAGCCGCGCCCATGTTGATGATTTTTTAACAGAGTTCACTGATTTTTTTAATGGTGAGATCTTAAAAAAAGGCAAGTACATACGCGACCTGAGCAAGGGCAACCAATGCAAGGTAGGCGTAGCGGCATGTATGCTGCAAAGCCCCGAACTGCTGATGCTTGACGAGCCTTTTGCCAACATTGACCCGAGCACCCAGATACGGCTTAAAAATTTACTGAAAGACCTTAACCGCTCTCAGGGGATGACCACCATAGTATCCAGTCACGACCTGAGCCACGTAACCGAGGTTTGTGAGCGCATTTTGCTGATGGAGAAGGGCAAGATCATCAAAGATATTTCGACAAATTCATCAACACTGCAGGAGCTGGAAGAATACTTCGCGGTATCATAATAACTGTTTATGTACACTATCCGACAGGCGGATGTAAATGATGCCCCGGTCATTTGTGAGATGGCCCGGCAAATATGGTGGCCAACCTACGGGCCTATTTTAAGCGCGGAGCAAATAACCTATATGTTAGGCGTGCTTTACAGCAACGAAAAAATAAGCCAGCAAATAGAGACGGGTGAGCAAACGTTTTTATTGTTAATAGAAGACGGCCAGCCGGTTGCCTTTGCGGGATTTGCCCCCCGCGACGAAGACGCGGAGGTATACAAGCTACACAAATTATACTGCCTGCCGCAAACCCAGGGCAAAGGCTATGGTAAACTTTTAATTGATGCCGTATGCGCCCGTGTTTTGGCTTTAGGCAAACACACCCTCGACCTTAATGTGAACCGTTTTAACAAAGCACGCGGCTTTTACGAAAAGATGGGCTTCGCGGTAATTTACGAGGAGGATATCCCGATAGGGCCATATTGGATGAACGACTACGTGATGCGTAAGCACTTAGCCTGATCAGCCATCAAGCAAAAAAACAAAAAGTTCTTTTGGGCCGTGTGCGCCTAAAACCAAAGTCTTCTCAATATCGGCGGTACGGCTTGGCCCGGTAATGGTTGATATCAACGAAGGGATATTATTGCCGTATTTGGTTTTGAGCAGTTTAAAACCATCTTTAAAGTCCATAACCAATTGCGAGGTATAGGCCAGCACAATGTGTACGTTTGGATAAATACCCAGCCTGCGGCCTGCCGCATTAGCGTTGCTTACTAAAATGCTGCCGTTACGGGCTATCAGGGCTTCGCACAGGGTAAAACCTACGTCGGCCAGTTCAAAATCTTTATCGGTTTCAAAAAAGGGGTATTCGTACAGCTTTAAAATATCCTGCAAAGGTGGTTCCCAGCAGTATATTTTTCGCCAGTTACGTGCTTCGGCCAAAGTAAGCAGGTGTTCAATAAATTGCACTTCGTCTTCACAAAATATAAATTGCCCGTTTACCGCTGTAAATTGTTCGGCAAACAAAACTTCGGGTATCTCTGCAGGTGGCGCGTAAAGTGGCAGGTCCTCCAGGTTGGGGTACGGGTTATCACGTTTTTCTAATAACGCTTTACGTATTTTTTTAAGCAGCTTTTCTTTACTTGTAGTATTGTCCTTCATTTATCAGCAAAAACAGGGCCTGCGGCGGCACAATGGCAAATATGGTTAAAAATAGCGTAATAGCTTTATATGCTTAAAAAAATCGCATCAAACAAAAAGCCACCATGTAAACATAGTGGCTTTGGTATTTTATTTTACGATGGCTTAGGCAACGTCACCGGCCATGTTGTCGCTTGTTGGGTCAATAAGTGCTTCCGGTATTGCGTTATTGTCTTCAGTGGGTTTTAATGTAGGCTCGCCATTAACAAACTTATCGTACGTGGTACGGCCTTCAAACGGGCGTTTGCCTAACAGGTCTTCCAGGTCGCTTTGAAACAGCACTTCTTTTTCTAACAGTTTGGCCGCAACTTTTTCCAGACCGTCGCGGTGCAAAACAATAAGTTCTTTGGTTTTGCTATATACCAGCTCAACCAGGTTACGCACTTCTGAGTCGATCAACTCGGCTGTAGTATCCGAATACGGCTTGCTAAACTGGTTTTCGCCCTGCGGGTCGTAGAACGACAGGTTACCAACCTTGTCATTCATACCATATATTTTTACCATGCCGTAAGCCAGGCGGGTAATACGTTCCAGGTCGCTCAATGCGCCGGTCGTAATTTTGCCAAATACGATATCCTCGGCAACACGGCCACCCATCGATAAGATCATATCATCAAAAAGTTCCTCTTTGGCTACCAAAAATCTTTCGTTTGGCAAATATTGGGCATAACCCAAAGCTGCAACGCCGCGCGGAACGATGGATACTTTAACCAGTGGGTCGGCATGTTCTAAAAACCAGCCGGCTATAGCGTGCCCGGCTTCATGATAAGCAACCACGCGTTTTTCTTCGGGCGATATCAGGGTGTTCTTTTTTTCTAAACCACCAATTACGCGGTCGATAGCATCCTGAAAATCCTGCATATCAACCGCCTCTTTATCTTTACGGGCGGCTATCAGCGCGGCCTCGTTACATACGTTGGCGATCTCGGCACCGGCAAAACCAGGTGTTTGCGCCGAAAGTTTTTTGGCATCCACATCAGGTCCGGTTTTAACCGGGGCCAGGTGAACTTTAAATATTTGTTCGCGGCCGTTCAAGTCGGGCTTGTCAATTGATATCTGTCTGTCAAAACGTCCGGGGCGTAGCAATGCCGAGTCCAAAACATCCGGGCGGTTGGTAGCAGCCAAAATGATGATACCCGAATCGGTACCAAAACCGTCCATCTCCACCAACAACTGGTTCAGGGTGTTTTCGCGCTCATCGTTACCACCCATCATGTTGTTTTTACCACGGGCGCGGCCTATGGCGTCAATTTCATCAATAAATATGATACAAGGTGCTTTATCTTTTGCCTGGCGGAACAAGTCGCGGACACGAGATGCACCCACACCTACAAACATCTCCACAAAATCGGATCCGGATAAGGAGAAGAAAGGCACATGCGCCTCGCCTGCAACGGCTTTAGCAAGTAAGGTTTTACCTGTACCCGGCGAACCTACCAATAGTGCACCTTTGGGTATTTTACCGCCCAGGTTAGTGTATTTTTTGGGGTTTTTAAGGAAATCAACAATTTCCATCACCTCGTATTTGGCTTCTTCAAGCCCGGCAACATCGTTAAAGGTTACAGATACCTGCGCTTCTTTGTCAAACAGGGTAGCTTTTGATTTGCCGATATTGAATATCTGCCCGCCCGGGCCACCACCCGAACCACCCGTCATACGGCGCATGATGAGCATCCACATCCCTACAAAAAGCACGATCATGATGGCGCATTGCACCAGCCAGTTTGACCATATACTGTCGTTCGGTTTTAAAACCGGAGTAACCTGATCTGAAGGTGGCCAGTCTTTTTCAATAGCAGCAATAGATGCCTGCAAGCTATCAAAAGACCCTGCAGTAAATATATACTGGGGCGATGACGATAAACTGAGTTTGCCCTTTTCTCTAACTTCTGCATATTCGGGCTTGCTTTTAAGCATGTCGGGCTTAATATAAACTTCAACGTATACAAGGTCGCCGTTTTTATAGGCTACCAGTTTATCTACGTCTTTGTTTTTTAGCATCACGGTAAAATCGTGCATGCTGGTCTCTTTGGTGCCGGGGTTAGATAAAAATGTGGAGGTTAACAATATGGCCACAACTACGGCGGCATAAAGCCACCACATAAAATTAACTTTAGGGGCTTTGGGGTTTATTTTTTTATTCGGGTTTCTCCGGATATTTTTCTGTTTATCTGTATTGGTGTCTTTAGTTTCTTTCATGTTGCTACAAGCTCAAACTTAGTGCATTAAACCTTGGGGTATGGAATTTGCCCATGTTTAAGCGCTTTTATAAAATTTTATTTCCGCATCGCCCCACAGATCTTCAACCCCGTAGTACTCGCGTTTGTCTGTTCTGAAAATGTGTACAACCACATCAAAATAATCCAACAATATCCACTCGCCGTGCTCTAAGCCTTCTTTGCGTATGGGGTCTTGTTTTAGCACTTTATAAACTTCATCTTCAACACTGCCGGCTATGGCTTTAACCTGTGTTGCCGAATCTGCATGACATATCACAAAATAATCGGCTACTGAACTGTGGATATTTCTGAGGTCGAGCCTGATAATATCATTTCCTTTTTTTTCCTGGATGCCGTGAACGGCTAATTCTGAAATACGGGACGATTCGTTGAATGCTTTATTTTTTACCATCAAAAAGATTTAGTTTTGGACCAATGATCAAAGTTACATCGAACATTGCAAAATAACACATTTTCAGGATTATTTATTGGACATAATTTGGTCACTTTAACCGAAGTAGATTCCACTAACAATTTCCTCAAACAAAGCTTGGCAAATTCCACGCCATTAACCGAAGGAACGGTCATTATGGCAGAAAGCCAATATGCCGGCCGTGGCCAGCAAAGTAACAAATGGCATAGCGAACCAGGTAAAAACCTCACCTTTAGCCTATTGCTAAAACCCTCATTTTTGCCTGTTAACCAGCAATTTAGTTTAACTATAGCCATTAGCGTGGGCATTATTAAGGCATTACAAAAAGTTTTAGGGGCTGAGGTAAAAATAAAATGGCCTAACGATGTTTATTTTAACGACGGCAAACTGGGCGGTGTATTGATAGAAAACATGGTGCAGGGGCAGCAAATAAAAAATGCCATTATTGGCATAGGTTTAAATATTAACCAGGTAAATTTTGACCCGGCGGTGCCTAACCCTGTCTCTGTAAAGCAAATCTTACATAAAGATTATGATGCAAAACATTTATTATCTGAAATTTGCGCCTGCATTGAGGCAGCTTATTTAATGTTGAAAGCTGGAAATATAAACACCTTAAAAGCGTTTTACCTGCAAAATTTATACTGGCTTAACGAGTTAAGGCCCTTTAGAATAAACGGGGAGCAACTTGAGGGTCGTATTGAAGATGTTACAGCCACCGGACAATTGGTTGTAAGTTTTGACAATGAGTTACGACTATTCAATTTTAAAGAAATAGAATTTTTAAATAAACCATAACAAAACAATGAAGAAATTAGTGCTGGCCGCTATGGCCCTGGTATTTGGCCTTACCGCTTACGCCCAAATTGAAGCGCCGGTTAAATGGGCTTATGCCGCAAAAAAAACATCCCCAACCGATGCTGTTGTATTGCTAAAAGCAAGCATTGATAAAGGCTGGCACATTTACTCGCTTAATTTAAAAGATGGCGGCCCGGTAAAAACATCGGTTAAGTTTACCCGCTCAAAAGATTTTAGCCTGCTGGGTAAAACAACCGAGCCTACGCCTGTAACCAAATTCGAAAAATCATTCGGCATGAATGTTACCTATTTTGAAAACCAGGTGGTTTTTCAACAAAAAATAAAGCTAAAAGCAAAACAAACCACCGTTAAGGGCACCCTTGAGTACATGACCTGTAACGATCAGAAATGCCTGCCACCCGAAACCCTGAATTTTAGCGTAGCTGTTAATTAATAATGCCGATAGCAAAAGCTACCATGAAAAAGACCTTAAGTTTTATTTTATTGTTGCTGGCATTTTTTTGCCTGCCGGCAGATAAAAGCATCGCGCAAAGCAAAAAAGCCGATACGGTATCTACCGCCGATGTACAATTTACCAGCATCCCTACGGCAGCCGACAGTTTGGCCATGCGCAAGGCCAAACAAAAAGCCGATTCGGTTAAGGCAAGTAAAGCAGCAACCGTAGTTGCTGCCTCAAAGGAGATACCCAAATCTCTTTGGCAGATATTTATCGCAGGTTTTTTAGGCGGATTGTTGGCTGTTACTATGCCTTGCATATACCCCATGCTACCCTTAACCGTTAGCTTTTTTACAAAAAAAGCAGGTTCTAAGGCAAAAGCTTTTTCGCAGTCTTTTTTATATGGGCTATCTATCATTGTTATCTATGTAGCTCTTGGCCTGATCATCACATTAATATTTGGTTCAAACGCGTTAAATGCCCTGGCAACCAACGGTATTTTTAATTTCTTCTTCTTTTTGCTGCTGGTTGTATTCGGTATATCTTTCCTGGGCGCGTTCGAAATTACGTTGCCAAGTTCGCTGGCAAATAAGCTGGACGCCAATTCGGACAGGGGGGGCGTTACCGGATTGTTTTTTATGGCGGCTACCCTGGTTGTGGTTTCGTTTAGTTGCACCGGCCCTATTATTGGCAGTTTATTGGTTGAAGCGGCTGCCAAAGGCGAACGATTGGGCCCGGCAATCGGCATGTTTGGTTTTTCGCTGGCACTGGCCATTCCATTTGTATTATTTGCTCTTTTTCCATCGACTTTAAAATCCTTACCAAAATCAGGCGGCTGGTTAAACAGTGTAAAAGTAGTTTTAGGGTTTCTTGAACTGGCGTTCGCGTTAAAATTCCTTTCAAACGTGGATCTGGCTTATCACTGGAATGTGTTTGACCGTGAAATATTCCTCTCCTTATGGATAGCTATAGGCTTACTCATCGTATTATACCTTTTAGGCAAGATCAAGTTCTCAAACGACAGTGACCTGCCCTTCATATCTGTGCCGCGTGCATTTATTTCCATTATCGTATTCGCTTTTGTTATTTACATGGTTCCAGGGCTATGGGGCGCTCCCTTAAAATCAATCAGCGCGTTTTTACCGCCACCCGCTACGCAGGATTTTAATTTATATAACTTACAGTTAAACGGCGGCAAATCATCTGCTTCGGCTGATCTGAAAGATATCGGGCCTAAAAAATATGCGGAGGGCTTTACCCGCGGTAAAGTTATGGACCTTGAAGGTTGGTACGATTATGACCAGGCTTTGCTTGTTTCCAAAAAACTAAGTAAACCTGTGTTATTGGACTTTACCGGCTGGAACTGTGTAAACTGCCGCAAAATGGAAAATAACGTATGGAGTAACCCGCAGGTTTACAAAATGCTGAAGAATGATTTTGTATTGGTTGAAGCTTACGTTGATGACAAAAAAGTTGAGCTCGAAAAAAACCAGCAGTACATATCTTCGTATAGTGGGAAAAAAATCACACTTTTGGGCGACAAATGGAGTGATATCCAGGCGGCAAGATTTAATTCGAACTCGCAACCCGACTATATAATACTTAATAGCAAGGGCGATCAACTGTTACCGGCGCAAGGCGCAGACTACAACCCCGATAACTATATTAAATTTTTGCAGGCCGGAATAGCGGAATACAAAAAGAACAATGGCTCAAATTAAGAATATTGGTGTTTTTACCTCAGGCGGCGATGCCCCCGGCATGAATGCCGCCATCCGCGCGGTTGTGCGGTCGGCTTTATATTATGACCTGACCGTTACCGGCATACGCCGGGGTTACGAAGGCATGATCAACGGCGAAATGGTACCCATGGACCGCCGCTCGGTTGGTAATATTATCCAACGCGGGGGGACTATATTGAAAACCGCCCGCAGCGATAACTTTAAAACTGCCGAAGGCCGCAAAAAAGCCTATGACCATTTAGTTGAGCATAAAATTGACGCGCTGGTTGCCATAGGTGGCGATGGTACCTTTACCGGGGCCAAGGTTTTTGGCAAAGAGTACGATATACCTGTTGTTGGCCTGCCTTGTACCATTGATAACGATCTGAACGGCACCGACTTTACCATTGGTTATGATACGGCCATTAATACGGTTATTGACGCGGTGGATAAGATACGTGACACTGCCGAATCGCACGACAGGCTGTTTATTGTGGAGGTGATGGGCCGCGACTCTGGCCTGATAGCTTTACGCACAGGTATTGCCGCGGGTGCCGAAGCCATCATCATCCCCGAAACAAAAACGGATATCATGGCCTTGTTCGATCGTTTAGACCGTGGCCGTAAAGATAAATCATCAAAGATCGTAATGGTTGCCGAAGCCGAAGAAGCCGGCGGCGCGTTCGAGATCGGCCGTCAGGTAAAAGAAAAATACCCCAACTACGATACCCGCATATCTATTTTAGGCCACATACAACGCGGCGGCAGGCCGAGCTGTATGGACCGCGTTTTGGCAAGCCGTGTAGGTGTTGCCGCGGTTGAAGCATTGCTGGCCGGTCATCGCAACGAAATGGTTGGCGTGGTACATAACGAAATTTCGTTTACCCCGTTCGAGAACGCGATCAAACATCATGTTGACATCAACCCCAATTTTTTAAAGATCGTGGAGATCTTGTCCCTGTAGTTGACCGCGGCTCATTTCTTCGTCGCGGCGTTGCTCGTACAATACCCGTTCGGTAACATCGGTTGCAACCACAATGCGGCATAGGGTGTTGTTATACTTCATTTCGTAGCCGGTTATCTCTGCATAAAGCTCCTCGCCGTAGCTGTTTATATGTTTCCATATACCACCTTTGTTAGGTCCGGCTAACGCTTTTCGGGTTATCTGCTTTCTAAAAATGTACTCGTTAAATTTAGCAAGGTCAATTTTGGGCCGTATATCGCGAATGGTGAACGATAAAAACTGCTCCTCGGTATAACCATAATGTTCAACCGCTGCGGCATTTACTTTTAATATGCGCAACGATGGCACTTCGTATATCCACATCGGGCTTACGTTCTTGTCAAACAAGATGCTAAAATCGCCCAGCGCGTTTTTTAAATGGTGGTTAACTGTGTGGCGGTCGCTTACATCTTTTATTACGCCTAAAACAACATTATGGCCGGTGACTTCATCGGTAAAGCGCGATTTTTTTTCGTGAAGCCATTTTGTTTCATTGCCCAGTTTAACCCGGTAATAAAGGTCAATCTGTTCATCAACCTTTAAGCCAAGGCTTGTTGCAACCATTTGCTTACGGTCGGCCGGGTGAATGTTTTTATACCAGGCTTTTTTATCGGTTTTCAGGTCATCGGGGGTAACACCTAAAACTTTATCAATGGCAGGGTCAATAAAAATATAACTGTGCAGGGTCTGGTCATAAGCCCAGGCACAATCGCTCAACGCTGAAAGTAAATGTTCAAGCATTCAATTCGTTTTGGATAATCAACTAAACTAACATAGGTGGGGAAACCTACACCAAACAGACTACTGACCAGCTATTTAGTTTAAATGTACGACATTTTTTTTTATTTAGCGTAACATTTGTTTGACTTTTAACAGTTTATACCGTTTGTATACCTGAACACCGGTTGGCAGCAATTGATAATACGCGGGCCAGGCGCTTTTCGCGACAATAACCGGCATTTATTTTTATTCGTCACAAAACCAGTATTTTAATAAAAACTTTTATTACCTTTGCAGCCCCGCAGAACGAACTCCGGGAACATATGTTGAATACATAAAAAACAAAAAATGGCAACAAAGATCAGACTGCAAAGACACGGTAAAAAAGGAAAACCCTTTTATTACATCGTGGTAGCGGATGCACGTGCCCCTCGCGACGGTCGTTTCATCGAACGTTTAGGCTCGTACAACCCAAACACAAACCCCGCAACAATTGACATTAACTTCGACAAAACCCTCGATTGGGTTAACGATGGCGCGCAACCAACCGATACCGTGCGTGCAATATTGTCGTACAAGGGTGTGTTGTACAAAAAACACTTACAAGGCGGCATTAAAAAAGGTGCATTGACCGAAGAACAGGCTGAAGCAAAATTTACTGCATGGCTTGATCAAAAAGAAGGTAAGATCACCGGCAAAAAATCTAACTTATCAACAGCTAAAGAAGATGCTAAAAAAGCAGCCTTACTTGCTGAAGCTAAAAAGAAAGAGGACAAAGCCGCAGCTATTGCTGCTAAAAATGCCCCACCGGTTGAAGAAGTTGAGGAAGCACCTGTTGAAGAAACAGAAGAAGCAGCACCTGTTGCTGAAGCCGCTACCGAAGAACCAACCGCTGAAGCTGCAACCGAAGAACCGGCAGCAGAATAAGTTAAATTATTACCCAAAAGCTATAGCGAAGCACCTTCTTAACCGGAGTACTTCGCTATATTTTTTTAAAGACGTTTGATGATGAAGGTAGAAGATTGTTTCAGGATAGGGTCGGTACTAAAAACCCGGGGCTTAAAAGGCGAGCTGCAAGCCTATATTGATTTTGAAGGAGCACAGGACTTAAGCTTCGATACTTTGTTTTTAGAAGTTAACGGTAAGCTGGTGCCTTATTTTGTGGAATCGTTTAAAATGCCGCAAAAAAACACGGCCTTTATTTACCTTGAGGACGTTGACCATATCGACAAGGCTTTCCCCTTAGCCAAAAAAGATATCTATCTGCCCAATACGTTAAAACCCGTTAAAAACGAAGACGATTTTACCCTGCGCGACCTGATGGGCTTTACCGCCATCGACGAAGACGAAGGCGAACTGGGCGAAATTATTGAACTGCAGGAACTGCCACAGCAACTGATAGCCACCGTAGTATACAAAAACCGCGAGGTGCTTTTCCCATTAAGCGAAGGTATTATTACCGGGATCGATGTGGTGAAGGGGATTGTTTATGTTGACCTGCCCGAAGGTTTGCTAGATATTTATCTTGACTAATTACCAGCCTGTAATCATCACTTTGTTTTCCAAAAAGTGATAATTAAGCCGCCCGTTATCACAAAAATACCTCCCACTATAACAGGTAAGGTTGGTATGGTTTTAAAAGTTAGGTAGCTTATCACCTGCCACATTACAAACAGGGTTGCTATATACAGCCCAACAACTTTTCCAAACTCAACCGGGGCCAGGTTTAAAAAAAAGCCGTACCCAAACAGCAGTAATGCACCCAACAGAGCTACTAAAAGCCGCGCAAGACCGGTGTGCTCAAACATTGACTTTCTGACCAACGCATCGCCCGTTACCTCGAGCGCGGTAGCTACTATCAAAAAAAATATCGGGTTAATGTTTTGCAACATTGATCGCATGGTAGTGTATTTTATTGTTACCCTAATATAAGCATTATTGGTCATACGAAAGAGAAAAAAGGACGATCAAAAACCAAAATCGTTTTTTAAAACTATTTTGCCCTAAATGCTATATAGTTGCCGAATAACCTGTTGAGCAAATATTTTTGCTGGAAGATGAGGATTGATTATTTTAGCGTAGAGCAAAGCGCATGGAGCATAGCTTATGAGATCGCCATACGCTGTACGCCATGCACTATGCTAACCAAAAATCGCTTTGCGCTCTGCGCCATGCACTTCGCTAAACACTATATCTATGACACCAACTGCCTTCGCCCCACTACTCAAAATTGAGAACGGCACCACCGATATCAGCTTTTATAAAAACGCTTTCGGTGCCAATGAGCATTTTTGTTTTATCAACGATGACGGCTCTATCCATGTGGCCGAGCTGGATATTGACGGCGCGGTGTTTCACCTGCACGAAGAAACCGCCACATCAAAGGGCTTTTCTCCTCATAAGTTAGGTGCGGTATCGGCCACCATCGGTTTGTTTACAGATGACGTGCATGCGGTATACGATCGCGCCATTGCTGCCGGTGCTATACCCATTATGCCCGTCACCGATTTTGATTACGGCTACCGCCAGGGCGACCTGCAAGACCCCTTTGGGCATGTGTGGACGATACAGAAGAAGATTTAGCGCGAAGCGCAGAGGGCGAAGCGCAGAGCGTAAACACCCACAGCCTCTCCGCGCTATGCGCTTCGCTCTCTGCTCCAAAACCCTATCTTTGCAGTATGCGTTTTGATATCGTTACCGTACTGCCGGGTTTATTAGAAAGTCCGTTTGCCCATTCTATTTTGCAACGCGCCCAAAAAAAGGGTATCGCCGAGATCGTGGTGCATAACCTGCGCGACTACAGCAGCCAAAAGCAAAAAAGCGTTGACGATTACCCCTACGGCGGCGGCAGCGGCATGGTAATGACCATTGAGCCATTTGCCAAATGTATTGAAGCTTTAAAAGCTGAACGCGGGTACGACGAAGTGATCTTTATGTCGCCCGACGGCGAATCGCTTAACCAAAAGATAGCCAACCAGTTATCCGTCAAAAAAAACATCATCATCCTTTGCGGGCATTATAAAGGCATTGACCAGCGTATCCGCGATATTTTTGTGACCCGCGAAATATCCATCGGC